>Ga0105247_10002671_pt1 | contig 12001 bp, 15 predicted proteins | sample KBSS24metaG_FD_81519 | JGI IMG/M metagenome (GOLD analysis project Ga0105247, IMG submission 81519) | Switchgrass rhizosphere microbial communities from Kellogg Biological Station, Michigan, USA - KBS S2-4 metaG | ecosystem: Host-associated > Plants > Roots > Rhizosphere > Soil | place...
ACCGTCACGACGGCGTCGGGCGAGCCGCAGACCGGCGCACCCGGCACCGACTCGCGCGGCAGCGTGGCGCAGGGCTACCTCGAGGACTCGAACGTTTCGGTCGTCGAGGAAATGGTGAACATGATCCTCGGTCAGCGCGCGTACGAAGCGAACTCGAAAGTCATCAAAGCCGCCGACGAGATGCTCCAGCAAGTCAACAGCCTGGTCCGCTGACATGCGACGCCTGTTCTGTCTCACCGCTCTGATCCTGCTCGGCGCCGGGTGGCCGGCTGCCGCCGAGACCACGCTCGAGGAGCGGGTGAGCGCGGCGGTCGTCGCCGCGGTTCGCCAGAAGATGGGTGCCGACGCAGAAGTAATCGTCGAGACGCTGGAAATCTTCAGCGCCGGCGACGTCTCCGCCATCGACGCCGTGCCGGAGCCGAATGCCCGGCTCGGCGGCGTGTTGCGGTTCGCGCTCACGGCCCAGGGCCGGCGCGCCGGCCACGCCGATGCGCGGCTGCACGTCGTGGCGCTGCACGCGCGGGCCGCGCGGTTCGTGCCGCGCGGTGCCACCCTCGGCGACGGCGACATCGTCGATCGGCGCGATGAGATTTTCGAAGGGCCGCTGCGCGTGCCGCCCAGCGCGTCGGCAGTCAGCGGCTGCCGTGTGCTGCGCGACATTCAGGCCGGTGCCGCGATCACCGCCGCCAGCGTCATGGCGAAGCTGGCGGTGCGTACTGGCCAGACCGTGACCGCGGTGAGCCGCGCCTTCGGCGTCGAAGTGTCCGCGACGATGGTGGCCGCCGACAGCGGCAATCCGGGATCGATCATTCGAGTCGTCAACCGTGATACCCGGCGCGCCCTGCGCGCCCGCATCATATCGAACGAGATCGTTGAGATCATTCATGACTAAAAAACTGTTTGCCGTCGCGGTGATGTCGGTTGTGTGCAGCACGGTCGTGTTCGGCGCGGACAAGAAGCCGGTCGCGGCCGACAACTACGACCAGCTGCTGGCCAAGTATCTCGAATCGGCGCGGCGTCAGCCGGTCGTGACGGCCCCCAATCCCGGCAGCTGGATGAACAGCCTGATGTCGGACCAGCGCGCCCGCCACGTCAACGATCTGATCACCGTGCGGGTCGTCGAAAGCATCAGCGCCTCGGGCAGCGCCGACTCCGCCGTGACCAAAGCGGGCAGCGCGTCGGTCGGGGTACCCAGCCTGTTCGGCCTGGAAAAGAAGCTGCCGGCGATGATCGACCCGACGAATCTGGCTTCCCTCAAACACGACACCACGTTCAAGGGCGCCGGCGCCACCAACCGCGCGAGCGAGCTGACGGCGACGATTACGGCGCGCGTCTCCGAGGTGCTGCCCAACGGCGACCTGGTCGTCGAAGGCGTCCGCGAGATCGAGATCAACGGCGACCGGCAGATCGTCGTCCTGACCGGTGTCGCCCGCACCGCCGACGTCGGTCCCGGCAACGTCGTGCTGTCGACGACGCTCGGCCAGCTGCAGATCAAATATTTCGGACGCGGCCTGATCAAAGACAGTCTCGCGCCCGGCTTTCTGATCCGGCTGCTCAACAAGATTTTCTGAAGGTGGTTGCCATGCGTCTGACCGGTGCATTCATCGTCGCCCTCGCCTTCGCCATCCCCGCCGCCGCCGGCGAGGCCGGAACGCGGCTGAAAGACGTCGCGACGCTGCAGGGGCCCAGTTCGGTCCCGCTGCTCGGCTACGGTCTTGTCGTCGGCCTGGCCAAGACGGGCGACAAGAAGCAGACGATCTTCTCGACGCAGACGCTGGCCAACATGCTCGAGCGCTTCGGCGTCTCGGTGCCGGCCGCGCAGATGAAGATCGAGAATATCGCGGCCGTGCTCGTGACCGGCGAGCTGCCCACCTACGCCCGGGCAGGCGCCCGCGTCGACGTCACCGTGTCGTCGGTGGGCGATGCGCGCAGCCTGCAAGGCGGCACGCTGCTCGTGACGCCGTTGCGCGGGGCGAACGGCGACATCGTCGCCATCGCGCAGGGGCCGCTGTCGCTCGGCGGCTTCGGCGGCGGCGGCGGCGGCAGCAGCGTCACGGTCAACCACTTGACGGTCGGTCGCGTACCCGCCGGCGGCCTCATCCAGGTGGGCAGTGGCGCCACACTCCCGGCGACCGACACGCTCACCCTGACCTTGCACGAGCCCGATTTCTCCAGCGCCTCGCGCATTGCGCGCGCGATCAACAGCGAGCTTGGGCCCGACTGCGCCCGAGCGGTGGATCCCGGGACCGTCTCGCTGACCGTGCCGGCAACGTATCGCTCGTCCGTCGCCGAACTGATGGCGCGCCTGGAGGTCCTGCCGGTCGACGTGGACGCCGCCGCGCGCGTGGTCATCAATGAGCGGACCGGCACCGTCGTGGTCGGCGGCAACGTGCGCATCGGCGCGGCCGCCGTGGCTCATGGCAACCTGTCGGTGAAGATCAGCACGAAACTCGAAGTGTCGCAGCCGTCACCGTTCTCGAGGACTGGCGATACTCAGGTCGTGCCCAATGTTCAGGTCGACGTCAAGGAGGCGAGCGCCCAGCTCGTCGCGCTCGAGGAGGGGACGACCCTCGCCGCGGTGGTGCGGGCGTTGAATGCCCTGGGTGCGTCGCCGCGAGACATCATCGCCATCATGCAGGCCCTGAAGGCCGCGGGCGCGTTGCGGGCCGATATCGTCATCCTGTAGGACCGATGACAGACCCGATCCAATCCGGCATTCCGGCATCCGCTCCGAACGCGCTCTCCGACGTCGAGCGCGGCAAGGTCGCGGAGCTCGCGCGTCAGTTCGAGTCGATGCTGATGACGCAGATGCTTCGCGAAATGCGCAAGTCGATGCTCACCGAAGAGGAAGCCGGCAGCGGCTATGGCGCGGCAGCGATGACCGACACCATCGACGTCGAGCTCGGCAGCGCACTCAGTCGTACAGGCGGGTTCGGCTTGGCCGACGTATTGATAAAAGCGTTCGATCGCCAGGCAACCGGCCGCAAACCGGCTGCGGCGGCGGGCCCGCTCGCGCCGGTATCGTCCGGTGAAATCGCCACGCCGTCCGCGAGGTCTCCAGTATCTGCGGTCGCAGCCCCCGCGCGCGCGGCCGTTGCGCCGGCAGCCATCAGCTCGGCGCCTGCGATGGTGCCGTCGCCCGATTCGACAGGCGCCACGGCCGCTGTACCGCTCCCGGCGTCGCGTTCGGATGCGACCGGCGGGTCGTCCGCCCCATCAGCGGCGCCGGTGCTGCCGGAAGGCCGTGTGAGCTCAGGTTATGGATGGCGAGCCGACCCCTTCAACGGTCAGCTGCGCTTTCACTCGGGAACCGACGTCAAGATGGCATACGGCCGCGACGTGCAATCCGCCGCTGCCGGACGGGTCATCTTCGTGGGTGAGCAGTCGGGGTACGGCCTGGTGGTCAAGATCGACCACGGGAACGGGTTGGAGACGCGATACGGGCACCTGTCACACGCGACTGTGCAGGTCGGGGAGACCGTCGGATCCGGGCAACGTGTTGCGCGCTCTGGGAATAGCGGTCGATCCACGGGTCCGCATCTGCACTTCGAGGTGCTGGAAAACGGGCGGGCGGTGGCCCCGGAGACGATGGGGCAGCTGCTGCATTAAAGGAATCAGGCCGGCGGCCGATTCCGCTGATGTAGCACGCAAAGGATCGATGCGGCGCGCGACCGCCGCCTGAGTGAGGAACAGATCATGAAAATCGAAGGCAATCGCCCAAGCGTCGACACGACACCAGCTGACAAGGTCGCGGCGGCGCGGACTGCCGGCCTGAAGACCGGCAAAGCATCCTCGTCGTCCGGCATTGATCAGTTCAGCGTCTCGGCCGATGCGAAGCTCGCCAGCGCGGCGATTGAGGCTGTGGCGAACACGTCGGACATTCGCCTCGACCTCGTCGAGCGCGCCAAAGCCCTGCTTGCCGACGATAAAGTGGGCAACGATCCGCAGCGCCTTGCGGACGCGATCATCGACGGCCTTCTCAAGAACGGCTAACCATCAATGAGCAACGGCTAACGATGTCTGCCTTGAACGCGACCGCACGCGTGCGCGCCTCGCTCGATGCGATCGCGGGCATCCTGCTCGCGCCGGATCTCGACGATCTGCTCGCCGTGGAGCAGGAGCTTGGCGCCGCGCTCAACGCGATGGGGCGTGTTCGCTGCGTCGACGCCGACGAGCGGGCGGCGATGCGGGAGGAGCTGCTTCGGATGCGGACCGCCCTGGTGCGCTGCCGGGCGCTCGGATCCGTGCTCGACGACGTGACGCAGGCGACGCTTGTCTCGCACGGACGCGGCGCCGACTACGACCGCGCCGGTTCGCGGACCATGCGCAGGGACCGCTGCGGCGCTCACGTGAAGGCGAGGATGTAATGGGGTTGATCAACACGTTATCGGCGGCGACGAGCGGGCTGGCCGCGGCGGAGTACGGACTCAACGTGACCGGCCAGAACATCGCGAACCTCAACACCGTCGGCTACGCGCGGCGCACGGTGGATTTCGTGGAAGTACCTCCCGGTTCCGGCGGCGGGGTTGCGGTGGCCCAGGCGCGCGCGGTGCGCGACGCGCTGCTCGAAGCCCGCATCCGTCAGCAGTTTCCCGCCGAGGAGCAGCAGGGCGCCATCGCCACGTCGCTGGCCATCGTCGAGTCGTCTCTGGGGACGCCGGGCCAGTCGATCGACGGCGCGCTGGGCGCCCTCTTCCATTCGTTTGCGACACTCGCGCTCGATCCGACGTCGTCGGTGTCGCGCGACAGCGTCGTGCTGCAGGGGCAGCAGCTCGCGCGCGCGTTCAACTCGATGGCCGTCTCGTTTGCCGATGCTCAGCGCTCCGCCGACGGAGACATCCGCTCCGGCGTCGAGCAGATCAATTCGCTGGCGACACAGATCGCGGCACTCAACACGTCCATCGGCAACGCGAACGGTGCCGACGCCGAGACGTTGCGGGATCAGCTCGGGGTCGCCTTGAAATCGCTTTCCGGGCTGGCCGATGTGACGGTGCTGCAACGGCCGGACGGCGGCGCCGACGTGTCGATTGGCACCGGCCGGGCGCTGGTGGTCGGGGGCAACACGTACGCGCTCGGCATCGGCTCCGCCGGTATCAGCGGCTTTGCGACCGTCACCAGCGGCGGCGTCGACATCACCTCGGAGATCAAACGCGGCGCGGTCGGTGGGTTGCTCGAGGTCCGCGATACGCTCGTGCCCGGCTATCAGAATCGGCTCGATCAACTGGCGTTCGGCGTCGCTCAGCAGGTGAACGCGCTGCACACGGCCGGCTATACCGCGACCGGAGTGTCGGGGCAGACCTTCTTCACGCCGCTGACGACGGCCGCCGGTGCGGCGGCGGCACTGGCCATGGACCCGACGCTGGCCGGAAACTCGGCGCTGGTGGCGGGCTCGCTCACCGGCGCATCGGGCGACAATCAGACGGCGAAAGCCATTGCGAACCTGGCCGACGCACGCGTGATGACCGGCGGCACGGCATCGATGTCCGACGTCTGGAGCCAGCTGGTCTACCGCGTCGGCAGCGACTCGCAGACGGCGCAGGCCCGGCAGGCGAGCGGTCAGCAGATGGTGGACCAGATTACGAAGCTGCTCGATCAGGTCTCGGGCGTGTCGCTCGACGAAGAAGCGGCCTCGATGTTGAAATTCCAGCGTGCCTATCAGGCCAACGCCAAGTTGTTCATGGCCGCCGATTCGATGATGACGACGTTGATGGCCATGGTAGGAGTTGCGTAATGCGTGTCACCTTCAGCCAGATTCAAGGCAGCCTCGATGCGATCAACACCGCGGCCGCTCAGTTTGCGCGCGCGCAACAGCAGGTCGCGAGCGGGAAACGCATGCAGCGGCCGAGCGACGATCCGATGGGAACCGAGCGCGCGATTCAGGATCTCTCGGCCATCGGGACGATCGACTCCTATTCCCAGACATCCGGAACCGCGGCTGCGCGGCTCTCCGTTCTCGACGGGGCGTTGTCGAGCATGACCGACATCCTCACCGACGCGCTCGCCACCGCCACCAGCGGACACGGATCCACGGTCAACCAGATCACACGAGACACGGCGAGCGCGAAGCTGCTCGCCCTCCGCGACGGGCTCGCGGGATCGCTCAACACCACTTTCCAGGGCGTCTACGTCTTCGGCGGCACTCAATCGTCGACGCAGCCCTATTCGAACGCGACCGGCGCATGGGTGTATGCGGGAAACTCATCTTCCGTGACGGTCGACACGTCGCCGAACCGCACGGTATCGCTGTCGCGCGATGGCCAGGCGATCGCCAAAGGCAGCGACGCCACCGACGTGTTTGCGGTGATTGAGACGCGGGCGGCAGCCGTCAGCGCCGGGAACGACGCGGCCGTGACCACAGGCATCGACGCGCTCAGCCGGGCGTTCACCCGCGTGGTGAAGGCGCAGAGCCAGGTCGGCACCGACGAGTCCGGACTGGCTGACGGAGACGTGCAACTGGGAGCGTTGCGTCTCGCGGCCACGCAGCGGCTGTCGGGCGATCAGGACGTCAACATGGCCCAGGCCATCACCCAGATGAGTCGCGCGCAGACGGCATACCAGGCGGCCCTCGGCGCCGTCGGCACGGCATCGAAGTCGTCGCTGCTCGATTACTTGAGGTAGGAATGCCGGACGCCGACACCAACGCTGCACTCGAAATCGACACGCGTTTCGGCAAATGCGCGGCGCTCGCTGCCGACGTGGTCGTCCTGCCCGAGGGGATGCCCGGGTTCGAGCGGTGCCGCCGCTTCGTGCTCGCGTCCTCTCCGGACATCGCGCCGTTCACGTGCGTCCACGGGCTCGACGAACCGCGGCCGTCATTTCTCGCCATCGACCCGCATCTTGTCGTGGATGGCTACGCGTCGCCGCTCGACCCGGTCCAGCGGCAGCGCATCGACGTCTCCGGCGACGAACCGCTGCTGTGGCTCTCGCTCGTGCACACCGACGGCGACCGCGCCACGGTGAACCTGCGGGCGCCGCTGGTGATCAACCCGCGGCGGATGCTCGGGCTTCAGGTGGTTGCGGCCCAGAGCGCGTACCCCCTCGATCATCCGCTTCCGATAGACTGACGCCATGCTGGTCTTCACCCGTAAGCTCGACGAGGCCATCATGATCGGTGACGGCATCGAGATCCGCGTGCTGCGGATCGGCCGCGACGGTGTGCGTCTCGGCGTCACCGCGCCGGCCGAGATCGCCGTGCACCGGCGCGAGATCTACGACATGGTCAGCGCGGCGAACGCGTCGGCGGCGTCCAGCGACGCCCAGCCGGTTCAGAAGTTCGCTGCGCGTCTGCGCGTGCGCGCGGCACGCCCCACACCCGAGTAATTCCCATGAGATCGCTCGACTGGCGGTTCCTCTCGAGCGAGGATGCCGGTGACCTGCACGATGCCGAAGCGGCCCGCTGGCTGTCGGCGCTGCACTGGGACACCCGTCCGGCACTGGCGCGCGTCGAGCTGGCGCGGAGCGCCGGCACGCTGCCCGGGCTGATCGCGCGCGACGATCGCGGGGCGGTCAGGGGCTGGGCCTTCTACCTCGTCCACGAGGGGGTGCTGCAGGTCGGTGCGTTCGTGGCCGACTCGCCGCTGGCGACGGCGACGCTGCTCGACGCCATTGTGCGCACCCGCGAAGCCGCGGCGGCGTCCGCGATGATGTTCTTCGTCTTTTCGACCGCGCCCGAACTGGTCGAACAGCTGGCGGCACGCGGCTTCGCCGTCGAACGCTATCGGTATCTGCAGGCCGACCTGACGCACGGCGCATCCGGCCTCGGACCATCCACGTCTTCCGAACCGGCCAAGGCCTTGGATCCCGCTCTCGAGACGTGGAACCCGGCGCGTCGGGATGCCGTCGCGGCGTTGCTGCGGCGTGCGTATGCGGCAGACGATGCGGCGCGGCCGTTTGCGCGCGGCGGGACGCCGCACGAATGGCTGGACTATGTCACGCAGCTGGCGACGACCAACGCGTGCGGATGGTTTTTTCCGGAGGCAAGCGTCACGGCCCCCGGCGCCTCGCCGGCCGAGCTCGACGGCGCCACGCTGCTCACGCGATTGACGCCGGATACGGCGCACCTGGCGCAGATTGCCGTCGCGCCGGACGCGCGGGGGCGCGGTCTGGCCCGGCGGCTTCTGACCGCGTCGCTCGATGCCGCCCGCGTCGCCGGTTGCGCGCGCGCGACGCTTCTCGTGAGCGAACGCAACGCCGCCGCCGGTCGGCTCTACGAGGCGATGCGGTTTCAGGACGTTGCGGCGTTTGTCTCCGCGTCGCGTGGCCAGCCGCGCGATTCCTCCGTTTCTACCAGCACCACCCGCTGATCTCCCTGGTGCCTCTGGGCCGCGCCACAGCCGGGGCGGCTCGCCACCGCTGTCCAGAGACCGTGCGGCGGCTGCCCGCATGTCGGCAGAGCGACATCCGAGTGCGCTTTTCACAACCGTGGCGCAGGGCTTTAGCCCTGCGGGCTTCGCAGCCCTAAAGGGCTGCGCCACTAGAGAGAAGGGAAAGCGCTCTATAACCACTCGATGCCCGCCTGGCGCCGATCGTGCAGTATGGAACAGGTCCCGGCGCTTACTGGATTCACCCCACTCGGATCTTCGGCAATAGCGTGATGCCTACCATCATCCCGATTCTCAGCAACGGCGACCGATCCTCCGTCCTCGCGCATATCCTCAAACAGCGCGAAGCCTATCCGGGCTTTTCGGTGATTGACGTTGGCGGCAGCGTGGTCGGGTGGAGTGGCGGCGTCGCCAACGCGATCGTCGACATCAATCCTCCGGATAACGCGGCGGAGTCGGCGATCCGCTACTTCAAGGTGAACATCTCGCGCGACGAGGACTGGGCGATCGTCGAGCACTACGTCGCCGAGCACGGCAGGTTCGACTTCAGCATCTGCACCCACACCCTCGAGGACATCGCCAACCCGCTGCTCGTCTCCAGAAAACTCTCGAAGATCTCGAAGGCCGGCTACGTCGCGGTGCCCAGTAAATTCGTCGAATTGAGCCGCTTCGAGACGGTCATGGGCTACGGCGTGTCCTACCGCGGCTATATCCATCATCGCTGGATTTATTCCGTGCGCGGCGGCGCCTTCGTCGGCTTTCCCAAGGTGTCGTTTGTCGAAATGGATCCCTTCTTCGATCAGATCGGCGGCAAAGTCGCCGATGCGAATATCGACCTGAGCTTCTACTGGCGTGCGCCGCTGAACCTGCAGATCGTCAACGGCGACTACCTGGGACCGTCAGTGGACGCGGTGCTTGGCTACTATCACGACCAGCTGATTGGAGACGACGTCGACGCGGTCTACGGTGCCGTGTATGAGCCCGCCGCCTGCGTGTGAGCACCATGGACAACTTTGAAAATCGCTTCCGCTACTACATCACCCAGGGTCTTCGCGTCGAGAGAGCGCTGGATATCGGCGCCTATCGCGGCGACTTTACCCGGCTGCTGCGGAAGCTGTGGCCCGACGCCACCGTCTGGCAGTTCGAAGCGGACGAGCGGCAGAAGGTGCACAACCCCGAGGCCATTTACGCGCTGCTCGGCGACGCCGAGCGCGACTGTGATTTCTACACGACGGACCAGACCCGCGTCTCGTCGACGGGGTCGTCCATCTATCGCGAAAACAGCGAACACTATCGCGATCCGATGATCCTGAAGAAACAGATGACCACCATCGACAGGCTGATGGAGACGATCGAGTTTTCGGGAGACTGGAAGGCGCACGGCATCGTCAAGCTCGATACTCAGGGCTCCGAGCTCGACATTCTCGGAGGCGCCGCGCGTTTCCTGCAGCGCTTCGCGCCGCGGCTGGTGCTCCTCGAAGCCTCGGTCGTTCCCTATAACCTGGGCGGCCCGCTCGTCGCCGACGTGCTGGACTACATGAAGACCATCCGCTATCAGCTGATCGACATGCTGGACGTGCACTATGCCGCCGACGGCCGATTGCTCCAGATCGATCTCCTGTTCGAAGCCGCGGGCGTCTCGCCCGCGATGGCATGAACATCGGCATTCCGGTCGCGCGGTTTCATGCCGGGAACACCGGCGAGTACGTCCAGCGGGCGCTGGTCGCCCTGGGCCACACCGCCCGCGTGCTCACGCCAGCGGAGTTCTTCGCCGCGCTGCGCGCCCGGGCGTTCGACTACTTCCTGTGCGTCGACAGCGCCGACGGACTGCCGCTCGACGACCCGTCGATCGCGGCGTGCTCGTTCGAACGGGTCGGCTACTGGTTCATCGACTTCCGGCACAACAAGGATCGGCCGACGCGGATTCCCAACGATCTCGACAACGCGCGCCTGCTGGAACACAAGGGCGGATGGATTTTCCAGTCGCAGATCCAGGACGTCCGTGACTGCCAGGCGCTCGGTCTCACGCGCGTCAGCTGGCTGCCATTGGCGGCCGACGCGCACGTCTGGAGCGATTGCCCCGCGGCGGCCAAGGACTTTCACGTCGGCTTTGTCGGCAACGTCTGGGATGTCCAGCGCAAGAAAGCGCTGGAGCTTCTGCTCGGCACGCAGGGTCTGCGCGTCGGCTTTCTCGGCCACGGCGGCGTCTGGAAAGAAGATGCGGCGGCCCTGTTGCGACGCTGCATGGTCGGCTTCAACATCAACTCGTTCTTCGGCGAACCTTACGCCTACGACGTCAACATGCGATTCTTCGAGACGCTGAGCTGCGGCATCCCCATCTTCACCAACGACGTGCCGTCGCTGCCGGACATCGTCCCGGCGAACGCGCCGTTTGTTCGCACCTTTACGACGCTGGAGACGTTGCTCCCCGGTCTGCTCGCGGCGTTCAAGGATCCGGACTATCGCGCCTCGGGACCGGCGGCGCGCCAGTGGATCCTCGATCACGCGACGTACGAACATCGGATGCGCGACGTGCTCGGCCGGATCCCGTCGTAGTGGCCAGGATCAACGTCCTCGAGTTCTCGAATCAATGGTCGATGGGCGGTACCGAGAAAACCGCGCAGATCTTCATCAAGTATCTGGATCGAGACCGCTTCAACGTCTATGCGGCCGGCTGGCGAGGCGGGCCGAGGGCCGACGCCATCAGAGACTCAGCCGCCGGGATGTTCATCTCCGAAGACGTGCGTGCGATGAAGGAGTGGATCAGAGCGCGACAGATCGACATCGTGCATTTCCACCGCATGGGGCTGCCCGACCATCCGCTGATCGCCACCTTCACCGAAGCCGGCGTGCCGATCCTCATCGAACACAACATCTTCGCGCATGTCGACGATACCGCGGACCGCGACCGGATCCAGAAACACATCTTCGTCAGCAAGGCGCAGCTGGAGATCTACAGGCAACGGGCCGGTGCATCGTTCGACGCGTCGAAATGCAGCTGCATCTACAATCCGGTCGAGATGGAGGCTTTCGACGGCTACGCGTTCGATCGAGACTTCTCGCGACCGACATTTGGCCGCTACAGCCGGAACGATCCGACGAAATGGCACCCGATCAACGTCCAGATACTGCCGTTCGTCAAACAGGCGATTGCCGGCGCGAGATTTCACGTGATCGGCCTGCCCGATTCGTACCGCGACGCGATCAGCGCGATGGGCTGCGCGGACATGGTCGCCGAGTTTCCGAACACGATGAGCGATCGGAAGCTGTGCGACTTCCTGAACGGCATCACCGTCTTCACCCACGGTTCCGCGATTGGCGAGTCGTTCGGCATCTCAATTGCCGAAGCGATGGCGTCGGGCCTTCCTGTAGTCACCCACACCGGCGGCGACGGTGCTCAGGCCGAGCTCGTGACCGATGAGTACAACGGGTTCGTCGTCGATCCACAGCGTGTCCGCGCCTACGCGGCGCGCGTCAACCACCTGCTGCGGACGCCCGATCTCAAGCGGCAGATGGGCGAGCGAGGCAGACAGCGCGCCAGAGAGTGGTTCAACCCCACGGCGATCGTTCACCAGCTCGAGGATCTGTTCACCTCGTGCCATCAACAACTCTCGGCACCGGCTTAGGGCATTTTCGACTTGTGTGGCGCAGGGCTTCAGCCCTGCGTTTTTCGCAGCCCT
>Ga0105247_10002676_pt1 | contig 11976 bp, 10 predicted proteins | sample KBSS24metaG_FD_81519 | JGI IMG/M metagenome (GOLD analysis project Ga0105247, IMG submission 81519) | Switchgrass rhizosphere microbial communities from Kellogg Biological Station, Michigan, USA - KBS S2-4 metaG | ecosystem: Host-associated > Plants > Roots > Rhizosphere > Soil | place...
GTAGAAATTGTGGCTAAAATGTCTTTATTATTTGATAGTTGCGCCCATTTTAGTTTGGTTTTATTTATCACTTCTGCTGAACCGCTGTAGTTCATAACAAATTCAATGATCTTAATATAGTTTGACCGTCCCGTAGTTTGAATAAATCCTCTTCCCCTGAATTTGAAAAAATCTGCTTCCAATAAATAACCTGTTGATACAGGATTAGTGGATATTGGAAAATTTGGTGGAAAAGATTCTCCTGCCCAGGCATTGTTAGTTGTATTTTTTAATTGATTGCCCAATGGAAGGTTTTGAAAAGTGTTATTATAATCAGAATTACTAAATAATTGAAAACAGGTTTTATTTCCATCCAATGTATTGTATGATTTCTTTAAACCCGGAATACGGTCAAATGCATAGGCTATGCCCGGATGTTTTGCATTTCCTGTTTTTTCAGTTAAGGGAATCAAGGAACCTCCCGTTTCATTATTTATGATACATTGAAGGGACAGGAATTGAAGGAAACTTATTGAGGGGCTGCCAAACATAGCTTTTATACCTTCGGGACTCCACAAATTATTAAAACGGTCGTGAGCCATTGTATCATTGGCCATGCTGATACCTGCTCTGCTGCCAACCTTTCCCCAAAAGCCCCTATTGCTCACATTGGCGTTAAACCAGCTTACAAAATCATGTGTGTTTTGTTTATTAAAAAAGCTATCTATTTCTGAAGCATTGGTAAATGAAACCTGTGAGACCTTATTTAAAAAATTTTGAGTGATGGGCATAACAATGATTTAAGATCATTTATCAATAAGGTTTATTATATATCGTTACAATAGGTATATCAATAAGAATGGAAACATTAAAAACACTTTTCGAGGGAACAGCTGTTGATATATTATTTTTTGAATAAAATAACTTAGGAGCTAATCGCCAGCCAGCACCAACAGCTATGGGCCATTTGGGAATCTCGAATAAAAGTTGAGCAGAAGGTGAAATGATACTTTCCAATCTTATTTCCTGTTTTAACGAATCGGTCGGGCTATCTAACAGGCGATACGATGCTACTGCTCCTACATCAATGATCGAAGTAAATAAAGAAAGAGCTCCTCCATTTTTACCCAAACCCTTACTTAGCGAAAAACCTACAGGGGCATATATTCCGTTTGCATATAAACCACCATTAAAATCCCAGGCATACCCAATATATCCATTCAACGAAACATTTATGGATGATCTTTGCTTGATGGAAAAACTTCCGGGAGGAAGGGCGATCGCATTGATCGCCTCTTTTACTTCATCCGCATTTGTAGCTGAAGCAAGGTTGGCAGCGAAAGAAAGATATTTTACCAATTGCTCATGGGCATGCGTATCATTAATTACACTATTCTCATTAATAAATTTTATAGTTGTATTGAATATGCCCGCATAATTTTTTTGTTGAATATCATTGCATATATCGCTGGCAATTTCCAGGTTCAATGAAAATCTATTAAAAGAGGGAGGTAAGCTATTTGGAATAAGCCGGGATAAGGAAAAAGAGATATTGGCAAACATTTTTAAAGATGCTGATACCACCGACACGTAATAGCTATTATCAGGTTTTTGATTTTGCTGGATGTTTTTTTGAATAGCAGCGTAAGCGGAATTTATTTTATCAAAAGAGGTAAGGGTAGAATAAAACAGCGTCCTGCTGTCTAAAACTTTGATGAAACATGCAGCCAGGTCAGTATTAGCTATTGTAAGGTTCTTATAGCAATCAAGTGAATTATATTTTTGATAAACCAGGCCGAGAAATATACTGAGCAGATCTTTTGAATAGAATAAGTTTTTAAAGCTAGTTTGGTTTAAAAAAATACCACCCCTGTCTTCAGAAGTTCTGAAAGATTCCAGCAGGATCGATGAGACCTGTATCAAACCACTGAAGTTATCATTCTGTCCACAAACTGACTCATCAGCACAAATCTTATCCGCTATTTCAATAATATTATTGCCATCCAAAACTGCTTGCATGGTTAACAGCGATAAAACCAGTGGTCTTGAACTGAAAACAGTCTTTATTTTTTCGATCCTTTTATTTGCATTATCAACTTTGGTTTTGCACCTGCTATTTCCATTGCAAATATTGAGGACGAGCGGCTTTATATTTCTAAGTGATAAAATATTTCCCGGCATATTCAGCAGATCTTTACAAAAAGCATCTTTTAACTCTTGGAGAAGGCTTTGTATGTTATAGATCTCTATGTTTTGAATGATATGAAATGACTGCGGAAATAAATAGGTCAGTTCGGGATAGGTTTTCAGATCTTCATTGAATCGTTTAAAAAAAGCCATTGATAATTCTTGCTTCCCCCGCTCGATCAGAAATCTTGCAATACCATCAGCGATATTAGTAACGTTCATTCCAAACAGGCCACTGGAGCCTCCGGTAGGAGTAGTTGGTGCTATTTTATCTTCAGCAGACAGTTTAAATGAAGCCCTGGCCGGCAGATAAGGCTTTAAAAAAATATTTGAATTCATCAGGTCCCATGCCTCTTCAAGACTCACAACTTGTTTATCAAAATAATAGGAAATTATTCTTAATAATTCCTCGGCAGAAGATGGATCGCCTTTCTTAAAATTATTTATGTCATTTAATAAAGCCCTGGCATCATCATAGGGATTTCCTTTTGCTTCCTGTGCTATAAGTTGATTAAACGAGATGAGTAGCAATAACAATAAGTAAATTACTTTTTTCATACTACATTATTTTAAGGTTCAATGATTGAATGAGTTTTTTTACAGGTATTATATAGCTGAACTTGTTACTTTTTGATGTGATAATACCAATCAACTTTTTATTTTCATCATAAGCGGCGCCACCGGAGTCACCGGGTTCAGTAACAGGAAAGCATTTTAATTTATCAGGTCTGTCGGCAAGTAAAATGGCTTCATCGATAACAAGGGTCTGACCATTCTTGTATAATATCTTCACTTGTTTTTTTATTACTTCTATTATAAAAGCCTTTTTGGTTTTGCATTTGTTTCCCCGTACTGTTACCTGGAGTTTCAGCCAGTCTTCTTTCAGTATTTCTCTTGTTTGATTATTGAACAACTCAGGATCGATATTTAGAATAAAAGAATCTGCGTCATCCATTTCAATTAGTGCAAAGTCGCCGGCAGATGTCATGGACCCATATTTCCATGCACCTATTCTATTATCATCATATAATACCTGTGGTTGTCCTGTATCAAACAAAGGATTTTCAAGTGTACCATCCGTCATTACATGGCAATTAGAAAGCATCTGCGTCTTTTTATTTTTATCAATTAAAAGACAGCAACCCGAACCTGTAAATCCAAAAAGGTCAGCATTAGCCACACTGCCGCCCATTCCGCTGGTAATTTTAGCTATACCAACTTCACTTATAATTTCCGTTTTTACATACCGACATTTACCATTCTGTAATTTAACCAGCACTTTACCCGGAAGCCCTTTAATATTTTTATCTACTACATAGATACCCAGTACATCTTTTCTTTCGCCATTAGTAATGGTAACCGAGTCGTTTAAAAAATGAATGTTGGGAAAATTTATTTTTAATGCTTTACCTTTTTGTTTAATGGCAAGCTTTACCAGGGCTTCGTCAGATAGCGCAGGTTTATTTTTTGAAGACGACTTCCTTTTTTTATACGAGGACATTATTAGCTTGGCTGAATAATATAAATCTCGGTAATTAAAATAGGAAAGTCAATACCACAAAATGGTTATGTATATGAGCCAAGTGGGAAGATCACCTGAAATCTATGCCCGCATTTCTATTTTAAATGCAAGACTGAAATAACTGAAAAAATGTCCTTGCATGTTTGCAGAATCACCACTCCATTCGTGACCAAATGTAAAAGGTTGTTGTGTGCCGGTAGCGGCTTCGCCTATACCTATCATTGCATTGTTTGTATATAACCTGAATCCATAGGTAACGCCTTTGCGCAATAGCATTGGCTGTAATTCAAATCGAATCCACCTGGCGTCATCGCCTTTTTGCAATGTCAAACTTGAGTTACCAATGGATGGTCCCCATGTTTGTGTACTATCATCAAATTCATGAAGGGTTAATTGCATTTCACCAGGACTATGCACCGTAGAAGAATATACCTGGATATTATCGATCAATCCTTCATCAGGGCATTTAAAAGTTTGCCCTGCAAAATGATCAGTGGGATCGGTTTGCAGATGACCTATCCATAAAGTAGTATTGTTTTTTGTTTGGGTAATGATGGGGTGGCTCGCATGTTTGATAGTTTCCATACTCACATTTTAATTGTTATAAATAAAACATGCAGCTGCTTTGGCAGGAAGAACTATTTTTATAACTCTCCGCTTTCTTTTTTATTGCATGCTGTCAATTTTTGTGAATAATAACTACCAAAATTTTTGCCACAAAAAACTTTTTTTATTTCTGATATTTTATCTGTGAACATGCCTTTTTTTAAGTAAATTGAAATGACCTTGGCAATTAAATGTGGATAACCGGCAAGACACAGTGAAAAAAAAGTGTAGAAAGAAAATTTTTAAAAACGAGATTTTGAATTCTATATTCGCCACCTGACTGCCGGGAAACATTCCAATAACGAAGAAGTAATAATTTCTTAAAACAAGTCGGAACTAACCCAAGGTCATTGGTAAAAAATCAATGGTTTAATATTTTATCGCCCTGACTGAACATGGATCTTACTAACCTGAACAAAGACCGTAGCAAACAAAGAAGAAAATCCGCAATTGACCTGGGAACGATGGTATATGGTAAAGTACCACCCCAGGCAAAGGATCTTGAAGAAGCAGTGCTTGGCGCCATCATGCTGGAAAAAAGCGCATTTGATGTTGTAGTTGAAATTCTAAAGCCTGAATGTTTTTATGTAGAAGCGCATCAACGTATTTATAAAGCAATGCAAAGCCTGGCTAATAAAAGCCAACCTATTGATATCTTAACTGTAGTAGAAGAGCTGCGCTTCAAAGAAGAACTTGAAATGGTTGGTGGCCCTTATTATGTTACCAAACTTACCAATGCAGTTGTTTCTTCGGCCAATATCGAAGCGCATGCAAGAATTATTCTTCAAAAATTTATACAAAGAGAACTCATTCGTATCAGCGGTGAAATAATTGGTGATGCCTACGAAGACAGCACTGATGTATTTGATCTTTTGGATGATGCCGAGAGTAAGTTGTTTGAAATTACCAACAATCACCTTCGCAAGAATTTTGATACCATCGATTCGGTATTGGTAAAAACGATTCAACGCATCGAGGATCTTCGTCATAAAAATGAAGATGTAACCGGGGTGCCCAGTGGTTTCTCTTCATTGGATCGTGTTACGTATGGCTGGCAAAATACTGACCTTATTATTCTTGCTGCAAGACCTGCCGTTGGTAAAACAGCTTTTGCATTGAACCTTGCCCGCAATGCGGCATTACATCCAAATAAACCGACACCTGTTGCCATGTTCTCCTTAGAAATGAGTGCGGGACAATTGGTGCAGCGTATTCTTGCTGCTGAAAGCGAAATATGGTTAGAAAAAATTGCAAGGGGGAAACTGGAAGAGCATGAAATGAAGCAACTCTACGCAAGAGGTATTCAACGTCTGGCACAAGCCCCATTATTTATTGACGATACACCTGCCTTGAACATTTTTGAATTAAGAGCCAAGTGTCGTCGTTTAAAAAACAAACATAATATTGGTCTCATCATCATCGATTATCTCCAGTTAATGAGCGGTACCAGCGATAACAGGAACTCTAACCGTGAACAGGAGATCAGTAATATTTCAAGAAATCTGAAAGCATTGGCTAAAGAATTAAGTGTTCCAATCATTGCCTTATCGCAATTAAGCCGTGAAGTAGAAAAAAGAGGCGCTAAAGATGGAACCAAAATGCCGCAGTTAAGTGACCTTCGTGAATCGGGAGCTATTGAGCAGGATAGTGATCTGGTGATGTTCCTTTATCGTCCTGAATATTATGACATCACACAAAATGAAATGGGAGAAAGCAACCGTGGTGAAACTATCATCCGCATAGCCAAGCATCGTAATGGTATGCTGGATACAATTAAGCTGCGGGCTTTATTGCATATTCAAAAATTTGTAGAAGATGATGGCGGAAGTTTTGGTGGAGGTATCGGATTGCCGGGCAATTGGAAACCCGTACCGGATGAGGGTGGTAGCGATGCAAAACTTTACATTCAAACAGGCAGTAAGATGAATGATGGACCAATGACTGATGAAGATGAAACACCATTCTAATCATAACATTTTAGATTTACAATTTTAGACTTTAGATTTGTCCCGCTTCAAGCGGGACTTTTATTATTATGGCTCTTCCCTTTTTTTATATCTCGAATTATAATCCTTCACAAAAAGAAATATTGCTTGACGAGGATACATCAAGGCATATAGTCCAGGTGTTGAGGATGAGAGAAGGAGAAAAATTAAATCTGACAGATGGAAAAGGGAACCTATTAACAACAGAAATTATTGATGACAATAAAAAGCACTGCCTGGTAAAAGTTATTGACTCACGGCTCACAACTCACGACTCACGAAAAATAACAATAGCCATTTCCTTATTGAAAAATTCCAATCGCTTTGAATGGTTTTTAGAAAAGGCAACTGAGATCGGAATTAATGAGATCATTCCTTTGATCTGCGAAAGAACAGAGAAACAAAAATTTCGTTATGACAGAATGAAAGGAATTTGTACCAGTGCTATGCTGCAATCTCAACAGGCATGGTTGCCGATTTTGCATGAACCAAGACCATTTAACCATTTAACAATTGAGCAATTTAAGCAGTCACAAAAATTTATTGCTCATTGTATAGAAGAAAAAAAAAGGAATTTAAGTGACCTGGTAAATGATTCACTGCCATCCCAGATTATTTTAATTGGGCCCGAAGGTGATTTTACTCCGGACGAAATTCAGCTTGCTTTGCAAAATCATTTTATAGCTGTTTCCTTAGGTGAAACAAGGCTGAGAGCTGAAACTGCCGGAGTTGTGGCTGCAACAATCTTAAGAATTACCTGAGATCAATGAGCTTCATCTGTATCATTTATTTCTTTCTTTCTCAATTGCGGCTCATTTAATTCAACTACTTTTCTTTTTGCCATTCTTTTTCGCATGATCATATTCAGCATTTCAACACCAAAAGAAAAAGCCATCCCGAAATAGATATAATTTTTTAAATGAAGTTGTTCTGCTTTTTCCGAATCGAATCCTTCAATGATAAGGCTTAATCCGATCATAACTAGAAAAGAAAGGGCCAGCATTTTTAACGTAGGATGTTTGTGAATGAATGAAGAAATCTTTGGACTGAATAAAAACATAATTATCATGGCAATAATAACTGCAGCTATCATGATCTCTACATGCTTTGCCGTACCTCCGGCAGTGATAATGCTGTCGAAAGAAAAAACCGTGTCAATAAGAATGATCTGTACAATCGCTTTGCTTAATGATAATCCTTTTCGTTTTTCTGCTGAAAGGGTAGGGTCTTCACCTTCTAATTTTTTGTGAATCTCATGAACGGATTTATAAATAAGAAAGATCCCCCCGGCAAGCATCACTATACTTGCAAGGTCAAATCCTTTTCCGAACCAACTTTCTGGGATTATATAATTGCCTTTTTGGGATAATAGCCAACCCAAAGCAAGTAATAACAAGCTGCGAATAATAATCCCTGTGATCATCCAGGCACGCCGTGCTTTTCTTTCATTCTTTTCTTCAAGTTGGTTAATAATAATGCTGACGAAAATCACATTATCAATCCCGAGAACTACTTCAAGAATAACAAGGACAAAAAAGCTGATTATACTTTCACTTGTAAATAAGTGTTCCATCGATTCAAATTACTAATTATTAATTTTTACAGATAACTATAAATCTTCTTCACGATTCCAGGCCCTTCATAAATAAATCCTGTCCAAACCTGAATTAATGATGCACCAGCTTCAAATTTTTCTTTTGCATCACTTCCGTCAAATATGCCGCCGCTGGCAATGATTGGAGTCTTACCGTTCGTTTTCTTGTAAATGTATTTTACAAAGGCTGAACTTTTATTTTTCAATGGCATTCCACTCAAACCCCCGGCACCAATTTTTTGACTTTTAACTTTTGACTTTTGACCCTGAAGTTCATCCCTTGAAATTGTAGTATTTGTTGCAACAATACCATCTAATTTAATTTCCAATGCCAGGTCGATCACATCATTTAATTGTTCTTGTGACAGATCAGGTGCGATTTTTAATAACAAAGGCTTCTGTTGTGATTGCGACACATTAATGGTTTGCAAATGAGATAATATTTTCCGCAACGATTCTTTTTCCTGCAATTCACGAAGACCAGGTGTATTGGGGCTGCTTACATTGACAACAAAATAATCTACCCAATCAAATAACTCACGAAAACAAATTTCATAATCCTTCCATGCATCGTCATTTGAGGTAATCTTATTTTTTCCAATATTGCCACCAATTATGAGTTGATAGCCTTTAGTTCTGAGTTCAGAGCCACGATCTTTTGACTCCTGACTTCTGATTCCGGACTCCTGACTCACTCTCCATTTCTTCAATCTCTCCGACACTACCTTCCCTCCATCATTATTAAAGCCCATTCGGTTGATAAGCGCCTTATCTTCTGGCAAGCGAAATAATCTTGGTTTATCATTTCCTGCCTGTGGTAATGGAGTAACTGTTCCTATTTCAACAAAACCAAAACCAAGCGCCTCTAATTCTCTTAAATATTTTGCGTTTTTATCAAAGCCGGCGCCAAGACCTATTCTATTTGAAAATTGAATATTGAATATTGAATATTGATCATTTCCTTTAGGAGTAAAATGTTTCTTCAGTATTTTTCTAAAAAAGCTAACACTGCATAAAATCTTCATACAATTCATCGAGAAATAATGGACCCATTCGGTAGGAAAAAGAAAAAGAATTGAGCGAATGATCCGGTACATGGCTGCGAAGATAATTGAACTTTCATGGACGCTTTTTGTTGTTAACTTTGAATAAATTAAAGATAAATCATGCAGGAAGCATATATAATAGCTGGGTATAGAACCGCAGTAGGCAAGGCCAGGCGTGGTGGCTTTCGTTTTTATCGTCCTGATGATCTGGCTATTGATGTCATTAAAGGATTGATGGCAAGTGTGCCGCAATTAGAAAATAAAAGAATAGATGATGTGATCGTCGGCAATGCCGTTCCTGAAGCTGAACAAGGTTTACAGGTAGGAAGGATAATTGCTGCAAGAGCATTGGGCTTTGAAGTTCCCGGAATGGTTGTCAACCGTTATTGTGCATCGGGATTAGAAACTATTTCTATTGCAACAGCAAAAATAAGAATGGGAATAGCTGATTGTATTATTGCCGGTGGTACGGAAAGTATGAGCCTTGTTCCGACTGCAGGATGGAAAACTGTTCCTGCTTATTCTATTGCTAAAGAAGATCCTGATTACTATTTAAGCATGGGCCTTACTGCTGAAGCTGTAGCGAAAGAATTTAATGTCGGTCGTGAAGCGCAGGATGAATTTTCATTTAACTCGCATCAGAAAGCTATTAATGCAATAAAGAATGGTTATTTCAAAACTGGAATATTACCAATCAATGTCGAAGAAGTTTATTTAGATGAGAAAGGCAAGAAGCAAAAAAGAAATAATATTGTTGATACGGATGAAGGACCGAGAGCCGATACATCAATAGAAGCATTAGCAAAACTAAAACCTGCATTTGCTGCAGGCGGTATGGTAACTGCCGGAAATTCTTCACAAACCTCTGATGGCGCTGCTTTCGTTATCGTGATGGGTGAAAGGATGATGAATGAATTAAACTTAAAACCAATAGCCCGATTGGTAAGCTGTTCCGTAGCAGGTGTTCATCCCAGGATAATGGGCATCGGGCCGGTGGCTGCTATTCCCAAAGCGCTGAAACAGGCAAATATGAATTTGTCGCAGGTTGATCTTATTGAATTGAATGAAGCATTTGCTTCGCAATCATTGGCCGTTATCCGGGAAGCGGGGCTTGATCCATCTAAAGTAAATATCAATGGCGGCGCTATTGCATTAGGGCATCCCTTAGGCTGTACAGGCTGCAAACTCACAATACAGGTAGTAAATGATATGAAACGATTGAATAAAAAATATGGAATGGTCACCGCATGTGTTGGGGGAGGACAAGGAATAGCGGGGATCATTGAGAATATTAATTAGTTGCCTGGTTGTATTACTACTATCATCCCTTGTTGTGTCACACTCTTGTACGTTCTGTAATTCTATTCAGCAATTACTTAGGATAATCTTATGAATAGCATTTGTTTGCTTTATTCAATTTATCCTACTTTTGCAACAGCGTAGCAAACAGTTGTATAAAAGTCAAACCATACGTCGTTTTATAGCCGCAGCATTGCTCTTACTTTTTGCATTGAATGTTGCTCCCAAGCAATTATTGCATGATGTTATTACTGGTCATAAACATGGCTTTGCAAAAGCCAGCGAGTATCAAAATGTACAATCATCCAAAAAAGGCATTCAATGTCATTGGCACAACAACGTAGTTGAGTCTCCCTTTACTGATGTTCCCGATTTCCAGGTACAACAGCTACCTCCGGTTTATTCTTCATTTGTAAATTATTATAGTTGGAATTATCATTCTGCTGATCCGTTCTATTCTTCCTTACGGGGACCACCCATCATGCTCGGATAAGATTGCAAATAGCAATCTTCTGCCATTACTTATCCTGCACTTATTTACTTATTCAATTTTTTATCAATGAGCATGAATAAAAAATTCGGGTACTTTTTTATAATGATCCTTTTATCGTTTTCAGTTAGTCGATTGCATGCGCAAGTGCCTGCAGATAGTACAGCCGCTGATTCGGTATTATTAAAGCAAATCGAAGTGCAGATGCAAAACACTGCTCCGCCTACAGTGCCGGTACAACCACGTTCGGGTTTATCAGCGAATCCTGATATTGGGGTAATAGGAGATTTTCAAACTTCTTATACAAGCCACGGCAAAAAAAATATTAATGCATACCTGAATGAAACCGAGGTTTCATTTCAGGCAGTAGTAGATCCTTATGCAAGGGCTGATTTTTTTGTATCGTTCGGGCGGGACCCGGAAACCGGTAAATATCGAGTTGAAGTGGAAGAAGGTTATCTTACTACACTTTCACTTCCGGCAAAACTGCAATTGAAAGTTGGGAAATTTAAAGAAGCTGTTGGGCGTATCAATACTGTACACGGGCATGCATTGCCTTTCGTTGATATGCCTAATGCTTATGTGAATTATTTTGGCGATGAAGGCTTGAATGATGAAGGAGCTTCATTAAGCTGGTTGGTACCCAACAAAAAATTTTACCAGGAACTTTTAGTGCAGGTCACCTCAGGTTCATCTGAATCACCAAGTTTTATGCGGGGTGAAAGCAATCGTCTTATTTATCTTGGTCATTTAAAAAACTTTTTTACACTAAATGACAATGCTACTCTTGAATTAGGATTGACAGGAATTACAGGGCCTAATGATTCTGCAAGAATCACAAATATGGCAGCGGCAGATATTGCTTATAAATGGAAGCCTGTTAAAATGAATACGTATAAATCACTTACCTGGCAAAGCGAATTTTTTTATAGCAATGCTCATTATACAGCTACCGATACAAGAAATTCATTCGGATTATATTCATTTCTTCAGTATCAATTAGCAAAGCGGTGGTTTCTTACGGGGCGTTATGATTATGCCCAGCGACCATCAGATAAAAGTGTTGTTGAACAAGCTTATTCACTCACTGCCGGTTGGTATGCAACAGAATTTTCTAAAATTGAACTTGAAGCGAAAACAACAGATGATAATGTAGAATCAAGATTTTACCAGGCATGGTTAAGGTGGATATTTGTAATAGGCGCACATGGTGCACATCAATATTAATATTTAAAAAATTAGATTAACGATGAAACGAATTTCAATAA
>Ga0105247_10002678_pt1 | contig 11976 bp, 7 predicted proteins | sample KBSS24metaG_FD_81519 | JGI IMG/M metagenome (GOLD analysis project Ga0105247, IMG submission 81519) | Switchgrass rhizosphere microbial communities from Kellogg Biological Station, Michigan, USA - KBS S2-4 metaG | ecosystem: Host-associated > Plants > Roots > Rhizosphere > Soil | place...
GCAGGTGGCTGCATTCCGCGATCTTCTGCCTCGTGGCGGCTTCGGCGGCATGACCCATCGGATTACTCGCAAACCGATGATCGCCGCGCTCAACGGAACTGCAGTCGGCGGAGGATTGGAGATTGCGCTCAACTGCGATGTTATGCTCGCTGTGGAACACGCGAAGCTGGGGCTCGTCGAAGGCCGCGTCGGCTATATAGCAGCAGGCGGCGGGGTCGCATGGTTGGTTCGGAAGATTCCGCATAATATTGCCATGGGCATGATACTCACCGGCGAACTGATTGGTGCTGCAGAAGCGCAACATTGGGGCCTGATCAATGAAGTGGTTGTCAAGGGAGAGGTGCTGGAGGCAGCCAAGCGATGGGCCGACAAAATCTGCAAAACTGCACCCTTGTCGCATCGCGCCGCAAAGGAAATTGCGCATCTCGGGGCTACCAACGCGCCCGAAACGCTTCGCCCTTTCCCCGGCCTAGATAATTCCGAAGAACGTTTCCCCGCAACCATTGCCGCTATGTGTTCCGAGGACGCGATGGAGGGGCCTTTGGCATTCCTGCAGAAGCGGTCGCCGGTTTGGAAGGGGCGTTAATATGTTCGACCAGGAACTCGTCTTGCCGAACATTCTACGTCGCCGCGCCAGCGAGGTGCCGGATCACACCTTCCTGCGCACGGCGGATGGAAAGGTCTTCACATATTTCCAAATATGGGAAGAGTGTAAGCGATGGGCCCAGGCTCTCGCTGCTCTTAATGTTTCACAGGAGGATCTAGTAGCGATCCTCCTGCCGACTTCGCCGGAAGCATTCTTCGCTTGGATGGGCAGCAGTTTGCTGCGGGCCCGACAAGTGCCCATCAACACTGGATACCGCGGCGCCATTCTGCAACATGTTCTTGAGAACTCTGGAGCACGGCTGATCGTGACAGATGCGGTGCTTGCTGAACGTCTGGCTCGTATCGATCTCAATAAAACGAAAGTCGAAAAGATAGTTGTATTAAGTAATAATCCGCTCAGTCTGGACTGTCCCGTAGTCGGGCGCGATGCATTTTTTAACGAAAATTGCCACGAGGTGGACCTTAAACTCCCCCATGGCCACGATGTCGCCAGTATAACATATACTTCAGGAACAACTGGGGCGTCCAAAGGCGTGATAGTCTACTGGTCTCAACTGTATGAAACCTCCCGTAATCTACTGAAGCATGGTCTATCTTCAGACGACTGCCATTATTCGGCTCTTCCCTTGTTTCATGTCAGCGGTCAAATGCCCATCTATCTCATGGCGTTAGTCGGCGGTAGTGTAGTTCTTCGCAGCTCATTTTCGACCAAGGAGTTTCTTCCAGACATCAAGCGTTTTGGTTGTACGATTACGGTCGTTCTTGAAGCAATGGCAAATTTTCTTCTCAGCGTGCCCGAAAATCCGGACGACGCGCATATCCCGCTTCGATATATAATGACGGCACCTATCCCCGCGAACATCGATCATTTTCGTAAACGGTTCGGCGTAAGCGTGGCTACAGCCTACAATATGACAGAAATTGCCACTCCTATTGATGGAGGGGGGTTTGTGATCGATGGGACACTTCCCAAGAACTACTGCGGCCGGGTGAAGCCGCCGTTTGAATGTAGGGTAGTTGATGAAAACGATTATGAAGTTCCACATGGGCAATTCGGGCAACTGGTCGTCCGTTCAACCTCACCATGGACCTTGAATGGCGGATATCTCAATGACCCCCAGGCCTCCGCGGCGGCATGGCGGAACGGCTGGTTCCACACGGGAGATGGCTTCATTCAGAACGCGGAGGGCGAATTCTTTTTTCTTTGTCGTTTGAAGGATGCAATCAGGCGACGTGGTGAGAACATCTCGGCCCAAGAAGTCGAAGCGGAAATTTTGGCGCACGACGGAGTGCTTGCGGCTGCAGTAATCGCGTATCCCTCGGCACATGGCGAGGACGACGTTAAGGCTTACGTACAACTGCAGGATGGCGTAGAATTCGATCCCGTGAAGTTGATTGAGTTCCTGACACATAGGATGCCTCATTTCATGGTGCCCCGTTATCTCGAAGTGATCGAGTCGATGCCGCTGACCCCGACCAACAAAATACAAAAACAGGTTCTTCGCGAACGTGGGAACAGTGCGGGCACTTGGGATCGCGAGGCGGCCGGTATCAGGATTGCCCGGTGAAAGACCCCGTGCCTTGAAGGGAGCTGGTTTTGGGGTTGAGGGAAGATATCCGCTACTGCTGATCATACTCGGCTGCCGTCTGTGCCTGGGACCGAGTGAAAACGGGCAAGCAAATGTGCACCACCAGGGCGAGTGCTTGCTCGGTCGAAGCTGGTGTGGAAGCGTCTGCGCCCCGAATTGATCTCAGTCATGTTTGGCGTGCGTTTTTGGTCACGCCTCTGGACGGCCATGATTGAAACGAGAGCCGCTCAAGCAGAAATCGTCAACGGCACTGCTGATACTGGGTCGCTCTAACAGGTTGTTGAAGAAGTAGCCGGTGTTGACGGTGTGTCGTGATTCACGTTCGGGGATCGGGAGGTGAAGGATGCGCGGTTCCGATGAGAAGAGTGGAAGCCTGTTTTCCTAGGTCGACGTGGAGGCGCGGATACGTCCGGGTCATCCGTTGCCGCAGATCCGGAGATAGCGAACGCGGCGCTGACGGTGTTGGACGGAGATTTCGGGCAGCTTTACCCGCCCCGGCTCGGGCAGCCTTCGATACCGTCGGAGCGGCTACAGCGGGCGATGCTGTTGCAGGCATTCTACTGCATCCGGTCCGAGCGTCAGTTGATGGAGCGGATCGAGTTCGACCTGTTGTTCCGCTGGTTCGTCGGCCTAGGCGGCGATCAGTTGGCGGCATACCTATCGAAAGTGTGAGTTGTAAGTCCGATCGAAGAACCTAGCGTTTCCGTCAAAACCGATAGGGGAGCGATTATGAATAAAATCCTGTACTGGAAGACGTCGAGCACGTCGCTGGGTTTGATACTTGCTGGGCTCTTTCCGGGTGTCGCAAGCGCTCAGGCCGTGCAGGAGACCGGTTCGGTGCCGGCAGACGATGTTTCACTGCAGGACATTGTCGTAACGGCCCTCCGCCGTGAGCAAAATCTGAAGGATGTGCCTGTTGCAGTGACGGCGCTTTCGCAAGAGACACTGACACAGGCTAACATTCGCGATACGCGCGACCTTCAGACGCTGACTCCCGGCTTGCGAATGGATGTTACAGGCCAATATCTCCAGCCGGCATTGCGGGGGGTCACTTCGACGCTCCTGAACATCGCTAATGATCCGAATGTCGCTACGTATGTTGATGGCGTGTATCAGCAGTTCAACGTCGGCGCGATCTACGACTTGCCCGATGTGACATCGGTCCAGGTCTTGAAAGGGCCGCAAGGCACGCTCTTTGGCCGAAATGCCACTGGCGGTGCCATACTAATCACTTCTGAAGAGCCTTCGTTCAATACACACGGTATGATGAGCGTGAGCTATGCTCGCTACAATGAGGTCGTTGCAAAAGGCTTCGTGTCCGCCCCGTTGGTGGGTGATACTATTGCAGCCAGCATCTCCGGCGCATATCGTAGGCGCGATGGTTTCGTGAAAAATCTCCTCACCGGCGAAAACGTGGGGGATCTGAATAGCTATGTCGTCCGTGGCAAATTATTGCTGCGCCCGTGGGAGGGCGCTCGTTTTGTCCTAACAGGGTCTGTCTCGCGTCGGCACGATCCTAACCTTCAGTTGCTTACTGTGTTAAACGGAAACTATGCGTGCCGCGTAGCAGCACCGTCCCCGTCTCCATGCCGCACCGCGATCCCCGCGAACCTCATTCCAGATCGTCCCTACACGGTCGCTTCGGATACTCGTCCTGACATTATCACAAAGACTTACGGCGTTAATCTTAACGGGAAGATCGACGTCGGTGAGGGCAATATAGAGATCACAAGCGCTTATACTAAGATGAACATGCCCCATCTTCTCTTTGATAGCGACCTCGGTCCTAATATCGGTAGTACTGACGTTCAGCACCTTAGCAGCAGAGTGTTTACGCAAGAAGTTCTGTATAACTCAGATCCTTCTAAGCCACTTAAGGTTACGGTCGGAGCATTTTATTTCAACTTCGCAGGAGGTATTCACCGTAATGTCAATAACGGGGCGCAGCTGATCGCTACCGATGACAAAACAAATGCATTCGCCGCCTTCGGCGAAGCAACGCTAGACGTCACTGATAGATTGTCGCTTCTCGCAGGTGTTCGTTACAGTACAGAAACGCGGGTGTCTAATGCAGTGCGCGTGCTTGGGACAACCGTTGAGCCCGCCACAATACCGCGGCTTGGCAGGAAAACCTTTAATGCTGTCACTCCACGTGTCTCTGCGCTCTTTAAATTGAATGAATCCACAAACGCCTATGTTACCGTTAGCAAAGGATTTAAGAGCGGAGCTTTCAATTCGTCCGCTCTCCAGGCAGATGCCGTCAATCCAGAGAAGATAACGGCCTATGAAGCTGGGATTAAGACGGTGGGTCACCACTTTAACCTGAATATATCAGGATTCTATTATAATTACTCTGATCTCCAAGTGGGCCAGCTGACGCAGGTTGGCTCAGTCTTTATACAAACGTTTGAAAATGCCGCCAAGTCCAGGATCTACGGCTTGGAGATGGACGGGGCTTGGCGAGTATCAGATGCGTTCAAGCTTACCGGCGGCCTCTCGTGGTTACATGCCCGATATGATAGCTATCCGGGGGCGGTCGTGGTCGTTCCAGTGACGGCCAGCCCACAGCCCACCGGTGCAGCCGCTTGCAATTTTACCGCCTACACACCCCTCAATACTGGCAATCGGACCGTAACCTGCGACGTTGGTGGGAAAAACATGATCAAAGCTCCGGATTGGTCGGGGTCGCTTAGCGCGACTTACATGCTCGACACTTCAGCTGGAGATATCAGCCTGTCGGGAACGGTGTATGCCACGTCACGCATATTTTACGATCCTTTGAACCGCGTATCTCAAGCTCCGTATGCAACCTTGTCGGCCCGATTGGCCTTTCGACCCTCCGCAGTTGGCGGTCTGGAGGTCGCGGTGTTCGGAACCAACCTCACCGATCATCGAATCTTGTCGGGGGTGGTTGAGAGCACATTATGGGACGCCGTTGCTTACGAAGCTCCAGTCAGCATAGGTGTCGAAGCAAAATTGCGTTTCTAGGGGTGTCGATATGCGAAAGCTTTGCACTTGTCTGTTCGCTATTCATAATGTTGTCAGTGTAGGCCTCCCAGTAAGTGATCAATAATTGCACATTTGCGTCTGGCGTGACCTCCCAGCGGGGTAAGGCTGGGAATCACGTTAGGCGTCGCGCAACGCTCCCCCCTGCGACCGAAAGTATCGACGATGATCTGCGGAGAGGCCGCCAATGGTTTGGGAGGCGCTTTTGTCGGTTCCCTTCTTGATGTAGCGATCATATTGTGCATGTAAACGATGCGGCTTTCCATAGTTGCCGAACAGCATGCCCTTGCGGCCGTTCGCCCGCGCGTCATGAATGCCTGCCCAGATGTGAGGGAACCGGGACCGCCTTCTGATCCAGCGATTCCTTATAGGGAATCCGACGCGGAGGGGAATGCGCCTGATCTATGCGATTCTCTCCGATTCTAGACTGGTGTGATAAGGCGACGCGCACGGGCGATACCGACGCGCTCAGCCTTTTCCTACGGAACCGGGGAGCGGAACAAGTTGGGACGCTGATCAAAAAGCTTAATGTATCTTTTTCACAGAGCAAAGAGATAGCGAGGAAATGCTGGAAGCGTGGCGCGCCGCCTGGTGTCAGTCGAGCATCGCCGCGTAGCGGTCCAGCGTTTCCAGAGCCGGTTCGGGCCAGCGCGAAAGCACCAGCAGGCGCTTGTGCCCGCTTGCAACCGCAAGCTCGTCCATAATCCCCATTCCGCCGTGGAACTGGATCATCTCATGGCCGAAGGGCAGGGCCCCTTCCGCGAAATAGGCGCGGACTCCATGCACATTGCGGACGAATTCGTCAGGCTCGCGCGAAACCAGTGCGAGATTGAGAAGCGCCCGGCCTTGTTCGACTACCAGATATTGCTCCACCATTCGGTGCTGGATCGCCTGGAAGGTGCCAAGCGGCTGGCCGAACTGCTGGCGCGTTCGGAGGTAGTCGAGCGTGTCGGCGAATAGCCGTTCCATGATACCGAGCATCTCGGCGCTCTGCGCCAGGGAGGCGAGCACATCGGTATCGTGCAGGACGGCCAATCCCCCTGGAATAAGCACGCCGGGCGTGTTCTCAAGAGTCAGGGACGCCGCCATGATGCTGTCGGCGAGGCGCCAGGGCCGGCAGACCAGGCCGCAAGCGTCGCGGCGAACGAAGAACAGCTCCGTGCTTCCCTTCTGGCCCGGGGCGTTCTCGATCCGGGCGGAAACGACGAACCCGTCCGCCCCATCGCCGGCAAAACAATAGGGTTTGGCGCCCGACAGCCGATATATGCCCTCGGAGAAGGCGGCGCGCGTCTCGATTTCGCGATTGTCTCCATGGCTGCCCGCCTCCTGATGCGCCAGAGCGATGCGCCGGGTTCCGGTCATCAGCCGTTCAAGCCACTCGTCTCTCAGAGCAGCGGGCGCATGGGCCGCGAACAGCCGGCCGGCGACCATGATGCTCTCGATCAGCGGCTCGCGCGTCAGGCCACGACCCAGCGCCTCGAATATTGTTGCAATCGCCGTGGGAGCGACGCCCAACCCGCCTGCGTCTTCGGGAAACAGCGCCGCGATCAGCCCCAGTTCGGCGAGGGTGCTCCAATTCGTCGCCGAAAACCCCGTTGAGCGGCTTTCCTGGCCATAATGATCGATGACGAACCGCTCGACTAGCGCCTTCAGCATTTCTTCGTCTTCGGTCAGTTCAAAGTTCACGCAAAAGCTCCCCTCGACGGCGTTTGTTATCATCGCCGGGAAGAAGCCTCCGCTCCCAAAAAGACTAGGTCGCGTTGACAAAAGACTTGAGCATAGGCGCGCTGCGGCGAGCTTGAGGAAGCTCTCGAACGAGAGGACGGTCTTGTCGTAGCGAGTGTGTCCCGACGCAAAGAGCCTGCGATACCGAATGACCTGCTCGAGCAGTTGCTTGCCGGCAGTTCGGTGAGCTCAGCGTTCGATCGGGAGGATTGCTTGATACACTGAAGAAGGCGCTGACCGAGCGAGCGTTGAACGCGGAAATGGACCATCACCTGGCCGGAGATGGGAGTGTGGGCAACACCCGCAACGGCTATGGCCGTAAGACGGTGGTGATGGATACGGGCAAGCTGGTGATCGACGTGCCACGCGACCGTGAGTCGAGCTTCGATCCCAGCTGATCGGCGGCGTTTCCCAGGCTTCGACGACAGGATCGTGTCGACGTACGCCCGGGATCCTGCAACACCGTATCGACGCGAATTCCACGTTCAAGGACGTCTTCGACCGGATGTCTCCGACAGGTCGCATGGCGGCCGGAGGAAATCGCGTATCTTGCCTGTTTCTGGCCTCTGACGAAAGTCGCTATTGCACGGGAGGCGCTTTTGTCGCCGACGGAGGGCTGACCGCCACGCATCCCTCGATGTGAGCAAACCCGACCTCGCGGAAGCTGGCGATCATAGCTGTCGGGAAGGTGGGCGGGCAATGGTCGGGATCAGCAGAAACCCTATCACCGCCACGATGAAGGCCGTCATGTGAACGGCTAGCGGAAGCTGATAGCTTCCAGTCAGATCGAACAGAAATCCGGCAAGCGGAGCGGAGCCGAAGATGAACAGCAGCTTTGGCAGATAGCTCATGCCAAAAACGGCGGCCACGTTCGACGCGCCGAAAAACTCCGCGATCGCCGCTCCATGAAGGGCGAGGACTGGGTTGATGCAAATTCCAGCTGCTACGACTAAGGTCAGAAGGATCCAGTAGTCATGCGCGAAGATCATGCCGCCGATGACAAATATCAGTATGAAGGCGTCAAATGCCAGGCAGCGGCGGGTTCCCAGACGGTCCGTGATTGAACCGAACAGGGGGGCACCTATGAAGCCCGCGGCTGCAAAAGCGGACAGGAGCCAGGAAGCCTTTTCCAGTGAGAAGCTCCGCTCGACGGCCAAAGGTACGATATGCGTGGTAATCATCGTGCCTGTTCCAGCCAGGATGCCGACGCCAAGGCTCAGCAGCCAGAAGGACCGGTTCCTGAGTATCTCGGAACTGGTGATCGAAACATGTGGGAGGGATTGCCGCGTTTCGGCCTCGTCCATGTTCCGTGGAGCCCGATCGATCACGAGTGTCATGGCCAGGGCGCAGCAAACAAACAGCCCGGCCAGCCCGGCGAATAATTCGCGCATCCCAAAAGAGCCGAGGACGAAAGCAGCCGCCGGTGGCGTGCAGAAGAGTAATATTGGCATATTTATCAGGCCAAGCACGCGCCCGCGATTTTCGACTACCCAGTTGCTCACGAGCGTTGATGCCGGCAAGGCGCCAAGCATGCAGGTGCCGGTCCCGATGAAGAAGGCATAAATCAATATGACCTCAGTAATATCGCGCGCGACCGCCAGCAGAGCAAATCCCGCTGCGTCCATCAAGGCTCCCATTATCAGGACAACCCGGACAGATCCGCGCGCAAGCCAGCGTCCTACCAAGGGTGACAGCAGGGACATCACCAATACCGCGGAGCCGATGGCGGTGGCTGCGATGCCGGTCGAAACATCGTACTCACGGACCAGACTGGGCAGCAAGGGACCGAAACTTCCGAACGTGACTCCAAGCGCGCAGTTTTGAGCGAGCGCAGCGAGGCCGATCATCGACCAAGTCGCCAGCCGCGAATGTGTCATCGGGGGAATCGAGCCCTGAGTTCTCGCATCAGTTCCGGCCATCTGTTTGTCCCCCTCCCCCCGCACTCCAACACGCCCATGCGGCGTTAAAGGCGAGGCTGATGTCGAACCTGCAATGAGAGATAGACAACTCTCCTTTCTTGCAGGGGCTAAGGTTCGCCGGCGGAGTCGGCGGCGGGGGCTGAATGCAGCAGGATCCCGCGCCGTTTGGAAATAATCGGCTTTGTTGGAGCAAGGGCCTTCTACGCCGTCGCTACAGGCGAGACCACCCGGCGGATCGCGTTCTCGATCAAGCGGCGATATACGAGATTGTCATAGGTCGTCTGGTCGTCGCCGGGCTGAAGATGGACGAGCCGGCTGTTGCGGGCGCGCCTTGTCCAGCCGATGAGGTTCGACCCGTCGGCACGGTCCCAGCCCTCATCGTCGAACATGCGTCACTCCATCGCGGCTGTGGCGGTTCTCGATCTGATTGCATTAGATCAGCCGCTCTAGGTTATTGATTTACCGCATTTTCCGAGTCGTCGGGTGATTCCACCCGACTAGAAAATGCCCTAGATGCCGCCGCGGGCTTCCCCCTGGGCGATCATTTGGCGGATCATTGCGTGCATCAGGCGTATCCGCATTTCCGTATAGCGAGCGAAATGCACGACACCCGTGCCGGAACTCTTGAGACCGGTTTGGACATGGGGCAGATTTTCCATGTCCTGCTCGAACACCGGTCCGAGCGCGCCGACCATGGGGGAGGAGGACCAGTCCTCCTCCAGCGCCAGGCGATGTTCCGGAATCGGCTTTGGTCTCGCCCCGCCCTTCGGAACGCGCTTCAGGATGACCACGTCCATGATCGAGGTGTCGGGTTCGAGTCCGTTCGGCCGCCACCGGTAGATCACGTTCGGCGCATAGCCCCCCCAAAAGCTCATATGTGGGAAGACATTGTACAACAGCGCGTCGAGCATCTCCGCGTCTGAGACGCCGGAATAGTCCCAGCCATCTTCCGCTTGCAGCGAGGTGCGCGTCGCCTCGCTGGCGTACATGCGCGCGGTCATGCCTTCCGGTAGCATTTCGGGCGCATCCGGCGTATCACGAGCGTTGTTCACGCGCTGCTGTTCCGAGCCGCCATCCGTTTGGCTCTCGTCTCCGCCGGATATGGTACTGCCGCCCGCAGCCTCCATCGCCTTTAAAATCCCCATATCGTCGATCTTGCGATCCGCGAGAATGGGGCTGACGACGCCGGTCGCGGTGAACTGGCGCGTCACATAATCCGAAAGCAGATCATACTGGCTATTCACATCGCCGAGGAACGGCGCGAGTTGCGGATGAGTGACGAACGTGTGGTGGCTTTCCATGAAGGCCTCCGCCATCACCTTCCAATTGCAGGGCACCACCTTGGAGACATGCGCCGCCTTATAGCGGTTGGGCAAGTCATAACGGTCGAGATGCTCAGCCAGCGGTTGCAGCGTTTCCATCAACGGCCGGGCCGATGGGTCGAAATTGATGAAGACGAAACCGCCCCAGGTATCGACCTTGATCTCGGGCAAGCTCATGTTCTGACGCTCGAACTGCGGGAAATCCCACGCCATCGGGTTATGTTTGAACTCTCCGGAGCAGTGCCAGGCAAGGCCATGGTATTTGCAGCGGAAATCGACCTTGTTGCCGCTCTTGTCCACCAGCTTGCGTCCACGATGAAGGCAGCTGTTGTAAAACGCCTTGATCGAACCGTCCTGCTGGCGAGTGACAAGCACGCTCTTGCCGACATTCTCGTAGACGAAGACGTCACCCGCGTCGGGGATTTCTTCCTCGCGGCACGCCCATTGCCACACCCGCATCCATACGTGACGGACTTCCTTCGCGAAGAAGACGGGGTCGAAATAGTTGGTGACCGGCACGCCTTCATCGCCCAGGTCTCGCGTGGGACCCTGCCGCAAATGCTCGGGAACCGGGCGAGTGTCCCGCTCCAGGATGTCCTCGTAGGACTCGAATGGATGCCGATCGGCGCGAGCTTCAGCTGCCTCTTCCATAGCGCTCTCCATCGATCCTCTGATCAGCGAATGTGTCATTGCCTAGTGAGCATCTGGTGTCGGGCGATGCGGATTGAAACTCCCCTTTCTAATAGGAACAGGTCTGCCGCTACGGGATGGTCGTCTGGGGTTGATCCGGTGGCGGCCCGTTCCGGTTTTTCCTCGCTCCGCACCGGTCATTGATCGCAGGAATGTCTCTCCTTCATAGAGGCCGCCATCCTGATGGATAACTGGCAAAGGTGGTAGGTTGTGACCGCATCTCCATTTGCCCATTCTGCGCCGAGAATCAGGAGTAGCATTATGAAGGATGCCATAGGGGAGGTCGGCCAATCCGTCCTGCTCGACATATATCGACGGGCGAACCTGATCTACCAGGCTGACGAGAAATTCCGCGCGATGATAATGGGCGGCCAGCTCCAGATCATCTACTATTCGCCGCGCGGGCAGGAGATCCTGTCGGCGGCGCTGATGGCCGCGCTCAACCAGGACGATTATCTGGTTACCACCTATCGGGGCGTTCACGATCAGCTCGCCAAGGGCATTCCGCCGCGTGATCTCTGGGCGGAGTTCGCGGGCAAGGCCGCCGGCACCTGCAAGGGCAAGGGCGGCCCGATGCACATCACCCATCCCGAAACCGGCGTGATGGTGACGACGGGTATCGTCGGCTCGGGGATGCCGATCGCCAACGGCCTCGCGCTCGCCAGCCAACTCGAAGGCGACGGCAAGGTGACGGTGGTCTGCTTCGGCGACGCGGCGACCAATATCGGTGCCTTCCACGAGAGCCTCAACATGGCGCAGGTCTGGAAGCTGCCGGTGATCTTCGTGTGCCAGAACAACCTCTATGGCGAACATACGCCCCAAGCCATGTCGACCGGATGCAAGGAACTCATCGACCGCGCGCCCGGCTACGGCATCAACGCGATCCAGGTGAACGGCAATGACGCGTTCGCCATGCATGCCGCGGCCAGGGAGGCAGTCGATCGCGCGCGGCGCGGCGAGGGGCCGACCTTCATCGAGGCCAAGACCTTCCGCTTCTGCGGGCATCTGCTCGGCGATGAGAGTCATTACATCCCGGCCGAGGAAATGGCGGCAGCCAAGGCCGTCGATCCCGTTCCGGCCTATCGCAAGGCGTTGCTGGAGCGGCAGATCCCCGAGGCC
>Ga0105247_10002680_pt1 | contig 11963 bp, 6 predicted proteins | sample KBSS24metaG_FD_81519 | JGI IMG/M metagenome (GOLD analysis project Ga0105247, IMG submission 81519) | Switchgrass rhizosphere microbial communities from Kellogg Biological Station, Michigan, USA - KBS S2-4 metaG | ecosystem: Host-associated > Plants > Roots > Rhizosphere > Soil | place...
CGTCGGCAGCCTCGCGCAAGGCGAGATCGTGAAGTTCGACCCCGGCTCGGCGACGCCGCACGTGCTCGTGGCGCCGCTCGGCGCCGGCGTCGGCGTGACCGGCCTCCTCGTCGACGAGGCGACGTCGTCGCTCCTCGCGTGCACCTTCGACGTGACCGGCAAGACCACCGCGCCGCTGCGCCGCTTCTCGCTCGCGAGCGGCGCACAGCTGGCCGCGTACCCGTTCCCGGGAGCCGCCATCTGCAACGATCTCGCCTTCGACGGCGACGGCGACCTCTTCGTCACCGACTCGCTCGGCAAGATCTACGAGCTCGCGAGGGGGGCGAGCGCGCTCACGGCGTGGAGCTCGGCGCCGGAGCTCGCGCCGTCGAAGGCCGGCGGCTTCGGCGCGGACGGGATCGTCGTGATCGGCAAAGACGTATTCGTGAATACGTTCAGCGACTCGCGCTTCGCGCGAATCCCGATCCAGGCGGACGGGACGGCGGGGGCGCTGGTGCCGATCACGGTCACCCCGAAGCTCGAGAGCCCGGACGGGATGCGCGTGATCGGGTCGAAGCTCGTGGTGGCCGAAGGGGTCGGCCGGCTCACCGAGCTGACCGTGAGCGGCGACGCGGCCAAGGGCGAGGTCATCGCGAACGGCCTCGACGCGCCGACGTCGTTCGTGAGCGCGGGCGGGACGTTCTGGATCACCGAGGGGCAGCTCCCGCACTTCCTCGGTCAGGTATCGACGCCGCCGAATCTGCCGTTCGAGGTGCGCCGCCTGCCGCCGCTCTGAGCCGCGACTTTTGCTCGTTCGGACGAAAGATGAGCGCTTGGGCTCGACGTCGGGCGCACACGCGCCGGTGCGCTCGCGTCGCGCCGAGCCACGATGAACGGTAATTCGGCATCATAAGCTCGACATGAATCGCTGGAGGAGCCTCATCGTATTCCTCCTGCTGGCCTTCGCGGCGGGGGCGATTGGTAGTCTGGCGACGCCGGACGCGTGGTATGCCGGCCTCGTCAAGCCGTCATTCAACCCGCCGAGCGCGGTCTTCGCGCCGGTCTGGACGATCCTTTACATCCTCATGGCCGCCGCCGCATGGCGCGTTTACGTGCGCGTCGGCCTGGACGTCGCGATCGTGCTCTGGCTCGTTCAGCTCGTCTTCAACGCGATCTGGTCGCCCCTGTTCTTCGGCTTGCACGACGTCGCGCTGGCGCTCGCCGATATCATCGTGCTGCTGGCGTTCGTGCTCGCCACGACCATCGCGTTCGCGCGCCGCGATCGCCTGGCGTTCGCGCTGATGGTGCCCTACCTCGGGTGGGTGTCGTTCGCCACGGCGCTGATGATCGCGATCGCCCGGCTGAATCCGGGATAGCTGGATTCGGCGCGTCCCCTACGGAGCGTGAGCCGCGCTTGGCGCGGCGTCACCCCGGTGCTTCGAGGCGCTCCATCGCTTTTCCAGCGGCGTCGAGGTAGATTGCTCGTGGCTCGCCGGCGAGTCACATGTCCGGCGCTCGGCGCCGGGAAGGAGTCGTCCTCATGTCCAGCGCCCTCGTGAAGCGGATGGTCCACGCATCGATCGCCGTGTGTCTCGCGGCAGGCTGCGCGAGCAGCGCGCCCGATCCTGCGCCGTCGCCCGCGCCCGCTTCGGAGGGCGCGGCGGTCGACCCGCGATCGCTCCACCCGCTCTCGACGTGCACCGCGCCGTGCAATACCGGATCGGTGAGCTGCCCCGCCGGCACAGTGTCGTGCCTCGCGCGCGACTACCTCTACGTCCTGTGCGACAACACCCGGATCAACTGCCCGGCGTGCACCGCCGATCTCGGCTGCGAGAGCGGCGCGTCGCTCCACTGTTCGGGGCAGCAATGCTCTACGTTGGGGGCGGTCGACGCGAAGGTGTGCGGCGGCGTCGTGTGCGACGGCGTCGCGCAATACTGCCCGCCGCTCCCGGGCGCTCTCGAGTGCTTCTGAAGCGCGCGCCGGCGTGAGCCGCGTCGAGCGCCGCCGGTCGAGCTCGCGCCGTGACGGCGCAGCTCGTGAGCGAATATAAAGCGCCGCCCAACCGGCCGTCGCGACCGCCGTGGCCGCGAGGGTGCATCGGCGCGGAGAGGCGAACGGGGGAGGCGCCGGCACGCTCCTTGGAGCGCGCTGCCGTATGGATGAAACGACCCCGACGACCCGCCCCGGCATCAACGATCCCCCCGCGCCCAACGAAGAGCCGACCCCCGACACGGTGAACCCCGGCGATCCCGGCCCGCCGATTCCGTCGCCGCGCACGCCCGAGGATCCGCGCAACGACCCGCGCATCCCCGGCGACGTCCCCGATCGCGACGAGATCCCGCCGTCGATGACGCCGCACCTGGCGTGATCCGCGCCGCGCGTGGCAAAAATTCCCGGAGGTGCGTGCGCGCCGTCGCGCGCGACGCATTCCTCCGCACGGGGGTGAGGAGGTCACGCGGAGAGACCGCGTGCCCCTCGACATCGTCTCTTCGAGAGGCGCCCTCCGCGCGGGTGGCGGCGCCGTCCCGCGGCTGGCGGCACCTGCATTGCACCCTCCGAGCCCGCGCCAAGGGCGCGCAACGGTGGAGTCTCACATGCGTGGAGCGTTCCGGATCGGGCGGCTGTTCGGCATCGACATCAGGATCGATTGGAGTTGGGGCCTCATCTTCTTGCTGATGTCGTGGAACCTCACGGCCGTGTTCCTCACGTGGCACCCGGCGTGGACGTCCGGCGCGAGCTTCTTCCTCGCCATCGTCGCGTCGCTCCTCTTCTTCGCGTCCGTGCTCGCGCACGAGCTCGCGCACTCGCTCGTCGCCAGCACCTACGGCGTGCGCGTCAACGAGATACGGCTCTTCCTCTTCGGCGGCGTCGCGAACCTCGATCGGGAGCCGCCGTCGCCGGGAGCCGAGTTCTGGACCGCCATCGTCGGGCCGCTCGTGAGCTTCGGGCTCGGGCTGACGTTCTCGCTCATCGCGTCGCTTCTGGTCCCGGCCACGGTCGACGTCATGGCCCCATGGGACACGCTCGCACACCTCGGCCCGATTGCCACGTTGCTCACCTGGCTCGGCCCCATCAACGTCATGGTCGGCGCGTTCAACCTGATCCCGGGGTTCCCGCTCGACGGCGGGCGCCTCCTCCGCGCCGCGCTCTGGCGCGTGACGGGGGACCTCCACAAGGCGACGCTCACGTCGTCGCTCATCGGGAAAGGGATCGGGTGGATCTTCATCGTCATGGGGATCGCGATGGTCTTCGGCGCGCGGATCGTCTTCTTCGGGCAGGGGCCGGTGAGCGGGATCTGGCTGGCGTTCATCGGCTGGTTCCTGAGCTCCGCGGCGGAGCGGAGCTACGGGGCGGTCCTGATGCAGGACGTGCTGCAGGGGGTCCGCGTCTCCGCGCTCATGCGGCGGACCGGCTGGGCGGTGCCGGCGGAGATTCCCGTGAGCTCCCTCGTGAACGAGTGGTTCATGCGCTCGAGCGAGCGCGCGTTCCCCGTCATCGACGACGGCAAGCTCGCCGGCATCGTGTGCATCGCCGACGTGCAGAAGCTCCCGCAAGAGGAGTGGAGCCGGGCGCCCGTCGCCGCGATCATGACGCCGCGCGAGCGCCTGACGGTCGCCTCTCCGGACGAGGACGCCCCGTCGGCGCTCCGGAAGTTCGCCGAGTTCGACGTCGATCAGCTTCCGGTGGTCGAGGGGGATCGGCTCGTCGGCATGCTGACGCGGAGCGCGATCGCGCGGTGGCTCGAGCTCCACCTCGGCGGACCGCCTTATCCGCCGTTCTTCGGCGGGCCGCCGGAGGACGCGCCGCGCGCCGCGTGAGTGTGCCCGGGCGCCGGGGCGAAGCTCGTCGTCACCCCATCGCGGCGGCCGAGCTCCGCGCCGCCGACCGACCCCAGGAGAGCGAGACGTTCATGACGACGGCAAAGAGGAAGACGGTGCCGGTCATCGCGTGGACGCCGAGCGCGTCCACCACGAGCGACGCGAGGAACGTGGAGGCGAACGCCATGAGCGCGATCAAGAACCCGACCGCGCTCGCGCACGCGCCCGAGCGGTCCGCGTGGCTCCTGATCAAATACGTGGATCCGGTCGGCACGAGGAAGCCGTTACCGAACGTCACGAGCATGAACGGCGGGACGACCTGCCACGGAGAGGTGACCTTGCCGAGCAGCGAGATCATCCACAGGATGGTCGCGCCCGTGAGGCCGAAGGCCGCGCCGATCCTGCAGCTCGTCTCGTCGCCCACGCCGCGCCGCCGGCAGATCTCCGTGCCGACCACGAACGACGCCACGATGGGGAGGTACATCAGGCCGATGACGTCGGGTGCGTAGCCCAGGTTCGATAAGACGAACGGGAGCATCGTCAGGAAGACGAAGTAGGCGCCGATCCCGCAACCGATCGCCAGCGCGTAGCCCATGAAGAAGCGACTCGCGAGGAAGCTCGCGTACTGGCGGAGCACCTTCGCCGTGGAGAACGGCTGCCGCGCGGCGGGCGCGAGCGACTCGCGGTATCCGAGCGACGTCCACCCGATCAACACCACCGTCAGGACGACGAGGAGCCAGAATATCGAGTGCCAACCGAACGACTTCGTCAAATAGCCGCCGAGCGGGGGCGCCAGCGCGGGCGACAGGCTGCCGACGGCCATGAGCCGCGCGAAGAGCTTCTGCACCTCTTCTCCCTCGAAGAGGTCGAAGACCATCGGTTGCCACAGCACGTACGCCGCTCCGACCCCCACCGCCTGGATCGAGCGAAAGACCAGGAACCAGCGGATGTCGGTCGCGACGACGCAGCCGAGCGTGCCGCCGAGGAAGAGCGACAACCCCACGAGGAGCGGCGGCTTTCTCCCCACCTGGTCCGACAGCGCACCGTAGAACAGCTGGGCGAAGGAGAAGCCGGCCATGTAGAGGCTCAACGACAGGCCGACCTTCGCCGCGTCGCTGCCGAAGTACCCCCGAATGGATGCCAGCGCCGGCAAATACATATCCGACGCCAACAGGCCAATCGTCGAGAGCAGCGTGGCGTAGACGAAGAACGGCCGGTTGTTCTCGTTCGACATGGAGGCGGTCCGCCGGATCATCGGTGCTCGGGCTCGGTGAAGGCAACGTGCTTCATGCGTGAACGTCGCGCGTGGAGTCGGATGGAGGCACGATCACCGGCCGCGCCGCCTGCCCGTCGTTCCGCTCCGACTGCGCCGGCTCGGCCGCGTAGAGCCTCGCGCACGCGTCGCCGATGACCCGCAGCGCGCCTTCTTCGTAGAGGATCGTCATGTGGCTCGCCGCGTCGACGTCGACGACGCGCAGCGACGCCATCTCGCGCTGCCAATCTTGCCAATAGGCCACGTGGTCAAGTGAGAACTGCTCGCCGGCGATCGTGAAATACGGACCCAGATCGCCGTAGAAGAGCCCCCGCGCGTTGCGGAAATAGACGGCTTCGACCGCGTCCGGCGCGGGCAGCGGCTGGATGACGTAAGCGCCGAGCCGGTACGCCACCTGGACCCGCAGGTTTCGCTCGATGAGCTCGACGATCAGCTCGCGCCGCATCGACAGACCGCGCTCCACGGCGAGCGTGGCGAGCCGGTCGACGAAGCGGGCGTCGTCGAGCGAGCCGTCGATCTCGTCCTGGTGGATCAACCGCTCCGCCACCTTCGCGAGGTCCTTCTCTTCGGCCGGCCAGAGCAGCGTATTGGTCACCTGGAGCGCCGCGTTCTTCGACGAGACGTCCTCGCCGGCGCTCGCGCCGCGGAACGCGGTGTTGTCGGGGGAGTCCACCATCGCGAGCGAGCGCACGCTCTCACCGCGCGCCTGGAGCTGCCGCGTCATCTCGTACGCGAGGATGCCGCCCAGGCAGAACCCGCCGATGTCGTACGGGCCCTCCGGCTGCACCGACCGCATCACGTCGACGTAGTAGGCGGCCATCGCCGCGATCCCTTCGATCGGCGCGTGCTTGGTCATGAAGCCGCGCGCCTGAATGGCGAGGAACGGCCGCTGGCTCCGGTCGGCGATCCGCTGGAACGCCTCGACGCTGCCGAGCGCGCCGTGGATCCAGAACACGGGCCGGCCGTGCGTCACGGCGTTCAAGTGGACGAGCTCGGGGTGATGCACCGAGGACGCCGCCGCTCCACGGAGCGCCGCGCCCCCCGAAGCCGACAGGCGCAGGACCGCGGCGTCGAGGGTGTCGTGCGGCTGCAACCAGCCGGGCGGGGCCGCCGGAAAAAGGCTCTGTAGCCGATGGCGTATCGTCACCAGGAGGAGCGAGTTGAGCCCGTATCCGTCGAGCGGCCGCGCGCGGTCGATCTCGTCTTTGCGCAGGCCGAGCACCGACGACACGAGCCCGGCCACCGCCTCCGCCGCGCCGGCCGCCACGTCGTCGTGGGAGGACGCCGGCGCGCGCGGCGCGGGCTCCAAGGCGGCCGCGGCCGCGGGCGCGCTCGAGCAATCGATCGATTGGAACGGATATCCGGGGAGCGGCACTCTCCGGCGGACGGCGCCGCGGTGCAGCGCGCTCCAATCGATCGGCGCGCCCTTCACCCAGTAGCTCGCGACCACGTCGAGCTTCTCCTCTTCGATCATCGCCAGCACCAGCGACTCTCCGGCGGGCGTCGAGCAGAGATCGACGATCTCCGCGTTTCGCTGCGCGCCGGTGGCGTAGTGGATCCGGCGCGAAGCGCCGCCGCCCTCCGCGAGGAACTCGCCGAGCGCGCGAGCGAGGTCCCGCGTCGAGCGCGCGACGATCGCCAGCCGGCACTCCATCGCCTCGCGCCCGACCTGGAGCGTGTAGGCGACGTCGCCCAGGTCCGCCTCCCGAGCCCGCTCGAGCCAGTCGGCGAGTCGCCGCGCGCGGAGCCGCAGCCGCTCGTCGTCCTTCGCCGAGAGCACGACGATCTGCGGCGCGGAGCCCTCCGCCGGCGCGTCGGACGACGGCGGCTGGTGCTCCTCGATCACCGCGTGCGCGTTCACGCCGCCGATGCCGAAGCTGTTGATGCTCGCCCGCCGCGGCGTCGCGCGTCCTCTCTCGTCGGTCGGCGCCGGCCATGCCATGTTCTCTTCGGCGATGCGCAAGCGGCCGTCCGCGAGCGACGACTCGCCGCGGGTTCGGCCGAATCCGGCGATGGCGGGGATCGTCCGGTGGCGAATGGCCAGCACCGTCTTCATCAGCGCCGCCATGCCGGAGGCGACCTCGGCGTGACCGATGCACGGCTTCAAGCAGCTGACGTACATCGGCGAGTCGGCGACGCCGGACGGCACGGCGCCGTCCAACGCCGACCGCAGCGCGGTGATCTCGGCGCCGTCCGCCAGCGTCGAGCTCATGCCGTGCGCCTCGACGTACGACACGGACCGCGGGTCGACGCCGGCCGCGTCGTACGCTTTCCGGATGGCCGCCTTCATTCCGCGGACGTTGGGCGCCGTGAGCGACACCCCCCGGCCGCCGTGCGCGACCCCCGTGCCGCGGACGACGGCGTAGACGAAATCGCCGTCGTCGATGGCCCGTTCGAGCGGCTTGACCAGGACCGCGGCGACGCCTTCGCTCCGGACCGTGCCGTCGGCGTCGGATTGGAACGGGCGCACCCGTCCGCTCGGGCTCAACATCCCCACCGACTGCATCCCGGCGAACCCGGCCGGCGACATGATCAGGTTCACTCCGCCGACGATGGCCTGACTGCACTCCCCGTCCTCGAGCGCGCGAAGGGCGCGGTGCAGCGCCACCAGGGACGACGCGCACGTCGCCTCGCACGCCTCGCTCGGCCCTTGCAGGTTCAACGCGTACGAGATGCGATTGGGGACGAGCGACGAAGACGGCGTGCCGGCGAGGGCCGGCTCGAACGGCGCCGCCCCGCCGGCCTCCGGCCGATACTCGCTCGGGCCCACGGCGATGAACACGCCGGTCTCCCGCGTCGCCAGCGCCTTGGGCGCGTAGCCCGCGTCCTCCAGCGTGTTCCACGCGCACATCAGCATCAGGCGCTGCTCGGGGGTCATCTGCCGTGCCTCGGTCATCGATATGCTGAAAAACAGCGGGTCGAACTCGTGGATCCCGTCGATGAACCCGCCCCACCATCGGGCCGGGTCGTCGCCGGCCCGTTCGGCGTACGGCCTCCAGTCGCTCCGTTCGAAAGGGGGCGGCGTGATGCAACGTTTGCCTTTCTCGATGATCTCCCAGAAGGCATCGGCGTCGTCGGCTCGGGGGAATCGGCCGCACATCCCGACGATGGCGAAGCCCGGCCGGCTCGGCGCCGGCTCGGCGCCGGCGCGCGCCGCCGGTGAGCCTTCGTGGATCGCGAGCGGCCGCGCGGGATCGGTGGTCGGCGCGGGGGTGGTCGGCGCGGGGGCGCTCGGCGCGGGCTCGGCGGGGGCGGCGTCCTCGGCGACCGCGCCGGCGAACGCCTCGGCGATGTGCGCCGCGAGATCGCGGACGGTGTTGTGCTCGAACATCACGGTGATGTCGAGGTCGACCCCGAGCGCCTCGTTGATCGAGCGCGTGAGCTGGACGGCGAGGATCGAGTCGAGCCCGTACGTGGAGAACGGCTCGTCGGCGCGGATCCGGTGGCTCGGGATGCGAAGTGACTCGGCGAGCTGCTCGACGATCACGCGGCCCACGCGAGCCGGCGCCGACGACGGCAGCGCGCCGCTCGACCCGCCGGAGCCGCGCGATCCGGGGGGCGCCGCGACCCCGTTCGTCGCGGCGCGCTCCTCCGGCTCCTCGAGCGGCGCGCGCGGCTCGGCGTTCGGGACGCGCACGACGCCGTCGCTCACCGCGACGATGATCTGCTGCCCGAGGTCTTCGGCCTCGCGGCACGGGAACGCGATCGCGCCGTAGCGCTCGCTCTCGAGCGCGTGGCGCCAAGCGTCGCCGGACAGGCCGGGGCTCCCCGGGATGCGCAGCTCGGGGTCGTCGCAGAGCCACCAGCCTTCGAGGAGGCCGAACGTCAGGTGATTGAACAGGCTGTTCGTCGTCAGCTCGTTCATGAGCAATAGACCGTTCTTCTTCAGCAACGCCTTGGTGTTTCTCAGCGTCTTTCGAATGTTGCGCGTCGCGTGCAGGACGTTGGCGGCGATGACGATGTCGTAGCCGGCCAGGTCGATCCCCTGCTCGGATGGGGGGAGCTCGATGTTCAAGATTCGATACGTGAGGAACGGGTTCGTAGGCCCGTACGACTTCTCGGCGTGGTTCAAGAACGCCCGAGAGAGGTCGGTGTACGTGTACTCCTTCGGAGTGAGCCGCCGCCGCCGGAGCGCGTCGAGGACGACGGCGCTGGTCGCGCCCGTGCCCGCGCCGATCTCCAGGATCCGCACGTCACTCGATGCGATCGAGGGCCGCTCGGCGCCGTCGCCCGGGGCGGCGCCTGCGCGACGCTCGACGTAATCGACGACGTGCGCGGCGAGGACGTCGTTGAACAGCCGCGCCATCGGGTTGTCTTTGTAAATGTCCTCCACCAACGCCAAGGACGAGTTGGGGAAGACGACCTCGGTCGCCGCCCGGCGGCCGGTGAGGATCTCCGGCAGCGCTCGCAGCGTCGCGTCGAGCAAGACCGCCTGCGCGCGGAGGTCGCGGTTCGCGAGCCATCGCTGCCTCTCCGCGTCCCATCGCCGCCACAGGTCGTCGATGCGCGCGTCGGGCGGCAGGGCGACGTCGAGCCGGTCGCCGTCGCGCTCGACGAAGCCCTCCCGGGCGAAGATGCGAATGCACTCGCGGAGCCACGGCTCGTACACCGGGAGGAGCCGCGCCGCCTCCTTCGCCACGGACGTCGTCCGCTCGCCGTCGGCGAACGCGCCGAGCGAACGCAGCTGACACCACACGAGCTCGATCAAAAGTCTCTTCATGATGACCACCCTCGAGGTCGCTCGACGCGCGGGAGCACGGCTCCCGTCAGAGCGCCAGCGCGGTGAGCTCCTTCATTCGGTCCCTGATTTGCGGCACACGCGCCAGCGCGTCGGCGATCGCCTCATCCTCCGAGCGCGTCGCCGGACCGAGGGCCGCGGCCTCCGCGCGCGGGAGGAGCACCCGATCGCCGCCGAGGACGATCCCGCGCGTGCTCACCGCTGGTGAAAACTTCATCAGCGTCATCTGGCTCATCTCGCCGGCGACGAGCGTCTCGATCCCCGCCATGAGCTCCTCTCGTCGGATGAACTCGATGGCCTTGCTCACCGCCGCCCCGCGGCTGTCGCCGTCTTCGACGTTGTTGAAGCAATATCCCAGGTTGACGACCTTCGCTTCACACCCGTAGCCGCGCGCCGCGGAGACGGCGAAGGCGTCGAGGAAGGTGCACGCCGCCGCGTAGCTCGCCTGGCCCATCGCCTTGAGGTACGAGTTGATCGACGAGAGGAACAGGGCGAGCTCGAGGGACGGGCCGCGGAACGCCTCCATGAGGTTGACGCTCACGTCGACCTTGGCCGCGAGCACCGCCCGGAGCTGGGCCTCGGTGGTCTTGGCGATGCTCGCTCCGGAGAAGACGAGCGCCGACTGAATGACCCCGTGGACCTCGCCGAAGCGGCGCTCGATGGCGTCGCGCGCGTCGCGCAGCGACGCTCGGCTCGTCGCGTCGGCCTGGACGTAATGCGGCGCGGAGGCGGGCGACGAGAGCCCGGCGATCGCCGCCTCGATCCGCGCGTCCTTGGCGCGCCGCCCGAGCCATATCGCCTGCGCGCCGTACTCGCGTATCAGGTACTCGCTGATCGCGACGCCGAGCCCGCCCGCTCCGCCGGCGATCACGTAGACGCCGTCTCGCCTCAGGCCGCGCCTCGCCGGGGCGGACGGCGTCATCGTCATGAGTCGTTGACTCAGCCACTGTCCGTTGCGAAAGAGCCGCGTGTCGCCGTCGGGATCGGCGGGGAGGCCGAGCACCGCGTCGAGGGTCGCCGCGTCGTAGTCACGGACGTCGGCCGCCCTCACCTTCCAGCGCGGATGCTCCTTCGCGAGCGACCCCACGAGGCCGGCGATCCCCGCGTGCGTCGGGTCGCTCCGCTCGGCGTGGTGAGCCGCGTGGGCGCGATGCGTGAGCCACGTCAGACCCAGCGGCCGGTCCGCGTGCCCCGCGCCGAGGAGCGCCTTCACGACACGGAAGGCTTCGAGCGCTCCTCGCGATTGGCCGGCGACGATCGCGTCGGCGGTCGGAGCGCCCGGCGCGGCCTCGGGCGACAGCCAGAAGAGATGCTCGAACGGCCCCGCGGCGCGGAGCGTCCGATCGATCTCCTCGACGCCGCTGCCGCGCGCAACGGCGATGACGCGCGCGGCGGCGTAGCGCCTGGACAGCGCGTCGCGCGCCTCCTCGGTGCCGCCGACGACGACCACCGGCTGCGCCGCGTCCGGCCAGCGGCCGCCGCGGATCTCCGGAGTCGCCTCCCACACCGGCAAGAGCGCGACCGCCGGCGATCCCTTCGGCTCGGCCTCCGCCCCCACGCGCCGCGTCGCGATCCCGCGGAGGGTTACGCAGACCGCGCCGCGATCGTCCACGATATCCATGTCGATCTTTTCGGCTCCGCGGTCGCCTCCGGCGACCCGGATCCATGCCCACATCGCGGCGGTGCACGGCGCGACGACGTCCACGCTCTTGATGGCGAAGAGGAGCCGGCCTCCGCCGCCGCCGCCGGGAGCCGGCAGGAGGCGCATGCACTGCATCGCCGAGTCGACGATGACCGGATGGACCGCGAAGCCCCCGATCGTCTCCGCCGCGACGGCGGGGATACGGAGGCGGGCGACGATGCCCTCCGGCGTCGAATAGGCCGCTTCGTATCCCTGGAACGAAGGCCCGTATTCGATCCCCATGTCGCGGTATTCGCGGTACAGCTGCTCCGCGCCGACCGCCACGCGCCGGCCCCGCTCGAGCATGGCGGGGATGTCGAGCCGGCGCGCCTCGGGCGCGTCGCTCCGCGCCGCTTCGCCGCGGCAATGGATCGCCTCGTCGTCCGGTCCGGGGCTCCGCACCTCGAACCGCGTCACGTCGCCTTCGACGCGGAGATCGGTGTGCACCGCGATCGAGCCGGAGCCGGCGCGCA
>Ga0105247_10002681_pt1 | contig 11961 bp, 7 predicted proteins | sample KBSS24metaG_FD_81519 | JGI IMG/M metagenome (GOLD analysis project Ga0105247, IMG submission 81519) | Switchgrass rhizosphere microbial communities from Kellogg Biological Station, Michigan, USA - KBS S2-4 metaG | ecosystem: Host-associated > Plants > Roots > Rhizosphere > Soil | place...
CCGCCCGGGCCCGTGCCGAACCCCTCGACCTTGAACTTCGCGAGCGCGCCGAGCGTGAAGCCGTCGCCGGGGACGCCGAGGACGCGGACGACGCCCGCCGCCGAGGGCGCGAAGTTGCCGGAGAAGTCACGCGAGCCGTCGGCGATGACGGTCAGCCGATCGATGGGCGAGACCCAGATCGAGCCGCCACCCCCGAGGAACGACCTCTGGCCGCCGCCCCCGCTCCCCACACCCATGCCGTACACCTGGACTCCGACCGTCCCCTTCGAGACGCCGTGCGCCGTGTATGCGAAGGCCAGGTTCGGGATCTCGTCCTTCACGTCCCTGGCGATCGCGATCGGCGAGGGCGAGTCGTTCCCGGCCGCGGCCGCGGGCGCCGCCCACCCGGGCGAAGGCGCGGGCGTCGTCGGGGCAGCTCCCGGGGCGGCGCCGCCCGGCGCGGGAGCGGTCGCCCACGGCTCGCTCGCGAGGCTCGCCGCGCTCGCGGGGGCAGCGACGCCGGGCCCGGGCGGCTCGCTCGGGGCGTCGGCGAACGCCGGGCCTTGGGTGAAGAGGGGAGCGAACAGGGCGGCGAGCGCGACGCGCTCGGCGAGGGTCTTCTTGTCGCGCACGGTATTCTCCTCGGGTCCGTATCAGTTCCGTATCCGGCGAGCCCGGACGCGCCATTTCTGTCGTCGCCGCGTGACGCTGAACAAGGCGAGGACGCCCGCGAGGAGGACGGCGTCCGACACGCCGTTCGCGCCGTTCGCGCCGTTCGCGGCGCACGCGCCGCCTTGCGCGGGGGGAGGTCCCGATCCCGGACCGCCCGCCGACGGACAGGCGGCGCCGTCGACGTTCCACCACGCCATGTAGGCCGTAAAGAAGCTCAGGTTCGGATCCGGGTTCTGCACGTCGCCGTCACCCCCGAAGCGCAGGGCGTACGGACCGCGCGTCATCGTCACGCGCAGGTGATTGGGATTCCCGTCGGCGGGGAGCAGCTCCTCCGCGACGATCTGGACGCCGGACCACGCGGGGTTGGGGCTCACGTCCTCCTTCGCCGTGACGAGGCGCGCGCCCGCGCACGGGCGGGCGGGCGGCCAGATGTCGACGGCGATCGCCCCCTCCGCAAAGACGGGCGACAAGACGACCTTGGTGACGACCGCCGGCGCTCCCCCGGTGAGCGAGCGCCAGCTGCTCGTGAGGCGCAGCGGGCGGTTCCACGTGGCGCCCTCCACCGGCGAGTAGTCGTCGCGCTGCAGGTACGAGCTCTGGAGCAAGCTCGCGGGGTGCAGCTCGGTGTGCCAATCGGCGTGGCCGCAGTCGACGATGTAGCTGCCGCGTATGACGGCCCGGTCGCCCGGCTCGGGGCGGAACCCGAGGGGGTAATACCATTGCTCCCCTTCGATACCGAGCGCGCCGAGCAGGTCGCTCTTCTGGTTGCCCTGCCGATACTCGGCGTGCTTCGACTTGCAGTCGCCGCCGTCGCGATCGTTCCGCTGGGACTCGTCGGCCGCGAGCAGGTGCCGGTAGTTCGGGTCGGGGCGGAGGTTCACCTCCCAGTCCGCGCAGTGCTCGCCGCCCGCGACGTTCGCCAGGGTCGGGCAGTCGTCCACGTCGGTGTGCGTCAGCGCGTCCGAGTGCACGCCGACGAAGTGATCCTCGGGCATGCCGTTGTGATCGCCGCTGTAGTCGCCGCCGGAGAGGAACGAGTTGGTGACGACCCCTTCCGCGGTCCGAAGCTCCCCGTTGAAGCCGTTCACGCCGGTCCACTCCGCGCGGAAGGCGTCGATGCACCCGTCGGTGAGCGACGGCGAGTTCTTGATCTGCCAGCCGCAGACGGCGCCCGACTGCGAGACCTTCGAGCTCTCCGGGTCGGCCTTCGGGAAGCCGAGGACGTTCGTGGGGGTCCACTGGGCCGGGGGGACCTGCGGGGGGCACACCTCGATCCAGCGCGGCGCCGTCCAGCGCCAGGCCGAGCCCGCGCCGAGGCACGTGCCGGGGACGAACGTCGAGAGCCAGAGGCTCGGATCGCGGTTGTTGGTCTCGAAGAAATCGAAGCTCCGATCGCTGAACGCCGTATCCCACGGCCGGGCCTGCCAGCCCTTCTGCGGGTCGTGGTCCCACGCGAGGTCGATCGGGTACCAGGCCGGCGCCGAGAGCGGGGTGAACGCCACGTAGGCGCAGCCATCGGCGTGGAGCTCGGCCGAGTTGAGCGGGCGGTTGCTGACCGTCGTCGTATCGCCCGGCGCCCCGTCCTGGAAGATTTGGAAGTGCCCGATGCCCGTCGCCGGGGTATCCGGCGTGATGGGGAGGCCGAGCGGCACCTCCGCCTGGGCGCGGAGCAGCGAGGCGAGCTGCGAGAGCTCCGGCACGTCGGCCGCGACGGGGGTGCTCCCGAACGAATTCCACTGAGCGCAGGACAGCGTATTGCGCGGGTTGTGATCGACGAGGACGTCGACCGTCACCTTGCTCTGGCCCACGCATTGGCCGTCGGCCCCGTCGTCGTGGGAGTAATACCCGTTGTCGGCGAGGCCGTCGTCGACGTAGCCGAGCACCAGGTGCCCGGCGTTTGGGGTCACGAAGGCCGGCCCGATCCAGTGCTGGATCGTCTGCGAGACCGCCTCGCCGGTGACGCCGGAGATCTGCAACGTGCCATAGTACTGCGAGTCGAGGTGCCCGTCGCCGCTGTCGGGGTCGACGTAGCGCTTCCAGGTGCTGCCGTGCCCGCCGGTCTGGACACACCCCGACGCGGACAACGTGACCGAGTCCCCCGCGTTGAACGCGATCGTCGGGTAATCCGTCGTGGACCTGTCGACCGACGGATATTCGATGTGCCACGCCTCGATCCCCGACGACGGCCTCGTGCACGTGAGGACGTCGGCGCCGTTGGGATAATTGCCGACTTGCCCCGGCGCGTAACGCGGGGGCGGCGGCGCGTCGCAGGAGGGCTCGACGGCGGCCGACGGAGGCGGCAGGACGCAATGGCCATTGGCGTCGCAGCTCCCCGTACCGAGGCAGGTGGCTCCGGCGGGCCGGTTCGAAGTCTCCCATAGGCCGTCGCTGGCGCAGGCGACGGTCTGGCAAGGACCGACGGCCGGCGCCACGCCGCACGCGGCGCTGATCGCGCTGCTCGCGGCGCCTTCGTCTCCGCCCGCGCGGTCGCTCCCGCAGCCGGCGAGCGCGGCGAGCAGCGTCACGAAGAGGACCGAACGGCGCGAGGGGGCCTCGCGCTCGTGCGTCGGAGCGGCGCTCCGCTCGCCAGCGAAACGACGGCCATCCACCGCGAAACGAGAACATGGCATGAAGCGCTCCTTGACCGCGTCCCTCGACGTCGCTGACGCCCAGGTGACGACCGTCGATTTCGAATGCGTCATGGCCGAAGGAGGCCGTCGAGCTGCGCCCAGCCGGAGAAGGCGCCTCCCGGGGCGACCTGCGATCGATGGAAGATCGACGCCGTGCGGTTGACGCCGAAGAGCTCCACCCGGCCGTCCGCGTTCGTCTCGGCGGCGACCTCGCTCAGCGATCCGTCGAATTGCTCCCACGGAGACCACGCGCCGCCGGGGGCGATTTGCCCACGATGGAAGACGTCGTCGTCGCCGTTGGTGCCGAAGATCTCGAGGCGCCCGTCCGCGTCGCGTGCGGCCGCGATCGACGAGAGGAGGCCGTCGAGCTGGGCCCACGGAGACCAGGCGCCGCCGGGGGTGATCTGCCATCGGTGGAAGACGGAGCCGCCGCTGTTGACGCCGAAGAGCTCGAGCCGGCCGTCGGCGTTGCCCTCGGCGGCGACCTGGCTCAAGGCGCCGTCGAACCGGGACCAGGCCGACCACGCGCCGCTCCCCGGCGCGGTCTGCCATCGGTGAAAGACATCGTCTTCGACGTTGGTGCCGAAGATCTCGAGTCGCCCGTCCGCGTTGCGAGCGACCGCGATCGACGCGAGCAAGCCGTCGAGCTGGGCCCACGGAGACCACGCGCCGCCGGGGGCGACTTGCCATCGGTGGAAGATGGACCCGCCGCCGTTGACGCCGAACAGCTCGACGCGGCCGTCGGCGTTCGTCTCGGCGGCGACGGAGCGCAGCGCGCCGTCGAGCTCGTTCCAGCTCGACCACGCGCCGCCGGGGGCGGCCTGGGAGCGCTCGAAGACGTCGCCCCCCGCGTTCGCGCCGAACATCCGGAGCCGCCCGTCCGCGTCCCGCGCCGCCGCGATCGACGAGCCGAGCGTGCTCCGGCCCGGGCTGAAGACGGCGCCGCCGGCGGTCACGTCGCAGCGCCCGTCGTGGTTGACGTCGCCCAGCGTCACCTCCGCGGCGCGCTTCGGCGACTGGCTCAAAAACGCCCAGCGCCCGCCGGCGCGCGAGCTCGTGGTCCACCACGTCGCCCCGGTGGCGAGGAGCTCGTCGTCGATGCCGTCGGCGTCGAAATCGCATCTCCGGATCTCGGAGAGCGCGTTCAGCCCGAACGTATTGCTCCACGCGCGGAGGCCGGACTCGTTCTCCACGATCGCGTCGTCCGCGTCGGACTCGGCGAACACGTTGTTCCCCACGTCCATCTCCTCCTCCGGCGTGCCCCGCAGATGGATGCCGGCGCCGGCCGTGTAGAGGACGGTGTTGTACTGGACATCCATGTACTCGCCGGCCGGCCCGCAGTTGTGGTCCCCCTCGGGGATGATGCCGGCGAGCTTGCACGTGTCCGTGCCGTGCATGTCGATGGCGTGCGTGTGGATGATGATCCCGAGAGGCTGGCGGCTGTTGATCCCGCCGCCCGGGAGGATGAGATTGGCATACGCCAGATATCCCGATTTCGCGCTCCCGTCGGCGGCGATCGCGTGGCGGTTCTCGTCGAACACGTTCCGCTCGATCCGCGCGTAGGCGCCGTCCGCCACCTGCACGCCGTAGCCGGCGCCGTGGCCGCCGCCCGGGATGAACGTGTTGTCGGCGGTCGGGTGCTGGTTGTGGTGGACGAAGTTGTCGTGCACCCACACCGAAGAAGCCCGGCTCCGATCGAGCCGATCTTGGTTGTCGCGGACGACGATCGCCGAGCCGCGCCAGTGGTCGATCTCGCAGTGATCGATCTCCACGGCGCGGCTCGACTCGATCGAGACGGCGTCGGCCTCCGACGTGTCGACGGCCGAGAACGGATCGTCGCTCTCCGCGCCCTGGATCCGGATCCCGCTGATCCGCACGCCGTCGCTCGTCGACGGCTGGCCGTCGTCGCCTATCAAGAAGAGCCTTCGCGGGAAGGTGGTCGTGAAGATTCGAGGCCCCGCGGGGAACGTCGAGCGTTCGCCGATCACCTGCACGCCGGGGGCGACGCGCAGGTTTTCGAGCCCGCTGAGATCCAGGTCGACGTCGCCGGCGAGGACGACGGTGCTCCCGGCGACGGCGAGCGCCTCGACGAACCTCGCGGTCCGATCGGGCGCGCTCCCGTCGATGCGGACCGTCGGAGCCGACGTGATCGACGAGCGCGCGCCGGCGGCGTCCTCCTTCGAGCCGGCGTGGCCCGCGCACGACGCGAGGACGGCGGTGGACAGCGCGAGAGGGGACCACGACGCCAGGGTTCGGTTCACGGCGACCGCGCCGAGCAACCGGCGTGCCGGCGACCCCGGCCGGCATTTTCCGCGAGCTCCGCGGCGCCTCGGGCGGATCGGCAACGCGCCCGAGGTGGCATGCAACGCGGGCGGCGTTGCGCGCGCTGCTCGTCGCCGAGGCGTCGCCAAGGCCGCGTGAGCGCTGGATCCGCGGTGCCGTGCCGGTCACGCAGGGTGCAGGTCACCGTGACGCTCGTCTTCGCGGTGGCCACGTTGCCCGACGCGCCGCGCGCCGCGCACGAGGTCGTGTAGACGCGGAACTGCCTTTCCTGCGGGGCGGAGTTCGGATAAGCACCCCGCTCGATGCACACGAGCGGAGAGCACCTGTTTGGACCGCGCACGGGGAGCATCGAGGTCGTCTGCGGCTCGATGTTCAGCGGCAAGACCGAGGAGCTCCTCCGGCGCGTCAAGCGCGCCCGCCTCGCGCACCAGCGCGTCCAGCTCTTCAAGCCGCGCGTCGACGATCGCTACGACGACGTGATGGTCGTCAGCCACGAAGGGGCGAACGCCGACGCGCTGCCGGTGAAGGACGCCGACGAGATCCGCGGCTGCCTGGCCCCCGAGACGACCGTGGTCGGCGTCGACGAGGTCCAGTTCTTCGACGAGCGGATCATCGACGTCGCCGAGGACCTCGCCGGACGCGGCATTCGCGTCATCGTCGCGGGGCTCGATCAGGACTACCGGGGGCGGCCCTTCGGCCCGATGCCCGCGCTCATGGCGATCGCGGAGTTCGTCACCAAGCTCCACGCGATCTGCGCGGCCTGCGGCGGCGAGGCGAGCCGATCGCAGCGGCTCGTCGCGAGCGAAGGGCAGCTCTTCGTCGGAGGGGCCGCGGCCTACGAGGCCCGCTGCCGCCGCTGCTTCGTGAGCGGGATCGTCGACCACGCGGGCTGACTCCGCGCGGCGCGGAGCGCGGAGGGGCCGTGCCTGTCGGCCCACCCTGGCTCCGGTGGAGACGGCGCCGAAGGACCCGCCCGCGCCGTCACACGGTGTCGCCGGTCAGCTCGCGATAGAGGCGCATGCCCGCGGCGGCGGTCCCGGCGACGCTCGGGTAGCCGGCCGTCGCGTTGACCTGCCACAGGTTGTCGAGCCCGCTCTTGTACGGTCCTCTCCCGAAGGTGACGTTCTTCGGCGTGAGCGCCGCGCCGTAGGCGTTTCCGGCGGGCGCGCGGCAGAAACGCTCGTTCGTGACGGGCGTCCCCGTGACGCGCATGGCCAGGTGAGCGCGGAGGCCGGGCACGTACCGGGCCTCGATCACGTCCAGGATCGTCTCGCGGATCTTCTTCTTCTCCTGGTTGTAGGCGCGCCGGTCGCGCAGCCGCAGGCTCGCGAGGTGGGCGTAGTCGCACGACGTCGCCACCTCGAGGATCTGATGGCCCGGCGGACACAGGCCCGGCGCGTCCGAGTGGAGCGTCGGCGTGGACATGAAGAGCCACGGATCTCGGAGATCGTTGCGAATCAGCTGATCGTCGTAAATTCGGTCGAGATCCTCGTGCGGGTAGTGCCACACGTTGAAAGAGCCGAACCCGTGATCGCGCAGGTCCAGCCCCTTGACGCCCAGATAGAGCGTGATCGCGCCGCACGAGTAGTCGTAGGCGAGGCGCCGCCGCTCCTTGGGGGCGAAATGCTCCTGTCCGGTGAGGCGCGCGGTGAGGCGCGGGTCGGCGTTCGAGATGTAGCGCTTCGCCGTGAACCGCTCGCCGTCCTTCGTCGTGACGCCGACGACGCGCGATCCGTCGACGTGAATGCGCGCGACCTCGTGCTCGAGGAGGACGTCGGATCCGGGCCGCGCGCGGACCGCGCCGACGAGCGCGTCGACGAAATGGAAGAAGTGACCGCGAGGGTAGTACGCGCCGCGATCGTAGAGGTAGACGAGCGAGACGTGCAGCAGGAACGAGACGTCGCGCGGAGGCAGGAGGTAGTCGCCCGATTGTCCGGCGAGGATCGCGCGGAGCCGCGGCGGCATACCGACCTGATCGTAGAACTCGCCGAGCGTGGTGCGGAGGTACCGGAGCAGGTGGCGGAAGCGGTACGTCATCCGCAGCGCGCCGAGCGACAAGCTGGTCGGAGCCTCGTCGATGTGATCGAGCTCTTCGCCGATCTGCGCGACGGCGCGGAAATAGGCCCGGATCGGCGCCTGCCACTGCGGAAAACGCCGGAGCAGGCGGGCTTGGAACTTGAGCAGGCCGTTGGGCACGCGCGTGCGATCGCCGGCGACGACGACGTGATCGAAGCCCTCCGGGTCGAGCCGCACGAACGGGACGTCGTCCGCGACGGCGAGCTTGGTGAGGAGATTGTGGACGCTCTCCCCTTCGCCGCAATTGAAGATGTAGTGCACCTGCGCGCAGAATCGGTAATCGCGCATCCGGAAGGTGTGGGCGTATCCGCCGGGGCTGTCGTGCGCTTCGAGGACGAGGACGCGCCTGCCCGATTTGGCGAGGAGCGCCGCGACCGACAGGCCGCCGATCCCGGAGCCGATCACGAGATCATCGAAGTCCGTCATACGCGCTGATGGTAGCGCGCCGCCCGCTGATGACGAGTTGTACCGCAGCGACTCTCGACCGCGCCTCGGTCGAGGGACGGGCAAATCCGCGTAGGCCGTCGAGAGGAATCGTACGGCTCACGTGATACCCGATCCGCAAACGCTCTTCCGTCTCTCGCGATCGCCGCTTCGGCTCGGGCCATTCCGACGAGTCGACGATTTTTGCACCAGCGGTGCGTATTGATCGCGTTTTTCGCGCGGATCTCTCGCCGGTCGATCCTCGGGATCGCGCCGCCTCACGTTCGAGAGCTCGGACGGCTCGGCGACTTGCCAATCACCGCTCGCTCCGCCGCGGATCGACCGGGCGGACGCCGTTGGCGCCTCGACCGTGCGCGCCCCTGGTCCGCGCGTTGCGAGCGCACCTCGCGATGGATCTCCTCCCGTTGCTCGCGCCGGAGGTGCGCGGTCGCGTGCTCGTCGTGGCGGCGCACCCGGACGACGAGACCGTCGGTGCAGGCGGGCTCGTGTGCCGCGCCGTCGACCCGTGGATCGTCCACCTCACCGACGGGGCACCTCGCGACCCCCGGCTACGCAGCGGCCCCGCGGCGCACGATCGCGACGCGTACCGCGCCGCGCGGCAGCGCGAGCTCGACGTCGCGCTCGCGCACGCCGGCGTGGGGCGCGCGCGGGTGTGGACCTTGGCGCTGCCGGATCAGGAGGCCGCGCACGCGCTGGTCGAGGCGGCGCACCGGTTGGAAGAGCGCATCGGCGGCCTGCGTCCACGCTGGATCGTGACGCACCCCTACGAGGGGGGTCACCCCGATCACGACGCGGCCGCGTTCGCGACGTGGGCGGCCTGCGCGCGCCTCGCGCGGCGCGGGCGCCCGTCCGGCCCGCGCGTCGAGATGACGTCGTACCACCTTCGCGGCGGCGAGCTTCGAACCGGCGTGTTCCTCCCGAGCGACGAGCCGGTGCCCCACGTGCGGTGCACCCACCCGCCGTCCTTGCGCGAACGCAAGCGCGCGATGCTCGACGCGTTCGCTTCGCAGAGGGCGGTCCTCGCGCCGTTCGGCGACGAGGCGGAGGAGCTCCGCGTCGCGCCGTCGTACCGGTTCGATCGCCCGCCGCACGACCCGCCGCTCTTGTACGAGGCGCTCGGCTGGACGATGACGTCCGCCGCGTTCTCGACGCTCGCCGTCCGCGCGGCGCGCAGGCTCGGGCTGCCGGTGACGGAGGTGAGCGCGTGGGGGTGAGGTCGAGTCGCGTCGAGGTGATCGGCTGCCCCGAGCGACTGCAGGCGATACGAGAGCCGTGGCGACGCCTCTGGCACGCCACCGCGGCGGCGACGCCGTTCGCGCACCCTGCCTGGCTCACGTCGGCGAGCGACGTCTTCCCTGCGGACGGGCTGCTCGCGGTCGCCTCCTGGCGCGGCGCGACGCTCGACGCGCTCGCGGTGCTCGGCGTCAGCGCCGGCGAGCTGCACCTGATCGGCCGCGGCGTCTCCGATTACCTCGACGCGCTGGTCCTGCCCGGGGCGCGGCGGTCGTTCGGCGTCGAGCTGACCCGCGCGCTCGAAGGCGCGTCGTGCTGGGATCGCGCGGTCCTCACCGACCTCCCGGCGGCGTCGATCGTGCTCTCGTCCGGCGCTCCTCGAGGCTGCTCGGACGAGGCCGCGCCCCACGCCGTGTGTCCGGTCCTGGACCTCGCCGATCCCGGCGCGGTGCCCGCGCGGCGCCGCCGCGAGCTGGCGTACGAGGAGCGGCGGGCCCTCCGGCGCGGCGCCGCGCTTCGCGTCGTCACCGAAGCCGGCGACGCGCAGCGCGCGTTCGACGAGCTGGTGCGCCTCCACGAGGCGAGGTGGAGCGCGCGCGGGCAGCCCGGCGTCCTGGCGGACGAGGCCGTCCAGCGGTTTCACCGCGCCGCGATCGCTCGCGGGCTGGCCGACGACGGCGTCGCGCGGCTCGTACGGCTCGACGTCCGCGACCGCTGCGTGGGCGTGCTCTACGCGCTCGCGGCGCACCGGCGCGCTCACTACTACATCTCGGGGTTCGATCCCGACGTCCGCGACCTCGGCGCCGGCGTCCTCCTGATCGGTCGCGCGATCGAGGACGCTCGGGCGCACGGCGCCGCCGAGCTCGATTTCCTCCGCGGCGCCGAGCCGTACAAGTACACGTGGGGCGCGCGCGATCGCCCGACCTACCGCCGATCGCTCGTCCGCGCGGGCGCGCGGGGGATCACGAGACCACCTTCCGCGGGCGCCACGTCTCGGACGTGACGCCTTCGCGCGCGCCGTGGGGATCGTCGAAGCGCCGGCGAGCGCCTTCGGCGCGGCCGACCCGGGCGACGAGCTCTTCGTGATGCGACGCGAAGTGCGCGCGCGTGAGCTCGCTCGCCGGGACGCCCTCGTACGACCAAGGGAGCGCCTTCGCGTTGAGCCCGACGAAGTGGGCGCCGCAGCGGCCCAGCTCCGGCGAGTGCGGCGGAAACGGCGAGCAGATCGAGACGTCCTCCGTCTGCACGACGTGAACGGGCAGGAGGCGCTCGAGCGCGACGACCTGCAGACCTTGCTCGTCGAGCTCGGAGCGGAGGACGCCGGGCGAGAGCGCCATCGCGTGGGAGAGCGCGAGGCCGAGATCGAGCCCGGCGGGGATCCCCCGGATCCCCGAGTTGCGCGGGAGCTCCGACGTGTGGGCGGCGAAGCGGCCGAAGCACGCGCGCACGTCGGCGGCGACGAGCGCGGACCGAGCGGCGTCGTCGAGCCACGTGCGCATCGCCTCCGGGACCGCCCAGAGGATGCAGTCGTTGTCCAGCGCGAGCTCGGGCACGTCGTCGAACACCCGCAGCGGCGCGAGCTTCCACGCGACGCCCTCGGCCAAGGCGTCGTCGAGCCATGGCCGCACCAAGGGCGGGAGATCCGCGCGCGTGACCTGACGCACGTCCACGCACGGCGGGAGCGGTCCGGCGCGACGGCGAAGCTCCGCGGCCGTGATCGTGTTGACGCACACCACGTACTCGGCGTCGTCGCCGAACAGGCGCCACGCCCCCGCCGTCGCGAGGCGAAGCGCCGCGAACCCCTCGTCGCTCACGTCCCCGATCGTCCATCGCACGCCGAGCTTCGCCATCCTAGGCCGACCTCCTCCCGGCGGCGCGCGCGAGGCGCTCGTAAAGCGCGACGTACGTCGCCGACATCACGTCGGCGTCGTAGCGAGCCTCGGCGCGGCGGCGGCACGCCGTGCGATCGATCGCCGCGGTCTGCGCGATCGCCGCCGTCAGATCCCGCGGGTCGTCCACGAGGATGCCGCTCTGGCCGTGCTCGACGATGTCGGGCAGCGCGCCGGCGCGGGTCGCCACCACGGGGGTCCCGCTGCTCAGCGCCTCCATCGCGGCGAGCGAGCTCGTCTCGGGCGCCAGGCTCGGCACGACGAGGCACCGCGCGCGGGCGAGGAGCTCGCGGCGCCTCGCCGTGTCGACCGCGCCGATCCAGCGCCGCTCGTCGTCGAGGCGCGGGCGGATCTCCCGATCGAAATAGGCGACGTGCTCGGGGTGACGGAACACCTTGCCCGCGAGCCGCATGGGGATCCCGGCTTCGCGCGCGGCGTCGAGCGCCAGGTGAAAACCCTTCTCGGGGCTGATGCGGCCGAGCGCGGCCGCGTACCCGTCGGCGCCTGCGCCGAAACGGAAGCGATCGAGCCGGACGCCGTTCGAGATCACGACGCCGTCGACGTCCGGTACGGACGCTCGCTGCGACGCCGAGACGAAGACGAGGGTCACGCCCGCGCGGCGCGCCCGCTCGAGCGCGGCGGGCGCGTACCAGGAGACCGGCAGGTGGAGCGTGACGACGACCGGGGCGCCCACCGCGAGCATCTCGTCGAGGTAGCCGTCGAAGTCGACGCCGTGCGCGTGGACGACGTCGACG
>Ga0105247_10002688_pt1 | contig 11948 bp, 9 predicted proteins | sample KBSS24metaG_FD_81519 | JGI IMG/M metagenome (GOLD analysis project Ga0105247, IMG submission 81519) | Switchgrass rhizosphere microbial communities from Kellogg Biological Station, Michigan, USA - KBS S2-4 metaG | ecosystem: Host-associated > Plants > Roots > Rhizosphere > Soil | place...
GCCCGCCGACGCGATGCCGGTGGTCGTCGCCGTGAACCACGAGATGGAGTCGGCGCGCGCGTTCGCTCGCTGGCTCCGCGCCTACGGTCGCATCGCCCACCGATCGAGCGTCTCGTTCCCGGCCTTCGTCGCCGACGTCCACCCGCTCACCGGCGGAGGGGCGCTCACGTTCGACGCGCAGACCGAGCTGCTCGAGACGTTCGCGTTCGTCCTCGACGCCGCGCGCGGCGTCGCCTCGGCGCCGCTGGTGGGCGACTTCTCGTGGGTGGATCGGTGGGCCGAGGCGGGCCGGCGGCGCAAATCGCTCGGCTTGTTCGGCGTCGACGAGCGGGTCACCGGCGTCGAGCGGTTCTTGAGCCCGTTCTGGGTGGCCGACGTGTTCTTCTCGCGCGCGCAGGGAAGTGTGTTCGCCAGCGGCAAAGAAGAGCGCGCGGTGGCGCTCCTCGACGCGTGCGCTCCCGATCCGCACCGCCTCGTCGTGCTCGGCGAGTCGCCGCTCGTGCGGGCGCTCGAGACGCACGGGAGCCCCGCCGGTACACCGATCGCCGCGCCGAGGAGCAGCCCGTCGCAGGCGTCGGCGGCCATGATGAGAGGGCTGCATGGTCGGTCCGAATATTTAAATCCGCGGCTCCGCGTCCGTGGGCTCGCGTTTCTCCCGGTCGCGGCGGCCACGTACGCCGGCGGGCAGCACCCGCGGACTGTCACGAGCTGCCTCGCCGATCAGGTGCCCGCCGATCGTCTGGCGCGCGAGCAGGTCCAAACCACGCAGCAGATGCTGCAGAGATACAGGTGAGGGGACATGGGAATCGCGGAATGGATTGCGAGGGTCGGTATTCGCGCGGAGCGCGCGGCGCAGACGATCGGGACGCTCGCCGGGGTGATGCCGCTCCAGTGGCCGGCCGGCCCGCGGACCAGCATCATACATCGCTTGCCTCGCGATCCAGGGCAGCGCGCGAGCATCTTCTCGAACGCGCAGACCATCGTGGTCAACGAGGGCGAGGTCGCCGTCGTGCTCGAGGACGGCATATCGCGGGGAGCGCTCGAGCCCGGGCGATACGTATTCGAGAAGACCGTCGTCGTCGGCGCGCTCGACATCGTCTGGATCCTCACCGGTCAGCAAAGTCTCAAGTGGGGGATCGGGAACGTGCTCTCGACCGACGGAATCCAGTTGAGCGCGAACGGCGTCGTCTATCTGCGGATCGACGACGGACGTCTGTTCAACAGCGAAGTGGTCCAGGGCGTGACGGTGCTCTCCGACGTCGATCTCCAGCGGTTCCTCATGCCGCGGATCCAGGGCGTTCTCCGTGCGGTGCTCGCGAAGTGGGCGGCGCTCGATCTCGAGGCGCAGCGCGACCTCTTCGTCACGGCCGTCAACGACGCGCTCGGCCGTACGTTCCAGGGGATGGGGATGGCGATCGTCGATTTCGAGGTGGTCGAAATCGGCTTACCGCCCGAGTTCAAGGCGGTCGTCGCGCAAGCGTCGATGGCGTCGCACGCGGGTCGCGCCGCGCTGATCGAAGCGCAGACCCGCGCGCAGATGGTCCAACTCGACGCCGCCGCGCAGGCGCAGGCGCACCTCCTCGCCGGGACCGCGCAGGTGCAAGTCATGGCGCAGCTCCAAGCGCAAGGGCTCGATCCGCTCAAGCTCAAGGCGCTCGACGCACTGCAGACGTTCGCGGCCAATCCTCCACAAGGGGGCGTCGTGCTGGGCGGCGACATGGGGCGAGCCGCACTCTTCGGCCAGATCGCCGCGGCCGCCGTCGCGCCCGGCGTCGCCTCGGCGCCGGCCGGGTTGGTCGCCGCGCCTTCGTTGCAGTCTCTCCCCTCGCAACCTTCGCAGCCGGCGCCGCCCGCGGGGGGAGGTAGCGGGCAAACAGTCCAGGAGCTGGAGCGGCAGCTCCACGCGCTCACCGAGCGGCTCGCTGAAGGGAAGATCACCGAAGAAACGTTCAACAAGTTATCGGCACGGCTGGAGTCGAGGCTCGAGCAGCTCCGAACGGCAGCGTCGTGGATGGAGCAGCGGACCTCGCGACGAGATACGTCGGCCCCCCCGTCGCGCTTCGTGAGACGAAGCTCCAAAACGCCAGCCCCGGCGCCCCCTCGTGGCGATCCTCGGCGCGGCCACCGCCGCTCCACACCTCGCGCGGAGCTTTCGGACGGGGCGCGCTCGCGCCGCGCTCGTCGCGGGGACGTCGGCGGGACGGGCGCTCGGCGCGAGCTTCGCGTCGAGCGCGCCGTGTCGACGCGACCACTTCGCGTGGATCGCTCGCGAGGTGCTGCGGGTGGAGCGGCGCACGCGCGCGGGCGTTCGAGTGCTTCGAGGGCGCGGCGAGATCGTCGTGCCCGATCGACTCGAGAGCGGCGTGACGGGCTACGGCGTAGGGAATACGGAGAAGAACGCGTCGATCGATCCGGCGCTCGTCGCCTGGATCGGATGGACGGTGATGAGGTCGCCGCCGAGACCGCTGAACGGCATCGCGCCGGCCACCGCCGCGAGGCCGCCGCGCACGGCGATCGCGTAGAACGACGCCTCGGCGGTCTTCGTCCACGTGGTCCAGACGCGGCGCTGGGACATGTCGCTGCCGAGGACGAGCGCGAAGCCGTCGCCGCCGGTCCACGCGCCGACCGGGACGCCCTCGATCGAGAGCTGCGCGCGGTTCGCCATGTAGCCGTAGACGGTGCCCGCCGCGTAGACCTGGCCGGACGCGTCGGCGGCGATCGCGTACGCGCTGCCGCCGGCGAGGCGGCCGGTGCCGTCTTGGTCCTCGCGACCGGTGAGCCAGGTGGCCTTGAGCGCGGCGCCGGTGGTCGGATCGATCCGCGCGAGGAACGCCGAGTACACGCCGTTCGGGTCCGCGAGCGACGAGCCCTCCGTCGTTGCCGGCCCCGTCGCCTCCGCCGTCGGAGTCGCCCCGACTGCCCGGCGGGGCGCTGTCGCCGCAGTGAGCTGTAAGGAGGGTCGCCCCAAAGCAGAACAAGAAAGGTAAGTGACGTATCGCCGTCATGGTCGTCGCCTCCGGGTCACAAGGAACAAGCGCGGGTCGCCATGGAAGGAACGCGCCACGGCAAGGTGGCGCCCGCCCGGCGTGAGCCGGACCATCGCGCCTGCGACAGCACGCGCCTCGCAGCGGCGCGCGCGCGCGTTCATGGGCCGACGCTCGCTCGCCGGTTTACGGGATCCGTGACAATCCGATCGCGATCCCTCCCAAGAAAGCTCCACGATGCACGCCTGCGCGGTGCATCGCGGCGCGACACATTCGCGCCCTCGCCGTGACTGCCTCCGCGAGCAGCCTGCCGGGCTCGCCGGCCAATTCAGCCGCCTTCACCCCTGCGCTCCGGCGGATGGACACCCGCGGGTCGCCCCGCCATCGCGTCGCGCCGCCGCCAGTATGCGCGCACGGCGCGGGGACGTACGTCGCCGCGCGGCTCGTGCTCGACGCGCGCCGTCCATGACGCGAGGAGCTCGTCGGCGCGACGGAACGCCTCGGCCGAGCGCGGCGGCTCGCGCAGCCACGCGCGCTCGACGGCGTCGCGCTCGCCGACGAAGAGCGGGGCGAGCCGCGCCGGGGCCGCGAGGACGCGGCGGTGCAGCCTCTCTCCTCTCCACCACAGGCTCGCGCCGTCGTCTCGATCGGTCGGGGCGGGCCCGAGATCGACGGGCTCGTCGACGTGGACGGGCTTGAACAACGAGACGCACGGCGCGGCCTGCGCCGTCACCCAGTGCGCGACGCCCTCCTGCGTCAGCGCGGCGGCCCAGGACGACGTCGTCTGCGCCGACGCGATAAAGCCGCCTGCATGCATGCATGGCGCACGCATTGCGCCGTTGTGCCACGCGTACCGCGGCCAGCCGGAGCGCGGCCCCGCGGCGCCGCCTCCGTGGTCGCGAAGGACACGAAAGAGATCCGCGACGCATCGCGCGCCGCTCGCCCCCGCCTCGGTGCGCGCGCGCCTCGCCGCGCACGCCGCCACGCGCCCGCGGAGCGCGTCGGCGTGGGCGCGCGCGAAGCTCGGGATCGTGAGGCCGTTCGAGATGCTGCGCGCGCCGTGCACGCGCTCGATCGCCCACCGCCGCCCGGCCGTCTCGACGACGTACGCGCGCCGCGGGTCGGCGACGAGGAACGAGTTGTGGTACGTGAACGCTCGGTCCTCGTGGCCGCACCCGCCGCCCTGGCCGTGACGCTCGAGGAGCGACACGATGACGTCGGCCGCCGCGTCGGCGTCCCGCCCGCGCTCCACGGCGAGGCGCACGAGGTCCATCCCGGTGAGTCCCGCCGCGGTGTAGGGCTCCCGCGTGAACACCGCCTCGTTGCCCGCGACGACGCCGCGCTCGTTCGCGGCGATCTCCGCGCCCCACGTCCAAAACGGCCGGCTGAGGATCGTCGCGTAGGTGCGCTCCGCCTCGTCGATCGTGATCCACGTACATCGCAACTTCGAGCCCGGCGCCACTCCCTCGCGCGCGGGGTGCCACTCGATCACCTGCGCCTCGTTGGGATCGCGATCCGAGTTCTTGGCGAAGAGGACGAGGCCGTCGCGTACCGTCACGAGGGTGTCGCACACGCGTGCGAGCGTATCGTCACGCGATCGCCGCGAAAGGCCCGTCGGCGCGCTCTGGACGGCCGTCGGCCCGTTCCTGGACCTTCCGGCGCCGTCCCGGGACCTTCCGGCGCGCTCCTGGACCTTCCGGCGCCATCCCGGGACCTTCCGGCGCGGCGCCGATCGGCGAATTTCGGCCAAAATACACGCTCCAGGTCGCGCCGGAGGCCGTCCGTGGTCCAGCGGATCGGGCCAAAATCCCGCGCCGGAGGGCCTCCGGAGCGCGCCGATCGGTCCCAAGGACGCGCCGGAAGGTCTCCGCCGGGGTGACGCGACCCGGCGCCGGCGAAGCAGAGGGGCCCTCGCGTGGTTCGTCGCCCGCGCGTCACTCGTCGTCGTCGTCGCCGCCGCCGGCGCTCCTCAGGGGCTTCGTGCAGGTTTGTGCCTGCCTCGCCGGGCGGCGGCTCCGCGAGCCGCTACCGGTAGTCCTCGGGGCGCTTGATGACGATGCCGCGCCACGGCCCCTTGTCGCTCTGGAAGCACGTCGAGACGACCACGTCCTTTCCTTCGAGGTGGTTCTCGCGAATCACCTCGCTCAAGAGCTTCCCGTTGGGATCGGTCACCTGGATCGGCGTCCCCTGGATGTTCAGGCCGGTGCCCGGATAGATGCGCACGTCGGGCGAGCGCGCGCCCCCCTCCATGGTGAGCGTCGGGACGTGCGAGAGATCGCCCTTCGTGTCGGCGATCTGGCCGAGCCGGTCGCTGATCGTCGCGCCGGGCGGCGCGAGGAAGATCACGCGCGTGCCCGACGGCACCTGGAACGACGCGCCCTTTTCGATCTTGCCGTGGCCGGAGACGACCTCGTACGACCCGGCGGGGATCGGGCGGACGTGGAAGTCGGGGTGGCGCTCGACGCTCTGCCCGTTCGCGTACGCGTCGCGGTAGCGTCGCGCGTCCTTCGCGCCGAAGAGCGACTCGAGCTCGTGGTCGTGCGCGATGAGCCACGACTGCGCCGGCGCGTCCACTTTGTCCGACCACGGTATGAGCTCGCGGCTGCCGTCGCTCGTCACCACCACGCGGGTCGGGCCGGTCGGCACCGGCGTGAGCTTGCGATCGTTGAAGACGCCCTCCACCGCGGCGCTCGGAGACTCCGCGCCGCCGCCGGGCGCGTCGCGCGCGTCACGCGTCGCGACCACCGCGTCTTCGCCGCTGAGGACGCGGTCGCCCGCCGCCGTCGCCTCCGCGGTCTTCATGGCAAGCGCGCGATAGGCCGTCGTGACCACGACGAGGATCGCGACGAGCATCAGCGCGTACTCCGCCGCTGTCGCGCCGCGCCGATCGGTCGCGAGGCGCCGCAGGCCCTTTTGGGTAAGCGGGTAATTCATGCGCGTACATTAAGCACGCGACGGTCCACGTCACTGGGTGACGTGCACGCCATCGATTTCGTCATCGCGCGCGCGGCGCGTGCGGTGCGTCGCCGCTGCCCGGTGGATCACTCGATCCGCCGGGCGCACGCGCACGACCGGCCGGAAATTCCCCGTAATACGAGCGAACATGAGCGCTTCGCGCGAATCTGCGCGCTCACGAGCGGCACGCCCGAGCGGGGCCGGCGGTGCAGTCGTGACGCTCGTCGTGAGCCGCTATCGGTTCGTCTGGCCGACGTTCCTCCAGACGACGGAGGCGCCGACGCGCAGCCCGGCGCCGTACGCGAGCATCACGATGGTCCGCACCGTGATCGGGGTGATCGCCGCAATCAGGCGGTCGATCTCGGCGGGAGAAAGGAGAAGAGGCAGCCGCATGGGTTGTTTGCGGCGCGGCACGCGGACCATCACTTCGGGACGATCGAGCACCGCCCCATAGAGAAACCGCAGCGCCCCGGCGTACACGTTGTGACTCGCTGGGCTCAGTTGACGACGGCGAACGAGGTGAAGCAGAAACCCGACGCGCACACCGTCACCTTACGCATAGCCGCCCGCCGACACGGCCTCGCCGCTGCCGCGCATCGGCTCCGTACAAACGTCGATTTCGCGACCGCGCGACCGCGCCTCGCGACACCGGCAAGGCCACGGGCGCGCTCACGCAATCGACTCTTGTTTATGCGTTCAGGGGGTGCTCTCGTCCCCCACCGCGAACCAATTTGGCGTCATCTTCGCCTCGTCGCTCGGCACCGTCTTCGAGTGGTACGACTTCTATCTGTACGGCTCGCTGGCCGCGGTCATATCGAAGCAGTTCTTCTCCGGGGTGAACCCGACCGCCGCGTTCGTGTTCGCGCTCCTCGCGTTCGCCGCGGGTTCGCCGTGCGCCCGTTCGGCGCGCTGGTGTTCGGGCGGCTCGGCGATCTCGTCGGCCGCAAGCACACCTTCCTCGTCACGATCTTGCTGATGGGCGCCTCGACGTTCCTCGTCGGCGTGCTCCCGTCGTACAAGGCGATCGGGATCGCCGCGCCGGTGACGCTCATCGCGCTCCGCCTCGTGCAGGGCCTGGCGCTCGGCGGCGAGTACGGCGGCGCGGCCACGTAACACCGGCGAGCACGCGCCGCACGGCAAGCGCGGCGCGTAGGTCCTGGTCGGCGCGACCGAGATCGAGTCGTACGACGGGAAGGCGGCGGACGCGAAGGTCCGCGGCGCGGCGTTCGACAAGGCGCTCGGCGCGGCGCTCGGCTCGGCGAAATATCCGGCGAAGGCCGACCCGGCGCAGATCAACCACGCGATGGTCATCGCCCTCCTGCTCGTCCTCGTCCTCTACGTGACGATGGTCTACGGGCCGATCGCCGCCGTCCTGCTCGAGCTCTTCCCGACGCGTATTCGGTATACGTCGATGTCGCTCCCGTACCATATCGGGAACGGCTGGTTCGGCGGCTTCTTGCCGACCACCGCGTTCGCCATCGTGGCCGCCACCGGCGACATCTACAGCGGGCTCTGGTACCCGCTCGCGCTCGCGGCGATCACCGTCGTCGTCGGCCTCGTCGTGGTCCGCGAGACGAAGGACGTCGACATCATGGCGACGGATTGATCACGAGATGTCCAGACGAGGCCGCCTCGCATCGCTGCGGTAGAACATCGCCCACCAAGCCATCCTCCACGCCTCCACGGCCACTCCGTCCTCTTCACCACCACCACCGCGCAGATGCTCCTCGTCCCATGATCTTGCGATAACCAGCTCGGCTGCCCCACGCGCTTGCGAACTGGCATCCAAGCCAGGAGCGAGAGGTCAGGACACCTCGTGCTGTACCGCGAATCCCGAGGTGACGTATGAGCCGCGATCGATGGAGTCGACTGGGTGTGGTGGTGGCGATCTCTCTGCTCGGGGGGCTCGAGCTCGTCGGCGGTAGCGCGTGTCGCGCCACGTCACCTGAGGGAGCAAGGCAGTCCGCAGCGGTGGCGAGCGTGACGCGAAATCAAGGCACCGCAAGCGGACCAGTAAATCCGCGCGACAAGCTCCCTATCGTCGCTCCGCCGTTCCAGGGAGTCGCGAACAAGACTCTCGCGGGTTCCAAGCCCGACTTCGCTCCAGCCGTCGAGGCGCCGAAGGGCGCGCCCAACGTGGTCGTGATCCTGATCGATGACGCGGGGTTCGGAAACCCAGCGGCGTTCGGCGGCCCCGTTCAAACGCCGAACCTCACCAAACTCGCGCGCGCCGGCCTCCGCTACACGTCCTTCCACGTGGCCGCGCTCTGCTCACCGACCCGCGCCGCGCTCCTCTCGGGCCGCAACCAGCACGCGATCGGCTTCGGATCGGTCGCCGAGCTGCCAGGCGGGTGGCCCGGCTACAACACGACCTGGCCCCGAAGCGCGGCGTCGGTCGCGCGGATCCTCCAGGGCAACGGCTACGCGACGTCCGCCTTCGGCAAGTGGCACCTCACGCCCTCGAACCAGTGGGGCCCCACGGGCCCGTTCGATCGATGGCCGACGGGCCTCGGCTTCGACTACTACTGGGGCTTCCTCGGCGGCGACACGGACCAGTACCAAACGCTGCTCTTCGAGAACACGAAGATCCTCGGCTCACCGACGGAGAAGGATTTCTTCTTGAACACGGCGATGGCGGACCACGCCGTCTCCTGGCTGCGGGAGCACCAATCGAACGCGCCCGCCCAGCCGTTCTTCATGTACTTCGCTACCGGCGCGAGCCACGCACCGCATCAAGTGCCGAAGCAGTGGAGTGACAAGTACAAAGGCAAGTTCGACATGGGTTGGGACGAGCTCCGCGCGCAGACCTTCGAGCGGCAGAAGAAGCTCGGCGTCATCCCGGCGAACACGAAGCTCACTCCGCGAGCGGATGCGTTCCCGGCGTGGGGTCCGCTTCCCGCAGATCAGAAGAGGCTCTACGCGCGCCAGATGGAGGTCTTCGCGGGCTTCCAGGACAGTACCGACAACGAGGTGGGTCGCGTGATCGGCGAGATCGACAAGCTCGGGATCCGCGACAACACGCTCGTCTTCTACATATGGGGCGACAACGGCGCGAGCATGGAGGGCACTCCTACCGGCTCGTTCAACGAGATGACGGTGCTGAACGGCATCGGCTTGACCGCGGAACAGCAGCTCGAGCTCAGTACGAAGTATGGTGGAATCGAGGCCTGGGGAGGGCCGACGACGGAGCCGCACTACGCTGCGTCATGGGCGTGGGCGGGAAACACTCCGTTCCAGTGGGGCAAGCAGATCGCCTCCCACCTCGGCGGCACGCGCGACCCGATGGTCGTGTCGTGGCCCGCTCGCATCGCGGATAAGGGCGGTATGCGAACCCAGTTCACGCACGCCAACGACGTCGTGCCGACGATCCTCGATGCCGCGGGGATCCCGAGCCCGAGCGAGGTCGACGGCTTCACGCAGATGCCGATGCACGGCACGAGCTTCGTCCACACGTTCACCGACGCGAAGGCCAAGTCGCACCACACGCAGCAGTACTTCGAGGTCTTCGGTAACCGCGCGATGTACAAAGACGGATGGTGGCTCGCCTGCAGGATGCCGCGCATCCCCTGGGACCTCAGCCCGTCCACGATGGCGAGGTTCGCGCCCGGCGTCTGGGATCCCGACAAGGACCCCTGTGAGCTCTACGACCTGGAGTCGGACTTTTCGCAGGCCGACGATCTCGCGTCGAAGAACCCGGGAAAGGTCAACGAGCTCAAGAACCTCTTTTGGGACGAGGCGGCCAAATACAACGTCCTCCCTCTCCTCGGGGGAATGGCGCCCTTGTTCGGCTTCCCGACGCCCCAAGTCGGCGGGAACAAACGCTCGTTCCTTCCGGGGACGGAGAACCTGTCACCGGACGTCGCGCCTGACGTCAAGAACCGCTCGTGGAGCATGACCGCCGACGTCGTCGTCCCTGCGACCGGCGTGAGCGGAGCCATCGTCGCCGAGGCCGACTACCTCGGTGGGTACGCCCTCTACGTGACGGGCGGCAAGCCGTCGTTCACGTACAGCTTCCTGGGCGTGGAGAACCCGACGATCACATCGCCGGAGAAGCTGCCGACGGGGAAGGTTCAGATCCGCTACGAGTTCACGTCCGACGATCCTCGGACGCGCGGGTCGGGAGGCACGAGCAAGCTCTTCGTCAATGGCAAGGAAGTCGCGAGCGGCAGGATCGACCACACGGCCTCGCAGGCGTTCACCACGTATGCCGGGTTCGACATCGGCAGGGACAACGGCCTCCCGGTGGTGCGTTCACCGGAGTACAAGGCGCCGTTCCCGTTCACTGGCGCGATCGAGCGGGTCGACTTCGACCTCAAGTAGCAGGCCGCTGCTCGATCCAGGACGGCGACATGACGGACACTTCCGTGCGAATTGCCACGTTGCGCAAGGCGGCCCCGCGCTCGCTCGAAGGCTCGAAGCTGGGCCGCCGCGCTCTGGTAGGGCGGCCTAACTCGTGCTCTCGGTGGTCAGGAGCCCCAGCGTGAGATCGACATCGTGGATGGTCGCGATCGGCGGCGTCGCGGCGGCGTGCTGCGTCGTGTGGCTGGTGACGACGCAGCGGCGCGTCGCCCACTCGGTGGAGCGCGCGGCCGATCCGCCGGCGCGACAGGATCCAGCGGGCATGGTGTGGATCCGTGGTGGCGACTTCACGATGGGCACCGACTCCGAGCTCGGGTGGCCGGACGAGAAGCCGGCACACCGGGTCCGCGTCGACGGATTCTGGATCGACCCCACCGAGGTGACGAACTCGCAATTCGCGCGCTTCGTCGATTCGACCGGGTACGTCACGACGGCCGAACGGACACCGGACCTCGCCGAGATCATGTCCCAGCTACCTCCCGGCGCGCCGCCGCCTCTGAAAGAAGACCTCGTCCCAGGCTCGCTCGTCTTCGTCGGCACGGCCGGCCCCGTCGAGCTCGACGATGCCTCGCAGTGGTGGCGCTGGACGCCGGGCGCGACGTGGCGTCACCCCGAAGGCCCCGCGAGCAACCTCGTCGGCAGAGAGGGCCATCCCGTCGTGCATGTCTCCTGGTACGACGCGACGGCGTATGCCGTGTGGGCGAACAAGCGGCTCCCGACCGAGGCCGAGTGGGAGGTCGCCGCTCGCGGCGGCCTCGAGGACAAGACCTACGTCTGGGGAGATCAGAGGCCGACGGATACCGAGATCTTCGCAAACATCTGGCAGGGCGCGTTCCCGTATCAGAACACCGTACGGGACGGCTACGCGGGGACCGCCCCCGTGAAGTCCTACGCGCCTAACGGCTTCGGTCTCTACGACATGGCGGGCAACGTCTGGGAGTGGTGCAGCGACTGGTACCAGAAGGATCTCTACGCAACGCGCGCCGCTCGCGGCGTGGTCGTGAACCCACGCGGTCCCGAGTACAGCTCCGGTCCTGGAAGGCCGCAGACGCCCCTGCGTGTTCAGCGCGGAGGCTCGTTTCTCTGCGGGGACAGCTACTGCACGCGCTATCGGCCGAGCGCTCGCCAGGGAGGAGCCCCCGACACCGGCTTGTCGCACGTCGGCTTCCGATGCGCGCGCAGCAAGGAATGAAATACGCGCGCAGCGAGGAATGAATAAGGGAGGAGGTCCGAGATGCGAGTGACAGGAGCGAAGGGGCTCATCGCCTTCGTGCTGGCGATCGGCGTTGGCCTCGCGGTCGCGGCGCGACGAGTGCCGCGAGCGGCGGCGCAGCTCGTGGGCCCGAGCGAGAGCCGAGCCGCGTGCTGCGCCGGCACCGAGAGGAGCGCGCTCATGGCTCGCCGTGCGCTACTTCGGACGACCGAAGCCGTCCGAGATCCAGCGGATGGCGGCGGCGATACCGCGCGTCCCTAATCGGCCTCGGTCGGACGACCGGCGGGGGTCCGAACGCGCTCCTCCGCGCGCCGTCGCGCGCCGCCGCTACTCGCCTTTGGGCCAGATGGCGTAGATCGACTCGGGCACGCCGGTCACGGTGGAGAACACGACGTGCAGCTTGAGCGAGACGAGCTCGACGTCGGCGTGCCCGCGGC
>Ga0105247_10002689_pt1 | contig 11941 bp, 14 predicted proteins | sample KBSS24metaG_FD_81519 | JGI IMG/M metagenome (GOLD analysis project Ga0105247, IMG submission 81519) | Switchgrass rhizosphere microbial communities from Kellogg Biological Station, Michigan, USA - KBS S2-4 metaG | ecosystem: Host-associated > Plants > Roots > Rhizosphere > Soil | place...
CTGCGGGTATGGATTGGGTACCTGCGGGGACGGATTGGGTACCTGCGGGGACGGATTGGCAACGCGAAGGGACGGAGGGGAGACCTGGCGGGACGGAGGGACGCTGATCGCGTGCATCGGCTCTTCGAGCGCGACGCGACGCCGTACGACACGCAGATCGCCGGGATGCTCGCGGACCAGCTCCTCGGCGCGGGAGAGCGTCAGGCGGCGCGCGCGATCGCGCTCGCGGTGCGCACCGGCGGCTACTCGATGTTCTCGGTGCCGATGCGCGTCCCGGCGGTGTGCGCCGCCGCGTCGGCGAAGGTCGCGGCGCGCTGCTTCGCCGCTTCATTCTCCGCGACAAGGCTGCGCGGGTTCATGTGCTACCGTATGTGCCACCATGCCCAGCCGACCCGGACGGACCGTCAAGCTCAGCATCTCGCTCGACCGGCGCGACGTCGAGCTGTTGCAGAAGCGAGCCAAGCACGTCTCGGGCGGCAACATCTCCGCCGCGATCACCGACATGATCCACATCGCGCGCGAATGGGAAGGCCGCGAGGCGCTCGCCGCGTGGCTCGGCGAGGGGCGCGAAGAGCCGAGCGCCGAGGCGATGGACGCGGTACGCGCCGAGTGGCACGGATCACCGAAGCGCGCCAAGCGGCGAACGAGAGCGGCGTGACCGTTCGGCGCCCTGGGCTGACGTTCGATACCGGCGCGCTCATCGCTCTGGAGCGTCGGACACAGCGTATCTGGGAGATCTACCGAACGGCGATGCACGACGCGGTGCCGATCACAGTGCCGGTCGCCGTCCTCGTCGAGTGGTGGCGTGGCCGGACCGATGTTCGGGAGCGCATCCTGAGCGGCGTTCGCGTCGAGCCGCTCCACCAGGCGCTCGCCCGAGCCGCCGGGATGGCCCTGGCGTCCGTGAAGTCCGCGAGCTCGGTGGACGCCATCGTCATGGCGTCGGCCGCGCAGCGTGGAGACGTCGTGTACACGTCCGACGCGGGCGATCTGGAGCGGCTGACGCGCCACTTCTCCGGTGTCCGTGTGTTGGCGGTGTAGGCGGCGTCGCCGCTCCCGCGTCGCCTCGACGCGCCGCGCCCGTGGACGGCCCGGCGCGAGCTCGCGCGACGTCAGCCGGGGCCGGCGTCCGACGCGTCTCCCTTGCCGCCGTCGTACGGTCCGCCGTCGCCGTCGCCGCCGCCGTCGTACGGGGCGGCGACCGGGACGCCGAGCAGGTGGACGACCTTGCCGGGATCCGTCGTGGGGGTGAGCGGTCCGCCGGTCTTCGCGGTGTCGGCGGGATTGCCGAGGAGGAGCAATACGAAGTTCGATTGCGCCGAATAGAAGTCTTGCGGGAGCGCTTGCGGCGCCGACAACGCCTGCACCGACGCGAGCGACTGGGTGATCGCGAGGCCCGCGGCGTCGACGCGGAAGCCGTGAGACGCGTACACGCGCGCGTCGCTGCGGTCGAGCGGGAGGGTCACCGGCGTCGCCGGGCTGATCACGCCGAGCGTCGGGCTCACGTCGATCGGCGCGCCGGCGTCGCCGCCCAGATCGCCGAACGTCACGCGGGTCGCCGGGCCGGCGAGGCTCGGCGAGAGGTTCGCGATCTGCACGAGGAAGTCGCTCGACGACGACGACGGGGGTAGAGTCGCGACGAGCTCGATCGACGCGACCTTCGCGTTCCCCTTCGCCGCGTCGAAGTCGGGACCGCACGTGGCGGCGTCTCCGCTCCCCGGGACGCACCCGGAGACGACGAGGAGGTGCACGCCGCGGTCGTACGTGGCCGGCGGGAGCGCGTCGAGCGCGTAGAACTGCCCCGCGTCGAGGCAGTCGCCGCCCAGCCCCGGGCAGATGAGGGCGCTGCACGGCGTGTTCGCGGGGCGCCCCGGCGGCCGCAGGAACTTCTCCGGGATGACGTAGACGGTGTGCGGCTTGCCGCCGTTGCCGCTGATCGTCAAGCCGACGTCCGCGAGCGGCCGGAGGCGCACCGCGCTCCCGACGTCGACGCCCACGACGTTCGACTGCGGCATGAGATCGCGGTCGGGGAGCGGCACGAGGTTCCCCGCGGCGCCGTCGTTGCCGAAGCAAAGTCGAAACGCCGGCAGGTTGCCCGACGCGTGGACCGCGATCACGCCCGACGCGTTCGCGTCGGCTCCGTACGTGCCCGCGCCCGGGGTCGCCGATGCCGAGTCGGCGCGGCCGCCGGCGTCGTCCGCGCTCGCCACGCCGGGCTGGTCGCCCGCGCTGTCGGGAGCGTCGGACGCGCCGCAGTGGATCGCTCCGGCGGCGACCGCGAAGGCCGCGCAGAGGAGCGCCGCGGGGAACCGCCACCATCGCCTGTCGCGCGTGTCGTGCATTTGGGATCGCAGCATCGCAGAAACCGTGCCTCCGGGGCGATCGCCGCCCGGCCCGCGCTTTTCGGGCGCGGTCCCCGACGGCGAAATCCCGTCCGGCGCATCTCGGCACACGCGCGCGGCCGCCGTTCGTGTGGACGCGATCGGCTCCTTCGCCGCTTGCCCGGACGCGGTCGGCTTGGCCGGCGCGCCGGATACGCCGAGGGGCGCGCGTGGCAAAGAAGTTGCTCGAGCGCCGGGGGCAGCGAGGGAGGCGCGCGAAAACGCGGGGGTCGCCCGAGCGCCCGGCGAAGTCCGAAGTTGCGAAAGAGTGTCCGTTCACCCATTCTGGGACCCGGCGCCGCGTCTCCGCGGGGGCCCCGTGCAGGTAGCACGGGCCACGTCCGGTCTATCGTCCTCCAGGCCCACTTTTCAGGGAGCTACGGCCTTGTCCGAGCCGCGAGTCGGAATGATGGTCACGCCGGCCGTCCGCTTGACGCGTCCTCTGGGCGAGGGCGGGATGGGGGCCGTGTGGGTGGCCGATCACCTGGCGCTCAGCACGCAGGTCGTCGTCAAGTTCATCGCCGAGGATCTCGCGAAGCACCCGGAGGCGCGGGCGCGCTTCTCGCGCGAAGCGGCGATGGCCGCGCAGGTGAAGAGCCCTCACGTCGTGCAGACGTTCGACCACGGGATCACCGAGAGCGGCCGCCCCTACATCGTCATGGAGCTCCTCGAGGGGCGCGATCTGGCGTCGCGCCTCGAGAGCGCGGGCCCCATGGCACCGGGCGAGGTGGTGAACATCGTCACGCAGCTCGCGCGAGCGCTCGACCGCGCCCACTCCCGCGGGATCGTCCACCGCGACATCAAGCCGCACAACATCTTCCTCTGCGACGTCGACAGGAGCGGCGAGATCTTCGTGAAGCTCCTCGACTTCGGGATCGCGAAGGGGCTCGACGGCGTGACGCTCCCCGCGGCGCTCGCGGGGAGGGCGTCCGCTGTGGGGGGGCTCGACGGAAACACGAAGACGGGTTCGCTGATCGGGACGCCGTATTACATGAGCCCCGAGCAGCTCACCGGGGCCAAAGAGATCGACTACAGGACCGACCTCTGGTCCGTCGGCGTCGTCACGTTCGAAGCGCTCACCGGCGCGAAGCCGTTCGAAGCCGACACGATCGGCGGGATCGCGGTGAAGGTCCACAGCGAGCCGCCGCCGAAGATCTCGCCGCTCCGTCCGGACCTCTCGCCGGCGGTCGACGCGTGGTTCGAGCGCGCGTGCGCGCGGAGCCCGCGCGACCGCTTCGCGTCGGCGAAGGAGCTGGCCGAAGCTCTCGCGGACGCGGTGGCGGGGCGCGCGCCGCCGCAGGTCGCGGGCGCCGGCGCGGCCCTCGCCTCGGTGCCGCCTCCGCACGGCGCGCGCCTCGAGGCGCCCGCGGCGACGGACGCCGGCGTCGTGCGATCGCGCGCGGCGACGAGCGGAGGTCGCGGCAGGTGGGTCGTCGCCTTGGGGGCCCTCGTGGTGATGATCGTCGCGGGCTTCTCAATGCCGCGCCTCCTCCGTCGATCGGAGTCGTCCGCGGTGCGAGACGACCCGCCGCGAGCCGCCGCGCACGCGGATCCGCCCGCGGTCGAGACCGGAGCCTCCCGGCCGTCGAGCCCGATCGCGCCGCCGGACATCGGAGCGCCCGCGCCGAACGCGGAGGGCGCGCCGAGTCCCGCGTCGAGCGCCGCCGTCGCCGGCTCGAACGGGGCGAGGTCGGCGGGCGTCGCCGCGGGGACGGCCCCCGTCGCGGAGCGCCGCGCGACGTCTCGGCCCGGAGGACCCGCGGGGAAGGGGACCACGCGGGCCGCGCCCGGCGTCGCGCCGCCCGCGTCCGCGGCGGCACCGGCTCCCACCGCGAGCGGTCATGACATCTTCTGACGCGCGCGCGAGGACGGCCGCGGCGATCGTGGCGGCGATGGCGATCGCGCTCGGGTCGCCGTCGGCGCGCGCGCAGCGCTCCGCCGCCGACGTCGAGACGGCGCGCGAGCTGTACAACGGCGGGCGCGAGCTGAAGGCCCACGGCGATCTGAAGGGGGCGCTCGAGAAGCTCAAAGCCGCGCACGCGCTCGGCCGCACGCCGATCACCGGCCTCGAGCTCGCGCGCACGTTCGCCGCGCTCGGCCAACCCGTCGACGCGCGCGAGGTGTGCCTCGGCGTCGCGCGCCTCCCGGTCTCGCCGGAGGAGACGTCGCGATCGGCCGAAGCGCGCGTCGAGGCGGCGAAGCTGGCCGAGGAGGTCAAGCCGAAGATCGCCACGTTGCGCCTCCGCGTCCGAGGCGTCCCGCCGGGCGCCGAGCCGATCGTGACCGTCGACGGCGCCGCGGTCCCGGCGGCGGCGCTCACCGAGGCGCGCCAGGTGAATCCGGGCCCGCACGCGCTCACCGCGCGCGTCGGGAGCGGGCCGGAGACGAAGGGCGCGGCTGATCTCAAGGAGGGCGAGGTCCGCGACGTCGAGCTCGCGGTCACGCCGCCGCGCGACGGCGACGCGCCGAAGGGAGCGCCGCCTCCCGCGCCGCGAGCCGGCGGCGAAGGGGCTGTCGAGCGCCGCCTCTCGCCGTGGGTGATCCCCGGCTTCGCGGTCGCCGCGGCCGGCGTCGGCGTCGGCGCGGTGACCGGCGTCCTCGCGGCGTCGGCGAAGGGCGACCTCGACTCGAAATGCGTCGGGTCGCGCTGCGGCCCCGAGGCGTACGACACGCTCGACCGCGGTAAGCTCCTCGGCAACGTGAGCACGATCGCGTTCATCGTCGGCGGCATCGGCGCGGTCGCCGGGATCTACGGCCTCACGCATCCGGTCCCGGCGGCCCCCGCCGCGCCGCGCGGCGCCTTCGTCCAACCCTATGTGGGCGCTCGCGCGTTCGGGATCCATGGCTCGTTCTGAGCGCGACGTGAGCTCGGTCTCGACGCGGGCGCCTTCGGCGCCGCTGGCCTCGACGCGGGGCGGGCGGAGGCGGCGCGCGCGGACCGCGCTCGCGGCGCTCGTCGCGCTCGCCTCCGCGCTGGGGTTCGCCGGGTGCAACGCGCTCGTCGGCCTCGACGGCTTCGACAAGGTCGGCTGCGCGAGGGACTGCGACGCCGCGCCCGATGTCCCCGACGTGCCCGACGGCGGACCCGACGGGAGCGACGCCGCCGCGGACGTCTTCGTCCCGGTCCCCGACGGCGCGAGCCCCGCGAGCTGGGCGCGGTGGCCGATGCCGAGCCCGCCCGCCGGCGGCGGGCTGCTCGGGACGGAGTTCGCCTACGACGGCGGCGGCGACAGCGGGATCGTGATCGATGAACGGACGAACCTCGTCTGGGGCCTGCGGGCGGGGGCGGCGCAGTCGAGCGACTTCGACGCGGCGATCAGGTACTGCGACGGCTACGAGCCCGGGGTGAAGTGGCGGCTTCCGACGCGGATCGAGCTCGTGACGTTGATCGACTACACGCGGGCGAACCCCGCGATCGACACCGCCTACTTCCCGACCGACAAGGTCCCCGCGGGGTGGTACTGGACGAGCTCGGTCGTCCGTCCGCCGACCCTCCCCTATCGCTTCTGGGCGGTCGACTTCGCGACGGGCGCGGTGAGCGACTCGCCGCCGTCGGGCGCGCGCAACGTCCTCTGCGTGAAAGGCTCCGGATGAAGCGCCGCTCCCTCTCCCTCGCCGTGCCGATCGCGCTCGCGCTCGTCGCCGTCCCCGCGCAGGCCGACGCGCCGCCGGATCAATACCGCCCCTTCGTCCGGACCGATCCCGAGGTGCGCGACGCGCAGACCGGCCTCATCTGGCGCCGCGCCGTCTCCGCGTCGGTGAAATTCGCCGACGCCGCCGCCGCGTGCCCGACCGGTACCGTGACGTACCGACTGCCGACGATGAAGGAGCTCCAGACGCTCGTCGACGAGCAGCCGCACGACGAATACGAGAACGGTGCCCTCGTCCGGAAGGCGATCGACGGGAGCGCCTTCCCGGCGACGCCGGCCGTCCCGTTCTGGAGCGGCTCCACGGGCGCCGCCGACCCCGGCTCCGCGTGGGTGGTCGACTTCGCCTCCGGCGCCGCGACCCTCCGGGACAAGAACGAGCTCCACCCGGTGCGGTGCGTGCGCCCGTAGCGGCGCCGAGCTGCGGAGCCATCCGGCGCCTCGAGGTTTCGGCGCCCGGGCGATCGACGTCGCTGTCCGCTCACGGCGCCTCGACGCACGAGAACGAGCCGGCCCCCTCGCGCGGCTCGGCCCAGAAGCGATACGGCGTGAACCAGAAGCCCGCCTTCATCCCGCGTGACGCGCGCCGCCACGATCCGAGGAGGTAGCCGAAGTCCCGGAGCGACCGCTGGTCGATGCTCCCGAGCAAGAGCTCGAAGCCGCTGAAGTCCTGGAAATACTCGGACTGCAAGAAGTCGTCGGTGACGAGGTACGCGGCGCGCGCGTCCATCTCGACGAGCCACCGCCCGGCGTTGCGCAGGTTCGTGTGGGTGTGCTCGGCGCACGGCTCGACGAGGACGTCGACGGGGGGCTCGTGCTCGACGCACGTGAGCAGGTGGAGCATCGCGAACGCCTCGACGAGCCTCGAGTGGACCGCGCCGCCCGACACGATGGCGACCGGCGCGACCCCGCCGCGGATCGCGTCGGCCGCGCGCCGGGCGCGGATCACCATGGCCCCGAAGCGCCGGAGGTCGCCGTCGCCGAGGGCGCGGCACGAGTCGTCGGGCAAATAATCGACGATGCTCGCCTCGCTCTGCTCGGGCAGGCCGTGCCCGGGGACGATCACCGCCGCGTAGGGGAACGCGCCCTTTTGCACGGCGAGCCGGCGGAGCACCACCGCGTCGTGACGCGCCGCCGCGGCGCGCTGCTTCGGCGAGAGCGCGCAGGGGAACAGCGTGGTCGTCCCCTTGGCCCCTTCGCGGTCGAGGTAATCGGCGAGCCGGACGAGCCGCGCGCGCGCGGCGTCGTCGGGGTACGCGCAGCCGCGCGGCGGCTCGTCGGCGCGGACGTCGTGCCCGCGGTGCGTGACCCGGGTGAAGCACGCGTCGACCGGATCGGTCTCGGGGTACGAGACGTGGTACGCGGCGTACGGATCGCGCGCCGTGAGCTGCGACCAGTCGGCGCACGCGCGCGCGCTCGGGGCCGGCCCTTCGCCGCCGAGCTTCCCGAACCGCGCGTCGTACGCGCGCTCGCGCGGCGTCGCGTACTGCACGCCGCACGCGGCGCACGCCGCCGCGACGGCCGCGATCCCGAGGAGCCTCCGCGCCCGCGCGATCGCCGGCGACCCCGCGGCGTCGCGCCTGTGCGGAGCGCCGGCCCGGCGTCCGCCGCGTCGTGCTCGGCGCCCGATCGGGGCGCGCCGCACGGTCACGCCCGGATGGTGAGCGCGGAGGGGAGCACGTCGACCTCGATGGGGAGCCCGCCGATCGGCTCGCCGTCGCAGTCGAGGAGGAAGACGGAGCGGGCGTCCTCGTTGTCGAGGTCGATCGCGATCTTCGTGCAGCGGAAATGCGACGTGGCCGGGTGCGCGAGGTGCCCGGCGTCGTAGATCTTGCGCGACACCATGGCGAACGCGAGCTTGGACGCGCCGCCGATCGACACGACCTCGAGCGCGCCGTCGTCGATCTTCGCCATCGGCGCGACGTCCATCCCCGACCCGAAGTAGCGGCCGTTGCACAGCGCGATCATGTACGAGCGGAGCTTGCGCTCTTCGACCGTGCCGTCGGGCGCGGTCACCCGGCACGCGAGGCGGCCCTCGCGGCACGCGGCGAGCGCCTTCAGCGACGCGCCGAAGTACGCCGCCTTTCCGCCGAACGTGCGCGCCGCGTCGGCGACGTACCGGTCGACGAGCCCGCCCATCCCCGCGGAGAGGATGTTCACGAAGTGCCGCTCCTGCCGCGACCCGTCCGGCGCGGTGTACCGGATCCGTCCGACGTCGATCGCGCGCGTCGCGCCGCGCTTCAGCGCGTCGAGGTACCGATCGAGCCTGTGCTCGAGGCCTATCGTCTTCCGGAAATCGCCGCCCGTCCCCTGCGCGATCATGCCGAGGTGGGGGCGCGACGAGGCGTCCTCGTGCGCGAGGAGCCCGTTCGCCACCTCGTTCAGGGTGCCGTCGCCGCCCAGCGCGATGACGAGCTCCGCGCCGTCCTTCGCCGCGTCGCGCGCGAGGCCGATCGCGTGCCCGGAGCGCTCGGTGAAGACGACGTCGACGTCGCCGAGCGCGGCCTCGATCGGCGCGCGCATCGCGTCGAACGTGGCGCCGGTCTTCCCGCCGCCCGACTGCGGGTTGACGATGAGGCGGGGGCGCGCCGCGCTCATGACGCCGCCGACGCGTCGGGCCACACGACGCCGCGCGCGCGGAGATCGTTCACCGTGTCGGCGAGCGTCGCGCCCGGATCGCGCGGCGTCCAGCCGAGCACCGTCTCGGCGCGCGTCGCGTCGAGGTACCAGTAGTACTGCGCCATCTCGAGGCTGACCGGGTCGACCGGCATCGTGAGGCCGACCTTCGCGGTGAGGCGCTCGATCGCCGGGCCGAGCGCCCGCGTCACCTCGGGCGCGCGCGGCATCGGCACCCACGGCGCGCGCACGCCGCTCACGCGCTCGAGGCGCCGGAAGAACTCGCGGATCGTCAGGTTGCACGCGCCGACCAGGTACCGCTCGCCGGGCTGCCCCTTCTCCATCGCGAGGCGCATCGCCTCGGCGGCGTCGCGCGCGTCGACGAACGACAGCCCGCCCTGCGGGACGGCCGGGATCTTCTGCTCGAGGAACAGGCGGACGTCCTCGGTCGACGAGCCGCGGAGGTCGCCCGGGCCGAGGAGGAGCGTCGGGTTCACCGACACGACGTCGAACCCGGCGGTGCTCCGCGCGAGCGCCGCCTGCTCGGCGAACAGCTTCGAGCGATAGTACGGCCAGCGCGACACCAGCCCGATCGGCGTCTCGTCGGTCTCGCACCCGATGTGATCCGGATCGTCGCTCACCGCGACCACGCCGCTCGACGACGCGACGACGACGCGCCCGACGCCCGCGGCCTTGCACGCGTCCACGACGGTCTTCGTCCCCTCGACGTGCACGCGATAGAGCTCCTCGGCGTCCTTCGGATCGCGCGACACCTTGCCGGCGCAGTGGAACGCGCCGCCGCACCCGCTCGCGGCGTCGCGCACGCTCGCCGGGTCGAGCACGTCGCCGCGCAGGACGATCGCCCCCTTCGCGGCCAGCGCGTCCTCTTCGTCGCCCGCCGATCGCACGAGCGCCACGACGTCGTGCCCGAGGTCGCGCAGCCGCGCGACGAGGTGTCCGCCGAGGAACCCGGTGGCGTCCGTGACGAGGTATCTCACGCCGAGGCAATATCGCGCCGGAGCGCGGGCACCAAGCTGAATTTCTGCGCTGCCCATCGCGGCGCCTTCGGGCGACGGTCGTGTGCGAGCTCGCCGAGCTCGAATCAGCCGGACGGAAGCCGTAGCACGAGGTGGCCTGCCAGGGCGCCGAGCTCCGTGCTCCACGGGATGCCCGGATGTCCGAGCCCGAAGCGAATCCACAAAGGGTCCCACGCAGCGATGGTCGGGTTTCCCGCTTCGTGGACGTAGCGTTTCAGCATCGCGAGGCGGCCGCACACCGCTTCCCACGGTATGGCGTCCGGGGCCACGACATCCAAATAGCTGAGGACGCGATTTCCGGGCGGGTCCACCTCGATTTTCTGCCAGATCAACTCGCCGGCGTTGACGTCCGGCAAGAACGCGGCGGGTACGGATTGCCAGGTCGCAGCCCCGTGGCTGTACTTGAATACATTGACCCCCGTGCGCTGGGACGATGGAGAGATGACTCGCTGGGCCGAGATGTACATCAGGCCGCCGCGAGCGTCCGAGGCAACTCCCTGCTGCCGGGGGTGGTGGACACTTTGGGTCGGAGCGCGACATCGGCTCCGAGAGAGTGGTCGGCATCGACCGGGATGTGATCGGCCGCCTCCATGTCTGCGCTGAGCGGCCGCGTGACGTCGATCGCTTCGAGAGGGAGCTCGAGGTGTTGGCAACGACCGGCATTCTCGGGGTCCCGCACCTCGACGAGCCAGCGGGTACCCTCCGCGTTGCGCATCTCGAGGAGGAGCGCCTCCGTTCCGATCGGATACTCCGTGGCGGAGGTCGGATGCCGCACGACTCGCTTGAACCGTCCCGGTGCCGACTCGATTTGCCGCCACGCCCGCGCTGCCTTGCGCGCTTCGGCGCTCGGCCATTTCGACTGGCCCGCGGCGACCGTCTCGGCGCCCCGCTCCACGCTCTCGATCCAGGGCCGAAATGCGTTCTCGAGATCGTCGCGGGCGGCCAGCGCAACCCGAATGACGACGAGCTCGTCGAGCGACAGGATCTCGGTCAGGTATCCGAAGAGCTCGTCGCGCGTCATGACGCCGCGCTCGTAGTGCGAGAGCAGCTCATCCACGTTCATCCCCGGCCTCCTCTTTCCGCTCGCTTCTCAAGGCCGTCACCAGCTCGTCCGCCCGATCCCATGCTCGATCATGAAGGTTCCCCTTAACTCCGGTGCAGATCAACCGGCAGATGGTGATGCCTTCGATGCCCTGTTGGTCGTCGAAGAGCTCCCTCAGCGCCTGGATCTCGAAGAGCTCGTGTGCGAGCACGGCGACGATCGCTTCGTCGCTCTCCAGGACGGACGCGTGGACCTTGATGGGCACGCGGCGGTTTCCGTCCCGATCGGGCCTGCCGAGGAAGTCCTCCCAGCTGTAGGACTTGTGGCTGTTCACCTCGCAGTACTTCGCGTACGCGTTCGTCGGCAAGAGCCCGTCTGGCGCCACGAAGAATCGCACGTCGTCGGGTATGTCGATGCCGCGAGCTCGCGCGAACGCGATGGCAGCGTCCAGCGTTCGCGCGCCACCCGCGTTCGCACGCCACGGGAGCGTGCGCGGATCCTGCGCAGTCCCCTCCGTTGGCTGTTCCAGCTCGTCGTTCACGTCGCCGCCGACCCCATCCATGCGACGCTCGCCGCTCGCGGTGCTTGTCGGCGACTGTAGCGTCGGCGCTGCGTCGCCGCTGGATCATTCGTCGCCGCTCACGCCCTCGCGCGTCCGCGGCTGCCGCCTTCGAAGGCGGCGCAGAGCGGACCCGTCGAGCTACTTCCCGTCGAGCCAGCGGCGGACCGCGTCGCGGTCGGCGTCCGACATGGGCGTCCCGGCGGGCGGCATGGTCTTGTCGTCGAGGAGGCGCTTGTGCAGCGAGGCCCGGTGCGCGTCCCACGACGCGTACGATCCGAGGTCGACGCCGGAGCTGCCGCCCTGGGCGTGGCACCTCTTGCAGACGCGCTCGAACACGGGGCGCACGCCGGCGCTCCACGCGGCCTCGGGCGTCGCGCGCGGCGGGCCCCAGGCGTAACGCGCGAGCGCGCCGCGCGAGACGGTCCACACGTCGCCCGACGGCGACGGCGCGAGCTCGGCGTCGCGCGCGACGTGGAGGCCGCGCGTCTCGACCGGCTCGCCGCGCTCGATCGATCCCAGCTCCTCCCCGTCGGCGAACCAGATCCGCCCGGCCGACGCGACGAGCCCGTGGATCGCGCGGGCGTCCGACTCGAAGCGGAGGCGGAGCTGGCGCTGCTCGTCCTCCTCGTAGATGGCGCGATCGGTCGCGACCCAGA
>Ga0105247_10002695_pt1 | contig 11921 bp, 10 predicted proteins | sample KBSS24metaG_FD_81519 | JGI IMG/M metagenome (GOLD analysis project Ga0105247, IMG submission 81519) | Switchgrass rhizosphere microbial communities from Kellogg Biological Station, Michigan, USA - KBS S2-4 metaG | ecosystem: Host-associated > Plants > Roots > Rhizosphere > Soil | place...
GGATCCTGCGGCACATACGCGATGGCCTCGCGGAGTGCCGTTTGAGACACCTCGGCGATCGATTGGCCGCCGATCAGGATCTGGCCGCGCTCGACGTCCTTGAATCGGAGCAGGAGCCGGGTGATGGTGGTCTTGCCGCCGCCGGACCGCCCGACGAGCCCGATCTTCGTCCCCGCCGCCACGGCCAGGGAGAACCGATCGAACAGCAGCGGCTGCGCCGGCGAATGCCTGAAGCTGATGTCACGCATCTCGACGCCGTGGCCGCGCGGCGCGAACCGAACAGGCGAGGCGACATCCTGAACCGACGGCGGATCCAGCAGCAGATCGGCGAACTGCGCCGCGTCGGTCAGCGCGCCCTCGAGGTTGCGATAGATCCGGTTGAACTCCCACATCACCCGCGTGGCCGTCGCGAAGTAGCTGAACGTGAGGAAGACGGTCTGCAGACTCGACGCCGTCCCGAGGCTGATGCGCAGCGCGACGATCAGGCCGAGTGTATTCGTCAGGACGTACATCGGCGCGGTGATCATGTTCACGTGGAAGTTCTGGTAATCCCACGACCAGAGCGTCTTCTTGCCGAACTCCCGCACGTTGGCGGCATGAATCGCCGCCTCGTCGCGCTCGCGCGCGAACGCCCGCACGGGCTCCGCGTTGGTAATGGAATCGGCCACGTGTCCGGCCAGCACGTTCGACGCCGCCTCGCGTTCGTCCACGAGCTGGCGCCGGCGCCGGATGCGCGGGACCACGAGCGCCACCGTGATCGAGAGCATCCCGAGCAGCACCAGGATCAACAACGGTGAGTAGCGCCAGAGCACCACCGTGACGAACACCAGCGGCAGGATCTTCGCGATCACCTGGAACGCGAGCACGTCGAACACGTCCTCGAATCGGCGCGCGTAGCCGAGCGTGCGCTTGGTCAGCGAGCCGGCGAAGTTGTCGTGGAAGAAGGCGAGGTCTTTCGCCAGCAGCTCGTCCATCGCCTCGACATAGAGCGCCTCGATGCCGCGGATCTCCGAGCGTGCGATGAGCGCCTCGGCTCCTCGCCACACGACTTCGCCCGCGAACCACAGGGCCGTGAACGTCAGCACGTACGGCACGAGCGTGCTGATCGTGAGCGCGTCGTGGCGCGCGACCGCGCCGAGGAGCTGGGCGACCACGAGTGGCGGCGCATAGAAGATCAGCACGTCGCCGATGCCAGGCAGGAGGAGCGCCGGCACCGAAATCGAGGGCCGACGCGTGATCTGGCGCCCGTAACGACGCAGCACGAGCCAGAGCGCCGCATTCAGGCGTCTGGAATCACGGTCGACGGCGGTCGTCATCACAGTGTCCTCAAAAGAAAAAGGCCATCACCTGGTCGGTGATGGCCCTTGCGAAGTCGGTTCGACCGAGGCTGGCTACATCACCTGAGAACACGTGGGCGCGCATGGCCGCAATCGGCCGACGCACTCGAGAACATCCACGTGTGGGTGAGAGTCACAGCAGAACAAGGAGACCACAGGTCGGCCGGGCGAGTCAATCACGCGCCAGATCCCCACTCGCGGTCTCCCTACCGAGGCAAGGAGAACCTTCTGGTCCTCAACGTGATGCGAACACTCCAGCGGTTAGATAGATCTTGTCAGCGCTGTGGCGACCTCCGCAAATACGTCGGCCCAGGTGCCGCCTGCCGGCTGACGGAAGATGCGCATCGTCGGATACCACGGGCTGTCGGTACGATCGATCATCCAGCGCGCGTCGGGCTGATCGTGCAGCAGCAACCACACCGGCCTGCCCAACGCGCCGGCGAGGTGGGCGATCGCGGTGTCGATCGTGATGACCACATCGAGGCACATGATGATCGACGCGGCATCGGCGAAATCCTGCTGCAACGCGTCGAGGCGCGTGATGCCCAATCGATCGACGTGGCGGGCCAGCGGTTCGTCCGTGATTAGTTGAAGGCTGAACAGCTTGAGACGACACGTCTCGTCCGTGTCGAGCGTCGACAGTGCGGCGAAATCGTCGGGACGGCACGAGCGCAACGCATTCAGGGGATTGCTCGGCGATCCGGTCCAGCAGACGCCCACTTTCAGGCGATCGCCAAACGGCGCGAAAAACTGATCGATCGCCGGTGACGGACTGGCGAAGAGATACGGCGTCCGTCCCGGAATCGCGTCCTGCGTCAGACGCAACACGTGCGGCACGCTGAGCAGCGGCAGCTGATAATCGGCGTCACAGGCCTCGTCACCAGCGATGACACCGTCGATGTCGGGACAGGTCGCGAGCAGCCGCCGAAGCCGGGCCGGCGCCTCGACGAGGACGCGTCCGACCAGCGGCTTGACGAGCGCCGCCAGTCGGACGAACTGGATCATGTCGCCGTGGCCGGATTCGGCGCAGAGTACGATCGTGCGTCGTTCATGCTCGCGTCGTGCATTCCAGCAGCGCTCACCGTTCCAGATCGGTTGCGGCCGATTCACGCGCATGGGCGGAGGGCCACCGGATTGCCAGCGCCACTCGTATTCCTTCCACCCTTCCGGCAGATGGCCGTGTCTGATGAGCAGCAGGCCCAGGTCCAGATGCGGCTGCCACCAGTGCGGCTCGAGCGCAATGGCGCCACGGAAGGCGTCAATCGCATCGGCATCGCGTCCGAGTCGCCGGCAGACGACGCCGCGATTGAACATCGCGTACACGTGATCCGAATCGCTTTGCAGCGCTGCGTCGAACGCGGCGAGCGCCTCTTCGAATCGTTGTCGTTCCAGCAGGCTGATGCCCAGCGCGTTGTAGGCATCCGCCCACTCGGCGGCCGTTGTGGGTGTCGGCACGAACGAGACGGGCATCGGGGTCGTCGCGAGCATGTCGGCACCGGTCATGCGCCTGCGGGATCGACGACCTTGTACTGCGGATTCCACCCGTAGTTACAGAACACCACGGACGAAGGATTCTTGATGCCGTGGATGGTGAATCCCGCGCTGCCGGTGATGTCGATGGTGTACGGCGCGCCGCCCACCGGCTTGAACGCGTTGAACGTGAGCGGTTCCAGCGTGCCGCCGACGTATTCGTTGTTCGCGCCGGTGCACTTGTAGGTAAAGGAAATCGTATCCGGGCTGAAGTTCACGACCACCATCACGTCGCTCCTTTCGAACGTCGGTGAATGTTGCAGCGGTCATCCGAGCCAGCGAGGATATGCAGTATGGACGCGCGGCGCACAGACGTGAATACAGCGAAGTACGGCATTGCGATCCGTATTTCTACGTAGTTCCCAGCGTGCGATCTGGGGAAAGGGATGGCCATCGAGCCACCAGCCGCGGTGAGGTCCGCGGTCGACCGGCACGCAGGTCGCGGCAGGAATCAGATTCGGGAACGGTTCGAGGTGCTATTTCAGCTCGCGGATCCGGATCTGGCGCAGTTTCAGGGTCCCGGGATGATCACCCTGGATGCCGAGGTAGCCCTTGGGGGCCCTGCCGAAATCCGGATATTTGTCCGCCTTGAACTTGCTCGCCTTGACGCCGGCCTCCCACTCGGGGCTGCCGACGTCGTACGACGCGACTTTCTTGCCGTTGAGCCAGTGCTCGACGTGCTTGCCCTTCGCTACGATGCGCGTCTGATTCCACTCACCGGCTGGCTTGACGGCGTCCCTGGGTGCGGCGAACAGGTCGTACACCGAGCCCGCGACGTGGTTGTCCAACTTGTTGTCGCTGGCATTCACGTTATCGAGCAGCTGATACTCCGGTGCGCTCCAATAAATCTGGTCGAAGGCATCGGTCCCGCGATAGAACACGCCGCTGTTACTGGCGTTGCCGATGTTCCATTCGAGTTCGAGCTCGAAATCGCCGAACTGCTCCTTCGACGCGATGTCGTTGGCGTGGCCGTCCTTCTGCAGCACGCCGTTGACGATCTCCCAGCAGTCCTTCGCGCCGGGACTCTGGCACATCTTCGGCGCGGTGTCCGTCTTGAAGATGCGCCACGCGTCGAGACTCTTGCCGTCGAAGAGCGACTTCCACGGCCCAGCGTTCTCGGAGGATTGCCACACGAACAGGGCGAGCATCAGCGCGAAGGTGTGAATCATGCGGAACGTATATTACACGGATCACGACCGCGCACGGTCCCCGTGGCTTTCTGGCCGAGGCGAGCGGCCCGTTCCAGCTCCCGAGACGCGGCCGACTTCTATCCGCTTTGCACGCAGGTACTTGCCGCCTCCAGGTCCCTCGCCTCCGCGACTACACCAGCGTGCCAAGGCATCGTGCCAATCAGTAACGAGCAGCCCGCCCATCGTCTGCGCCCGGTCGTGTCTGTCGCATGCCACCGATGTCCGGGCCAATGTCGGGGTGACCCCGCGGCTTCCACCATGTGAACCAGGTGTGTCCGGGCGCCTTGCCCCGACGAATGTTCACGACGAAGAACGGAACCCACAGCGCGATGCAGAGCACGAGCCCAAGCGCGACGGCAGTTGAGATCTCCATCGCTCAGCTCCTTCCTGGCTCGAAACGTTAAATGTAAGCAGGCGATGGCCCTGGCCGCCTGCTCGCCTTGCGCATCGCCGAGAACCTAACGCTGGTCTCGATCGCGCGGGCGGTCTGGCACGCCGATCTCGAGCGGGCGCTCGAGGCGGAATGTGATCACCGAATCCCGCGGAACTCTCACGGCACGCCCGCGGACTTCACCGCCCAGCGCCCCAACGATCGATCCGACGACGCTGTTATCGGAACGCGATTCGACGCGGTTGCGATCGGTCCGGATCGCGTAGCGTTCGCCGTTGACCACCACCGACTTCAAGTCGAGGACCAGGTCGTTGTCCCGAGCCACCCTGACGGTCAAGTCGACGTTCGCTCCTCGCGGAATGACAATGCGCCCGTGGTCGTTGCGAACATCCTCATCGACGAACGCCGAGTAGATGCGGTTCTCAGCCCGACGGGCATCGATGGTCTCATTCGTTCGGACCTGAATCGTCGTGCCGGGCTCGAGCCGTCGGACCCGATAGGAGTCGCGGTATCGCTCTTGCGCTGACGCGACCAGCGGCGCCGCCAGCGAGCAGGCCAGCATCAAGGCGAATCCACGCGTGATGGTTCCCCGACGGTGCGCCGTGGTTGCTGATCTATTCAACATGGTTGACCTCCTTCAAGCGTGATCGTTGCAATCACCAGACCACACTGGCTTCGGAGGCTCGCCATCTCGACTTCTCGATCTCTATGCTTCAGGTCGTTGCCGACTCAGACATACCGACGCGCGGCTCAGCAGGCTCGGGTGTAGCCGCGCGCGGACGAGATCCGCGGGGCGGTCAGGTCAGCTTTTCGAGCAGGCTCTGGAAGGTGATCCGCTCGGCCGCGCTGAGGCGTTCGAGGCGGGCGGCGAAGCAGGCCGACAGCAGCGCCAGGCCGCGCGACATCGCTTTGCGTCCAGCCGGCGTGACCAGCAGGCGATGACGCCGGAGATCCGCCGGGTCGATCTCGCGACGCAGGAAGCCGGCGGCTTCGAGCCGCTTCACATACACCGTCACCGTCGGTTTCGGCATGCCCAGCACGGTCGCCAGTTCGGCCGGATACGGGTGGGCGTCGATCTCGGCCAGCACGAACAGTTCCTTCGTTTCCAGCCCCAACGCCGCGACGTCGGCGGCCACGCCGGTAATCACCGCCATCAGCAGCCGGTAGTTCAGCGACCAGGTCCTGGCTGGATCAATCGTCGACATGGGCTTGCATTCGTCTATGGTTCAATATTAAACTAACTGTGTTGTTGTACTAACTGATCTTTGAACAAGATATCACCTTCACCTCAGGATTCTCTATGCCTCTCGACCATTATGTGACCCTCGGCCGTTCCGGTCTCCGCGTCAGCCCGCTGTGCCTCGGGGCGATGACGTTCGGGGAAGATCTCGGGTGGGGCTCGAGCGTCGACGAATCGCAACGCCTCATCGATCGCTTCATCGACCTCGGCGGCAACTTCATCGACACGGCGAATTTCTACACCAAGAGCCACTCCGAGAAGATCATCGGCGACCACGTCGGACGCCATCCCGCTCGTCGCGAACGTCTGGTGATCGCGACGAAGTTCAGCGGGAATCTCTACCCGGGCGACCCGAACGGCGGCGGATCGGGCCGCAAGTCGATCGTGGCTGCCTGCGAACAGTCGCTGCGGCGTCTCCAGACCGATTATCTCGATCTCTACTGGCTGCACAACTGGGACGTGCACACGCCGATCGAGGAGACGATGGCCGCGCTCGACGATCTCGTCCGCGCCGGCAAGGTGCGTTATCTCGGCGTCTCCGACACGCCGGCCTGGAAGATCGCCGAGGCCAACGTGATCGCCCGCTTCCGCGGCTGGTCGGCGTTCATCGGCCTGCAGATCGAATACTCGCTTCTCGAGCGCTCGGTCGAGCAGGAGCTGGTGCCGCTGGCGCTCGAGCTCGGACTCGGCATCACGCCCTGGTCGCCACTCAAGAGCGGCGCGCTCAGTGGCAAGTACACCCGAGCGACCAAGGGCCAGGTGAAGGCCGACCGCGGGCCGTTCCTGGAGCTGTTCCTCACCGAGAAGACCTTCGCGGTGGTCGATGCGCTGGAAGACATCGCCCGCGCGCACGACAGCACCGTCGCGCGCGTCGCGCTGGCCTGGGTGCAGGCCCAGCCTGGCGTCTCCTCGACCATCGTCGGCGCGCGACGGCTGGCACAACTCGAGGACAATATCGGCGCGCTCGACGTAAAGCTGACCCCCGAGGATCGCGCGCGGCTCGACGCCCTGACGACGCCCACATTCGGATTCCCGCAAAGCATGCAGCCGATGTTCCCGGCGATCCACAACGGCGGCACCACCGTGAACGGCGTGTTCGCGCCTCCGTCCGGCTTCGTGATGGAAAAAGGCGACATCCCGTACTGACCCGATTGAGTCACCGCTGACTTGGATGCGGCCACCTCGCCGGCGCCATCCGGCCTCACCGGCTGTACAGATTCGCCGGGTTCGACGTTTCTTGGTATTGAACGCGTCCGGACGCGCGTGCAACTCGGGTCTGTCTGGAGATCCTCATGCACGAGTACATCGAACTGCAGTTTCGTCGCAAGGCGAAGGCCTACCGGCTCGATCGGCAGGTGGGAACAGGCTTCCAGTTCGTCGAGTCGGACGCGCTGGTTCACTCCATCAATCTGGCGGTCCGTCCCGATAACGACATCACGGAGTATCGGATGTCGCGCATCCGACAGGTGCAGGGATGGCAGCCGGGGCAGTTTCTGCTGCGGATCTCGGTGGAGGACGGCAGTCTGGTGATTCGCGGCGACGATCAGTATTCGCTGCCAGAGGGACAGTATCGGGTCACGGTCAACGTCAGCGATCTGAACGTCAAGTCGATCTCCGGGCCGGCCAAAGTGGCACAAGATAGTCACGGTGTGGTCACGATCGAGCTGGAAGGCGACGAACGCGACATCGCGGTCGACCTCACCAACGCCGACGTCAACGTGCTGCGTATCCTGGATGCCTCCACGCTCGATGGTCAGGGTGGGCGTGCGTGGGTCGAGGCTTCCGAAGTGAGGGCGTCGCGACGTGCTTGCGTGCTCAATCTGCTCGCCGTGCTGCGCGTGACACCGGTGGTCTCCAACCCGCTGATCACCGGTGTGCGCAGTCTGTTCCGGGCGCTCGACGAGCGTGCCTACGCCAGCATCGACGCCGGTCTCTTCAAGACCGTGGCCGCGCTGGCGGAACGTGACGATCGGCCCTTCTACGCCGAGGGCTCACCAAAGGACAAGATGCACTTCAAGTTGATCGAGGCGGCCACCGCCTACGAGCCGGCGGCCGCAGGGATCTTCGCGACCAAGGACCTGCAAAGCTTCAGGGCCGAGGGAACGCCGCTGCCGCAGCCCTCCTTGCAGATGGTGATGCCGACGCCACACGTGGAGCTCGATCACACATTCGCCGACCTCGACCTCGATCTCGGCAATCCCTTGCAGGACATCGCCGGCTTGGTCGTGCATATCGGCGAGCTGCTCAACGGCAAGCCGACCAATCATCTCGACCTGCGTGCGAAGCTGGACGAAGGGAAAGCCAAGCCCTATTTGTACTACCGGGTCACGAACTGATTCCGGCGAGCGGCTCACCCATCGCTCAGAAGGTAACCTCGGCCTGGATCGAGGACTGCTATCTGACCTCGAATGAGAGCCGCTGGACGGCGGCGCGGATCTTCTTCGGCTGCTTCGGATCGTCGGAAGTCGCGGTGATCTGGAGCACGTAGGTGCCTGCGGCCAAGTCGGCTGGGAGCTTGAGTCCACCCGAGGCGGAAAAGGGACCGCCCCCAGCTGGCGACTTCAACGTACCGGGCGGCAGCGAGATGACCGTCTCGGCACCGCGCATCAGGCTGGTCACCGCGTGCACGGCGGTTCCCGCGTTGTAGACTTCGCATGCGTACGAGAGCGATGTGCCTGGCGCGTAGACCTGGAGGGCATCGGCCGGCCCGACGGAGAAGCGATCGCTGTCGAGCGACTCGCTCGCGGCCGTGCGGTCACCCGCGCTCAGGACCAGTCCGGAGAGCGCGAACGCGCCGCCCGTCACGTCGGGAATCATCACAAACCCGCCGGCGGATCCGATCGCGCCCGAACGGCGATCGCGAATCGCAAACCGCAGTTGATAGCCTCCGGGCTTGTCGATCGGCACGCGTGCGGTGTAGACGAGGCCGCTCTGGAGCACCTGCTCCGCCGCCGCGTCCTTCAGCGCGACGTCGAATCCCGTGCTGATTTCATGCACCTGCACGCCGTCGCTGTTGAAGGCCAGACCAACCAGATCGACGGTGGCCGTCCTTCCGCCAGCCGGATCGGGGATGAAGGTGAGCGCGTGGGCATCGAGGTGGAGCACGGTGCGAACGAAGTTGCCGTGGCTGTTGGAGTATCCCGGCAGGTTCGTGGCATGGACGGCGATCGCCCGGGTGCTGAAGGGCGACGTCGCCGCGCGCACCAGTTCTTGCGCGGGCGTCGGCGCTGCCGGCCGCTCCGGATCGCTCACGCCGATGAACGCCTTCCGCGTCCGCACGCGCGCACCCGCGCGTTTGACGTGCACGGCGATCGTATGGAGCCGTGGTGGCTGGTCCTTCGCCGCGAACGTGGCGCGATCCGGTTCGTAGCCGATCACATAGTAGTCCCGCACATCACCGCTGATCCGACCGAGCCCCTTCGCGAGATCATTCGTGTTCACGACGGCGAAGCCGCCCGTTTGCTCGGCCAGATACGCCAGACTCTCCTGGCTGTCGCGGGTGCTGTGCAGGCGATCGGCGCCGAAGCGGCGCAGCACCTCGCCCATCGCATCGGCATTCCGGCTCGTGTCAATCGAATGGATGTCGTCTGAGGCCCGCAACCCGCCGGTTTGCAGCCCCTGACCATCGATCGCGTAGATGACCACGCCGGACCGCGTCGCCTGATCGATCACGTGGTCGACGCTATTCCGCACGCGCGGATCCACATCGGGGATGTTCTTTGCGTCGGTACCGATCGTCAGCTGAAAGCCTTCCGAGGCGAAGATCACGGTCTTGCGACCGGGCACGTCGCGTGCCCCCTGCACCACGAGATTGAGTGCCGCGAGCGACCCCGCGGTCGACACCGAGCGCTGCAGGGCGCTCACTTCGTCAACCTGGGGCGCCAGCAGACCCACCTGCACCACATCGCCAGTCGGCGACACACCCTTGCGTGACTGGTTGTTATAGCGCAGCGCGTCGATGGCGGCGTGCAGCATCTCGCGATCGTTCGTGAGCGACTGGAGCATCCCTCTCGACTCTCCCGTCCGGACGATCGCGACCAGGTCCGTCGGCAGCAGGCTCGTGTCCACGAACCCGCGCAACGCCTGCCGGACGTTGTTCATCCCTTCAACGGACAGGCCCAGATCATCGACAACGACGACGATCGTCCGTTGCACGTGCTCGCGCGCGATCGGCGAGGTCGAAGGCGCCGGGATCGCACTCGACCCGACGGCCTTGGCCGTTGTTGATACACCAGCCGTCATCACCGGCACGAACTGTGCGAACCTGACCGTTTGTGGCTTGCCGTCCTGCAAGACCTCGAAGTCCGCGGCAGTCAAATCGCGAACAACATCTCCGCTACGATCGGTGACCACCGCGTCTATCGACACCACATCGACGGCGACTCGGAACCTTGGAACCTGCGCGAGCGGCGGCGAGGGCGCCTGGCTTGCGGCGACGGTGACGACGGCGCACACAACGACGAGAATCGAAACCCTGGTCGTAAACATGGTGCGGGCTGGTCGTATCGTCGCGTTCTTCACGCCAGTGGCCACTGTTGGACAGTATCCTGAATTTGCCAGCAGACACAGCATCATCATCCGGCAAAGCTCGAGCCGAACAGCCGCGTCCATTCCGGATGAGGTCTTTCAGCGCGTCGAGCTCTTCGATCCTCACGGCATTATCATCTCGCTCGTCGTCGTGACCGCCGGCGCGTTCTGCAACTGCGCGTAGATGTATTGCGCCAGCAGCTGATGCACCGCGGTGGTGGGATGTTCGGCATCCCAGAAGAGGAATTGGCCTCCGACGTCGAAGGTCGGCGCGTCGGGACAGGTTTGCGGCGCGATGAAGAGGCAGCGCGACGTGGGCGGCTGGCCTGGCGCGGCCGGCACCAGGGCGTCCAGCGCGGGCAGGGTGGTGTTGACCCTCGGCGGCACCTGCTGGAGCACGGCGTTCACGTCGATCGGGATCAGTTGCAGATCCGGCAGGCTCGCCTGGAGTTGATCCAGCGCGGCCGCGAGCGCGGCGTTGTGCGCGGCGGTGAGCTGCGAGAGCGCGGCGCCTTGCGGTGTGCCCGCGAACATCGGGATCGCGCCGAGGTCCGGCAGGTTGACGACGATGATCGTCCGCGCGCCAATCGCCTCCAGTGTCCGCAGGCTGGCGACGATATTGGCCACCGACTGCGCGGGATCGAGCGGCGTCGCGCGGAAGTAGTCGCCGGCGCCGGCAAAGATCGCGAACAGCGCGCGCGCCGGCGCATGGCCGCGCGCCACGAGGGTGCGATACAGATCGACCTGACCACGGAGTCCGGGCGCGAGGAAGCCGCCCGGCGTGGGATCGAGCACCCCGGTCCCGGTGCCGCCGAACGCAAAGTCGATCGCCCGATGGCGGACGTTGACGGGATCCCGCAGCAGCGCGGTGAGCCCACCCGGCGAGCCGGGGGCGTTGTCGGACAGCAGTTGCCACAGGTACTCAAACGCTACTGGACCGTTGGAAAATCTGCCGTCGAAATATGCGGCGTGGGGACTCCGCGATGGCGGGATGGCGGGCTGCAGACCGGCCCGCTGCGTCAGGATGAAGTCGTTGCCGTTGTCGACCAGACTGTCGCCGAACGCGTAAAAGGCCGTAAATGGCGGCGCCACTTGCGCGACGGTGTGGAGCGAATCGGCGAAGAAGACGAGCGCGCCGACACACAGCCAGTGCAGCAGTTTCATGGATGTCCTCCCCGGTGTCTGCGTGCGAGTGCATGAACGCTGCCAGATCAGCGGCGAACGCCATGGCCGATGCCGCCGACGCGGAACCAACGGCCGGGGTAGGCGTCCAGTTCGATGTGATGCGTGCCGCGGCCATCGGCAACAGCTTCAACAAGTCCGCCGCCGGTCGCGGATGCGCGCTCTTCAGCTCGTCGGCTGGACGACCGGATCGGGCGCGGTCTTGGTCCCTTCGACGAAGCCCAGGGCGGCGATGGAAAAGGCGGTGTGCGGGTCGAGCCCGATCTTGCAGTGGTTGATCAGCAGTGACACGGCCGCCGCGACCGAGTAGGCGGCCTGTTCGTCATCGAAGCCGCGTTTCGTCCGAATGGGCAGGTACGCCGGTTCCAGGAGTCGCTGCGAGGCGAGGAAGATCACGGTGGGTTGAGCCTGCGGGGGAACGGGCGCGCCAGCTCGCGACTGGTCCAACTGGATGCCCATCCGCCAGAGCAAGCGCGCGGCCGTCTCGATCAGGATGGGCCCCTGGACACTGGCCTGCTCGGACA
>Ga0105247_10002698_pt1 | contig 11915 bp, 9 predicted proteins | sample KBSS24metaG_FD_81519 | JGI IMG/M metagenome (GOLD analysis project Ga0105247, IMG submission 81519) | Switchgrass rhizosphere microbial communities from Kellogg Biological Station, Michigan, USA - KBS S2-4 metaG | ecosystem: Host-associated > Plants > Roots > Rhizosphere > Soil | place...
CCCCTACGTTGTCCACGCCGGCGAACTGAAGACCAATCCGACCCAGGTCTCGTTCAACGAGATGCTCCGGATCGGGATCCAGCCGCACGCGCTGGTCTGCCGCTCCGAAGGCCGGCTCGACCGCGACATCCGCAGCAAGATCGCCCTCTTCGCCAGCCTTCCGGTCGACGCGGTGATCTCCGCCCACGACGTCGACAACATCTACAAGGTGCCGCTGGTCTTCCGCGCCGAGGGCGTCGACGACCTCGTCCTCGACCACTTCGGGATGGAAGCGCCCTCGCCCGATCTGGCCGAATGGGAGGCGATGGTGCGCCGCGCCGACTCCGCCGAAGGCACGGTCCGGATCGCCGTCGTCGGCAAGTACGTGCAGCTCGAAGACGCCTACAAGTCGGTGATCGAGGCGCTCGAGCATGGCGGCTTCCACCACGGCGTCGACGTCGACGTCCAGCTGGTCGACTCCGAGAACCTCGACCCCGATCTGCTCGAGGGCATGGATGGGATCCTGATCCCGGGCGGCTTCGGCGAGCGTGGCATCGAGGGCAAGATCCAGGCGGCGAAGATCGCCCGCGAGAAGCAGATCCCCTACCTGGGGATCTGCCTGGGGATGCAGATCGCCGTCGTCGAGTTCGCCCGCACGGTCGCCGGCATGGACGGCGCCAACTCGGCTGAGTTCGACCCCGAGACGCCGTTCCCGGTCGTCGACCTGCTGCCGGAGCAGAAGGAAGTCTCCGACATGGGCGGGACGATGCGCCTCGGGGCCGACCCGGTGAAACTGCACGAGGGCACCAAAGCCCGCGAGATCTTCGGCGAGGCCGTCATCTACAAGCGCCACCGCCACCGTTACGAGGTCAACAACCAGCTGCGGCGCCGGCTTGAAGACGAGGGCCTGGTCTGCGGCGGCACCTCGCCGGACGAGCGCCTGGTCGAGATGGTCGAGCTGCCCGACCATCCCTTCTTCGTCGCCTCCCAGTACCACCCCGAGTTCAACTCGCGCCCGAACCGGCCCGAGCCGCTCTTCCGCGAGTTCGTCGGGGCGGCGGTGCGGCACGGCAGCGAGCAGCCGGCCGAGCGCGAGGACGATGCGCTCGAAGCCGTCGAGGAGACGGACGCCAGTGACGTCGGCGTTCAGCGCTCGGCCTGAGCGCCTGTAGCCGCCCGGATTCTCCCGTCGCTTAGCCTGTCCGGCGTGAGCCGTCTCTCCGAGAGGTTCGTCCGCCTATGTGAGATCCGCAGCCCGACGGGGGAGGAGCGCGAGATCGCCGACACGCTCGCCGCCGAACTGCGGGCGCTGGGGCTCGAGGTGAGCGAGGACGACGCCGCCGGGCCGGCTGAAGCAGGGGCGGGCAACCTGCTCGCCCGCCTGCCCGGGCAGAGCGACGAGTGGGCGATGTTCTGCGCCCACGTCGACACGGTCCCGCACCGCGGGCAGGTCGAGGTGGTCGAGGACGAAGGGGTCTTCCGCAGCCGGGGAGAGACGATCCTCGGCGCCGACAACAAGGCCGCGGTCGCCGTCTTCATGGAGCTGGTGGCGCGCCACGCCGAGGCGGCGGATCCGCCGCCGGTCGGGATCGAGTTGCTGCTCACGGTCGCCGAGGAGCAGGGACTGCGCGGCGCCAAGGCCTTCGACGCCTCACGGCTGCGCTCACGCCACGGCTTCGTGCTCGACCACGCCGGCCCGGTCGGCGAGGTGATCGTCGCGACGCCCACCCAGCAGAAGATCCTCGCCGACTTCGCCGGCGTCGAGGCCCACGCCGGCGTTCGCCCCGAGGACGGCAGCAGCGCCATCGCCGCCGCCGCGGCGGCGATCAGCCGGATGAAGCTCGGCCGGCTCGACGAGGGCACGACGGCGAACGTCGGGATCATCCGCGGCGGCACCTCCGGCAACGTCGTGCCCGGCCACTGCGCGATCCACGCCGAGGCGCGCAGCCTCGACTCCGAGCGGGCGGCCGCGGTGGCGGGGGAGATCGCCGAGGCCTGCGCCTGGGGCGCCAGCGAGCACGGCTGCGACGTCGACGTGCGCATCGAGGAGCTCTTCCGCGGCTACGAGATCCCCCCGGGCTCTCCGGCTCTGGCCCTGGCCGAGGCAGGGCTGCGCTCCGCCGGCGTCGAGCCGGTGCGAACCGCGATCGGCGGCGGCAGCGACGTCAACGCCCTGCGCCTGGACGGCTTCGAGTGCGTCCTGCTCGCCAACGGCCCCGATGCCGTCCACACCGCCGACGAGCACGTCGCCGTCCGCGATCTCGACCGCATGCTCGAAGTCTGCGAGGGCATCCTCGCCGCGGCCGCTAAGGCGCCGGAAGCAGCTGCGGGCGGGGCGTGAACCTGGCTATCGCAGGGGCGCGGCGATGAGCGGCCGCCTGGCGCTGCGCCACGGCGTCGTTGTCTCGGCGGACCCGCTTCTGGTCGAGATCGACGGCGAGCGCCGACCGGCCTGGGCCGACATCGCGCTGCTCGGCGAGATGCGTGAGGGCGACGAGGTCGTGGTCAACGTCGCCGCCGTCGAGCTCGGCCTCGGCTCCGGGGGCTTCGACGTCGTCCACGTCAACCTCACCCGCGGCCTCGACGCCATGCCCGAGGGCGACGACCACGTGATCAAGCTCAACTACACCTCGCTCCAGCACCCCGTCGACCCGGTCGAGCGCGAGTTGGGGCGCTTTATCCCCCCTATACGGGGAAAAGGCGCCACAACTCCCTCAGGTCCGGCGACGCCGGTCTTGGTGCTGCCGCTGCACGGGCACCTGGCGCCGGCGGCCTGGGCGGTGGCCCAGGTCTCGACGGGGCCGCGGGTCGGCTACGTGCAGACCGGGGGAGGGGCGTTGCCGGGCTCGTTCTCCCGGGACGTCGCGGTCCTGCGCGAGCGCGGTCTGCTCCACGGCCATGTCACCGCCGCGCCCGCCTACGGCGGCGAGCACGAGGCGCTCAGCGTCGCCGGGGCCCTTGACTCCGCCGCCGCCGACCTCGGTTGGGACGCGATCATCGTCGGCCCAGGCCCCGGCATCATCGGCTCCGACACCGCCCTCGGCCACGGCGGCATGGCGGCCCTCGACAGTACCCACGCCGCCCTCGCCCTCGGCCTCCCGACCCTGATCTCCCCACGCCTCTCGTCCGGCGACCCCCGCGAGCGCCACCGTGGCGTCAGCCACCACACGCTGACCATCCTCGATCTACTGCTTGCGCCGGTCCAGATCGCGATCCCAGCGGGCGACATCGCTGCCAACTTCGCGGCCCCGGACGGCACATTGACGGATGGCACTCCTGACGAGCGCGAGCAGGCGGTCGGGACCTTGAGATCGGCAGCCGGCTCGCGCCACCACCTCACTGAAGCACCGGCGGACGCGGCCGCCTACGCCGCCTCGGGCCTGCCGACAACCACTATGGGTCGCACGATCGAGCAGGACGAGCTGTTCTTCCTGGCCCCCCTCGCCGCGGGCAGCGCCCTTGCCGCCGCTGCCACGGGTGGCGCGGGGGGAGGGGGCTGAGGACGACCGCGCTCGCAAGCCCCCTCCCCCCGCGACAGGCCCCGTGGCCCGCGAGCACGGTCCCTTGCACGTAGAGGGCTGGCCCCGACGGAGACGAACCAGCCCGTCATGGCCGTTGCAGTCAAGCCCGCGCCGACCCCTGCGCCCGCGTCCCCCGGCGCCGACTCCCGCTTCCAATCCTTGGTCCTCGACTTCCTCTCCTACCTGGAGCTGGAGCGCGGCCTTTCCCGCAACACGCTCGGCGCCTACCGCACCGACCTGCTCCAGTACGGCGAATACCTCTCGGCCCACGACCGCGACGCGCTCGAGGCGCGGCCGGCCGACATCGCCGACTTCCTGGCCGTTCTGGCGACGGGGGAAGGCCGACCTGCCTGCTCGGCGGCGACGATCCACCGCAAGGCTGCTTGCCTGCGCTCCTTCTACAAGCACCTGCGCCGCGACGAGCTGATCGGCGACGACCCGACGGCGGCGCTGAGCGCGCCGCGGCGGGCCAAGAAGCTGCCGCAGGTCCTCAACTACGCCGAGGTCCAGCAGCTGCTGGCGGCGCCGCGCGGCACCGAGCCGACGGCGTTGCGCGACCGGGCGTTGCTGGAGGTGATGTACGCCTGCGGGCTGCGGGCCTCGGAGACGATCGGGCTCGACGTCGTCGACGTCGACATGCGCGAGGGCTTCCTCCGCGCCCGCGGCAAGGGCTCGAAGGAGCGGATGGTCCCACTCGGCCGCCAGGCGATCACGGCGATCGACGCCTACATGCGCAAAGGCCGCACGAAGCTGATCGGCGACCGTCACGAGCCGAAGCTGTTCCTCAACTTCCGCGGCGGCCCGCTGACCCGCCAGGGCCTCTACAAAATCGTCCAGCGCCACGCTCGCGACGCTGGCCTTTCCGGCCGGATGAGCCCGCACACGCTGCGCCACAGCTTCGCCACGCACCTGCTCGCGGGGGGCTGCGACCTGCGCGCCGTTCAGGAGATGCTCGGTCACGCCGACATCTCGACGACCCAGATGTACACCCACCTCTCCGGCGAGCAGCTCAAGGACGTCTACTTCAGGGCCCATCCCCGCGCCACCGATTGAGTAGAACTCGGGCATGCCCGAGTTGCCCGAGGTGGAGACCGTAGCCCGCCAGCTGGACCCCGAGCTGCGCGGCCGGCGGATCCTGCGGCTGGAGGTGCTGGACGGGCGCTGGTCGCGGCCGGTCCCGCCGGAAGACCTCGGCGACGCCGTCAGCGGTCGCGCGATCCGCGGCCTCGGTCGTCGCGGCAAGTACCTGCTGCTGGAGCTCGACCGCGAGCAGACCCTGGTCATGCACCTGCGGATGACCGGCAACCTCGTCCTCGTCGAGGGCGACCGCGTCATCGATCCCTCCGAGGGGCGCCGTCTCTACGAGGCCGAGCGCTCGACCTCGGCCCGCCACCTCCGCGCCCTCTTCGCCCTCGACGACGGGCGCGAGCTCTGGTTCACCGATCCGCGCCGCTTCGGCGAGGCCTTCCTGATCGACGACGCCGACCTCGACGGCCGCTTCGCGAAGCTCGGCGTCGAGCCGTTCTCGGAAGCCTTCACGCCTGAGGCGCTGGGGGCGATGGCGGCCGGGCGCACGGTGCCGCTGAAGTCGTTCCTGCTCGACCAGTCCGGGGTCGCCGGCGTCGGCAACATCTACGCCGACGAGGCGCTCTTTCGCGCCCGCCTGCACCCGCTCTCGCCCGCCGGCTCGATGAAGCCCGAGCACCACGAGGCGCTGCGCGACGCCGTCGTCACGGCCCTGGAGGCGGGGATCGAGAACGGCGGCTCCTCGATCGACGACTACCGCGACGGTCGCGGCGAGATGGGGACCATGCAGGACGAGTTCCTCGTCCACACCCGCGAGGGGGAGCCCTGTCCGGAGTGCGGCAGCGGGATCGTCCGCATCGTCGTCGGCGGCCGCTCCACCTACTACTGCCCCAGCTGTCAGGTGCGCCTGCGTCGCCGCCCCAAGCGCCGCCGTGGGGCGACTTAGTCCCGCATGGGTAGGAAAAACCCGCCCCAGCGCACCGTCCGGGCCGTCGGCCACCCTTGATTTCGTGGCCGGAAACACCATCAAGACCGAGGCGATCGTCCTGCGCAGCATCCGCTACGGAGAGGCCGATCGCATCCTTCACCTCTACTCGCGCCAGCGCGGCCGGATCGGGGCGATCGCCAAGGGCGCGCGCAAACCCCGCTCGCGCTTCGGGGGGCGGCTCGAGCCCTTCTTCCGCCTTGACCTCGTCCTCCACGAAGGGCGCGGCGACCTGCTCACCGTGACCAGCGTCTCGACCCTCGACGGCTACCCGCGGCTGCGCTCTTCCGGCCCGGCCCTGAGCGCCGGCGCCCGTGCCTGCGACGCGGTCCTGCGCCTGCTCGACTCGGCCGAGCCCAACCTGCCCGCCTACAACCTGCTCTGCCGCTACCTGGCGCTGCTCGACGATGCCGAGGGGGAGCAGGCGGCGGCGCTGGGGGCGGCGCTCTCCTTCCGGCTCAAGCTCGCTCTCGCCGCCGGCTTCGCCCCCGAACTCGCCTCCTGCGCCAGCTGCGGCGAGGCCGAGCACATCGTCGGCTTCTCCGGTGCCGCCGGGGGCGTGGTCTGCGGCAGCTGCGAAGCGGGCTCCTTCGAACTCTCCGAGGGGGCGCACAGCTTCATGGTCGAGGCGCTGGCCCAGCCCCTGGCCGCGGCCCCGGCGGCCGAACCGCTCGCCCTGCGGCAGGTCGAACGCGCCATCGGCGAGACGCTCGAGCACCACGCCCACGTGCAATTGAGAGCAGCGGCGTAGCGGGTCTGCGGGAATCGGCCCCCGCTTATGATCGGACGGTGCCCGTAGCCACCGCCTTCGCCGATCGCGTCTCAGCCTGGGAGGCGGAGTTCCTCTCCGCGGACGCGACCCGCTCCTACCCGGCCCTACGTCGTACGCCGGAGCCGGACAGCCCGCTGCGGACGCCGTTCCAGCGCGACCGCGACCGGATCGTCCACTCCAAGTCCTTCCGGCGGCTGAAGCACAAGACCCAGGTCTTCGTCGCCCCGGAGGGGGACCACTACCGGACCCGGCTCACTCACACGCTCGAGGCCTGCGGGATCGCTCGCACTGTGGCGCGGGCGCTGGGCCTGAACGAGGACCTGACCGAGGCGATCGGGCTCGGGCACGACCTTGGCCACCCGCCTTTCGGCCACGCCGGCGAGCAGGCGCTCGACGCGGCGTTGCGCGAGCGCTGTGGCGGCGGCTTCAAGCACAACCAGCACTCGCTGCGGGTCGTCGAGGTGCTGGAGCGCGACGGTCACGGCCTCAACCTCACCGAGCAGGTGCGCGACGGCATCCTCAACCACACCGGCGGCACCAAGCCGGCGACGCTGGAGGGCCGGATCGTCAAGCTGGTCGACCGCGTCGCCTACATCAACCACGACATCGACGACGCCCTGCGGGCGGGGATCCTGAGGGCGGAGGACCTGCCGACGGTGGAGATCGAGCTGCTGGGACCGACCGGCTCGGCCCGGATCGACACCCTCGTGCGCGACATCGTCGAACGCTCCGAGACGGCCGGAGAAATCGTCCAGGGCGAGGAGATCGGCGGTGCGATGCTACGCCTGCGCAAGTTCATGTTCGATCGCGTCTACCTGGGGCCGGCGACGGTGCGCGAGCACGAGAAGGTGGCGCGGACGATGCGCGGCCTCTTCGACCACTATCTCGACCATCCGGACGAGATCCCCGAGTGGGATCCGGCTGCCGATGTGCCCCAGCGCGTCACCGACTACATCGCCGGCATGACCGACCGCTTCTGCATCGCCAAGTTCACCGAGCTCACCGTCCCCGAGGAGGCGCGGTTCTGATGGCGCTGATCTCGACCGAGAGCCTCGACCGCCTCAAGCAGACCGCCGACATCGTCGAGGTCATCTCCACCCACACCGACCTGCGCCGCCAGGGCGCCCGCTGGGTCGGGCTCTGCCCGTTCCACGACGAGCGCACCCCGTCCTTCTCGGTCGACGCCCAGGAGAAGCTCTACCACTGCTTCGGCTGCGGGGTCGGCGGCGACGTGATCAAGTTCGTCGAAGAGAAGGAGGGGCTGGGCTTCTCCGAGGCGGTCGAGCTGCTCGCCGACCGCTACGGGGTCGAGCTGGAGCGCGAGCAGGAGGACCCGCGGGCGGAGGCGCGCCGCCAGCGCCGTCGGCGCCTCGAGCAGCTGCTCGACCGCACCGCCTCCTTCTACTCGAGCTACCTGTGGGAGTCGAAGGAGGCGGGGAAGGCGCGCGACTACCTGGCCGGGCGCGGGCTCGCCGAGGCGACGCTGCGGGACTTCGGCGTCGGCTTCGCGCCGAGCGCCTGGGACAAAGTCCTGGTCGCCGGGCAGCGGGCCGGCTTCAGCGTCGAGGAGCTGCATGAGGTCGGCCTGGTGCAGCGAGGTCGGGGCGGCGGCGAGTACGACCGCTTCCGCTCGCGGATCATGTTCCCGATCCGCGACCGCCGCGGCCGCACGCTCGGCTTCGGTGGGCGGGCGATGCGCGAGGACCAGGGCGCCAAGTACGTCAACACCGCCGAGACCGACTTCTTCCACAAGAGCGAGTTGCTCTACGGCGTCGACCGGGCCAAAGCGGCGATCGCCAAGGCCGTCCGCGCCGTCGTCGTCGAGGGCTACACCGACGTGCTGGCCCTGCACCAGGCCGGGGTCGAGGAGGCGGTCGGGGTGATGGGCACGGCGATCACCGGCGAGCAGGTGGCGACTCTCTCGGGCATGGTCGAGGAGGTGGTGCTGGCCCTCGATGCCGACTCGGCCGGGCAGGAGGCGATGCTGCGGGCCCAGCGCGTCGCCGCCGGGCGGAAAATGCGGCTGCGGGTGGCGGCGATGCCGGCCGGCGAGGACCCGGCCGAGATGATCGCCGCCGAGGGCGGTGCCGAGCGATTTCGGGCCCTGGTCGAGAGCGCCGAGGAGCTCTCCTCCTTCCAGGTCGGGCTGGTCCTCGACGGCACCGACGCCGGTTCGCCCGCCGACCGCGATCGCGCCCTCGCCGAGGTCGCGCCGATCCTCGCCAGCCTGGGGGAGAGCGCCAGCCGCGACGAGCTGGTGCGGCGGGTGGCGGAGCGACTCGACTTCGAGCCGGCGATGGTGCTGGGCCGCGTCGTCGCGGCCACTCCGGCCAGCGGCGGCCCCGAACGCGCCGCCCCCGCCGCCGCGTCCGGTCGCCAGACGGCGCCGCCGCGCCGCGCCGCCGAGCTGACCTCGCGCGAGCGTCGCGAGCGGGCGCTGCTGGCGATGTGCATCGCCCTCCCGGAGGAGGGGAGGGGCTACCTGGAGCGGCTGAGTCAGGCCCATCTCTCGCCCTCTGGCGCCCGCGCCGCCAGCTGGCTGCGCGAGCACCCGGGCGACCCCGCCTCGAATCTCCCCCAGGACGACGAGCTATCGGGCCTGCTGACCGAACTGGTGATGCTCTCCCGCAGCGAGCCCGCCTCGCCAGACGCGATGCAGCTCAACTTCCTCCTGCTCGAGCAGCGCCGCCTGGAGGACGAAATCGCCGCCGCCGCCGAACGCGACGACTACCAGCACCGCGCCACCCTCAGCCGCGAGCGCGCCGCCCTCGTCGAACGCATCGCCCACACCGAGCGGAAGTAGCTCGATTCCGTCTGCACCTTTCTGTCTGCATCATTTTGGACAATGGAGAGGTGGACGAACACTTCCTCAAGGAACGCATTGCCGAAGGTCTCTCTCTGGAGGCGATTGGCGAGCGCTCGGGTAGGCACCCGTCGACTATTTCCTACTGGCTAAGGAAGTACGGCCTGCAGACTGCGAGAAGCAAGACCTATGCGCCCAAATCGGGGCTCGACAAAACCACGCTGGTCGCCCTCATCGAGGAGGATCTCCCACTGCGGGAGATCGCCGAGCGCCTCGAGCGCAGCGTGACCACGATCCGATACTGGATCAAGCGGCATGGACTTGAGCGTCAGCGTTGTCGACGGCGGACCGTGCCGGGGGGTCTGGGGCGAGAGGTCATGTTGTGCCGGCGGCACGGCTCGACGGAGTTTGTTCGCGAGGGTCGCGGTTCTTACCGCTGCTCGAAATGTCGAGCTGAAGCGGTTGGGCGTCGCCGCCAGGTAATCAAGGGCACGTTGGTGAAGGAGGCCGGGGGAGGCTGCTCTATCTGCGGCTACTCACGTTCTCACCGAGCGCTGCAGTTTCACCACCTCGATCCGGCGACGAAGGAGTTCCACCTCGGCCAGGCAGGCCACTGCCGGTCCCTGGCGCGATCCAGGATCGAGGCGAGCAAGTGCATATTGCTGTGCGCGAACTGTCACGCGGAGGTCGAGGCAGGAATCGCTGAGATACCGCTAAATTCCCTTGTCGAGGCCGATTCGAGGTAGCGCGCTCGATTGGCACGATCCGGGGTAGCTCAACGGTAGAGCTCTCGACTGTTAATCGAGCGGTTGTGGGTTCGAGTCCCACCCCCGGAGTTTCCACCTCGGGCCAACGCCTCGACCAGTTCGGCGCCGCGGTCCGCTCCGTCGTTTTCCTGGCCCCAGGAGGCGATCTCGCCTGCTCGCGCGGTGAACGAGGGCTCGTTCAACAGCCGCCGCGTCGCCCAGCGCAGCGGCGTGGGGCGACAGAGGCGCCAGGGAAGCGAGAGGCCGGCGCCGGTCCAGGCGACCCGCATCGCGGTCTCGCTCATGTCGCCGATGATCGGCGAGATCAGCAGTGGCGTGCCGGCGCCGAGGGCGCGGGCGACGGTGCCGTGGCCGCCGTGGGAGATCACCAGCGAGGCGGCTGGCATCAGCTGGCTGTAGCTGAGCCATTCGACCAGCTTCGCGTTTTTCGGGACCTCGATCGGTGCCTGAGGGCGCACCCGGTTGGTGGTCGCGACGACGCGCACCGGCTCGTCGGCCAGGGCGGCGAGGGCCGTGCGGACCAGGTGGTTCTCGGAGTCGTGGGCGGTGCTGGGGGCGACCAGCACCAGCGGGTCATCCCCGGGCGGCAACTCGATCTCGGGGTGGGGCAGCTCGAAGGTCATCGGTCCGGTGATCTCGACTCCCGCCGGCCACTGGCGCGGGTACTCGAGCTGCGGATAGGTCGCGACCAGGGCCAGGTCGGGACTGATGCCGCCGTGAAACCGCTCGAGCGGCGGCAGGTCGAGCCGCTCCCGTTGCAGGTTGAGATCGCGCCGGCCGTGCTCGAGGCCGATGTCGAGCATCCCTTGCCCGGCTCTCCAGACCCGGCGGCCGACGGGCGTGCGCGGCGTCCGCAGGCCGATCGCGAAGAACGGCTGTCCCGGCTCGACCACGGGGTAGATGTGCGGGACCAGCGTCGCCAGGGGCACGCCGGCACGCTCGGCTGCCAGCGCCGGTGCCAGGGTGAGGATGTCGCTGACGGCGACGTCGGGACGCATCTCCTCGAGCAGCGGCAGCAGTGCCCGCGCGGCCTCGGCCGCGTGCTGTCCGTCAGCCGAGTCCGGCTCGGGCGGTGGGAACATCCGGTGTTCCTCCGCGGCGGCGAACCCGAGGCCCGCACCCTCGACCGCCTCCCGGCGTTCCTCCCAGGTCTCGACCAGCACCTCGTGGCCGCGCGCCGCCAGCGCCTTGCCGAGCGCGATCGCCGGGAAGGCGTGCCCGGCGTCGCCGAAGGCGGCGATGAAGACGCGCAGGCGCTCGCCTTTCGCCGCCGTCACGTCAGGGCGTGTCCAAGCCCTCTCCCGGGCGGGTGAAGACGATCTCCGGGATGTGGCAGTTGGGGGAGGTGCGGAGCAGGAAGCGGACCGTCTCGCCGAGGTCGGAGGGCTGGATCATCTGCTCGGCCGGCACCTCTCCCTTCGCGAACTCGGTCATCGGCGTGTCGACGAAGCCCGGGGCCAGCGCCGTGCACTGAATGCCGCCGCCGCCAGCCTCCCGATGGGTCGACTGGGTGAAGTTGATCACCGCCGCCTTGGTCGCTGCGTAGATCGAGAGCCAGGCCTGGCCGCCCTTGCCGGCAATCGAGGCGGTGTTGACGATCAGCGCCTTGCCGTGCTCGGCACCGGCCTCGCGCAGCAGCGGCAGGCCCTCGCGGGTGCCGAGGATCAGGGCCCGCAGGTTGACGGCCAGCTGCATGTCCAGATGCTTGGTTTGGATCTGCTCCATCGGCGCGCCGATCCCGACCCCGGCGTTGTTGACGAGCGCGTCGAGGCGGCCGTAGCTGGCGCGGTGGCTGGCGAAGGCGGCGAGGACGTCGTCCTCCTCGGTCATGTTCGCGGCGACCGCATTTACCTCGAAGCCCTCGTCGCGCAGGTTCGCCGCCGCCTCCTCGAGCTTGTCGGGACGCCGGGCCGAGACGGTCAGCGCATAGCCCTCCTCGCCGAGGGTGCGGGCGATCGCCAGCCCGATCCCACTCGAGGCTCCCGTCACAAGTGCCGCTTTGCTCGCCATCCGTTCTCCTCCTTTGTCGTCGCCGTCGGCACCCTACCGCCCGTCCCTGGCC
>Ga0105247_10002703_pt1 | contig 11901 bp, 11 predicted proteins | sample KBSS24metaG_FD_81519 | JGI IMG/M metagenome (GOLD analysis project Ga0105247, IMG submission 81519) | Switchgrass rhizosphere microbial communities from Kellogg Biological Station, Michigan, USA - KBS S2-4 metaG | ecosystem: Host-associated > Plants > Roots > Rhizosphere > Soil | place...
CATCCTCGGCGGCGCCCTGCAGGATCTCGTCGAGCAGCGGGACGGTCGACTCGCCGCCCTCGAGGCTGAAGCGCTTCTGACCGACGTACTTGGTCTGCAGGAACGTCTCGAACGCCTCGGCAACGTTGAGCCTGCCCAGGATGTGCAGCTGCTCCTCGCGGGTCGGTTGGTCGTTCTTGACCTCGATGCGGGCCTCGAGCCACTTGCGCTGCTCGGGGTCGGTGATGTGGCGGTACTCGACGCCGACGCGGCGACAGTAGGCGTCGCGCAGCACGCCGAGGATGTCGCGCAGCTTCATCAGCTTCTCGCCGGCGAACCCGCCGACGGGGAACTCGCGGTCCAGGTCCCACAGCGTCAGCCCGTAGGAGGTGATGTCCAGGTCGGGGTGCTTGCGGACGGTGTACTCGAGCGGGTCGGTGTCGGCCATCAGATGACCACGCGTGCGGTACGCATTGATCAGCTCGATGACATGCGCCTCCTTGCTGATCTGCCCCTCGTGCGACGGCAGCTTGTCGACGCGCCAGCGCACCGGCTCGTACGGGATGCGCAGCGCGGCGAAGACCTCGTCATAGAACCCGTCGCCGATCAGCAGTTCGTGGACCCGCTTGAGGAACTCGCCGGACTCTGCGCCCTGGATGATGCGGTGGTCGTACGTGGACGTCAGCGTGGTGATCTTGCTGATCGCGTTGTTGGTGAGCAGTTCCTCGCTCATGCCGCTGAACTGCGCGGGATACTCGATCGCGCCGACGCCGATGATCGCGCCCTGCGCCTGCATCAGCCGCGGCATGGAGTGGACGGTGCCGATGCCGCCGGGGTTGGTGAGGCTGATCGTGGTGCCGGCGAAGTCGTCCGGCCCGAGCTTTCCGGCGCGGGCACGGCGCACGATGTCCTCGTAGGCGGCCAGGAAGCCGGCGAAGTCCATCGTGTCGGCGCCCTTGATCGAGGCCACGACCAGTGAGCGCGACTTGTCCTTCGGATTCACCAGGTCGATCGCGATGCCCAGGTTGACGTGTTCCGGCGCGATGACCGCCGGCTTGCCGTCGACCTCGCCGTAGTGGCGGTTCATGTTCGGATAATCGGCGAGTGCGCGGACGACCGCGAACCCGATCAGGTGCGTGAAGCTGACCTTGCCGCCGCGGCCCCGGCGCAGGTGATTGTTGATCACGACCCGGTTGTCGGCGACCAGCCTGGCCGGGACGGCGCGGACGGACGTCGCGGTCGGGATCGCGAGGCTGGCGTCCATGTTGGCGGCGACGACCTTGGCCGCGCCGCGCAGGACGGTCGAGGTGTCACCGGCGACCGGTGCCGGTGCCGTCGGCTTCGGGACGGACGGGGAGGCTGACGGCGCCCTCGGGGCGGTGCCGTTCGTCGACGCGGGAGCCGCAGCCACGGCCGGTGCCGGCTTCGGGAGGGTCGTGGCAGGCTGTGCGGCCTCGGGACGTGGCGCGGCCGCAGTGGGACGGACGAGGGAGGCCGAGGTGGTCTTGAAATCGGCGAAGAAGTCGTGCCAGGCCGCGTCGACGCTGGCCGGATCGGCGAGGTATCGCTCGTACAGCTCCTCGACGAGCCACTCGTTGGCGCCGAAGTCGGTCGTCGCGATGGGAGTCTGTTCAGTCGACTGGTCGGTCGTCGCCACAGGTGCAGCCATTTCTCGTTGATTTCGGTCCCGTTGCCGACAGTCAAGGCTACGCGCAGACATCGGCTTATCCACGCAGGTGTGACCGAAGATTCGACCGGTATCGGGGATCTCTGAGATGTTGAGATGTATCAGTCGTCGTCGGGAGGGCACCTGATCAGCATGACCACTTCAACTGCAGCCCTGCGCTGGAAAATGATCCCCTTTGCCATGTGCGGGATTCTCGCGCTGGGCGCCTGCTCGAGTTCAGGCGACGGCACGCCGGTCGCGCCCACGACGAGCGTCGGTGCGGCCAGCACCCCGGCAGGCACCCCCGCGAGCACCCCGGCAGGCGACGGGGACACCGCCACCGCGGTTGACTCATCCACTCCCGCTCCGCCTGACGAGACGGGCACGATCCAGACTTCCAGCGCTTCGGTTGCCGGCGGCGACGTCGAGCCGTTGAGCGCGTCAGACTGCGCCTCCCTGTACTCCGAGGTGGAGGACGAGTTCGGCTTCAACCCGGCCACCAACGATGACCCGACCGAACTCTTCCAGCATCCCGACAAACTCCTGGCCGCCTTCGCCTTCCTGAAGACGAAGGCTCCGGACCGGGTAGATGTCGCGATCGACAAGCTGGGCGGAGCGTTTGCGACGATCCTCCCGGCACTGCAGAAGGCCGGGGGCGACTACACCAAGCTCACTCCGGAGGACCTCGCCAAGTTCGAGGCGCTCGGCACCGACCCGGACGTCACAGCCGCAAGCGACACGTTGGACGCCTGGACCGCCAACTGCCCGGACGGCAGCTGACCGCAGCTCAGTCGCAGACTGCCCGCGGCGACCGCACGGTCGCCGCGGCGAGGACCACCGCAGCGAGCAGGATCATCAGACCCCCGGTCAGCGCGCCCGTCGACCCGGCCGCGCTGACCACGGCCGCGACGAGCGCGGTGGCCGCTGCCGTGCCTGCCGTCCGCATGGTGTTCACGAGCCCGCCTGCCAGCGCCGAACTGTCGCGGGGCACGGACGCCATGATCAGCGCGTTGTTCGCCGGCGTGTAGACGCCCAGTCCGACGCCCACCAGCAGCAGGCACGGGGCGAGCGTGGCGACGTGCGGACCGGCGGCCAGCGCGGCCAGCAGGCCTGCCCCGGTCAGGATGAGCCCCGTGCGGCAGCGCAGTTCGGGTGACCACGCGGCCGGCAGCAAGCGGTCGGCGGTCGGGGCCGCGACCGCGAACCCCGCTGCGAGGGCGGCGACACAGAGTCCGGCGGTGGCCGCGGTGACCCCATGGGCCTGCAGGACGAGCGGGACGAGCACGATCGGCCCGAAGAGCAACAGATACGCCAGCAGCGCGCCTGCCAGCCGGGTCGGCAGGGCACGGACACGCAGGACCGACCCCACCCGTTGCCGCCGCCGTGACTGCGGCAGTCGGGTCCGTGGCAGCAGGTAGCGCCCGAGCAGCAGGCCTAGCAGCGCGATCGGGACGTTCGCGATGAACACCCAGCGCCACGTCGCGTACTGGACGAGCACCCCGCCCAGGGTGGGCCCGAGCGCCAGCCCGAGAGCCTGCGCGGCGGCCTGCAGGCCCAGCGCCGTCCGCAGTCGCCCGGCGGGCGCCGCGGTGGCGACCAGGGCCACGCTGTTGGCCTGGAGCATCGCCGCGCCGATGCCCTGCACCACCCGCGCCCCGTCGAGCAGCGCCAGGTTCGGCGCGGCGGCGCAGGCGACCGAGGCGATCGCGACCACGGCGAATCCCCAGAGGTAGACCCGCTTGCGACCGAGACGGTCAGAGACCGAACCGGTCGGAATCAGCAGCACGCCGAGACCGAGCAGGTAGCTGAGGGACACCCACTGCACCGCGGCGAGCGAGGCGTCGAAGCCGGCGCCGATCTGGTGGTAGGTGAGCGCGACGATGCTCGCGTCCAGCTGGCCGAGGAAGGCACCGAAGCAGACGGCGCCGACGGCGGCGACCCAGGCCCGCGGATGCTCGCGGAGCCACCTGGGTCGCGTCCGCTCGCCCGGGGCGTAGCGGACGGTCTCGACCATGGCTCCCAATTTAGTTCGGAAGCAGATGTAATTGGAAACCGATGGATTGGATGGGGATTAATTCAGAGTTAGCCGGTAGACTTCCTGCATGACTGTTCCGCGGACCGTTCGCGGCGCCGATGCGCGCGCGCTGACCGACGTCGTGGCCCGGCTCCGGCGAGCACTGCGTCGGTCCGTGCGCACCGAGTTTCCGGCCGAGCTGCGTCCGGTCGCGCAGGTCGAACTGCTGCAGAGCCTGCGCGACACCGGCCCGTCCCGCGTCGGTGATCTTGCGGACCGACTGATCCTCGGGCAGAGCACGGTGAGCACGCTCGTCGGGCAGTTGATCGCCGCAGGACTGGTCACCCGGGACATCGACCCGGCCGACCGGCGGGTCTCCGTCGTGGCCCTCACCGACGCCGGCAAGGCCGACCTGCGGGGCTGGGACGAGGCCCACCGCAAGCGGATCGGGGGTGCGCTGGCGGTGTTGTCCGAGCAGGACCGCGCGGCGATCCTCGCGGCCGTCCCCGCCCTCGGCCGTCTGGTGGCCGCGCTGTAGCGGTTCAGACCGCGTCGAACAGCGACAGTTGCATCGAGGCCGGCTTCGCCGGCGCCGCCACACGGGGGCGGCCCGTCCGGCGGCCGGTCCAATTCGGGTTCCATGCCGGCGCGGGCCGCGGTGGGCGCTGCACCTCGATCTCGGTGTCCGCGAGGACGCGTGCCGCCTGCGCGGCCGACCAGGTCAGGCGGTGGGCGGCGAAGACCTCCGCAACGCCGTCGGCACTCAGCGGCAGGCAGCCCGGCCCGCCCGCCAGATCGACCGCGAGCTCCAGCCCGTCCACCTGCGCCATCACCGCCCGGTTGAGCTGCCACGCCGCGTGGGCGCCGGGGTCGGTGAGGCGCCGCGCCAGGCCGCGCCCGAACTCCGCCTCCACGGTGGTCAGATCGGCGAACGCCGCGGCCGCTGTACCGAAGCGCGCCAGCAGCCGGGCGGCCGTCTTCGGCCCCACCCCCGGGACTCCTGGCAGGTTGTCGGACGGATCGCCCCGCAGCGCCGCGTAGTCGCGGTACTGGTCGGGGCGGACACCGAGCAGCAGCATCAGGCGATCCGGCGTGAGCAGGGGAGAGGCATCGACGCCGCCGTTGATGATCCGCAGCACGCCGGTGTGCTCGTCGATCAGCGCGAACGCGTCCCGGTCCGAGGTGACCAGCACGGCCCGGGCGCCACGCTCACGCGCGAACCGCGCGGCCGAGGCGAGAACGTCGTCCGCCTCCAGCCCGTCCGGCACCACGACCGCCACGCCGAGGGCGCACATCGCGTCGGCCGCCGCGGCGAGCTGGTCGACCAGGCTGGCCAGCTTCTCCGGACGGTTCGCCTTGTACTGCGGCCAGCGCTGCCGGCGCTGGGAACTCGAGGGGTCGTCGAACCCGACCAGCACGCACGCAGGACGGACCCGGTCGACCGCTGCAACCAGCTGGGTCAGCAGGCCGCGAACCGCCCAATCGGGATGCTCGGAGTCGGGTTGGGCGTGGTAGCTGCGGTGCACGAGCGAGTTGCCGTCCACGGCGAGCACCACGGGGGAATCCACGTCGCCCACTCTCTCACTCCGTACCGACAGATAGGGGGACATTAGGATGTCCGAATACGTCGGAATCGACGAGTCGAACGCTGTCGACGGTGACCGCCGTCGGGAATGGTGAGGCGGTTGCCCGTGGCAGAACGTCCTCTGCGGATCGCGCTGTTGTCCTATCGCAGCAAGCCGCACGTGGGCGGGCAGGGCATCTACATCCGGAACCTCTCGCGGGCGCTGGTCGAGCTCGGGCACCACGTCGAGGTGTTCTCCGGCCAGCCCTACCCCGAACTGGACGAGGGCGTGATCCTGACCAGGGTGCCCGGTCAGGACCTGTACCGCGAACCCGACCCGTTCCGGAGGCCGGGACTGCGCGAGTTCCGTGACCTGACGGACGTGCTGGAGTTCGCCATCATGTGCACGGCGGGCTTCCCGGAGCCGCGCACCTTCAGCCGACGGGTCGTCCCGCTGCTGGCGGAGCGGGCCGAGGACTTCGATGTCGTGCACGACAACCAGAGCTTCGGGGCGGCGCTGCTGCAGATCCCGAAGCTGGGACTGCCTCTGGTCGGCACCATGCACCACCCGGTCACGGTCGACCGCCGCATGGACCTCGCCGCCGCCCCGCTGCGTCGCAAGGTGTCGGTGCGCCGATGGTATGGATTCCTGAGGATGCAGGCGAAGGTGATCAGGCAGGTGCCGCTGAGCATCGCCCCCTCCCAGAACAGCGTCGACGACGCCATCCACGAGTTCGGCCTCAGCCCGCAGCAACTCGTCGTCGTACCGGTCGGCGTCGACTTCGAGAGGTTCCGCCCGCGCGGCGCCCGCGTCCCGGGCCGGCTCGTCGCCATGTGCAGCGCGGACGTCCCGCTCAAGGGTCTGCCGGTCCTGCTCCGGGCGCTGGCCACACTGCCGCCGGAGGTCACGCTGACGTGCGTCACCAAGCCCGCCCCCGGCGGACCGACCGAGAAGCTGGTCGCCGACCTCGGGCTGGCCGACCGGGTCAGCTTCGTCAACGGACTCACCGACGCTGAGGTGGCCGAGCTGATGAGTTCGGCCGAGGTCTTCTGCGTCCCGTCCCTGTACGAGGGCTTCTCACTGCCCGCGCTGGAAGCAATGGCATGTGGCGCGCCGGTCGTCGCGTCGGCGGCCGGCGCGATCCCCGAGGTGGTCGGGACGGACGGGAGGTGCGGGGTGCTCGTCCCGCCCGGTGACGCCACCGCCCTCGCGAACACGATCCACGAACTGCTTGAGGATCCTGACCGCCGCGACCGGATGGGCGCCGCCGCCCGCGCCCGTGCCGTCGAACGGTTCAGCTGGCAGGCCACCGCCCGGGGCACCGTCGAGGTCTACCGCCGCGCCATGGAGGAGTTCACCAGTGCTCACCGTTGATTTCGACCGCCTCTCGGTCAACCCGGGCGACCGGCTGCTCGACCTCGGGGCCGGGCAGGGCCGGCACACGTTCGAGGCGCTGCGCCGCGGCGCGGAGGTGACCGCCGTCGACCTCAACCCCGATGACCTGAACCAGATCGAGCAGTGGGTGGGCGCGATGGTCGCGGCCGGGGACATCCCCGAACCGGCCACGCCGGTCACGCTCAAGGCCGATGCGCTCAACCTGCCCTTCGAGGCCGGGCACTTCGACCGGGTGATCGCCGCCGAGATCCTTGAGCACATCCCGGCCGACGAGGCGGCCATCGCCGAACTCGTCCGCGTCACCAAGCCTGGTGGGATGGTCGCGGTGACCGTCCCGCGCCGGTGGCCCGAGGCAATCTGCTGGACCCTGTCCGACCGGTATCACGAGGTCGAGGGCGGGCACGTCCGGATCTATCGCGGATCGGAACTGGTGGGCAGGCTGCAGGCGGCGGGCCTGGCCCTGCTGGACGAGCACCACGCGCACGCGCTGCACTCGCCGTACTGGTGGCTCAAGTGCGCGTCCGGGGTCGACAACGAGACGGTGCTGACGAAGGCCTATCACCAGGTGCTGGTCTGGGACCTGATGAAGAAGCCGAGGCTGACCCGGACGGCGGAGAGGCTCCTGAACCCCGTGCTGGGCAAGAGCCTGGTGCTCTACCTGCGGAAGCCCTACCTGCCGTGACGGTCGAACTCCCCGGCGTCCTCACCAGGGCGCAGATCCGTGCCACCGCCGAGCACATCGTCTCGCTGCAGCACTCGGACGGGCTGATCCCGTGGTTCACCGGCCATTACGGCGACCCGTGGAACCACGTCGAGGCCGCGATGGCGCTGACCGCCGCGGGCCTGCGGGAACCCGCGCGCCGCGCGTACGACTGGCTGGCCGGATCCCAGTCGGCGGAGGGGTCGTGGCCCGCCGAGACCACCGGCGCCGTGATCACCAGCGACCGCCGCGACACCAACCAGGCCGCCTACTGCGCGGTGGGTGTCTGGCACGAATGGCTGGTCACGCGCGACCGCGCGTTCATCGACGCGCTCTGGCCGACCGTCCGCGCCGCCCTGGACTGGGTGGTGGCGCAGCAACGCCCCGACGGGGCCGTCCGCTGGGCCGGCCCGGCCGACGACGACGCGCTGCTGATCGGCAGTTCCTGCATCGTGCTGTCACTGCGCTGCGGGCTCGCGCTCGCCGACGTCGTGGGCGAGTCGCAGCCGGACTGGGAACTGGCCGCCGCCGAACTCGCGCACGCCGTGCTCGTCCACCCCGACCGCTTCCAGCGGGAGCAGGAGCAGGCGCGGCACTCGATGCACTGGTACTACCCGGTGCTCGGCTCCGCCGTGCGCGGCGCGGCCGGCCGCGCCCGGCTCGCGTCGCGCTGGGACGAGTTCGTCGTCCCCGGACGTGGAGCGCGTTGCGTCTGGGACCACCTGTGGGTGACCGGAGCCGAGACGTGCGAGCTGGCCATCGCGCTGGACGCCGTGGGCGAGCGGAAGCGGGCCGTGGCGCTGGTACGTGACGTGCAGTTCACGCGCGACCCGGGCGGCGGCTATCAGACCGGCTGGGTCTTCCCGGAGGAGGTGTTCTGGCCCGGAGACCTCTCCAGCTGGACCGACGGCGCGATGATCCTGGCCGCCGACGTCCTGTCGGACAGCACGCCAGGCAGCGGGCTCTTCCGCGGGGACGGCCTGCCCCCGCTCGCGCAGATCACCCGCTGCGACCATGCCTGCCTTGTGGCGAGCTCCGGTGGTTGAGGTCCGCGCTCGCGAGCCTCGAAACCCCGACATCCTCGCGATCGCTGACGCGGTCAAGGGATTCCTGCCGTCGGACGAGGCCGAGGCATTGCGCACCGCCGCCGCCTCGGCGACCGCCGGGGTATGGCTGGAGATCGGTACGTACTGCGGCAAGTCGACACTGCACCTCGGCTCGGTGGCGGCTGCCGTCGGTGCCCACCTGGTCACCGTCGACCATCATCACGGCTCCGAGGAGAACCAGCCCGGTTGGGAGTGGCACGACGCCTCGCTCGTCGACCCGCACACCGGCCGGCTCGAGACGCTGCCGGCGCTGCGACATGCCCTGGCAGACGCGGGGTTGGAGACGACGGTCAGCGTCGTTGTCGGCACGACCTCGCAGGTTGCGGCCTGGTGGTCGACGCCGGTCCAGTTCCTGTTCCTGGACGGCAACCACACCGAGGCCGTCGCGCAGCACGACTACGAACACTTTGCCCGGCACGTCGTGCCAGGAGGCTTGCTGGCGATCCACGACGTCTTCCCCGACCCGGCCGACGGCGGCCGTCCGCCGTACGACGTCTTCCGGCGGGCACTGGACACCGGCGCTTTCGCCGAGGTCGGCCAACAGGGATCGTTGCGCGTCCTGCGACGTGCTGCCGACCCGATTGGGTGACCGCGTTCGGGGGTAGGCGCAGTACATGACTGACACCACTCCTATGAAGAACGCCGAAGAGGTCGTCACCTTCCTCGTGCGGCAGCACAACGAGATCAAGGGCATGTTCTCCCGGGTCGCCCGCACCCAGGGCAGCGAACGGCAGGAGTCGTTCGACCAGCTGCGCCGGCTGCTCGCCATCCACGAGAGCGCCGAGGAACTCATCGTCCATCCTCGGGCCAAGCGGGAGCTGTCGGACGGCGACACCGTCATCGAGCACCTACTCGAGGAGGAGGACGAGGCCAAGCACACCCTCGCCGACATCGAGGACCTCGACGTCGACTCCACCGAGTTCGAGGTCGAGTTGGAGAAGTTGCGCCAGGCCGTCCTGCACCACGCGCAGGAGGAGGAGAAGGACGAGTTCGCCCGCTTGGTAGCCGCCGTGGACGAGGACACGCTGATCAGGATGCGCCGCGCCGTCGAGCTCGCCGAGGCCACTGCGCCGACCCATCCGCGTCCCGGTATCGGTGAGTCGCGGGCGGCGAATGTTCTCGTCGGACCGTTCGCCGCAATGGTGGACCGGGCCCGCGATCTGATCTCCGGGACCGACTTCCGGTCCTAACTCGTGGCGTCAGGCTATCCTGACGCCATGGGCAAGGACGACCCCCGCTGGCTGGACGGCCGCGCCGCCTGGGAGCGGTTGCGCTCCTGGTGGCGCCCTCATCCGGCCGGCGACGGCATGGCCGCGCTGGCCGACGTCGGGCAGCTGCGGCGCCTGCTGGACCAGATCGAGTTCGCGGCCGTCCGGCAGGCCCGGCGTGACGGTCGGTCGTGGGCAGAGATCGCGGTGAGTCTCGGCGTCACCCGCCAGTCGGCGTGGGAACGGTTTCGGGACTTCGACCGCTCGCCCGAGATGGATCCGCCCGACCCGTCGGCGGCCACTACCGCGGCGGTCTCCGCCGATCTGGTCGCACTGCAGGCGCGCCGACGGCGTGCCTCCATCGTCGTCCCCGATGTCGTTGGCCTGGATCTGCAGAGCGCCCGCCTGCTGATCTCCCGGGCCGGCCTGCACGCCGTCGCCGCGGACCCGGACGGACCGCCGCTGGAACTCGCCGACGAGCGCCGGACGATCATCAAGGGCCAAGCCCCGGAGTCCGGCGCCAAGGTGCCGGCCGACACGCGTATCCGGCTCTGGCTGGATGAGCGGGGCGACGGTTCCGGGGGCGCCGGCGTCCGCGAGCCACGTCGCCCCACGCCGCGCACCGGCTCCGGGCGCGCCGTCGCAGATTCTTAGAGCTGCCACAGACCGCACCTACAGGTCGACCGCGCAGATGATCTCCGGCCCGCCTGACAGGCGGCTCGGCGGGACTTCAGTCGACCGGGACGTCCAGGTGGGGCCGGTCGACCGCGGCGCCCGGCCCGTCGAAGTGCCACCACTCGCCGTCGTAGATCGTCAGCGTCGGGTCCGACTGCATCGCCTCGCGCAGGATCTTGCGGTTGGCCCGCTGGCGTGCGGTGACCCCGTCGGTCGCATAGGCGGTCGCTTGCGGCGTGAAGGAATCGAAGTCGGTACCCATGTCGAGGTACTCGCCGTCCCGGTGCGCGATCGTCACGTCGACCGATCGCGCCGCCGTGTGCGAGCGGGCATACGGGCCGGGACGGGCGACCCACGCCGGGTCAGGCACGACCTCGAACATGTGCTCCTGCACCTCGCGCGGGCGGTAGCAGTCCCAGAACACCAGCCGGTAGCCCTTCTTGCGCAGCACCGATGCCGCGTGGCGAAGACCCGTCACGAGATCTTCGTGCACCAGACAGCGGGCATCGCGCGGGTACAGCCGCACCTTGGTGAAGTTGTTCGTCGTGGCGTACCGCAGGTCCAGGATCGCGTCGGGCACCGCCGTCCGGACGTCCACCAGGCCCGCAGCAGCCGCAGCGTCCGACACTGCAGGGATCGGCGTGTGAGTCGGGGTCGGGCTGGTGCGGGTCGGCAAGGAGGGCTCCGGGGCAGGCGGCGCAGATGCTGTCGGAGTGATCATCGGCGCGGATGCTGACGACCGTACCGGCGCGGGTGAACTGGATTCGGTCACAGCCGATCCTGTCGCACACCCGGCCAGCAGCAGGACGAGCAGAGGCGCAATCCGCACCTCAGTCGACGGGGACGTCGAGATGGGGACGCGGGGTGTGCGAACCGGGACCGTTGAAGTGCCACCACTCGCCCTTGTAGTTCCAGAGCGATCCGTCCGAGATCATCGCCTTGTTCAACATCTTGCGGTTCGCGACCTGCCGTGGCGTCAGCCCTTCCTTGGCGCCGGCGTTCGAGTGGGAGATCGCGGTGAAGTTGCAGTAGCCGCTGCCCATGTCGACGAGCGTCCCGTCGGCGTTGGCCAGGGTGAGGTCGACCGCGCGGCCGACCTCGTGCTGGGTGCCCTTCGGGCCGGGCCGGGCCACCCAGTCGGCGTTCTTCACGATGTCGAACATCGCCTTCTGCACGGCGCGTGGCCGATAGCAGTCCCACATCGCCAGGCGGTATCCCTGCGCGCGCAGGACAGCCGCCGCGTGCGTCAGCCCCGGCACCATCGTCTTGTGCACCAGGCAGCGCGCATCGGCCGGGTAGAAGCGGTGCTTCGTCCAGTTGTCCTTGCTGGCATACGCCAGTGCGATCACGGCGTCGGGTACGGCCGAGCGGATGTCGACCAGGCCGACGGCCGCCTGGGCGGCCGATACCGGCGGGACGGGCAGCACGGCGGTGGGCGACGCCGTCGGCGTTGCGGGCCGGATCGTGGTGCGCGGCGGTGTCGGGCCGGGTGGCGTACTGAGCGCGGTCGAGGACGGGAGAGTCGGCGACGCGGTTGTCGCGCTCGCCGTGCTACCGGCGGGGGAGGACGTCGGCGCGGACTGCGAGGCGGCC
>Ga0105247_10002704_pt1 | contig 11895 bp, 10 predicted proteins | sample KBSS24metaG_FD_81519 | JGI IMG/M metagenome (GOLD analysis project Ga0105247, IMG submission 81519) | Switchgrass rhizosphere microbial communities from Kellogg Biological Station, Michigan, USA - KBS S2-4 metaG | ecosystem: Host-associated > Plants > Roots > Rhizosphere > Soil | place...
CTCGCCGACGCGCACGTGAAGGCGCTCGAACTGGCCGAGGCGGGCACCAACCAGATCATCAACCTGGGCAGCAGCGCCGGCTACTCGGTGCGCGAGGTGCTCAAGGCCGTGCAGGAGGTCACCGGGCAGGACGTGCCGCTCGAGCCGGCCCCGCGGCGAGCCGGCGACCCGGCGACGTCCGTCGCCTCGAACGCGAAGGCCCGTGACGTGCTGGGCTGGCAGCCGGGGCGCGACCTGCAGCAGATGGTCGCCGATGCCTGGAGTTTCGCGCAGGAATATTGAGCCCCCATGACTCAGTTCTGTTGACAGTGGCCTGCGCTGAAGGGCAGCATGGGCCGAACAACAGGTAACTGAGAACAGGGAGCCAGAACCATGGCACGTGCGGTCGGAATCGACCTGGGAACCACCAACTCGGTGGTGTCCGTCCTCTCCGGTGGCGAGCCGGAGGTCATCGCGAACGCCGAGGGTTCGCGCACCACCCCCTCGGTCGTCGCCTTCGCCAAGAACGGCGAGGTGCTCGTCGGCGAGGTCGCCAAGCGCCAGGCCGTCACCAACGTCGACCGGACGATCCGAAGCGTCAAGCGGCACATGGGCGAGGGCAACTGGACCGTCGACATCGACGGCAAGCCATACACGCCGCAGGAGATCAGCGCCCGCGTCCTGCAGAAGCTCAAGCGCGACGCCGAGGCCTACCTGGGCGAGACGGTCACCGACGCGGTCATCACCGTCCCGGCCTACTTCAACGACGCGCAGCGCCAGGCCACCACCGAGGCCGGCCAGATCGCGGGCCTGAACGTCCTGCGCATCGTCAACGAGCCCACTGCCGCCGCGCTGGCGTACGGGCTGGACAAGGGCGAGGACCAGACGATCCTGGTCTTCGACCTGGGCGGCGGGACGTTCGACGTGTCCCTGCTGGAGATCGGCGAGGGTGTCATCGAGGTCAAGGCGACCTCCGGCGACAACCACCTCGGCGGTGACGACTGGGACCAGCGGATCATCGACTGGCTCGTCGACAAGTTCAAGAGCGCGCACGGCATCGACCTGACCAAGGACAAGATGGCCATGCAGCGCCTGCGCGAGGCGGCCGAGAAGGCGAAGATCGAACTCTCCAGCAGCCAGCAGACGAGCATCAACCTGCCGTACATCACGCAGGACGCCGAGAAGAACCCGCTGTTCCTGGACGAGTCGCTGAGCCGCGCCGAATTCCAGAAGATCACCAGCGACCTGCTCGAGCGCACCAAGATCCCGTTCCAGAACGTCCTGAAGGACGGCGGCGTCCCGGTCTCGGAGATCGACCACGTCGTGCTCGTCGGTGGCTCGACCCGCATGCCGGCCGTCGTCGACCTGGTCAAGGAGCTGACCGGCGGCCGCGAGCCGAACAAGGGCGTCAACCCGGACGAGGTCGTCGCCGTCGGCGCCGCGCTGCAGGCCGGCGTGCTCAAGGGCGAGGTCAAGGACGTCCTGCTGCTCGACGTCACCCCGCTGTCCCTCGGCATCGAGACCAAGGGCGGCATCATGACCAAGCTGATCGAGCGCAACACCACGATCCCGACCAAGCGCTCCGAGGTCTTCACCACGGCCGATGACAACCAGAGCTCCGTCCAGATCCAGGTGTACCAGGGCGAGCGCGACATCGCGGCCTACAACAAGAAGCTCGGCATGTTCGAGCTGACCGGCCTGCCGCCGGCACCGCGGGGCATCCCGCAGATCGAGGTCACCTTCGACATCGACGCCAACGGCATCGTGCACGTGACCGCGAAGGACGTGGCCACGGGCAAGGAGCAGGGCATGACCATCACCGGTGGTTCCGGCCTGTCCAAGGACGAGATCGACCGGATGATGAAGGACGCCGAGGCCCACGCCGAGGAGGACAAGAAGCGCCGGGACGAGGCGGAGATCCGCAACAGCGCCGAGGGGCTGGTGTTCACGACCGAGAAGTTCCTCGGCGAGAACGGCGACAAGCTGCCCGAGGACGCCCGCACCAACCTGACCAGCGCGGTGGACGAGCTGAAGAAGCTCCTCGAGGGGGCCGACTTCGAGGCGATCAAGGCCGCGCAGGAGAAGGTCAGCCAGATCGCCAGCGAGGCCGGCGGCGCGCTCTACGCCGCCGCGGCCGCTGCCGGTGAGACCCCGGAGGGTGCTGCGGCCGGTGCCGGGTTCGGCGGCGACTTCGGTACCGACGCCGGCGGTGCCTCCAGCGCCGACGACGGCGTCGTCGACGCCGAGGTCGTGGATGAGGGCGACTCGAAGTGAGCGAGCTCGCGAGCGAACCAAAGGGACAGGATGGCTGACGAGGACCGGACGGGCTCCCCCGAGCAGGAGCCCGTCCGCATCACCGACAAGCGCAAGATCGATCGTGAACCCTCGGAGGGGGCGGCCGAGGCCGCCTCCTCCGAGCAGGCGGTCCCCTCGCTGGAGGAGCAGATCGACGCGGTCGATGAGAACGCCGTGCTGCTCGCCGAGCGGACGGCCGACCTGCAGCGGCTGCAGGCCGAGTACGCCAACTACCGCAAGCGCGCCGAGCGCGAGCGGCTGCTGGCCGGCGAGGTCGCGGTCGGCCGAGTGCTGAACGATTTCCTGCCGGTGCTGGACAACCTGGACCTGGCCAGGTCGCACGGCGAGCTGACCGGCGGCCTGAAGGCCATCGCCGACCAGCTCGACGCGGTCTTCGGCAAGCTCGGCCTCGAGCCGGTCGGGGCGGTGGGCGATCCGTTCGACCCGTCCCTGCACGAGGCCGTTCTGCACGACGTCAGCGACGACCCGACGATCACGGAGCCGACCGTCACGACCGTGATGCGGTCCGGCTACAAGCACGGCGACCGGCTGCTGCGCCCCGCGATGGTGGGCGTCAGCGACCCGGCCAACTAGACGACAGAGGCCAACCAGACGACAGAGGCCAACCAGACGACAGAGGAGGTGACGTCGGGTGAGTACGCAGGACTACATCGAGAAGGACTACTACAAGGTGCTCGGCGTCGCCAAGGACGCCGACACCAAGACGATCAAGAAGGCTTTCAACAAGATCGCCAAGGAGTCGCACCCGGACCACAACCCGGACGACGCCAAGGCCGAGGCGCGCTTCAAGGAGGCCTCCGAGGCCTACTCCGTGCTGTCCGACGCGGACAAGCGCAAGGAGTACGACGAGACGCGCGCGATGTTCGCCGGCGGTGGATTCCGCCCGGGTGGCTTCGGTGGCGGCGGCTTCGGCGGGGCAGGTGCGCCCGGCGGGACGAACGTCAACTTCGACCTCAGCGACCTGTTCGGCGGTGGCGGAGGTGGCGGCGCGTCCAGCATCTTCGACACGATCTTCGGTGACACCACCGCCGGTCGTGGGGGTGCCCGCCGGCGCGGTCCTGCAGGACCCGGCCCGGCCGCGGCGGCCCGCGGCGCGGACCAGGAGGCCACGATCAGCCTCTCCTTCGAGGAGGCCGTGCGCGGCTCGACCCTGCCGTTGTCACTGACCGCGCCGGGGACCTGCACGCTCTGCGCCGGAACCGGTGCCAAGCCCGGCACGTCCATGCACACCTGCCCCACCTGCGGTGGGGCCGGATCGGTCAACAACAACATGGGCGGCTTCGGCTTCAGCGAGCCGTGCCGCACCTGCCGCGGCAAGGGCCGCATCCCGGACGACCCGTGCCCGCAGTGCCACGGCAGCGGCGTCGCCAACCAGACCCGAAACATCCAGGTCCGCGTGCCGTCCGGCATCAAGGACGGCGCGAAACTGCGCCTGGCCGGCAAGGGCTCGCCCGGCACGAACGGCGGCCCGTCCGGCGACCTGTTCGTCACCGTCCGGGTCGGTGCGCACCCGCTGTTCGGGCGCAAGGACGACAACCTGACCCTCACCGTCCCGATCAGCTTCACCGAGGCGGCCCTGGGCACCACGCTGCGCGTGCCGACGCTGGACGGCGCCGTGTCGCTGAAGGTCCCGGCGGGCACCCCGTCCGGCCGCACCCTGCGCGTCCGCGGCCGCGGCGTGACGACGAAGAAGGGCACGGGCGACCTGCTGGTCACGGTCGAGGTGGCGGTCCCCGCCAAGGTCAACCAGTCGGCGCGCGACGCGCTGGAGGCCTACGCCCTGGCCATGCCGGACGACCCGCGGCCGCACATCACCGCGGCGCTGCCGAAGGAGCCGAGCGATGCCTGAGCGCCGCCCTCCGCGCAACGTCCCCGAGGACGCTCCCGTCTTCGTCATCTCGGTCGCAGCCGAACTGGCCGGCATGCACGCCCAGACGCTGCGGCAGTACGACCGGCTCGGGCTCGTCTCGCCCGGGCGGACGGGCGGCGGTGGGCGGCGGTACTCGGCGCGGGACGTCGCGCTGCTGCGCGAGGTGCAGCGACTTTCGCAGATCGAGGGCGTCAACCTGGCCGGCATCAAGCGGATCATCGAGCTGGAGTCACAGGTCGAGGCGCTGCAGTCACGGCTGGCCGAGATCGCAGCCGAACTGGACCACGCCCACGCGGAACTGGTGCGGCGCTCGTCCCCGTCCTCGCTGGTCGTCTGGCAGCCGCAGCCCCGCCGTTCGCGCTAGGCGCAAGTCGTGGTCGGTGTGCAGGGTGTGACCCTGCAAACCGACCAGGACTCGTGGCCCGCCGCTCCCGGCGGCGCCGCTAGGGTCATCACCCATGAAGGGCATCGTTCTGGCCGGCGGCACCGGCACCCGGCTGCATCCGATCACCCGCGCGGTCAGCAAGCAGCTGCTGCCGGTCTACGACAAGCCGATGATCTACTACCCGCTCTCGGTGCTCATGCTCGCCGGGATCCGGGACATCCTGATCATCACGACCCCGCACGAGCAGGAGCAGTTCGTCCGCCTGCTCGGCGACGGGTCGCAGTGGGGCATCTCGCTGCGCTACGCCGTGCAGCCTTCGCCTGACGGGCTGGCACAGGCCTTCGTCATCGGCGCAGACCACGTCGGGGACGACAGCTGCGCGCTGGTGCTCGGCGACAACATCTTCTTCGGGCACGGGATCGGCGACCAGCTCGAGGCTGCGGCGGCGTCCAGCCTGGGCTGCACCCTGTTCGGCTACCGGGTCCGGGACCCTGAGCGCTACGGCGTCGCGGTGCTGGACGAGGACGGCGTGCTGGTCGACATCGAGGAGAAGCCGACCCAGCCGCGGTCGAACCTGGCGATCACCGGCCTGTACTTCTACGACAGCGACGTGATCGGTCACGCGGCCGAGTTGAAGCCCTCCGCCCGTGGCGAGCTGGAGATCACCGACCTGAACCGCATCTACGTCGAGCAGGGTCGCGCGTCTCTCGTCGACCTCGGCCGCGGCACCGCCTGGCTGGACACGGGCACGACCGACTCCCTGCTGGAGGCCGGCGAGTTCGTCCAGGTCCTGCAGCACCGGCAGGGCATCACCATCGCCTGCCTGGAGGAGGTCGCCATGCGCGGTGGCTTCATCACCCCCGAGCAGGCCCTCGAGGCCGCCGACGCGATGGGCAAGTCGTCCTACGGGGCGTATCTGCGGCAGACCGCGCTCGCCGCAGTGGCCGAGGGCACCAACAACCGGGCGTGGCTGTAGATGTTCGAGATCGCGGAGATGACCGTCGCGCCCTCAGCGATCGACGGCCTGCTCGTCATCACCCCGAAGTCGGTCACCGACGACCGCGGCACGGTGCGGGAGTTCTTCCGGACCTCCGGTTTCGAGTCGGCGGGCATACGCGTGCCGGAGCGGTGGCAGCAGGTCAACATGACCTGGACGCACCGCGGCGGCGTCCGGGGGCTGCACGGCGAGGCGATGACCAAGCTGGTCGGGCTGGCCGCGGGAACGGCGCTGGGCGCGTACGTCGATGCCCGTCCCGGTTCGGCCACCCGCGGCGCGGTCGTGACGGTTCCGCTGGAGGTCGGGACGCAGGTGCTGGTCCCGGCCGGGGTGCTGAACGGGTTCCAGGCCACGTCCGACCCGGGCTGCCAGTACGTCTACTGCTTCGACGCAGAATGGGTCCCGGGCATGGCCGGAGTCGCGGCGACGCCGCTGGACCCCGCGCTGGCGATCGCCTGGCCCGTCCCGATCGATCCGGCGGACCCCGCGCAGATCAGCGCGAAGGACGCGAGCGCGCCCCCGTTCGCCTCGCTCTGATCAGTGCGAGCGGGAGCCGAACGCGATTGCGCGCCCGAGTAGGACAGCGAGGAAGGGGCTGCAGAGCAGCCACGCGAGCAGGATCGTCAGTAGCACGCCAGACCTATCGGCCACCGCCGGCCGCTCGTGAGCGCGATCAGCCCGGGCGTAACAGAGTTGAGCGGAACAGACTCAAGTCTTGGGACGTTATCCCGATCGGACCTTACGAAACATCGCTCCGAGAGGGTGAACTATCCGCATGGACATGACGACGCGTAGCAGCACCGCGATCTCCACGGCTCAGAAGACGGCGGCCGAGCGCGGCAACCCAGCACTGGAACCGGCGCATCTGCTCGTGGCGTTGCTGGACGACGCCGAGGGACTGCCGCGCCCGCTGCTGCAGGCGGTCGGGGTGGACCCGATCGCCTTCCGCGCCGAGGCCCAGCACCTCGTGGACAAGCTGCCGGCCGCGTCCGGCTCGACCGTCGCCGTCCCGTCCGCCTCCCGTGGCCTGCTGGCCGTGCTCAGCGTCGCGGAGCGCGAGGCGCGCGACCGCGGCGACGAATACGTCTCCACCGAACACCTGCTGATCGGCCTGGCCTCCGGCGACGGCGACGCCGCGGCGCTGTTCGCCTCCCACGGCGTGAAGCCGGAGGCGCTGCGCGACGCGCTGACCGCGGTGCGCGGCTCGGCACGGGTCACGACCCCCGACCCGGAGGGGACGTTCCAGGCGCTGGAGAAGTACGCGGTGGACCTCACCGCCGCCGCCCGCGACGGCAAGATCGACCCGGTGATCGGCCGTGACGCCGAGATCCGCCGCGTGGTGCAGGTGCTCTCGCGACGGACCAAGAACAACCCCGTCCTCATCGGCGAGCCCGGCGTCGGCAAGACCGCCGTCGTCGAGGGGCTCGCGCAGCGCATCGTCGCCGGTGACGTCCCGGAATCCCTGCGCGGTAAGCGATTGATGAGCCTGGACCTGGGCGCGATGGTCGCCGGTGCGAAGTACCGCGGCGAGTTCGAGGAGCGCCTCAAGGCCGTGCTGAACGAGATCAAGGACAGCGGCGGCCAGGTCATCACCTTCATCGACGAACTGCACACCGTCGTCGGCGCCGGCGCGACCGGCGAAGGGGCCATGGACGCCGGCAACATGCTCAAGCCGATGCTGGCCCGCGGCGAACTGCGGATGGTCGGCGCCACCACGCTGGACGAGTACCGCGAGCACATCGAGAAGGACCCCGCCCTGGAGCGCCGCTTCCAGCAGGTGCTGGTCGGCGAGCCCTCCGTCGAGGACACGATCGGCATCCTGCGCGGCCTCAAGGGCCGCTACGAGGCGCACCACAAGGTGCGGATCAACGACGGCGCGCTCGTCGCCGCCGCGGCGCTGAGCGACCGGTACATCACGTCCCGCTTCCTGCCGGACAAGGCGATCGACCTCGTGGACGAGGCCGCGTCCCGGCTGCGCATGGAGATCGACTCCCGCCCCGTCGAGATCGACGAACTGCAGCGCGCCGTCGACCGGCTGCGCATGGAGGAACTCGCGCTGACCAAGGAGACGGACGAGGCCTCCGCCGCGCGGCTGTCGAAGCTGCGCGCCGAACTCGCCGACCTCACCGAGAAGCTCGACGCGCTGAACACGCGTTGGGAACGGGAGAAGTCCGGCCTCAACCGCGTCGGCGAGCTCAAGGAGCGGCTGGACGAGCTGAAGGGTCAGGCCGAGCGCGCTCAGCGCGACGGCGACTTCGAGGTCGCATCCCGCCTGCTCTACGGCGAGATCCCCGCGCTGGAGAAGGAGATCGAGGACGCCGCGGCCGCTGAGCAGGCTCCCGCGGACGCCCTCGTGAAGGAGGAGGTCACCGCCGACGACATCGCCGAGGTCGTGCAGGCCTGGACGGGCATCCCCGCCGGACGCCTGCTCGAGGGCGAGTCCGCCAAGCTGCTGCGGATGGAGGAGGAGCTCGGCTCCCGCGTCATCGGGCAACGCGCTGCGGTGCGGTCGGTCTCCGACGCGGTACGGCGCGCCCGCGCCGGCATCTCCGACCCGAACCGTCCGACCGGCTCGTTCCTGTTCCTCGGCCCGACCGGCGTCGGCAAGACCGAGCTGGCCAAGGCACTGGCCGGCTTCCTGTTCGACGACGACCGCGCGATGGTGCGCATCGACATGTCCGAGTACTCCGAGAAGCACTCGGTGGCCCGCCTCGTCGGTGCACCCCCCGGTTACGTCGGCTACGACGAGGGCGGGCAGCTGACCGAGGCCGTGCGCCGGCGCCCGTACAGCGTGGTGCTGTTCGACGAGGTGGAGAAGGCCCACCCGGACGTCTTCGACATCCTGCTCGCCGTCCTCGACGACGGACGGCTGACGGACGGCCAGGGACGGACGGTCGACTTCCGCAACACGATCCTGGTGCTGACGTCCAACCTCGGATCGCACGCCCTGATCTCCGAGGACCTGCCGGACGAGCTGAAGCGCGACGCCGTGATGGGTGCGGTGCGTGGCCACTTCAAGCCCGAGTTCCTCAACCGACTGGACGACGTGGTGATCTTCGACCCGCTCACCACCGAGGACCTCACCCGGATCGTCGACATCCAGGTCTCCGCGCTGCAGGCCCGCCTCGCCGGCCGGCGGCTCGTCCTGGACGTCACGCCCGCCGCCCGCGAGTGGCTGGCCATCAACGGCTACGACCCGCTGTACGGGGCGCGGCCGCTACGCCGGCTCGTCCAGACCGCGATCGGGGATGCGCTGGCCCGCGAACTGCTCGCCGGCCAGGTGCGCGACGGCGACACCGTCCACGTCGAGGCACTGGAGGACCGCACCGGCCTGACCGTCGGCACGTCCCGCTGACATCAGGACGTCGGGGTCAGCCAGCGGCGGACGGCGGCGGTGCTGAGCAGCGAGGCGCCGACGATGACCGGGGTGGCGAACATGAGGGCCCAGAAGACCAGGCCGGCGGCGTCGGAGCCGACCTCGTCGTTCCATCGGAACGACCAGTACAGGCCCAGGATGATCGTGATCGCCGTCGCCGCCAGGTAGAGCCCGCGTCCGAGCGGCTTGCGGCCGACCAGCATGACGCCGCCGGCGATGAACAGCCCGCCGGCGAGCATGTTCGCGAAGCCGTTGGCCGCCAGTTCGCCTGCGGCGTTGTCGAAGTCGTTGCCGAAGTCGTCGAAGAACGAGGCGCCCTGGAACAGGATCGCGCCGGCGATGACCAGCATCCCGGCGACCACCCAGCCCAGGATCGCCGCCGCGGTCGCCGTACCCGGACGGCGCTCGCCTGCACCCGGCGCGGGCGGGGGGTAGCCCGGATAGCCGTACGCGGGGTAGCCCGGCGGCGGGTAGCCGGGCTGCTGGGCATAGGACGGGTACGGGTAGCCGCCCTGGGTGTAGCCCGGCGGCGGGTACCCCTGCGCGGGCGGGTAACCCTGCGCCGGGGTGGTCGGGTAGCCGGGTGGGGCGGTGGGCGGCGGTGGCGTGTAGTCCGGGCCCTGTCCGGGGTTCTGCTCAGTCACGTGACAACCGTAGGCTGCCGGCGCTCCGGCCGCAGATCGGCTGTGGACAAACTCAGATGTGGTCGCGGATGCAGTCGGAGTACGCCGAGGAGCCGAACTCCATGTCCAGGCACGGCTGGATCGTCCTCAACGCCCACACGGTGAAGATGATCGTGCCGACGGCACCGACCGCGGCCAGGACCATGCCGGCGATCGCGACCCCGCGACCGGCCCGGTTGGGGCGTACCCGTGACTCGCCCAGGCCGATGAAGCCGAAGACGAACGCCAGCACGATCGGGACGATGTTCAGCAGGCTCAGCCAGAACAGCGCCACGGAGGCGATGCCGAGTACGAGCGAGGCCTGGGCCCGTCCGGGGACGCCGGTCTTGAGCGGCACCTGCTGCGCCGGCGGGGCCGGGTAGCCCGGCGGCGGGTAGTAGCCCGGTGGCGGCGGGTACGGCTGGCCGTACGGGACCTGGGCCGGACCTGGCTGGGCGGCCAGGTGCGGCGGCAGCGGCGGCGCGACCGGCGGGGGCCCGAGGTGCGGCGGCGGTGTGGGAGGGACGTAGCCGGGCACGGCGTATTCGGGCGCGATCGGGTGCTCGGGGGCCCCGAACCGATACGGGTCGAAATCGACGAACGGGACCGGCTCCGGTCCCTGGTCGTCGGGCGTGGTCATGCCCAAAGCGTAGCCACGTATCCTTCCGGAGTACTTCCGACCGCATCAGTAGAGGAATTCATGACCGACGACAAGCGCACCGCCCGCGCCGACGCCCGCGCCGCGCTGAAGCAGCAGTTGGCCGAATCCCGCGCGAAGGCCGCCGCGGTGCCCCGTCCGGCGACCGTCAACTACGCCCTGTACGTCGGCGTCACCCAGATCGTCCTGATGCTGGTCTACGCGGCCCTGAGCTTCGGGTTCACCGACGGCCTGCACAAGCTGATCCGGGACGCCACCGGCAAGTCGATCAACGACGTCACCTTCACGGCCAAGGGCACGCCGCCCACCGGCGACGCGGTCACCGGCACCAAGCCGAGCGCCAGCACGGTCGCCAAGCCGGCCATCGCGATTTCGACCGCGATCACCACCAGTGGCAAGAAGTTCGGCGACAAGGACCTCGTCACCGATCAGAAGGTCGACTTCGCCTACACGGTCACGAACACCGGGTCGGTGGCGCTGAAGGACGTCACGGTCGATCGCGGCAAGACCAGCGGCGGCGGTGACTGGACGGACGTCGCCTGCGAGTTGAAGTCCCTCGAGCCGGGTGCGTCGACGGTCTGTACGCAGTCGTTCATGCTCAAGGCATCGGACCTCAGCGACTCGCTGAGCCGGTTCCGCACCCAGACCCTGATGTCGGTCGGCCTCTTCACACTGATGATCATCGTGATCGGCGGGATGATCCGGCGCGGTTCGGGCGGCGCCCGGTGGGGTTACATCGCCCTCAACATCATCGGTGCGTTCGTCAGCTTCCCAGCGGCCGCGCTGTACATCACGCAATTCACCAGCGACTGGCCCAAGCCGATGGGTGTCATCCAGTCACTGGCGGCGCTGGCCGGTCTGGTGGCGATCGTCCTGCTGATGCTGCCCAGGTCGGCCGAGTACTTCCGGACCGCACGCGCGGCCTCCGGCAAGCCGTCGATGTTCGGTGGCGGCGCCGCTGCCCGTGGCGCGGCCGGTGGTCGACGGGGCGGCCTCTTCGGGCCTCGTCCGACCGCCGCCCCGGCCCCGTCCACCCCGGCGGCAGGCGACGACTCCGTCAGCCTGACCAAGCAGAGCAAGTCGAAGACGCGTGCGGACGCCTCTGCCGCCAAGGGCGCCGAACTCGCCCGCGCCCGGGCGAAGGCCAGCAAGGCCAAGTCCCGCAAGACCGCCGACCGCTGACCTGCCCGCCCCGACCCGGAGGAACCTTCTCTTGTCTGACCGCGACGAACTCCTGAAGTTGATCAAGGACCTCGCGGTGGTGCACGGACGCGTCACCCTGTCGTCCGGCCGCGAGGCTGACTACTACATCGACCTGCGGCGCATCACCCTGCACCGCCGGGCGGCCCCGCTGGTCGGGCGCGTCCTGCGCGAACTGACCGCCGACTGGACCTACGAGGCCGCCGGTGGCCTGACGCTGGGCGCCGACCCGGTCGGCACCGCCGTCATGCACGCCTCCGGCGGGGCCGTCGACGCGTTCGTCGTCCGCAAGGGCACCAAGGCGCACGGAATGCAGCAGCGCGTCGAAGGCCCGTCCGTCAAGGACAAGCGGGTCCTGGTGGTCGAGGACGTCTCGACCACCGGCGGCTCGCCGCTGGAGGCGGTGGCCGCGCTGCGCGAGGCCGGTGCGACCGTCGTCGGTGTCGCGGTGA
>Ga0105247_10002705_pt1 | contig 11885 bp, 8 predicted proteins | sample KBSS24metaG_FD_81519 | JGI IMG/M metagenome (GOLD analysis project Ga0105247, IMG submission 81519) | Switchgrass rhizosphere microbial communities from Kellogg Biological Station, Michigan, USA - KBS S2-4 metaG | ecosystem: Host-associated > Plants > Roots > Rhizosphere > Soil | place...
GAACTGCGCCGGGCGGGCGCGGTGGCGGCTCTGGAGCCCCAAGTCTTTGATCTGCTTGCCTATCTGGTGTCGCACCGCGACCGGGTCGTGACCAAGGATGAGATCAACACCGCCATCTGGGGCGGACGCATCGTCTCCGAAGCCGCGCTGTCGAGCCGGATCAGCTCGGTCCGGCAGGCCATCGGCGACGACGGCAAGCATCAGGCGGTCCTCCAGACCGTGCACGGCCGCGGCTTTCGCTTCATCGCGTCCGTCACGACGGATCAGGCCCCAGCCGTGCCCATGGCGGCCGAGCGCCATCCGCGCGAACGCCCCATCGTGGCCGTGCTGCCCTTCGAGAATCTCTCCGGCGATCCGCGCGAGGAGTATTTCTCCGACGGACTGACGGCCGACATCGTAGCGAGGCTCGCACGGCACCGGTGGCTGAGCCTCGTCGCGCGCAACACGATGACGCAGTTCAAGGGCCGCGCCACCGGTATCGCAGATCTCGCGCGCGAGACTGGCGCCAACTATATGGTCGAAGGTAGTGTCCGGCGGTCGAGTGATCGCGTCCGCGTCAATGTCGCGCTCATCGATGCGCAGAGCGGAAGCTGTCTCTGGACCGAACGCTATGAGCGCGAGTTGCGCGACATCTTCGACGTCCAGGACGACATCACCCAGACGATTGCGGCGCGCATCGAGCCGGAGATTGGCAATGAGGAGCGGCGCAGGACCGTCATTGGCTCAGGCTCGCGCGATCTGCAGGCCTGGGAATACTACCATCTGGGCGTCTCGCATTTCTTCAAATTCACCGGCCCCGACAATCTGAAAGCCCAAGAGCTTCTACAGAAAGCGCGCGAGGCCGATCCGGATTTCGGCGACGCCCATGCGTGGTGGGCCTATGCCGTGGTCCTCGGCACAGTCTACTGGAACACTGAGGCGTCGCCAGAGATTCTCGAAGGCGCCCTCGCTGCCACGCAGCGGGCGCTCGAGACCGACGGCCAGAACGCGGTCTTCTATGCGCTGAAAGCGCGCGTGCAGCTCGCGCGCGGCGAATACGAAAGCGCCATCGAAGGCAACAAGATCGCGGTGGAGCTCAACCCCTCCTTTGCCGCTGCGCATTGCGGGTTCGCCGACTCCCTCACCTATCTCGGCCGCTATGACGAAGCGATCGCACGTTTTGAAAAAGCGATCGGCCTCAGCACCAACGATCCGCAGCGCTGGGCGTTCTTCACCTATGGCGCGCTGGCGCTGATCCTGAAGAAGGATTTTGAGCGCGCCTTAGAATGGACTGAGCGCGCGAGCGAAATCCCCAACCGCCAATATTGGACGCTGGCGCACAAAGCCGTCGCGCTCGCCTATCTCGGCCGGGAAGCGGAAGCCAAACACGCGCTCGACGCCGCCATCGCCGAACAGCCGGACCTCAGCATCGGCTTCGCACGCAGGAAGATGTATTTCTTGAAGCGCGCCGAACAGCTTGAATTCTACCTCGCCGGCTTGAAGCGCGCCGGTGCGCGCGATTGAATGGTGGCGGCAAAAAATTGTCGTCAACGACGCGCATCGACCAGTCGTTTCACGTATGGCAAGATTCGAGTCACGATGATTTTCACGCCCGCTGGATTTGGGTGGATTCCATCGGTCTGGTTGAGCTTCGGATTCAAAGCGACACCGTCGAGAATGAAGGGATAGAAAAGCACGCCGTATTGTTTTGCGAGCCTGGGATAGATCGCATCGAATTGGGCAGCGTATTCCGGGCCGAGATTGCGCGGCGCGTGCATTCCACAAAGCAGGACGGCGACATGCGCCGCTTTCAGCTTTGTGATGATCGCGTTCAAATTTTTCTCGGTCTGGGCGGGCGCCAAGCCTCTCAGCGCGTCGTTCGAGCCCATCTCGACGATCGCCGCCTGCGGCTTGTCCGCTAGCGACCAGTCGAGCCGGGAAAGCCCGTCGGCAGAGGTATCGCCAGAGACGCCGGCATTGATGATCTTGGCGTCGACCCCGGCGGCTTTTAGCTTTTCCTGCAAAACAGTCGTGTATTCGGTGCCGGGCGGCAGACCGTAACCTTGTGTAAGGCTTGTACCGAACGCCAGGATTTTGACGGGCGCGGCGCGCACTGGCCCGGAAGTCAGCGCCAGTAAAGCCGCAGCAAAGACGAAGGCTTGCTTGAATCGACTATTTCTCATGCCATATCGCCTAGAGTGCGTGCCCTATATAGAGAGAATTATCCCTCATGCAGCCCCCCGCGTCCGCGATCAATCTGGAAGATGTACGCCTGAGGCTGCCGAGCGCCGCGGGACCGGTCAACATCCTGAACGGCATATCGCTGAACGTTGCGAGCGGTGAGACCATGGCCCTCCTCGGCCCCTCAGGTTCGGGCAAATCTTCTTTGATGATGATCGCGGCAGGGTTGGAAGCCGCGACCTCAGGCCGGGTGACTGTCGCCGGAACCGATATCACGCGGCTCTCCGAGGACGCGTTGGCGCGCTTCCGCCGCGGGCGCGTAGGTATCGTGTTCCAATCATTCCACCTGATCCCGACGATGACCGCGCTGGAAAACGTCGCGGTACCGCTCGAACTGATCGCGGTACACGACGCTTTCGACCGTTCCAGGAAAGCTTTAGATGCCGTGGGGCTTGGTGCGCGCGTCGAGCACTATCCGAGCCAGCTCTCCGGCGGCGAACAACAGCGGGTAGCGCTGGCCCGCGCGATGGCGCCGGAGCCGCAGGTGCTGTTCGCCGACGAGCCGACCGGCAACCTCGACGGCGAGACAGGTGAGGAAATCGCCGATCTCATTTTTGCGCTCCACGCACAAGCGCGCACGACGTTGTTCGTGGTGACCCACGAGCAGGCCCTTGCTCGCCGCTGCGGCCGTGTGGTGCAGCTCAAGGATGGGCGCATCGTGACCGACGAGCGCACATGAACATTTCCCTCGCGTTCCGGCTGGCGGCGCGTCAGGCACGCAGCGGCCTTTCCGGCTTTCGCATCTTCTTCGCATCGCTCGTTCTGGGTGTGATGGCGATTGCGGGCGTTGGGTCCCTGTCGGAAGCGTTTCTGACCGGTCTGGCGCAACAGGGCCGCGTGCTGCTGGGAGGCGATGTATCGATCGGGCTGGTGCATCGCGAGACGAGCAACGAAGAGCACGCGTATCTCGCAACGCAAGGCCGCGTCTCCGAAACCGCGTCCATGCGCGCTATGGCTTACGCGATGAAGAACGGCGCAGAAGGCGAACGCCAGCTCATCGAACTCAAAGCGACTGACAAGCTTTATCCGCTCTACGGGTACGTCGAAACATCTCCGGATGTCGCGCTGAAGGACGCTCTTGCGTGTAACAACTCGACATGCGGCGCGCTTGTCGAGCAGACGTTGCTCGGCCGCCTGCACATCAGCCGTGGAAGCATCATCCGCGTCGGCACGCAGAATTTTCGGATCGAAGCCGTGCTGCTGCGTGAACCGGACCGCATCTCCGGCGGCTTCAGTCTCGGCCCGCATGTACTGATCTCCGACACGGCGCTGAAGCGTACGGGCCTTGTCACCTATGGCAGTCTGATCGAATACACTTATCGCGTTCAGGCGCCGGCATCATTCTCTACTGACGCGTTTCGTAGGGAGGCGAACCGCAGATTTCCGAACGCAGGTTGGGAAATTCGCACGCGCGAGAACCCGGCACCGGGCACACGCAGCTTCATTGATCAGGTCACAATGTTCTTGACGCTTACGGCGCTAACCATCCTCGCCGTGGGCGGCGTCGGGGCCAGTCAGGCGATTTCGGCCTTCCTCGACCGCAAGCGCGCGGAGATCGCAATCTTCAAGAGCCTTGGCGCGGATGGCGCGCTGATCTTCACGGCTTTCTTCATCCAGATCATGGCGATCGCGGCGCTGGCGGTCGGCGTGGGAGATATCGCCGGTGCCGAGCTGCCATTCCTTGTTGAGTGGCGCTACGGCAAAGACCTTCCCATCCCTGCGTCCTTCGCAGTCTTTCCGCTGCCCGTGCTGCTCGCCACCGCATTCGGCTTGCTCGCCGCGGCGGCGACTGCGATCCCAGCATTGGCGCGGGCTCGGGAGATCACTCCGGCGGCGTTGTTTCGTGACCATGTCGATCGCAGCCGCACGCGAATCCGCTGGCCATATCTTCTCTCATCGGCGATTGCGGGGCTGCTGGTTCTGCTTCTGGCAATCGCCATCGCGCCGTCGAAATTGTTTGCGGCGGAGTTTCTTGCAGGTATCGCGGCGGGCCTCGTGATCCTGCGCCTTGTCGCTGGCATCCTGCGCTGGTGCGCCAGACGGTTGCCGCGCCCGCGCAACGCCAGCGTGCGGCAGGCGCTTGCCAATCTCGTAAGACCAGGTGCCGCCACCGGAGGCGTCGTAACGGCACTGGGATTGGGCCTGACCCTGCTCGCCACCGTCACGCTTCTCGGCCACACGATTTCAACACAAGTCAGCGATGAGTTGCCCGCAAGCGCGCCCAGCTTCTTTTTCCTCGACATCCAACCCAACCAGGCGGCGCAATTAGATCGCATCATCTCTCATGTCCGCTCGGCACAGGACTACCGCCGCACGCCAATAATCCGAGGACGGATCGTATCGCTGAAAGGCGTGGCGGCTCGCGACGCGAAGGTCTCCGCCGATTCACGCTGGGCGCTCGCCGGCGACCGCGGCATCACCTATGCGGCAGCCCCGCCCAAGGGGACACAGATCGTGGAAGGCAAGTGGTGGCCCCAGAACTATGCGGGACCAACGCTAATCTCGTTTGACGCCGATCTGGCGCGCGGAATGGGTCTTAGGATCGGCGACACCATCGGTTTGAACGTACTGGGCCGCGAGATCGACGGGCGCATCGCCAATCTGCGCGACGTAAATTTCGGCAGCGGGCGTCAGAACTTCGTGCTTATTCTTTCACCGGGCATCATCGATAAGGCGCCGCACAGTTTCCTCGCCACTGTTCGCGTCTCGCCCAAGGACGAAGAGCCGCTCTACCGGGCCGTCACCGACGCCTTCCCAAGCGTGTCCGCCATCCGCGTCAAGGATGCCATCGCGCAGGTGAGCGCATTGCTGCAGCAGCTGAGCGCCGGTGTCAGCGCCGCGAGCCTGGTGACGATCCTTGCCGGTTTGCTTGTGCTGTCCGGTGCCATCGCGACCAGCCAGCGTGCGCGGCTGTTCGACGCGACCGTCCTGAAAGTTTTAGGCGCGACGCGCGGAAGGATCGCCATCATCTACGCCCTGGAATACGGGTTGCTCGGCATCGTATCTGGATTGCTTTCAATCGGCATCGGCACGGGCGCAGCATGGACGATCTCCAGAACAGTCTTCGACCTTCCCTTCACGTTTGATTTTGGCGCCGCGGGTCTCACAGTTATCGGAGGTGGCCTTGCAACGCTGGCATTGGGTCTTGGCGGTTCTTGGCAGACGCTTGCCGCCAAGCCGAACCAGCAATTACGCGAGCAATAGAGGCGCGCAATTCAGTCTCGAGACGATAACCACCGCTCATCGCCGGGCCGCCTTGCCGAACGACACCCGGCATTGTTCGCACTCACTTTACCGTTTGTCTTTCAGAAGCGCCGCTTTGATTTGCCTTATCGCTGCATTTACCCGGATATCGAGCAGTGCCTTGCCGTAATCGGCCGTCGCCCGCATCGGAGCGCCGGAATGCCCGGTGTCTTCAGAGCGCATCGGTAGCGCCGCCAGCCGCGCCAGATCCACGCCTTGCGGATGCACGACGAGCATCTCCGATGTATCGATCAACCCGGCATGGCTCCCGATGGTCGCGTCGGTTTCGCCATGTTCGCGCAAATATTTTATCTGCGCGTCGTCCGCATAATAGTCGGACACATTCAATACCGTAACTTGGCCGCCCCATTCACGATTGAGCTTGGCCGCGACGGCCGCTTGAGACGCCTGGTCGCTGCCGTGATCGCCGATAAAGCAAATGGTCTTGAAGCCGGCCGACTTGAGGCTACGGGCAATGCCTTCGAGCACCTGCGCGAATACGGGTTCCGGAACGCCGAGGGTGCCGGGGAATATCATATTGCCGCTGGCGGGCTGATAATCGCCCTCTGGCACGAATGACACCACCGGTGTCACCAATGTGTGCCCGAGCGCTTGCGCGATGCGATTGGCGTTCTCGTGTACGATGTAGTCGTGCTTGCCGAGCACCATGTGGGGACCGTTCTGTTCGATCCCTCCGGAGGGCACGATCGCCACGGTGTAACCACGCTCGATGGCACTGCGCACCTCGACCCAGGTCATGTCGGTCATATCGACCGTATGGGGCATGGGCGCGGTCAGAGTGCTGTGTGGGAATACAATTGCCAGCATTGCGGCAGCGAGACCGACGAGCGCAATTGTCTGCCACAAGGGTCTTCGCACAAGACTCGACCAGGCAGTCTCTTCAGGCGGTGCAGCCGCCCCTTTGGGGTCGCTCATCACATACTGTGCCTATTATCTGTTACGGCTTTCGCAATGCGGGTCGGCGATGTTTTCATAGTACCCAAGAATTGGATTTGAGATAAGGGGCGGTTGAAAGGAGCACCGCCATGAGCACCCGGTCTTGCGTCTTGCAGATCTGGGTCTAATCTTTCCCGCGATAATGGATAGAAGTTATGAGTGATGCAGTCGGTCCTGGAGATCTCGTTCTGTGCGTCAATGCCGCGCCGAACCATGTCACGGGTCGGCCGGTGCCTCTGCGGGCGGGAGAGACCTACCGTGTCTTCGCGGTCATGGAGTTTGCCTGCCCGTGCGGGCGTTCCGATGCTCTGCTGGATATCGGCGTCGATTTCGCGTGGTGCCAAACACGTTTCCGGCTCCTGCCCAAGCCCAAAGCCGAAACAAAGGCCCGCCGAGTTTCTGTGCCCAGAGAGAAAGAGCGAGTTCGATGAATGGCCGCTTCGTGAGACGCCACGCAGCCAAGGCATAAACCCGTGAATCAGCTTCGCTTTTTGGGGCGCGGCGGCTTGCCCGAGCGGCCGCGCGGCGAAACCTCGGCGGCGCTGGACATAGTGTCGGCACCCGGACCGTCCGGTGCCGCAAAGATTCGCACGCCACCCTTCTTGCGCGCTGCGACTCTGGTTGCGAAGGCTTCTGCGACATCGGGAGAAACCTCGAACCGGGTTTCGCGTTCGTAGACGCGAATGGCACCGATGTCCTTCTTGGCAACTTCGCCTTGGCGGCAGATTTCCGGCAGTAGCCATTTGGGGTCGGCATTGCGCTCGCGCCCGACGGTGACCTTGAACCACACGCCGTTCTCCATATCGCCGGCGCGACGGGGCGGAGCGGATCGCTCGCGCTGGGTACGCTTGCCCGGCCCGAACTGCTCCGCGCGCCGTTCGCCTCGGTTTCGCGGTTCGCGTCGCGACTCCTGAACCTCCGCGATCTCCTCCGGCGCGGGCAATTTCGCGCGATACATTTTCACGAACGCGGCTGCAATGTCTCGCGGATTGTGCGCGGCGAGAAGGCTGTTCGCCATCGCAAGCTCATCATCGCTGCTGGGTTCGGTAAGGATCGGATCCTGCAACAGCCGATCCCGATCCAACTTGCGAATGTCTTCAGCGGAAGGCGCCTCAGTCCAAACGAACTGCACCCGCGCGCGCGTGAGCATCTCCTCCGCGCGGCGGCGGCGCGAATTGGGCACCAGCAGGATACTCACGCCTTTGCGCCCCGCGCGTCCGGTTCGGCCGCTACGATGCTGCAGAACTTCCCCGTCATTGGGCATATCGGCGTGGATGACCAAACTCAAATTCGGAAGGTCCAAGCCGCGTGCCGCGACATCCGTCGCGACGCAAACGCGCGCGCGGCCATCACGCAATGCCTGCAGCGCATGGTTGCGCTCGTTCTGACTGAGCTCACCAGAGAGCGACACGGCCGCGAAGCCATGCTCGCGCAAACTCGCTTCGAGATGACGCACTGCTTGTCTTGTCGCGCAGAATACCAAAGCGGTCGGTGGGTCCATGAAGCGCAGGAGATTGACGACGACGCTTTCGCCTTTGTTGTGGGCGACGCGGATGGCACGATATTCGATGTCGGCATGGCCTTCCGTCGCGCTCACCGTCTTGATGCGCAACGCATCGCGCTGATAGTGCTGCGCAAGATTGACGATGGTCTTGGGCAAGGTCGCCGAGAACAGCAATGTGCGCCGCATCGCCGGCGTGGTCTCCAGGATGAATTGGAGATCCTCGCGAAAGCCCATGTCGAGCATTTCGTCCGCTTCGTCGAGCACAACGACTTTCAGCGCCGAGACTTTCAACGCCCGCCGCTCCAGATGATCGCGCAGACGTCCGGGCGTGCCGACGACAATATGCACGCCGTCTTGCAGCTGACGCCGCTCGCGCCCCGGGTCCATGCCGCCAACACACGCGACAACCCGCGCTCCGGCATATTGACAGAGCCAGGTTAGTTCGCGTTGCACCTGAAGCGCCAACTCGCGCGTCGGCGCGATGACGAGACCGAGCGGGTCGCCTGCAGGCTCCAGCCTGTCGGCGCTGTCTAGCAGCGTCTGCGCCATCGCAATGCCGAAAGCCACGGTTTTCCCCGAGCCTGTCTGTGCGGAGACCAGAAGATCGCGCTCCTGCGCGGTGGCTTCGAGCACGGCGGCCTGCACTGGCGTTGCTTCATTGTAGTCGCGCTCAGCCAGTGCGCGGGCGATGGCGGCAGGTATCTTACGGAAAGTCAAAACGGAACCTTTTTGGCAGCGACGCGTGGCGCGCATCTCTATATCGTTGGTGGGCTTTGCGCCAAATACCGAAAAAATGGTGGGCCCGGCAGAAACCACATCCCCGACATATTTGTTGGCATTTCAAACGGTTAGTACAGAGGGCGACATACAGTACCAACAGTTATACCAACGGCCGTTGCGAGCCGATGGACCGTTCTCGCGCGCTCTGCTCGGCCGGAGTGCCGACGTTGCGAGCTATCGGGAGATTGCGACAGATGCAAGGACACCAGGAAGCGGACGCAAAAGGAACATCCGCTTCCTGATGACAGGCGCTATGCGGCCTTTAATGTGCCTTCGAATGTCTTGAGCTCCGGCACGTTGATCGCGATCCGGCGAGGCTTCTTCTGCTCCGGCACGATACGCTCGAGATCGACGTGCGACAGGCCGTTCTCGAGTTTTGCGGCGCGCACTTCGACTTGCTCCGCCAGTTGGAAGCGGCGCTCGAAGCCACGGGCGGCGATACTCTGGTAGAGGTATTCCTGCCCCCGCTGTCTTGTCCGTTTTTCGCTGCTTGCCGGCCACGCGCTCAACAATTGGTTTCCCAATACGCAACCTGCCGGATACAGATCCGATCGCCGAGTTTACCCTTCAACGTCGACGCCGAATGCCAGAAACCTCCGCAGTGTAAACATGACACTCCTTGAAAAAGGAATGAGCCGTCCGCTCCGTAGGCGAACGGCTCACGACCGTTGACTACTTTACGCTTTGCAGCCCGCGGTCGGTAAAGCCGGAAAAGACGAAATCCACCCATTCGCGCACTTCATTCAATGATAGCGCGAGGATGATCCAGCCGGACAACCAGACGCCGCAGGCAAGGGTGAACAGCTCGCCGCCGTCGCCCATGATCACGACGCCCAAGGGCGTGAAGAGATGGAAGGAGATCGCGCCCGTCATGATGCCGATGGCCATCGCGGCGCCGAAGATGCGGGCGCGCGGGACGAACAGCAGGATCGACGCGATCAGCTCTGCGCTGCCGATGATCCAGCGGCCGGCAGGCTCGAACAGTGCGATGCCGGACCAGTCGCGCAGCGTCGAGAAGATGAAGATGCTTTCCTTCGAGCCGGTGAACTTGAAGAACAGCGACTGCACGAACACGAAGGCTATATAGGCGCTCAACGCCCACACAATGTAGATCTTTTTCATGACGAACTCCTCAGAGCTGGTTGGCATGGAGATCGATCGTGCTGCGCACACCGATCTTGTCGAAATGGGTTTCGAGCCAGAGCTCGGCGGCGAGCCGCCCGGCATCGCGCAGCCGCGTCAGGAATTTCCAGCCTGTCTCGAATGTCGATGCGATCGTCAGGTCCGACACGACCTCGTCGGAGCGGACCGCGTGCACATGGACGCGGCTGAGCTTGTTCTTGTGCTCCAGCTTGATCCAGTCGTCGTCGATCAGCTGTGTGATCGCGGCGATCGCACGTGCCTCGCGCAGCAGAGAGGAATGCAGCGCGATCTCGCTGATACGGCCCTGGATGTCGGACGCGCGCCGCGGCACGTCGCGGCGTTCGATGGCGCTGATCTGGGCGATAAGGACGTCGCGCGTCGAGGTGTTGGCGATCAGCGCGCCGAGCGCCGGATAGCCACTGTAAACGCCGTCCCAGTATTGCTCGCCGTCGATCGTCACGGCTTGTGAAAGCGACGGCGTGCAGGCGGACGCCAGCACCGCATCGGCCGTGATCTCTCGTGTCGTGAAGATGCGGCCACGGCCGGATTTCACATGGGTGGCGCAGATCGCGAGCTGGGTCGTCCAGCACCGGCTAAGGAGGCCGAAATCGACGACGGATTCGAGTATTCCCCGCATGGGATTGAGGTTCAGGGGGTTGAACTCATAGGGGCTCATCACACGGATCATGTTTTCGAACCAGCGCCACGCCATCGGCTCGGACATCGGGAACATCGCGTCCATCGGCGTTCGCCGCATCGGATTGGTCCAGGCCGCCCTGTCGGATACTTTGCGCCAGAAGGTTTCGAGCTGGTCGCGCGCGCCCTCCTTGCCACCCTGCATGTGGCCAAAGGCATAGACGACCGCGTTCATCGCGCCTGCGCTGGTCGCGGTAATGCCGTCGATATCGATGCGGCCGTCTTCCAGCAACTTGTCCAGGATGCCCCAACCGAACGCGCCATGTGCGCCGGTGCCTTGCAGCGCAAGGTTCAGGGAACGGACCGGACCGTTGCGGCGCCTTGTGCGCCTTGTGCCCGCGGCGATGTCGGTGTGCATGTTCATCAGGCAGCGTCCTTCGTGAGTGCGGCGATATCCATGTCGCGACCGGTGATCAGGCGGACACCGCGCTGATAGGTCAGGTACGACCAGGCCCAGCTGATCGCGACGCTAAGACGGTTGCGGAATCCGATCAGGAAATAGACATGCGCGACCGACCACAGCAGCCAGCCAATCGCACCCGTAAACTTCACCCGGCCGAGGTCTGCGAGCGCGTGACGCCGTCCGACCGTCGCCATGTTTCCAAAATTGGAATAGGCGAAGGTTTTGGGCGAGCGCGAACCTGCGATGCGGGCAGACAGCAATTGACCGACAAAAGACCCGGCCTGTTTCGCGGCGGGCGCTGTGCCCGGCAGATACGATCCGTCGTCCTGCCCGAATGCGGCGGTATCTCCGATGACGAAAATCTCGTCGTTGCCCGGCACCGAGAAGTCCGGATTCACAACCACCCGTCCGGCGCGATCGACAGGCGCATCGAGCCACGAACCGGCAGCCGATGCGCGCACGCCGGCACCCCAGATGATGGTCTTGGCGCGGATGAGTTCGCCACCGATCGTAACAGTATCGCGCGTGATGTCCGTGACGGGCTTGGCCACCTGTACCTCGACGCCCAGCTCTTCCAGAGCGCGCTTGGCCTCTGCCGATAGCGCGTCAGGCATCACGGGCAACAGGCGCGGTCCCGCTTCGACCAGCACGATGCGCGCGCAGTGCGGCGTGATCGCGCGGAAATCGCGGGTGATCGAGTTGCGCGCCAGCTCTGCAATGGCGCCTGCCATCTCCACGCCGGTCGGGCCGCCACCAACAACGACGAAGGTCAGCAACGCCTTGCGCCGCTCGCGATCGGTCTGGACTTCGGCGCGTTCGAATGCCAGCAGGATGTTGGCGCGCACCTGCGTCGCGTCGTCCAGCGACTTGATCCCCGGCGCGAACGTCGCCCAGTGATCCTTGCCGAAATAGGAATGCCGCGCGCCGGTCGCCACCACC
>Ga0105247_10002707_pt1 | contig 11879 bp, 9 predicted proteins | sample KBSS24metaG_FD_81519 | JGI IMG/M metagenome (GOLD analysis project Ga0105247, IMG submission 81519) | Switchgrass rhizosphere microbial communities from Kellogg Biological Station, Michigan, USA - KBS S2-4 metaG | ecosystem: Host-associated > Plants > Roots > Rhizosphere > Soil | place...
CCATCGCGGGCGTCTTGTGCGAGACCAGCGCGCGACCCGCGTCACGGTCGCCGCAGACCACGTTGAAGACACCCGGGGGGAAGAACTCGGCGGCGATCTCGGCGAGCAGCGCAGTCGAGACCGGCGTGGTGTCCGACGGCTTGAGCACCACGCAGTTGCCCGCCGCCAGCGCCGGCGCGATTTTCCAGATCGCCATCATCAGCGGGTAGTTCCACGGCGTCACCTGGCCGACGATGCCCACCGGCTCACGCCGGATGTAGGACGTGTGGCCCGCCAGGTACTCGCCAGCGCTGCGCCCCTCGAGCACCCGGGCGGCGCCGGCGAAGAACCGCACCTGGTCGACGGCCGGCGGGATCTCGTCGGTGCGGGTGAAGCCGATCGGCTTACCGGTGTTCTGGCTCTCCGCGGCGATGAGGTCCTCGGCGCGGGCCTCCATGGCGTCGGCCAGCTTGAGCAGTGCCAACTGCCGTTCGGACGGCGTGCTGTCGCGCCAGCCCCCGAAGGCGGTCTCGGCGGCGGAGTAGGCCGCGTCGATGTCAGCCCGGGCAGAGAGCGGGGCGGTGCCGAACACCTCGCCGGTGCTCGGATCGATCAGGTCCATGGTGCGTCCGTCGACGGCCGGGACGGACTCGCCGTTGATGAAGTTCTGTACTGAGCGGCTCACGCCCGCCACGCTACCCATGGTCTTGGGCCCTGACAACGACGGAAAACGACACTCTGATCCTGTTCACACAACGGAAACCGTATGCATCTGGTGGGCCGTAGCCTTGCCCAGTGCGGGTACTCGGCTTCGGAACCTACGACGTCACCACGCACCCCCGGTCCGGCATCGTGTTGGACGGGCTGCGGGCACAGGGTCACGACGTGGCCGAGGCCAATGAGCCGTTGGGCTTCTCCACCGCTGAGCGCGTCGCGATGCTGGGCAGGCCGTGGCTTGCCTACCGCCTGCTGTTACGGGTGCTGCGCTGCTGGCTGCGGTTGGTGTGCACGGCGCGGAGCCAGGGACGTCCGGACGTCGTGCTCGTCGGCTACCTGGGCCACTTCGACGTCGTCCTGGCCAGACTGCTGTTCCGCCGCAGCAGGATCGTGCTCGACCTGCTGATCTTCGCAGCCGACACGGCCCGCGACCGCGGCGTCACCGGCAGGGCCAGGCTATGGCTGCTTGATCGCCTCGACCGGATCGCCGTCCGGTGCGCCGATCTCGTCGTGGTCGACACCGACGAGCACCTCGCCCTGCTCCCGGCGAAGGCAAGGGCGAAAGGCGTCGTCGTCGCGGTGGGTGCTCCCGCCGAGTGGTTCGCTGCGGCGACCCCGATGGTGCCCGGCGTGCCGTTGCGGGTGGTGTTCTTCGGCCTCTACACACCGCTGCAGGGTGCGCCCGTCATCGGCGCTGCGATCGGTCAACTGTCGGACGAGCCGGGCATCGAGTTCACCATGATCGGCTCGGGCCAGGACCTGGACGCGACCCGCCGCGCGGCCGGGGCCGGCACGCGGACTACCTGGCGCGAGTGGGTCGAGCCCGCGGACCTCCCGGGTCTCGTTGCCGCACACGACGTCTGCCTCGGCATCTTCGGCGCAACCCCGAAGGCGATGCGGGTGGTGCCGAACAAGATCTTTCAGGGGGCGGCAGTGGGGTGTGCACTGGTCACCTCCGACACCCCGCCGCAGCGACGTGCCCTCGGGAACGATGCCGTGCTCGTCCCGCCCGGCGACCCGACGGCCCTCGCCGAGACGCTCCGCGCGCTGGCTGCCGACCGCGCGAGGCTGACCACCCTCAGATCCGGCATCCACGAGCGGGCCGTGCGGGAGTTCACCGCCGCGGCCGTCGTCGCCCCGCTCGGAGCGCGACTCGCGATCGCCGACCGCGCGGTGCCGTAGCGTCCTGGAACGGACGAAGAAGGAGAGAGCTGTCATGCGAACCGCGCCCGCCGCCCCGCCGCCGGCACCCCTGGCGATCCGGGCCTGGCTACGTTACGACGTCGTCGCCCGGGTGCTGAAGGGACTGCGGCCCGCGACCGTGCTCGAGATCGGCTGCGGCCAGGGCGCGTTCGGGTCTCGGCTGGCGGGCAGTGTCGACTACCTCGGACTCGAGCCCGACCCCAACTCGTTCGCGGTGGCGCAGGCGCGCATCGAACCCCGCGGGGGCACGGTCATCAACGGCACGCACGAGGCGGCGCCGGACGGGAGGCGCTATGACCTCGTCTGTGCCTTCGAGGTGCTCGAGCACATCGAGGACGACAAGGCGGCGCTGGCCGAATGGATTCGGTTCGTCAAGCCGGGCGGACACCTGGTCCTGTCCGTCCCGGCGTTCCAGGAGCGCTTCGGGCCGATGGACGAGCACGCCGGACACTTCCGCCGCTACGAGCCCGCGCAGCTGAGCGGGCTACTGCTGGCGGCCGGGCTCAACGACGTCTCCGTCACGACCTACGCCTGGCCGCTGGGCTACGCCCTCGAGGCCGTGCGCAATCGTATCGACGCGAAGAAGCTGGCCACAGCGGCCGCCGCGGGTACACCGATCGAGCAACTCACCGCCGCGAGCGGTCGCACCTTCCAGCCCTCCAGGAAGCTGTCCGGACGGGCGATCCAGGCCGCCACCAAGCCGTTCCGCCTAGCGCAGCGAATCCGCCCGAACCGCGGCACCGGCCTGGTGGCCGTCGCGAAGCTGCCGGCCTAGCACGGACATTCGATCCGACCGGCCCAGATCCTTGACCGACGACACGGCTGCTGCCACGCCCGTCCCCCCGCGCAGCAGCAGGCGGCGCACGGCGCTCGGCGCAGTCGTGGTCGGGGCCGTCCTGGTCGCAGCCGGGGTCGCGGTCTACCGGCAGCGCAGGACGTTCGGCTCGGCGCTGCGGGACATCGGCTTCGGTAGCGTCCTGGTCGCCCTGCTGCTCGCTACGGCCGGCGTCGCCGTCACGTACGCGGCGTGGCGGCAGGTGCTCAAGGGCCTGGCCGTCGAACTACCGGTACGGGCCGGGGCACGCGTCTTCTTCATCAGCCAGCTCGGCAAGTACCTGCCCGGCTCGGTCTGGCCCGTCGTCATGCAGATGGAGGCGGGACGGGCACGAGGTGCCTCCCGCCGCACGATGCTGGCCGGCAATCTGGTCTCGCTCGTCCTGGCCCTGACGATCGGCCTCCTGGTCGCGGCGGTGACACTTCCCTTCGCGGGTGACCGCGCGCTGCAGCGCTACTGGTGGCTGTTCCTGGCGCTGCCGTTCCTGATCGCGCTGCTGCACCCGCGCGCGGTGCCCTGGCTGCTGGACAAGGCGTCCGGGCTGCTGCGCCGTCCACCGCTCGGCGAGCGTCTGGCCGTCCGCAACAGCCTCGCGGCCTCGGGGTGGTCACTCGCCTCGTTCGTGCTGCTCGGCCTGCACCTCGCCGTGCTGACGACCGCACTGTCGGGTTGGTCCGTCTCGACGCTGGTGCTGTGCATCGGGACGATCTCCCTGGCCATGTGTGCCGGGGTGCTGTTCGTGCCGGCACCGGCCGGCGCCGGCGTGCGGGACATCATCGTGACGCTGGCGCTCGGGACGGTCGTGGCCGACGGCGAGGCGCTGGCGATCGCGGTCACGTCCCGCGCCCTGCTGATCGTGAGCGACCTCCTGATGGCAGCGGTCGCCGCCGTCCACCGACCGCGCCCGTGACTAGAGTGCCCGAGGTGACGGGTCGCGCTCCGCTGTGGCTGGAACGCGGCCTGATCGTGGTCGCCGCTGCCATCGCATCCTTCGGCGGCGCCGGCCTGATCCTGGCCATCCTCGGCCACTACAGCCTCGGGTTGGTCGCCCCGTTCGGGATCGCCGGGACGGTCGCTGCCGTCGCTGTTGCGCTGCGCTTCGGCCGTGCCGAGGTCTCCTCGCGGTCCGAGCACGCCGCAGCCGCGCTGATGTGCGCGATCGCCCTCGGCACCGTGTTGTGGAACGCCTCGCATGCGGGCGCGCACTCACTCACCGACCGGGACGGGGGGTCCTACGCGGTCACAGCGCAGTGGATCTCGGCCCACGGCTCCCTGGAGGTGCACAGCGATCCGACCTGGCGCGCTTCCGACCTGGCGTTGTCGACCCAGGCCCAGGCCATGTACGAACTCCCGGACGGCACGCTGCAGTTCCAGTTCAGCCACCTCGTCCCGGTTCTGCTCGCCGAGGCCCAGGACCTCGGCGGGACGCGGCTGCTGTACCAGGTTCCTGCGCTGCTGTCCGGTCTCGCCGTGCTGGCGATCTACGCGGTCGGGCGCCGCGTCGTCCGGCAGCCGTGGGTGCTCGCCGCCATGACCACAGCACTCGCGATTTCGCTGCCGCAGCTGTACATCGCGCGAGACACGCTGTCCGAGACGTGTTCCCAGGTGCTGCTGTGGGTCGGTCTGCTCGCGCTGCTGTGCGCCTTCGACCGCACCACCACGCACGGCACGCGAGCACTCACCGTCACTGCCGGGCTCTTCGTCGGCGCCACGTTCACGACCCGCATCGACGCACCCGCCTACGTCATCCTGCTGCCGTTACTCGCCGCGCTCGCGTGGCTCGCGACACCTTCGGCCGGCCGCAGAACCCTGCTCCGGCGCCTCGGGCTGTTCGTCGCGGGCGCGGTTCCGCCGATCGTGCTCGGCACCGTCGACCTGCGGTACCGGTCGGGCGGGTACTACGACGACCTGCGCGGCGAGGTGTACAGCCTGTACGCGGCGATCGCGGGCGTCGCCGTCCTGTCCCTGCTGCTCGTCCGGGTATGGCCCCACCTCGGCCGCATGCAGGCGTGGACGGTCCGCCGTCAGGCGCGGCTGGCCACCGTCGCCGGCGTCGCCGTCGTTGCCGGACTGCTCATCGCCTGGCTCGTCCGGCCGTACGCCATGACGCAACGCAGCTCCCTGCCCATTCCGCTGGTGGGCGACCTCGAGTCACGCGAGGGTCTGGCGGTCGACCCGACGCGCACCTTCGGCGAGCAGACGATGGTGTGGTTCGGCTGGTACCTGGGACCCGTGCTACTCGGGTTCGCCGTGCTCGGGGCGGGCCTGTTGGTGCACAGGGTGATCCGCCGCCCATCCCTGCCCGGCGTGCTGCTGCTGGCAGTGACCGGGATGTTGACCGTCATCTACCTCTGGGATCCCAAGATCACGCCCGACCAACTCTGGGCGACCCGCCGGTTCGCTCCCGTGTCGTTCCCGCTGACGGTGATCCTCGCTGGCGTCGGGATCACCGGGTTCGCGCGCTGGGTCCACGGCAGGGTGCCGTCGGCGAAGCAGGCCGTGGTGGCTGCCGTCGCAAGCATCGCCGCGCTCGTACCCGTCGGGATCGCGACGGCGCCGCTGCGGCAGATGAGCCCCCTCGAACACCAGCTGCGCGGCGTGCAGAGGGTCTGTGCGGCGATAGGAGCAGATGCTGCTGTCCTGTTCCCGGCCACGGCGCAGGGCGGTGCCGAATATCCTGCAGCGCTCGCGAGCTGGTGCAGTATCCCGGCCGCGTCCATGAAGGACGCACAACCCCTAGTTGCGCAGGACGTCCGCCGTCTCGCCGAGCAGTGGCAGGCGCAGGGGCGCACTCTCTGGCTGGTCGCCCGGGATCCGAAGGCCCTTGCGGCGCTGCCCACCGCACGTCCGCCTGCGGAACTCGCCGACGCCGTCGGCACGCACGACGCCCAGCAGACGATCTCCCGCCGTCCGGTGCATTACGACACCTCCGAGGTGAAGCTCTATGGCGCCCCGGTGTTACCCTGAGTTCACCATGACGCGCTCGCTGCTTCTTTAGCGCCGCGGCGGGGCCTGACAGGTCGGCTCCCCGTCGCGGGCTTGCTGCTGCGCCGACCGACAATTGATCCGGTCCCCTTTCATGGAGCGCAGTAAGCAATGAGCAACGTCAAAAACTTCCCGCAGCAGCCCTCCGGCATGCCCTGCCACCGCTACCGCCCGTTCAAGGCAGTCGACCTGCCCGACCGACAGTGGCCGTCGAAGTCCATCACCAAGGCCCCGCGCTGGCTCTCGACCGACTTGCGTGACGGCAACCAGGCCCTGATCGACCCGATGAACGCGGCGCGCAAGAACACCATGTTCGACCTGCTGATCAAGATGGGCTACAAGGAGATCGAGGTCGGCTTCCCCGCCGCGAGCCAGACCGACTTCGACTTCGTCCGCTCCCTGATCGAGGGCGACAGAATCCCCGACGACGTAAGGATTTCCGTCCTCACCCAGGCTCGCGAGGAGCTGATCGACCGCACCGTCGCCTCGCTCGTCGGCGCCAGGCAGGCCACCGTGCACATGTACAACGCGGTGAGCGAGACCTTCCGCAAGGTCGTCTTCGGCTTCGACGGCGACGGACGGGCACAGACCCGGGCGGTCGCCGTCGACGGCATCGGTGCGGTCATGAAGTACGCCGACATCCACCTGGGTTCTGAGACCGACTTCGGGCTGGAGTACTCCCCCGAGATCTTCATGGACGCCGAACTCGACTTCAGCCTGGAGGTCTGCGAGGCGGTCATGGACGTCTGGCAGCCCGGGCCGGACCGCGAGATCGTCCTCAACCTGCCGTGCACCGTCGAGCGCTCGACACCGAACGTCTACGCCGACCAGATCGAATGGATGTCGCGGAACCTCTCGCGCCGCGAGCACATCGCGCTGTCCGTCCACACCCACAACGACCGCGGGACGGCCACGGCCGACGCCGAACTGGCCCAGCTGGCCGGCGCCGACCGCGTCGAGGGCTGCCTGTTCGGCAACGGCGAGCGCGGCGGCAACGTCGACCTGATCACCCTCGGCCTGAACCTGTACACGCAGGGCGTCGACCCGATGATCGACTTCAGCGACCTGGACGAGATCCGCCGCACCGCCGAGTACTGCACCCGTATTGACGTGCACGAGCGGCACCCGTACTCCGGCGACCTGGTCTACACGTCCTTCTCCGGCAGCCACCAGGACGCGATCAAGAAGGGCTTCGAGGCGCTCGACCGCGCCGCCGCCGACGCGGGCGAGCCGGTCGGCGAGATGCCGTGGGACATCCCGTACCTGCCGATCGACCCCAAGGACGTCGGACGGTCGTACGAGGCCGTCATCCGCGTGAACAGCCAGTCCGGCAAGGGCGGCGTCGCGTACATCATGAAGACCGATCACCACCTGGACCTGCCGCGCCGGCTGCAGATCGAGTTCAGCCAGGTGATCCAGCGTTATACCGACGGTGAGGGTGGCGAGGTCGACGCCGAGCTGATGAAGACGATCTTCGACGGCGAGTACCTGGCACCCGGCGACTTCGAGCTGGTCAAGTTCGGCAGCGTCAGTGACGACGGCATCGAGAAGGTCACCACGACCGTCCGCGCCTTCGGCACCGAACATATCCTGACCGGCGTCGGCAACGGCCCGATCGACGCGTTCAGTCAGGCCCTCTCCTCCGTCGACCTGGGCCTGGGCGGGTTGAACGTCCGCGTGCTGGACTACACCGAACATGCGCTCACTGCCGGACGTGATGCCGAGGCCGCCGCCTACCTCGAGATCGAGATCGGCGACCACGTCTACTGGGGCGTGGGCATCAGCGAGTCGATCGTCCAGGCCTCGCTGCGGGCCGTCGTCAGCGCCATCAACCGCGCCAGCCGCTCCCACTAACCCCCTCGCCCTGTCCCGAGTCGTCCGCCGGTTCGGCTACCCGGAGAGCGGACGTGTCGTCGGCGACGTGCACCTCGTGCCAGACGACACCCTTCTCGTCGACCTGTAGTGGAAGGGGCTGCCGAACCGGCTCTTCCACCGGTCGACGATGGCGCCGGCGCACTCCCAGCCAGGTGAGACCCACCAGGGCGAGTGCGCCGGCGCCCGCCATACAGAGTCCGAGCACGACGCGTCCCACCAGCAGGGGAGACGCTTCGCCGATCTCGACGGTCCCTGGTGGTCCCGGCTTCGGCTTCACCACGGCCGGCGGCGTGATCGCGGCGGCGGCCTTGTCCTCGGCGCTCTCCCGGCTCAGGAACGGGTCGGCCGCCGCGTAGATCGGGTTCGGGGCATCGACGGGGACGTCGGCCGTGGTCGCGGTGTACGCGTCGAAGAGTCCGAACCCGACCTGCTTGCTGCGCTTGGGCTGCTTGTCGTCCAGGGTGGCCAGCACCCGGGCCACGACCTGCCGTCCCGTGAGCTGCGGGTGCTTGGACCACACCAGCGCCAGTCCACCGGTCGCGATCGCCGTCGCCTGGCTCGTCCCGTTGCCGTGGTACCCGACGCCCTCGACACGGCTGAGCGAGGCGACGTCCTCACCGGGGGCGGCGAAGGCGAGGTACGGGTGGCGGGAGGAGAAGTCGGCGACCTTGCCGCTGCGCGTGACCGCTCCGACCGCGACGACGCCGAGACAGACCGCCGGCGACTCGACAGCGTTGTCGGACGTGCCCCGGTTGCCGCCGGAGGCGATCAGGACGACGCCCTTGCGCAGCGCGTAGTTGACCGCCGCCTGCTCGTCCGTCCGGCAGGAGCGACTGTCCGAATCCGGCGTACGTGCACCGCCGAGCGACATCGAGATGATCTTGGCCTTGTGGTCGACGGCCCACCGGATCGCGCTGGCGAGGTGGTCGTCCGCGCTGGCGTCGCTGGTGCCGCTGAGGGGGACGGCGATGGGCAGGATCTTCGCGGCCGGCGCCATCCCGGTGATGTCGGACGTGCTGCGGTCGCCGACCATCAGCGAGGCCATTGCCGTGCCGTGCCCGAACTCGTCCAGGTCGCGGTCGGTGCGGCCGTCCCCGCCGAGCGAACCGAAGTCCTTGCCCTTGAGGACCTTGCCCCGTAACGCCGAGATGTCGGCATTGACGCCGGTGTCGATCTCGGCGATCACGATGCCCTGGCCGCGCGCGCCCTCCGCCCAGAGCTGCGGGACCTTCCAGTCGTCGAACCAGTACTGCGGATAGCTGGCCGGTCCGGGCGCAGCGGCAGCCACCCCCGGGACGGCGGCCGCGGCCACCAGCGCCGCGGCGGCGAGCAGGCGGAGCTTCATGACTGCACCGACCACTGCACGACGAGTGGCTCGACCGCGTAGGCAGAGGCGGCAAGCGGGATCGTGGCGGGTGTCTTCTTCGCCACGGGCAGGTTGTCGAAGTCGAGCACCTGGTACGAACCGGAGAACGCGACCTCGCCGCCGATCTGGATGAGCCCGGCGGGGTCGGTACCGACCGACAGGCGCAGGGCGTCGGCGACCTGGCCGGTCAGGGTGCCGTGCACCGAGCCCGGGACGGTCACGCCGGTCGGCAGCGGGCACGCGCTGGCCGCGGTCGGCGTGGCCAGGCAGGTCTTGATGTCCTTGGTCAGCAGGCTGGCCAGAGCCGTGCGTCCCTTCGCGCTGACGGTGACGCCGACGTCCACCCCGCCACGCGTGCTCAGGCCGACCTTGCTGGCCTGCGGATCGAGCGCCAGGTACGGGGTGTCGAACGTGATCGGGACGGCGCCCGGGAACAGCAGCGTGCGTCCCTTCGGCAGGGCGTGACCGGCGAGGGTGGCCCGTCCGGTCGCCTGCTTGAGGTTCAGCGTGGTCAGCACCGCCGCCTGGGCGAGCCGCCAGTCGCTGCCGCTGCGACGCAACCGGACCGTGTCGACGTTGACCTGAGGGGCGCCGGGGTACGCGAGCGTGTAGCGGACGCTCGCGGTGGCGGCGCTGCCCTGCTCGGCGATCGACAGGATGCTGACCGCCTGGATCGGTGCCGCGTGCCGCTGGGCGGCCAGCACCTCGTCGGTGAGCAACGTGCGTGGCCCGTCCGGCAGGTCCCCGAGGGCGAGGGCCCGCGCGGCGTCGCCGTCCTGCAACGCCGCGAAGTAACTCTTGATGGCCCCCTCGGCCGCTGTGCTGTTGCGCCAGCCCGTCCAGGCCACGACGACGCCCACGACGAGCAGGACGACCGCGATTAACGATGCCGTCAGGTGGAGGCCCTGGCGCCAGCTTCGCGTCCCGAGGTTCGTGGGCAACGGGGGCATAGCCGTGCCTACTCCAGCCTGCGGCGGCCGGAGAACGCCCGGCCGAGAGTGACCTCGTCGGCGTACTCGAGGTCACCGCCGACCGGCAGCCCGCTGGCCAGGCGCGACACGGTGATGCCCATCGTGCCGAGCAGGCGGGCGATGTACGTGGCGGTGGCCTCACCCTCGAGATTCGGGTCGGTGGCCAGGATGATCTCGGTGATCGCGCCGTCGTTGAGGCGCACGAGCAGTTCGCGGATGCGCAGGTCGTCCGGCCCCACACCGTCGATCGGGCTGATCGCGCCGCCGAGCACGTGGTAGCGGCCGCGGAACTCGCGCGTCCGCTCGACCGCGTTGACGTCCTTCGGCTCCTCGACCACACAGATGACGGACGGGTCGCGGCGTGGGTCCCGGCAGATGCGGCAGACGTCCTGCTCGCTGACGTTGCCGCAGATCGAGCAGAACTTGACCTCGCGCTTGACCCGGATGAGCGTCTGCGCCAGGCGTTCGACGTCGGCCGACTCGGCGGCGAGCAGGTGGAAGGCGATGCGCTGGGCGCTCTTGGGCCCGACCCCGGGCAGGCGGCCCAGTTCGTCGATCAGGTCCTGGACGGCACCCTCGTACATCACGCTCGGTTATCCACTGATCAGAAGCCGGGCAGGCCGAGGCCGCCGAGACCGGCACCGCCGGCGACGGGCCCGAGCTTCTGTTCGGCCAGCTGGTCCACGGCACGCTTGGCGTCGCGGACGGCGGCGACGATCAGGTCCTGCAGCGTCTCGACATCCTCGGGATCGACGGCTGCCGGCGAGATGGCGAGCGCGGTCAGCTCGCCCCCGCCCGTGAGGGTCGCGGTGACCAGGCCGCCGCCGGCCGTCCCGGTGACCTCGGCCTCGGCCAGCTCGGCCTGCGCCTCGGCGAGCTGCTGCTGCATCTTCTGCGCCTGCTTCATCAGCTGCTGCATGTTCGGGCCACCGCCGAACGCGGGTCCACCGCCACCCTTGGCCACGATCTCTCCTTGGTTGTTACTGGTTGGTCGAGGGTATCCGGCTACTCGACCGGGCGCGCTCCGAGCTGGTCCTGCAGCAGCTTGAGCGCCTCGGCCTCCGGGTCGAGGACGGGACGGGCAGTGGACACACCCGGCTCCTCGTCGTCCCGCGGATCAGGTTCGGCGACGGGCATTGCTGCTTGCGGCGCCGCTGCGGCCGACGGCTTCGCGGCCCCTTCCGCGCCTGCCTGGACGACGAGCTTCCAGGTGCCGCCGACGACCTGTGTGAACGCGGCCGCCAGCACCTTGAGGTTGCTTTCGTCGCCGAGCATCCGGGAGATCGCCGGGGGCGCCGACAGCGTCACCTGCTCGCCCGCCGCGGACACGATCTGCGCGTGATCGAGCAGGGCGCGGGTGCGCTTACTGGATTTGTTGACGACCTCGACGACCTCGGGCCAGAGCCGCCGCAGCGCCGCCCCATCCATCCCACCCGACGCCACCGGCTCCGCGGCCAGCGCCGGCTCGGGCGTGGAAACGGGTGCCGGTGCAACGGGCGCAGGGACTTCTTCAGCCGGCTCCCGGCGCATCGAGGGCGGCGGCGTCGGCCAGGAGCTCTTCGCGGGCGCGGCCGGTGAGCCCGGCTCCGCGGTCGTCGCCGTCCGGCTCGTCTCACCGTGATCTTCAGACGCCCTACCGGCAACCGCGCCGGATCCGTCGGCAGATCGCGAGACGGGCGGCTTGGAGCCGCGATCTGCAGACGGAAGTGGGGCGGAATCGTCTGAGGATCGCGCCGTGGTCGGCGCAGCCGGAGCCGCGCTCCCAGCGATCAGCGAGTTCCGGCGTTCGAGGCGCTCCAGCCGCTGCAGGATCGCGGCACTGTCGGTGGTGGCATCCGGTAGTTGCATGCGCGCGCACAGCAGTTCCAGGACGAGCCGCGGCGAGGTCGTCCCCCGCATCTCGAGCAGTGCGGTGTGGACGATCTCGGCGTAGCGGGTGACCGTCGCG
>Ga0105247_10002708_pt1 | contig 11879 bp, 11 predicted proteins | sample KBSS24metaG_FD_81519 | JGI IMG/M metagenome (GOLD analysis project Ga0105247, IMG submission 81519) | Switchgrass rhizosphere microbial communities from Kellogg Biological Station, Michigan, USA - KBS S2-4 metaG | ecosystem: Host-associated > Plants > Roots > Rhizosphere > Soil | place...
AACCGATCGACACGCCGGTCAGCTCGCCACGCGAGACCATACCCTCGACCTCGCGGCCGCGCGGCGTGTCGGCGAAATGCAGCAGCCCGACCAGCTGAGCGCCCTCGATCCGCACCGACGAGACCGACCCGAGCACCGCCTCGATCGTCCACTGGTCATGGCAGTCGAGCAGCCGCACCAGCCCGCTGGTGACGCGGCCGAGGTCGATCGCGCCGGCGCTGATCTCCAGCTCCTCGCTGAAACCCCACCGCCGCACCGCCGACCCCGACGACAGCACCGCCTCGACGGTGCGTGCGGTCGCGTCATAGCTCGTGCCGGCGAAGCCAGCGAAGCGTGCGCCTCTCCCCTCCGAAGGCGGCGCGCGGCGTTCGGCCTGCGCAGATGCCTGCGCGGCCTGGGCAGAACGGTTCATGTCGAAACTCCCTCTTGGTCAGGCGCCGTCGCGCGGCCTGATGTATCCCGCGGCAGCCTGCAGCACGCCGCTGTCGGTCAGCCGGCGCGGATCGGTCTCCAGCACTAGCCAGAGCGTGTCGATCAGGCCGTTCATCCGCGCGATCTCGGCCATATGCTCGTCGGCATTGATGCCGCGCTCCGCCAGGCTCTGGCTGATCAGCTTGAGCCCGGCACGGATCTCCATCACCTCGCCCATAAGATCCTTAATAGGATCGACCAGTCGCCGCACCGGCAGCGCGAAACTGATATCAACCTCAAGGAACCGCGGGTCGCCGGTCTCCAGCGCCAGCCGCCGCATCCGCCGCAGCACCGCCGGTCGACAGAATTGCGGGATTACCTCGTACTGCTGCCAGTCGTCGAGCAGCGCATAGCTGCCGTTCATCGCCGCCCGCAGTCCCGAATAATTGGCCTGACTGACGTCGCCCGTCATCAGATGATAGGGCACCATGTTCGCCGACACGCCCGCCAGCTGCTGGCGGATGAACTCCACCGTGCTCGCCGACGGCGTCGGATTGATCGACGAGGCCGTCTCGCCCGCCGCCAGCCGCACGATCATGCCCGGCCGCAGCGTTTCCTCGAGCGGCTTCCGGCCGTCATCGTCCGCCGGCGCGTTCTGCACGCCCAGCGGCGAAGCCGCCGCCGCCTCGCCGGGCTGCACCACCAGCGCGAGGCAGGCCTGCACCTTCTCCTGCAGCCGCTTGGCGTCCTCGATATCGCCGATGTCGCGCAGCGTCATCGCCACAGCGCCGAACCACGAAGCGCCCCGCGTCTGCCCGAACCGCAGCCGCTCATAGAGATGATCGACATGCTCGGCGGGCACCAGGCGCGACACCAGGTGCTGGCCGAGCACGACATCGTTCGGATGCCCGTCGAACAGCCAGTATCCGGTGCGCTCGCCGGCGGCGTTGAACTGGACGCCCTGGACGATCTTGCCGTCGTTGAGCCGATACGTCTTCGACATGTCGAGCTGCGCGCCCTCCATGCCCGTCACGCGCCCGTCGGGTCCGCCATCGTCGGGCAGCCACGCCGTGATGCCCTCACCGCCGACCGCCATTTCGCGCACCGCAAGCTTGCCATGGCCATACCAGTCGCCCTGGCCGTCGACCTTCGATTCCGCCCAGCGATCCCACGCCGACTGTGCCTTGTCGCGCACGCGCTTCACCGGGTGCCTGATCTGCGCGGCAATGCCGTCGCCCCAGATCGCCGCCACCAGCTGCCGCGCCGCGGCTGCCGCATTCTTGTTGTTGCGCACCAGGTCATGGCCCGCCCACGCCAGCATGTGCCGCGCGCGCATATTCTCGGTGTCCGCCGACGATGCATCACGCCGCCAATTCGCCGTTCGCCGGTCGCGCGTTGCAGCGTCATATTGCCGGATGCCGTCGCGCGCCGTGCGCGCCGCCTCGAGCCGCGCGCGCGCCGCCATCCGCTCGGCCGCCCAGCCCGGTGCGATCGTCGCGATCGCCCCGTCGATGTAATCGGCGACGGGCATCAGCGAGGATCGAACACGGCGACAGTGCTGGCGGTGCGTGGCGCCGGCGACACCGCGGTCGCCGCCAGCCCCTCGAAATAGGTCAGTGCCTTCAAGATTTCGCCGACACCGCGATAATAGATGCTCTCGCCGTCGCTCTCGATCCGAGCCTCGCCGCTCGCCATGCCGGCGCGCAGCTGCGCGATCTCGGTGGCATAGTCCGGTGCCGGCATCACAAATAATCCTCTCTCACGTCGATGAACCCCGTGGCCGCTTTCGCCGCCGGTACCGCAGCCGGCGCTGCCGCCGCCCGCCCTTCCGCCGCAGGCGCCGCCAGCGGCATCGCCAGCAAATCCCCCTGCGCCGCATCCCGCGGCGCCCACCGCTCCGCCCTAAGCCGCGCCCAGTCCGCCTCGCCCAGCGTGTCGAGCATCAGCTTTTCAGTCGCCGCCAAATTATAGACCGCGCAATCCAGATAATGATTCGCCCGCCCCGGCATCGGCTTCCACTCGCGGCGCTTTAGGCCGCTGGCTTTGACGATCCGCGTCACGATCGATTCGGACGTGACCTGTTCGAACCAATCTTCGGGCGTATCGCGGCTCACATGCACCCGCCCCAGCGGCCGCACCTCGTCGCCGCCTTCCTCGATCGCGCGGTTCACCGCCTTCAGCGTGGCGCCCAGATAGCCGTACCAGCTCAGCTTCGCGCCGAACGTGCCGACGATATAGGCCTTGTCTTCCGCCCGCTTCGACGCGCGGCCCGCCTTCGATCCCTGCCGGTCGTAACTCATCGCCTCGCCGCGCCCGAGCAGCGGCAGCGTCCAGCCCGCGCGGCCATAGACCGGCAGCCGGTTTGCACGCCGGCGGCAATACGCCTGCGCCGCCTTCGTGTGATAGCCGGCGTCGATACACTCCTGGTCGATCGGCAGCGTCCGTCCGCCCGGGAAGGTCACCCCTCGCTTCGAATAGGCGTCCAGCGCCGCCCAGGCGCCCTCCATCTCGACGTCGGTGGGTCCCGGGATGAACCGGCAATCGAGCAGCCAGCTCTCCTTGTTCGGGCCCCAGCCGCGCAGATCGGCATAGATCCCGTCGCCCTGGACGTCGCACCCCAGCGTGATGACGATCACGCCGACCGGAATCTGCCCGAACCCCCAATCCTGCTCGCGCAGGCCCATCAGTTTCTCGCTGTCGGGCTGCCCGCCCTTCAGTTCGAATTCGAAGCCCTTCTTCAGGTTCGTCCAGGTCTTCAGCTTGTTGACGTCGCCCTGCGCGTCGACCCAGCTGACCGCCATCTCCGCCCAGCTCTGGAACGTGCTGATCCACCCGGTCAGGTGGAAACCGCGCTTCCGGCTCGCCGGCATCCGCCCGCGCCAGTCCTGAAAATCCGCCTCGGTCACCACCCGCTGCGGCCGTTCGCCCTCGATCTCCTCCGACAGCCAGCCATCGGCCAGCTTCATCTCGCCTTTGCGCCAATGCTCGATCGGCGATCCGCAGCACGGCGCGATCAGGTGCGCGCGCTCCGGCTCGCCGTTCGGCCACTGGATGTCCGACCAGTCCGCCAGGAAGCGCGACGCGCATTCCGGGCAGCGGAAATAATAATGGCGGCGATCACTTGCGCGGAACGCCGCCCCGATCTTGCTCGACCCCTTGATCGTCGGCGTGCTGATCTTCAGCCGCTTCGATTGCCCGCGCGACCGCCACACCTTCAGCCGCTCGTCGACCATGCCTTCGGGCGATCCCTGCCCGTCGAGATCGTCCGGAAACTGGTCCAGATCGTCCTCGACCGCATAGCGCACCGTCCGCTGCCGCAGCCCGGCCGCCGAATTGGCGCCGGCGAGCAGAACATAGCCGCCGCTCCGGCTGAACAGGATCTTCTTCGTCGTCGATCCGTCGCCGGTGCTCAACCCCTGCGCGCGGATCGTTCCGCCGCGGTCCGGATTGAGCCGGGGCGTTGCATCGACCATCGGCCAGAACTTCTCGGCAGCCCAGTCCATCGCCGCCAGATAGGTCGCCTGGACGAACAGCATCGGCGCCGGCGCGATGTCGCTGATGTAACCGATCCAGTTCTCGGCCGAGGCCGAGCCGCCCGACTGCGCGCACTTCATCACCGACGCTTCCTCGCACGGATCGTGCGGGTTCATCGCGTCCATGATCTCGACCAGCTCGGGCGCGATATCATGGTTCCACCGCCCCGGGATCGGCGCATCGTCCGGAAACTTCCGGTACCGCGCCGCCCATGCCGAAACGTCCATCCGCGGCGGCGGCCGCATGCCGGCCGCGATCGCCCGGCTCAGCCGCCGCGCATTCGCCCGCAGGCTGTCACCGGCCGCCGCGCCGAACCGGTCATAGTCCGTCACGCCGCCTCGGCCTGGTCCGCTTCCACCGGCTCGTCATCGGCGTCGAGCAGACCCGCCTCCACATCGTCCGCCACCTCGGCGAACACCCGGTCGATCAGCTGCTCGCCCAGCGACATGATCGCGCGCGCATCGCTCTCGGCCGCCAGCCGCTCGGCGATGTTGCGGAACTGGCCCTGCAGCCGCTCGCGCAGCATCCGCACCGCCTCGCCCGACCGCCGCTCGACATCGACCCGCGCCACCAGCTCGCCCGCCGCGGTCGCATTCTTCATCCGCTGCGCGAACAGATCCTCGCGCAGCTTGTCCATCCGCATCGCCGCCATCGTCGGCGAGCCATCGTCCTCGGGCTCCACCGCCGCCGCGATCGGCGCCGTCGCCGCGCTTGCCGGCCGCCCGCGCATCGGGTCCATCCGCGAATTCATCCGCGCTTCGGACCGCTCGACGTCGATCATCACTTTGCCGCCATCCCCCTCGCCGAACACGAGCAGGCCAGCTTTCTTCCAGTTCGAAACCGCCGACTTCCCCACCCCGCGCCGCGACGCGAACTGGGTCGCCGTCATCAGTCCCACGCGATGAGATCGCCGTCGATGACGAACTCGACGATCACCCGCGGCAATTCGCCGACCGCGTTGACCGTCGAAACCTTGATCTGCCCGGGCAGCATCTCGCCATCGGCCGTCCGCAACACGAACCCGCTGGACGGAGAATGCGGCTCGAACGTCACCACCAGCTTCACGCCAACCCCTTCCCGTGAACCGGAAAGTTCACGAAGTTCATAATCCAAAACCACCCCCGAACCCAAAACCCAAGCGCAGTCCCCCACCGCGCGAAGGGCCCCGGGCCGATAAGGACCCGCGCGACCCCTCCAAAACGCACCGCGCCGCCCGATCCCGAGGGAAGAGGCGGCACGGCGAGGTGCTAGGAGAGGATGCCAAGGGATCGTCCGAAGTGATCCCCGAGCGTATTGATTTATACGCTCATTTACCCCCGGAGACGGACACGAAAAATTTCACCACATGCGTTTTTCCGGATGCACTCCGGGCCTTGACACGGTTCCGGCACGCTTTTCTGCGGCTTCCAGCGCCTTCACGACACGCTGCATCGCCCGATCATAGGACTTGCGCAGCGCATCCCGACTGCTTTTCGACCCGATCGCACGGCCCACCCGACCCCAGTCGACCTGGCTGCCACCCTGCGCCATCTGCCGCAGCACCGCCCCGACGATGCGACGAAGCTCGCCCCTGGCCGGCACGTGATCGAGCCACGCGAGCGTCGCCTCCATCCGCGCGACCTCGGCCGCAGTCAGGTTGCGCGATCGCGACGCCATCTCGCGCAGGATCTCGGCAGCCGCACCCGGCGCCAGTTCCTCCGCCGCAACCATCTCGGCGAAGTCCGGCACGATCCGGCCCCATGGCCCATCGGTCGCCATCCGCCGACGCCGCTCCGGATTGAGCATGTCGAACTGGGCCATCGCCTCCACGAGCTTCTCTTGAACATCGGCAAACGACAGCAGAACAAGGTCCTCCCGCAAAGCGGGAGGATCAATGGGAGGATGTTCTCTAAGAATATCAGTCATATATACCTCATTTGGGAAGGTGGGAGCTAAAACGCGGGTCGATCCGCGTGCATGCCTGCGCGCCTGCAGGCTAGGTCATGGGTCCGGATTTGGCTCCCAAGCTCCCGCATCCTCCCGAAACCGCAGAAATCCGCGCCTCCCGACGATCAGCGTTCCTCCCATGGCCGGGAGCGCGGGAGCTTAGGGCGGCGCCTCATCGTCGAACGGCCAGATGATTTCATCGCTCACCGCCGCCGCCTTCGCCTTGCGCGGCGCAGTAAGTTCGCGTGTCACCGCCTTGCCTTCATGATCGACGAAGTCGGATGATGAGTACAAAGCCGAGATGTCTTCCCAAAGCATCGAGCTAGACTTGCGTATCTTGTACCCCTTCTTCTGCATCTGCGCGTTGAGATACTTCGGAGACCATGGCTTGCCCGTAGACGGCAACAAATTCGCCCACGTCTGCCATGCCTTGAACAGTTCGTGCAGCGCACTCGCGCCGATCGTCTCCCCCTTCGAGGTCTCGATGCAGAGCGCGAGGAACTGGCCGAGAATGTCGTTCTCTTCCTGATATTCGCGCGTCGCCGTCCGCACCGCCTCGGGCACCGGCAAGCCGGTATCGAGATACTGCAGCGCACCCGCCACAACCCGGTTGAGGATGCCCGGAAATTCCGCCTTCAGCTTCGCCTTCAGCATCAGATCGGCGCGCTCGTCGGGGATGATCACATCCCACGGCACGATCTGCACGCGCCGCTGGATGCCGTGATCGGTGCCGATCTTCGGCCGGTGATTGGCCGACACCGTGTTCGTGAACGTCACCTGCAGCTCGAACGGCGCCTTCAGCAGCTCGCGCACGCCGCCCAGCGGTTCGTCGCTGGTCATAGCCTTGATCAGGCCGTCGGAGAATTTCGATCCTTCCTCGGGCTCGTTGGCATAGACCATCCGCCGCCCCGCCAGCGCGGCGAGGTCGGGCGACGCGTCCGATCCCTTGCGATACTTGCCCTGGTCGATGAACGTCTCGATCGCCGCCGCCCACGCATAGTCGCCCAGCAACCGCGCGACCGTGTTGATCCACACGCCCTTGCCGTTCGATCCCTGCCCATAGAACACGGCCATCTTCTGCGCCTCGGCGAGGCCGAGCGCGCCATAGCCGCCCCACACGTCGAGGAAGGCGCGCATATCGGCGTCCGGCTGCACCTCCTCGAGGAAAGCGTCGAACAGCGGCGAGCGCGCATCGGGATCATAGGCCGCCGTCGCCACCTTGGTATTGCGATCGCGCCGATCGGCCGGGCGGAGCTTCACCCGCGCCGGCTTGCCTTTTGCGGGCCGGCGGAACACGAGAGTGCCGTTGGCGACGTTGAGCAGCAGCGGATCGGCGTCGAAGTCTTCGGGCCGCGCGCTCAGCCGCGCCTCCGCCATCTTGGCGATGCACGAGATATGCCCGGCCGATTCGGACGTCCGCCCCCATTTCGCGATCATCTCCGAGAACAGCACGACACTGCCATCGCGATTGCGCTTGACGATGCGGTCGAGCTTGCCGCGCTGCTGCGCCTCATGCGCCCGCAACTGCTCCGCGTCGAACAGCGCCATCGGCTCGTCCGGAATGCCAGACTCTGCGATCAGGTCGGCTTCCTCCTGGATCGCGCGCATCGTGTCCTGCACCGCGCGGCCGATCAGCGCCAGCGCCATGTCGCGGTTCCAGCGCCTGGTGTCCCACGCCAGCCACCCCCACGCCTCGACGAACAGGAAATCATCGCCATGGCGCTTCAGGAAGCGTTCGAGATTGCCGAGGTCGGTCTGCGGCATGAACGCGCATGCCCGCGTCAGCCGATCGTCCCCGCCCCCAGTCGAGCCGATATCGAGCCGGCCGCCTCCCGCGTGGGAGCTTGGCTGGCCATCATCATCGGGATCGGGGGCCGGGGGCGCAGGGGGTGGCGCGGGAGCGCCGCGGGAGGGTGGCCCCGCCGACTGCCGCCGGCTGCCTCGCTCCCGCGCAGCGGCCGCGATCTCTCCGAGATCGCGAGGGCTTGCTAGCCCGGCTGTCCAGCCGCTATCGATCGTCGCGCTTAGCTGTTTGTCGTCGTCGCGGCCGGGATTGTCGCGCGCCGCCGCCTCGATCGTCGATCGCGCGAACCGCTCGTCGAGCGCGCCGGCGGGCCGCCCGTCGACCGTCGCCGCCACCAAGCTCGCGATCTTCAGCGCGCTCTCGTTGAGCTGGCCGTTGCGGTTGCCGGTGCCGGCGGTGCGGATCGCCCGCACCTCGCCCTCGAGCGCGCGCATCGCATATTTCTGCAGCGCCTCGCCGGCGACGTCCTGCGGCGCCGGCGCCAGCCGCGGCGCCGCTCCCGCCGGTGGCCCAGCCTCGGCCGGGCGCGCCTTCGGCGCCCGCAGCACCGCGATCAGCTCGGCCGGCGCCGGCACGCACGCCCCGGCATCGCGCCAGTCGCCGCGGTGCCAGCGATAGCGCGCATCGGTGTCCACCATGATGCTCGGCGGTGCGATCACATAGCCGCCCAGACCGCGCACATCGACATGATCGGGCAGATTGCCGCGATTCCGGATCGGATCGCCACCATCGTCGGGCTGACGGAAATAGACGTGCACGCCGTCGCTCTGCGTGATCGCGGTCAGCGAGGGCGGCAGCGCCACGCCGATCTGCGCCTCGAGATCGGCCTTCAGCGTTTCCAGCGTGAACACTTCGCCGCTCTCGGCATCGATCCGAGGGTCGAAGTCCAGCGCGAACAGCCCGTTCACGCCCATCGGCAGGCCGATCAGCGCCTGCGGATGCTGCCGCCACCACGCCTCGATCCGGCGTTCATCGGTCGTCGCATCCTTGAAGCCCTGGCCGCTATAGGGCGCCTTGGCCTTGTAGTGGACGACCTTGCCATTGGCGCGCGTGACGCTCTCGTCGCGCTCCCGGCACGGAAACACCGGCCAGCCATGGCGCGCATATTGCAGCGCTGCCTGCCCCATCGGCGACATCAGCGGATTGCCCGAGGGCGGCGAAGGCACGGTACGATATCCCCGAACAACAGAGGGGCGGAACTACAGAGATCGGAGATCGGTTTTCGGATATCAGCCGGGCGAGGCGCCCTTGCGGAACGCATCCACCACGAAATCCCAAAGCGCCGCTTCGTCGAGTTGAAATCGATCGAAAGACTGATCGAACTCGACGCCATGACTGATCAACGACGACGCGTGTACTATGCCTTCCTTGCGCTTCTTCATGATCGCCACGACGATGCCGCTATTTGGTGTCTCGTGATATTCGAGGGCATCCATCACGTAGACCTCGCCGGGCCCAATCCGCTCCTCCGAATGCGCGAACACGGCGACACGGCCGGCGACGTAGGACAAACGGCCGCCCTTCTCGCTCCGAGGGCCGTCATGCGAGATCCTATCGTGCGAGCCGAGCGCATTGTCGATGACCTGATATCGCCGGTTGACCTGCGTGCCGATCAGCACGGTGCTGAAGAACGAGAAGCGATGATTGTGGATCGCCGAATGATCGAAACAGGATCGGCGCGGCAATTCGGGATGCCAGACATGCAGTCGCATCTCGGCGGGCAGCTTGACCTGAATGAAGCCCAGCCCGTGCAGGCTGATCTGCTCCGCCGTCGGCGTGAAATCCTTCAACATGTCCATCACAAATCCTCCCCTAACCGCCGCGCCATTTCCGTCGCCGGCGTGTGTTCCGCCAGCCACAGCGCCGCTTCGCCGCACAGTCGCGACACCGCCACCACGTCCTTCCGCTCGCGAGCCCCACGGATCGCCGCGCGCTGATCGCCCGGCAGCCTCGCGAAGCACGATCCGCACAGCCGCTGCCAATGCTCCATCTTCGCGCCGCAGCCGCGCGTCGGGCAGGCCGATCGCGGTCTCATCGGCCCACCAGATCGCGGAACAGGATCGGCTGCACCGACCCGTCCTGATAGACCGCGTCCAGCCAGGCCGCCGCGCTCGGTTCGTCGCCATCCCAGCCGTTCGGCCAGGTCTCGGCCGCGATCAGCTCGCGGATGCGCGCCTCTTCCTCGGGGTTGAGGATGTCGATGCCCACCCGCCCCAGCCGCACCGCCGCGTCGTTGACCTCCGCCTGGATCGCCAGCACCGTGTCCAGCGCCGACAATCGCGCCTCGAATGTCAGCGGCCCCATGCGCTGCGGATTGGCGGCGATCGATCCATCCTTCAGGATCTCCGCCTCGGCCTTGCGGATGCGCTGCGCGGGTTCGCGCAGCCAGCGATAGAGCGCCTTCAGCCGGCGCAGCGGCGCATGATGCGCCCACGCCTCCATCGCGACGATGTTTTGCATCGCCGTGTCATCCTCGGTCAGCGCGCATTCGATGCAGCCGGTGCGCGCGCTCTTTTCCTTCGCGTCGCTGATGTCGTGCCCATAGGCATCGATCACCATCCGCGTCGGCCAGCCGCCGAACTCGGGCTGCGGCGCATAGGCGTCGAGCCAGTCGAAGACGATGCACACGCCCCAGTGGAGGATCGGCGCCAGCGTCGCCACACGGCCGCGGATGCCCTTGGCGTTGGGCAGCACCTGCTGATACCAGCCCTGGCCGCATTCGCTGTCATCCTTGCTGCACGACATGCGGATACGGCCGTCGCGCACCGCGCTCTCTCCCTCGCGCACGCCGGTCAGCATCAGCGCGATCCCGTCCATCCCCGCGATCTCGGCTTCCAGCGCCGCCGACATCGGATCGACCTTGATCTGCCGGGTGCACCAGCGGAGCGTATTGTTGTTCGGCGGCGGCACCCCGCGGCCGAGCATGTAAACCATATAGCGCTTGTCGAGCGGCGCGCAGACGACATGCACGCTGATCCAGTTGCGCTGGCGCAGCAGCGCGATGATCGCCTGCACCGCCGCCTGGATCGGCCCCATCTCCATCCGCGTGTCCGCGAGGAAGACGTGCAGCCGCTCCGGCTGCGCCAGCTCGCCGATGTCGATCAGGTGGATCAGCAAGGTCAGCAACGCCGTGCTGTCCTTCCCGCCGGACCACGCGACCGCAATATGCCGATGCTTGGTCCAATAGGCGCGCAGCGACATCAAGGTCAGCTCGACCGCCTCGTCGTGAAGCATGCGCACGCCGCCCGCGAACAGATTGTCGATCGCGCTCACTGCGGCTCCCCCGCCTTCAGCAGCGAAGCCTCCAACGCCGCCAGCACTTCAAGCGGTGGCGCGAAGAACCCGAGTTGACCCTTGCCCTTGACGAAGTCGATCGGCGCCGCAGCGCTAATCACAAGGCCGAATTTTCCGAAGAACCATGGACTGTTCATGGCTTTGACACAGCCGGTGATCAGCATCACGCCGACATAGCCGCCCAGCGGCAACGCCTTCTCGCGGATCATGTCACGATCCTCGACGGTGCTGACACCAGCATGCACGAGAAACCAGCCGCGCTTGCTCGTCCACCAGTCGCGATTCTCGACATCCTTGCCGTCATGAAAGATGTGGTGCGGATAGGGCTGGCGAATGCTCAGCGCCCGCATCGAGCCCTCGCGCACGCGATGCGCCAGCTCGGCCCAAGGGATCGGGATCGCCGTCACGTCCGGCGCGCCCCGGGCTTGATCATCGCATTGCCGAACAGCGCCTCCCATTGATGCTGAAAGTCGGTATCGGGCGAAAGCTCGCCGGTCAGGATCAGGTCGATCGCGCCCTCGATCCGCGTGATCGCGGCCTGGTCCGATGCCTCGGCGAGCTGCGCCGCGAAGTTAATCGGCGTCAGCCATTGCGCGCGGCCTGTCCTGATCATCGCCTCGCGCGGCTTCTCCGGATTGAGCGCATAGACCCAGAATTCATGGCTGGCGTCGGCGCGATACAGCTTCGTCTCGCGCCCATCGGGCATCGGGCGCAGATGCACCAGGATGATCGCATAGCTGTGCCAGAGCGGGTGCGCCCATGCCGCCTCGACGATCCACACCGACAGCGTCGCATCGTCGGCCCGAGCGAAACCGGCCGTCACCAGTGCCGCGTCGAGATCGACCGACCATGGCCGCCCGGCCGGGCCGCGCTTCGTCGGCGCGATCGTCACCTTGTCGTTCAACGCCGT
>Ga0105247_10002709_pt1 | contig 11878 bp, 12 predicted proteins | sample KBSS24metaG_FD_81519 | JGI IMG/M metagenome (GOLD analysis project Ga0105247, IMG submission 81519) | Switchgrass rhizosphere microbial communities from Kellogg Biological Station, Michigan, USA - KBS S2-4 metaG | ecosystem: Host-associated > Plants > Roots > Rhizosphere > Soil | place...
CTGATGCGGTATCCCGGCGGCGACGATCATGTCTTGAGCGGCCTGATGCGGGGCGCCAACGAGATCCGCAATCGTGCGGCGATCGTCGACGAGCCGTCAGGCAAGGGGCGCGTGATTATCTTCGCGGGCAACCCGTGCTACCGCTGGCAGAACTTCGGCGAGTTCAACATGCTGTTCAACACGCTGCTGAACTTCAACGACATCAAGACCGAGGCGCCGAAGTCCGCGGGGACCGCGCCGGCGCAGTAGAGACGATTCAGAAAAAACCGAATGCGGGGTCAGACACCGAGGTGGATTTACCACGGTGTCTGACACCAAGCCGCTTCGAGCCGCTTCGCAGAATTCGCCGACCACGGCTGCCCGACCCGAGCATTTTCTCCACCGTTTTCCGGCGAAACCGACACTTTGCGGGGAATCTCGCTCAGCATCAGCATTGCAATGCATAGCTGCAGCGATGCGAGCACCGCGACGCTACATACCGGGCATCAGTGCGCATGTCTTTCAGCGTGGACACAACCGACTACCCATCTTCCACAAGACTGCGGATTATAAGTACTTTCTCACCCTCGTGAGACAGGCGTCAGCTGAGTGTGGGGTGGACGTCCATGCATACGCCGTCATGAACAACCACTATCACCTGATTGCCACGCCTCAACACGAACGGGCGCTGCCGCAGGCCATGCAGACGATCGACGGCGAGTACACCCGGTACTACAACCGGGAGCATTGCCGAAGCGGCACCGCGTGGAATGCCAGGTACAGATCGAAGCTGATTGAGGACGAAGCGTACTGGCTGACATGTCTGAGATACGTCGAGCAGAACCCCGTCAACGCGCAGATCGTTCGAAGCGCCGAGCTCTATGAGTGGACCAGCTATCGCGTCCATGCGATGGGGGGCTTCAATGACTGGCTGACGCCCCACCCCGTCTATCTTCAGCTCGGTGACACTCCCGCAGACCGGCAGCGAGCGTATCGGCTCCTGTGCGAGGTGTCAGACACCGTGGTGGATTTGCCACGGTGTCTGACACCGCGATTGCCGTGATCGGCCCGTGAGCATGGCGGCGAGTGTCAACACGGCGTAGGTGATCAGCGCAGCGGCGATGGTCAGCAGGTAGCCCTCGAAGTGCGGTTTCGCCGGGAGTCCGGGGAGCGCCAGCTCCTGGACGATGATCCATGCTCCCAGGAGGCCGGTCAAAGCGGCGCCGCCAGCCAGCGGCCAGCGGATCCTGGGCAGGGTCACCAACTCCTCAAGTACGGCGATGGTCAACACGCCCTCGACCACGATGGCGGCGGCCACCAAGGCGCGCCACTCGTAACCGGCATGGTTCAGCAATAGCTCCATCGTCCCGAACCAGCCGCAGCTGACGACGACGGCAAGGCCGGCCAGCGAGGCCAGCCTTGCGATTAGGCTGGAAAGAGGTTCGGGGACGGCGATCGGCATGCCCGTCATGATATCCATATTACTTTACAACTAAAAGTTATTTGTAGTTCTTGCCGAATGCTAATGCGAAACGAGTGCTACACTTCGGCCCGACTGTCCTCAACCAAGGGGAGCGTAATGACTGCTGCGACAAGCAGACGGCTGCGGACGACGGCGTGGGTGTACTTCGCGGGGTTTGCGGCGGTCGTGTTCGTGAGCCACGTCTCGGCATTCAACGACGCTGACGGCAGGCTCTTCGGCCTCTTCAAGATCGATCCGCGCGACGACGTGGTCCACATCGCTTCGGCCGTGGCCGGCGCGGTGGTGGCCATCTCGCATCGGTGGGTTCGGCCGTACCTCTGGGCGGTTGCGGCACTCTACGGCATCGACGCCATGGTCGGCATGCTCACGGCTCAGGGCCTGCTCGACCTGACCGTGTTCACGCAGGCGTGGGGCGCACCTGACTTCAGCGTCCGGAATTTCGCCGTCAACCTGCCGCACTTCGTGATTACGGGCGGGGCCCTGGCGATGCTGTTGACCGATCGCCCCGATCGATAACGGCAAATGGCGCAAACCGAGTCGCTTCGCCCGCGCCGGCGCAGACGGGGTGGACCCCGCTACATCGCGGCCGTGCTGGTCATCACGCTGGTCGCTCCCGCGACGGTGACGATCGTACGATGCGCGCTGGCGACGCGGGCGCCGCAGGCCGCTGACGAGGAGGACCCCGCTGACGTCAGGCAAGCCAAGGCCGGCGTGCACGGCTACGCCCGCCCGGAGGCGGCGACGTTCTTCACGCTGCCGGAATGGCTGATCCTCTACGACGCGGAGGAGTATGCGGCGCACGTCACGCGCGCCAGGCCGAGCGCCTTTCCCTATTTCCGATCGATCCCGCGCTATTGGCGCTACTACCAGGGTCTCTGCGACACCGCATGCGGCCGCTATCCGTTCGACAGCGGCGATCATCTGATGCTCGCGATCATCGGCACGAGCGCGTCGGTGGAGAACCTGCTCAAGGGCCTCTACGAAAGCTCGATCGGCCGCGTCACTGAGTGGCTCGCCACGACCGACACGGCCGAAGACCGTCATGCGGCGGCCGTCGCTGCCGACTACGCGCGGTTCATGCACGCCGTACCGTGGTACGACTACCCCTTCGGTCGCGCCTTCGGCCGCGTCTGGTCGGAGACCGGGCTCTGGGGACCGCACCCTCTCCGCAAGTGGGAGCGCAAGTTCGCGCTCAGCCTCGAGTACGGCATCAAAGCAGTCTACGGATCGATCATCCGTTTTGGTTCCAAGAGCGTGTACGGCGACGAGGATGAATGGATCGCCGCGCGGGTCGAGAGCCTTCCGGCTGACGCCTTCGCCGATCCTCGCATTCGCCATATCACGACGCTCGCAGACGGCTCGTCGCTGGTGTCGATCAAACGCTACGAGCCGTTTACAGCCGTCGTGTCCGCGCTGGCGGGCCGGGGCGCACGATTTCGCGACGTCGCCGGGAATCACCGGATGGTCATGACGGCCATCGGCCCGGACGCGCCGGTGTTCGCCGTGCCCGATGCGCGCGTCCTGTTCGCAATCGACCAGTTGACGTCCGACCGGAAGCGGTTCGTCATCGAAGCGCGCCTGGACGCAATCGGGACCGTGCTCGGCGGGCTCACGCGCGCCGGCCTGACCCTGGAACACCTTTATGACTATTGAGATCCGCAAGCGCGTCGGGCGGGCGCTGGCCATCGTCCTCCTCACGCTTGTGGCGGCCGTGTTCGTAACGGCGAGAAAACTTCGCGACTACGCCGCGGACCCGATCGGCGAGAAGGACTGCGGTCCCAATCCGGCGGCCGGAGCCGGCGAGCGCGCCGACGGCGCGCCCGCGGTGATGCCATCGCCGATTGTGCCGTGGAAGCAGCGAGGCGGCACGCTGAACGATTCGAGCTGTCTCAACCGCACCTCCGTTTTCGGCGTGGTCAGGGTCGAGAGCACTGACGATGTGCGCAGCGCGCTCCGGTTCGCGAAGGAGCAGCACCTGAAGGTGTCGATCGCCGGTGTCAGGCACAGTCAGGGCGGGCAGGCCTTCGCCAGACATGCCGTCGTGCTCGACATGACGACGTTCAACAAGATGCGCCTCGACGAATCTCGGAAAGTGCTCACCGTGCAGAGCGGCGCGCGCTGGCACGACATCCAGTCGTTTCTTCACCCGAAGTTCGCCGTGAAGGCCATGCAGTCAACCGACATCTTCACCGTCGGCGGCTCGATTACGGTCAATGCCCACGGCATGGACCACCGGGCGGGCTCCGTGGGCGACAGCGTTCGGGCCATGCGCGTGATGCTGCCCGACGGGACGATCCAGGAGGTGAGCCGCGAGCAGAACCCCGAGCTGTTCAATCTGGTAGTGGGCGGGTACGGCCTGTTCGGAGTCATCCTCGACGCCGACCTCGACGTCGTCGACAACGCCGTGTACGCCTCCGAGCGCCGCATCCTCAAGTACACGGAATTTCCGGAGCTCTTCAAGCGCGAGATCGATCCCGACGCGCGTTATGCCCTGATGTACGCGCACCTGTCGACCGCGCCGCAGTCGCTGCTCGACGAAATGATCCTCTACACCTACCGCACCACCGACCACCCGCCGGCGACGGTGCCGCCGCTGGCCGATGTGTCCAGCGTCAAGCTGCGCCGCGTGGTGTTCAACCTTTCGAAGCTGGGCGGCCCCGCCATGCGGCTGAAGTGGTGGGCGGAGAAACATATCGAGCCGCGGCTGGAAACCTGCGAGGTCGGCCGCAATCAGGCGATGGGATCCGCCGAATCGTGCTTCGTTTCGCGTAACGAGCCAATGCACGATTCGGTGTTCTACCTGAAGAACTCGCTGCCTGGCGAAACGGACATCCTGCACGAGTACTACGTGCCGCGCGACCGGTTCGTCAGCTTCGTCGACGGAATGCGCGCGATCATGGTCCGCCGGAAGGCGGCGCTGCTGAACGCGTCGGTCCGTATCGTTCACCAGGAACACAATGCGTTGAACTATGCGCCGGCGGACATGTTTGCGATCGTGTTGTACCTGAACCAAACCACCGACAAGGCCGGCAACGAGCGAATGGCGACGTTGACCGGCGATCTGATCGATCTCACAATCGCGGAAGGCGGACGTTTTTTCCTGCCCTACCAGCTCCACTACACCGCGGAACAGCTCGAGCGTGCCTACCCGGAGATTCGGGCGTTCTTCGCAGCGAAGAAGCGGTACGACCCCGAGCTCCTCCTGACGAACAGCTTCTACGAGAAGTATTCCCGCATGAACTGACCGGTCAGCGGGTTGGTGTCAGACACCGTGGTAAATCCACCACGGTGTCTGACACCTGACTTGGACACCTGACTTGATCTGACTGCCGGCCGGCCTACACACCGGTCGACATGTATTTCTTGACCGCCGCGACCGTGCGATCGATGTCGGCATGCGTGTTGTAGAAGTGCGGCGACAGCCGGATGCCGGGGCGATCCTGACCGCCGCGCGTCGCGCAGCCGATGCGCTCTTTCTGGTAAAGCGCCGTCGACAGCTTGCGCACGTCGAGGTTGCCCGGCTGGAACGACACGACCGCCACCGTGCGCGATGGATCCGGGCTGGTCCAGATCTTCACGCCGTCGATCGTCTTCAGCCCCTTGAGCAGCGCCTGCGTCAGCTCGCGCGACCGCTTTTCGATGTGCGCGCGGCCGATCTTCGTCTGGAACGTCAGCGCCTCGCCGAACGCCATCATCGTCGGCTCGTCGCGCTGGCCGAACCCTTCGAACGTGCGCGACACGCCGACGCGCCCCGGATAGGCGCTGAAGATGCTCGCCCAGATCTTCGATTGCGCGCTCTTGTTGATGTAGAGGACGCCGTTCTCTTTCGGGCCGCACGCCCATTTGTGCGAGCTGCCGCTGTAGAAGTCCGGCTGCATGTCGCTGAGATCGACGTCCATCAGCCCGAACGACTGGGCACCGTCGACCATGCTGAGGATGCCGCGCTCGCGTGCCAGCCGGCAGATCTCCTTCGCCGGAAACAGGTCGCCGACCGTACTCGTCTGGTGCGTGAACGAGATCACCTTCGTCCGCGGCGTGATCGCCTTCGCGAATGCGTCGACGTAGTAGTCCATGCCGGGGTGCGGGTTCGGCGTCGGCACGTCCTTGACCGTGAAGCCGAAACGCTTCGCCTTCTCCTGCCACGCCGTGTGGTTGCTCGGATGATTGTCGGCGGTGAGCAGCACCTCGTCGCCGGCCTTCAGGTCGATGCCGGTCGACACGAGGTTATTGGACTCGCTCGTGTTGCGAGTGATGACGATCTCTTCCGGCGTGACCCGCAGGAATTCCGCGAGGAGCTTGCGCGTATTCTCGCGCCCGTCGCCAAGCTTGGCGCGGTTGTCCTGCGATGGATCCTGATCCATGTCTTTCGTCAACCGGTACATCGTCTCGAGGACCGGGCCTGACGCAGGACAGAGATTGGCGGCGTTCAGCATCGTGAGCTCTTTCGGCATCACGAACTGCTCGCGCACGGTCAGCCAGAATTTTTCGTCCGGCGACGCAGGCGTCGGCGGCAGATCGAGGGAACGTGGCCACGCCACGTTCGGCGACAGGAACGGGGCGGCGCCGCCGATGGCCAGGAGCCGGGCAAAGTCACGACGATTCATAGATCCCTCCAGCCGGAGATTCTACGCCTGATCAGGCGGTTGCGGTTTGAGCCGCGCGGCGCGCGCCCGACGATCGGTTTCGCCATTTGTCGACCAGCAGATCCCGCCAGCCGATCGCCCGGTACATCAGCACGCAGAACAGGATGAACGCAATCGCGGTGCCCCAGAGAGGCAGGCGATGGCGCCACCCCCAGCTCGCATAGCCGTAGACCAGCTCGACATGGATCCAGTAAATGAAGAGCGAGCTTCGTCCGAGCCTGGCCAGCGGATCGATCGCAGGGCTGAAGCCCTGCGCCACAGCCACCTCGTCGCTGGCGCGGTCCCGCCTTCTTGTGGCGCGGCCCTTCAGGGCCGCGAACGCCGCCTCGCATCCATAGATCGCGGTCAGCGCCATCATCAGGATCCCGAGGCGAATCGCGAACCAGGTCGGCGAGCTCGTCCAGAATGACGAAGACGCATAGATGGAAGGGCGACCGGCCGCGTAGAAGCCGGCGGCGACGAGCGCGATGCCACACGCTCCGAGGGTGGCGTGCAGCCATCGCTCCGTGCGCGCCTCGCGCGCCGCCGCGATCAGCGCGCCCACCGCGCTGCCGGCGAACACAAAGCCGGCCCACGGAAACAGCGTGAAGATCGTGAACTCCCCCGCGGGACGCATGTACCACTGCAGCCACAGCGGCCACGCGGCGATCGCGGGCGCGGCCCGCACGATCGGCGTCGCCATCGCGAACGCAGCCGCGATCGCGGCGTACCAGATCACGCGCGCCGCCGTGCTCCTGGCGAGCCCCCACATGAGGCCCGCCCCGACCATCGCCGGGCCCATGATATTCAGGATGTCGACCCGGAACAGCGTCACCGGATGGCTGCCCGGCGTAATGATGAATCCCTGGAGGCGGAAGAGAAAGGCGAGGATGAAAATCTCGAGGCCGCGCCGGCAGATCATCTCGACCGCCGCCCGCCGACTGCCTGTGCGCTCCAGCGTCCGCGTCGCCGCAAGCACCACCGCCAGGCCGGCCAGCCAGAGAAACAGCGGCGCGGCGAAGCCGCCGAGCACCGTTGCGTCGCGAAACGGAATCGTACGACGGACAGCGGGGCTCAGACGTGTCCAGGCGTCGACCGTATGCGCCTCGATCATCAGCAGCACGGCAATGCCGCGGCCCCAGTCGACGTAGGTGCGTCTATGGCTGGACGTCATGCGTGGTGGTGAACACGATGTCCTGCCGCATCGAGTGCCACACCGAGCAGTACTTCTCGTACGACAGCGCGATCGCGCGCGCAACGGCGTCGGCGGGCACGTCGCCTTCCACGGTGACCTGGAGATGCATGCGGGTGATGCGGTGCGGATCCTCCGGCGCGCGGTCGGCGACCAGATGCGACCGCAGCGCGCGGAACGGCTGGCGCGCCTTCGTCAGAATATAGCCGACGTCCATCGTCATGCACCCCGCGAGCGCGAACGCGAGCGCCTGCACGGGAGAGGGACCCGCCACGCCCGCGCTGTCGAGCGTCATCGAGGCGTTGCCGCTCGTACCGGAAAGAACGAGCGCGCCGGTCCAGGTCAGATCGACGACGGTCGGCGCCTTGGCCACGACGGGATTGTAGCTGTTCACGTACAGAAAAAACCGCGGAGATCGCCACGCGCGCAGAGAACAAGTCTTCCCCGCGATCTTTGGGTTCTTTGCGGTTTTTTCTGGTGTCGTTATCGGGCGGCGGAGCCGCGCGCGACTGGTGCGGAGGAACGCGGAAAGATCGGGCTCTTGGACACCACGGACTTGATCGCAATCCAGGCGAGCGGCAGCACCACGAGCAGGTAGGTCAGCACGTGACCGAACACGCTGTCCGGCCCCCACGACTCGGTGCTGCTGTGGATGAGTTCGCTGTAGGGAAGGTACTGCTGTTCGGACATTTCGTGCGCGCCCTTGATCACGAGCTGCACGACGAACACGAACAGGAAAATGGCAGTGGCCTGAAAGAACAACGCGAGGTTGATACGGTGGCCGAAGCGGGACCACAACCACGCGACCCCGCCTGCGGCGACGCTGCCGAGCGCAGCGCCGAGCACGAGATACGTGGTCTCGTGCAGCTGCATCAGGAGCAGCGCCGTCTCCATGCCTTCGCGGCTGATCATCAGCAGTGTGAAGAGGAAGACGCCGGTATAGGCGGCGGCGCCTGGACGCACGGCGGACGCCTGCAGGCGCCCTTCGATGTCCCCCTTCATGCGGCGGCCGGTGCGCCACATGTGGACGATCATCCAGGCGACCGATGCGGCCGCGATCAGCGCGAGCGGTCCGTCGAGCCATTCCTGGTTGAGCGAGTGGAAGAGCAGATAGCCGCCGAGCACGCTGACGGCGACCGCGACGCCGATGCCCCAATGGACCGCCGAGATCAGCGCCGCGCGCCCCGTCTTGCGGAGATACGACAAGCTGATCGCGACGATGAGGAAGGCTTCGAACCCCTCTCGAAGCGTGATGACGAGCGCCTGAAGCATGAGGACGGCCGGTTTCCGATAATGAGACTGAATCTCAGGATGAGAAAACAGTCTATCCCGGCATATCCGACCAGTCAAGTCGGCAATGGCAAGGCTATAACATCTCGTGCTCTTCGCGCTCATGATCACCATCGTCGCCCTCGGCGACTCGACCACGGCGGGAACGCCCGCGTATCGATCTCCGATCGAGGCGCCACCCGACGGGTCCGGCAACGTCGAGAGCCAGTACGCCTATTGGCTGATGCAGTCGCATCCCGACTGGCAGGTGCTGAACCGCGGCGTCAACGGCGAGCGCAGCGATCAGATCCGCGGGCGGTTCGCACGCGACGCAGCGCAGCCGAAGCCAGCCGTGGTCGTGATCATCGCGGGAGTCAACGACGTCTATCAGGGCCGGAGCGCGGAGTCGGTGCAGCGCGAGCTCGACGCGATGTACACGGCGGCGCGCGCCGCAAAGATCGTCGTAGTCGCCGGCACGATCATTCCATTCAATGTCGCCAGCGCGGATCAGAACGCGCGGATGCGCGCGATCAACGGCTGGATTCGCGCCTACGCGGCCACGCACGCCGAGAGCGTGGTGCTCTGCGACACGCGCGCCGCGGTCGCCGCGCCGGGGCAGCCGGATCGGCTGGTGTCCTCTCCCGACGACCTCCACCCGTCGCCTGCCGGCTACAAGTTGATGGCGGCGGCGCTCGAACCGGCCATAAAACTCGCGCTCACGAAGGCCCCGGCGTTGCAGTAAGCTCAAATCATGAAAGTGTGGACGCGGATGGCGGGAGCCGCAGCGGCGGCCGTGGCATTGTCGGGTGTGCTGGTGGCGCAGCAGCCGACGTTCAAGGCGGGTACGCAGGTCGTCTCGATCTTCGCGACGGTGACCGATCCGCAGAAGCGGCTCGTCTCCGGCCTTACCCAGGACGACTTCTCGGTCTTCGACAACGAAAAGCCGCAGCCGCTGGTCTACTTCGACAACAGCATCCATCCGATCAATGTCGTCGTCATGCTCGACACCAGCGGCAGCATGACGCTGACCATCGAGCTCCTGAAGCAGGCGGCCGAGCAGTTCCTGATCCGGCTGCTGCCCGACGACAAGGCGCGCGTCGGCGCGTTCAACGACAAGATCCAGTTCAACGCGCGGTGGAGCAACGACCGCGATCAGCTGATCACCGACACGAAGAACCTCGACTACGGCAACGGCACGAGATTGTGGGACGCGGTGGGTGCGAGCCTCGACGAACTGAAGGCCGTCGACGGGCGCAAGGTCATCCTCATCTTCACCGACGGCGACGACACCGAGAGCCGCCTGCGGCTGGGCACCGTCATGGATCGCGCGCGCGCCGAGGAAGTGATGATTTACGCGATCGGCCTCGAGAGCATCTACTTCAACGGACAGCAGCGGGTGCGCACGAAGCCGGACGGCGGGCTGCGCAAGATCGCCGACGAAACCGGCGGCGGCTACTTCGAGCTGACGAAGGCGAGCGAGCTCGCGCCGACGTTCACGAAGGTCGCGCAGGAGCTGCACAGCCAGTATGTGATCGGCTTCACACCGACGATGCTCGACAACAAGGTGCACAAGCTCGCGGTGAAGATGAAGCAGGCGGGCATGACGGCGCAGGCAAGGCGCAGTTACCTGGCGGCCGGCGACAAAGTGTCCGTGTCTGGAAAGTAGCGCGCCGCGCTGTGGCGCGCGGGCCGTTTCAGGCCCGCGTGCGCGGCGGATTAGACGAATGCGGCGAGCACGGCAACCGCGAGCAGGAAGGCGACGACCCAGTCCGCCGACGCCGAAAAGCTCAAATCACGAAGTCTTTCACGCATTGTTCTCTGACCTCCCTCTTCCAGACAGTTAGACGGCTACCCCCCGGCAAAGGTTTAATAGAGCCATATGTCACTGTCCGAACAGGAATTCCGCGTCAAGAGCGACGAAGCGCTGAACGCCGCACGTCATGCTCTGCTGCCGCTGGCCGACAGCGAAGGCTTCGAAGTCGAGCTGCAGAACGGCGTGCTGAACCTCGTCTTTGAAGAGCCGGTGGAAACCAAGTTCGTGGTATCGCCAAACGCGCCGGTGCGGCAGATTTGGGTGTCGGCGATGTCCAGAAGCTTTAAACTCTCGTGGGCGCCGGCGGCCGGTGCCTTTGCGTTGGCCGGCGAGACGCTGCCGGTGCTACTCGAGCGGCTCACGCAGGAGTTTCTCAGCGGGTCCGCCTGAAGGCGGACACTACCGAAACACGGACGCGTCCAAGTCGTTGCGATCGCGTTCGACGTTAGCCGGACCTGGAGGGATAGATGAAGCGCTTCGCCATCGCCGCCGTGCTGCTGATCGCCATCGCGACGCTCGCGACCCTGGCCGCGCAGTCGCCGAACGCGTTCGGCGTCCCGTCCGCCGATCGACCGCAGCCCGGCGCGGCGATCAAGGCGGTGCCGGGATCCCGCGCGCAAGGCTGGCTGTCGCAGGGGCGATCGGAGGTTCTCGCCCGCCACGGCATGGTCGCGACCAGCGATCCGCTCGCCGCCGAAGCGGGGCTCGAAATCCTGCGGCGCGGCGGCAACGCGATCGATGCCGCCGTCGCCACCGGCGCAGTGCTCGACGTCACGTCGCAGAACGACACGGGTATCGGCGGCGATCTGTTCGCGCTGGTCTACGTCGCCAAAGAGAAGAAGCTCTACGCGCTGAATTCCGCCGGGTGGGCCCCCGCCGGCTGGACGCCGGCCTTCTTCACGACGAAGCTCGGCGTCAAAACCGTGCCGAACAGCGGCGTGAATGCGGCGACAGTACCCGGCGCGATCTCCGGATACGACGCGCTGCTGAAGCGATTCGGGACCCTCGGCTTCAAGGACACGTTCGATCGCGCGGCCCGGCTCGCCGACGAAGGCTGGGGACTCGCGGAGCGGCGGCACAACGACTTGAGGTCGGCCACCAACGGCCTGCGCAACGATCCTGATTCGACGGCGGCCTTCCTCGTCGACGGACAAGCGCCGGCGCTCTACAGCATCATCCGCAATCCCGGGCTCGCGAGCGCGCTGCGCCTGATCCAGGCGCAGGGCCGCGATGCGTTCTACCGCGGGCCGATTGCCGACGCGATCATCGCGAAGGTGCAGGCGAACGGCGGCGTGATGACGAAGGCGGATCTCGAGGGATTTCAGTCCGAGTGGACGGAACCGATTTCCACCAGCTATCACGGCTACGACGTCTTCGAGCTGCCGCCGCCCGGCCAGGGCTTCGCCGCGCTCGAGATGCTGAACATCCTTGAAGTCTGCGTGCCGAAATTCGGCGCGACGCTCGCCGCGCTCGGCCCGGCCGATCCGCAGTACTGGCATTTCATGGTCGAGGCGAAGAAG
>Ga0105247_10002710_pt1 | contig 11876 bp, 8 predicted proteins | sample KBSS24metaG_FD_81519 | JGI IMG/M metagenome (GOLD analysis project Ga0105247, IMG submission 81519) | Switchgrass rhizosphere microbial communities from Kellogg Biological Station, Michigan, USA - KBS S2-4 metaG | ecosystem: Host-associated > Plants > Roots > Rhizosphere > Soil | place...
CAGTATGCGCTCGAGATGGTCAACCTGTTGTTGCGCGTCGACCAGCGTCTCAACGAGGAGAAGCAGAAACTCTCCGCGCTCGACTTTGACGATCTCGAATTGCGTACGCTCGAGCTGTTGCAGCGTCCCGAGGTCATTGCTCGCACATCTGAGCGCTATCGGTTTTTCCTGGTTGACGAATTTCAGGACACGAACGCCGTGCAGCGTGTGTTGCTCGAACGTTTGGCGCTCGCGAAAGATCGGCGTCCCGCGAATCTCTTCATCGTCGGCGATCGCAAGCAGTCGATCTACGGTTTTCGTGGCGCTGACGTTGACGTGTTTCGCGAGATGACGGCGATCCTGCTCGCAGCCCGTGGTGAAGAAAAGCCCTTGCAGTTGAACTTCCGCAGCCAGCCGCCGCTGATCGCGTTCTTTAACTATCTCTTCGCGCGGCTGTTTCAAATTCCGGTTGATGTCCCCGCGAGTGAATATAAGAATCTGGACCAGCTTGGTTACGTGAAGCACGAAAAGAGCGAGCCAAAGCGCGAGCTGCGCGGCGGTGATTCACTGAAGGGTCCAATCGTCGAGCTACTCGTCACGACAAAGCCTTCGCTCGAAGATGATCCGCGCGCCGAGCAGGACTCGCGCGTGCTCGATGCGCAGCAGCTTGCACGTCGCATCCTCGCGCTCACACAGGGGCCAGACAAGCTCAAGTATGGCGACATCGCGCTCCTGTTTCGCGCGATGACGCAGGTGCAGATTTACGAGTCGGTCTTTCGTCGCGCAAACATTCCGTATCAAACCGTGCTCGGTCGTGGTTTCTACGAGCGCGAAGAGATCACGGACCTTATTCAACTGCTCCGCTTTTTAGACAACAAAACTGACGAGATCGCGCTCGCCGCGGTGTTGCGTTCGCCGCTTTGCGGACTCTCTGACAACGCTCTGTTGGGGCTGCGCTGTGCGCCGCTGTTGAATGAGGTCGAGACTGTGCATGGATTCTCAGCGACGCGCCCACTTTACGCGGCGCTGCGTCACCATGAAGAGATCGCGTTCATCAGTGCGGAAGAGCACGAGCTGCTCGATCGCGCGGCGAAGTTGATCGGCGAGCTCGTCGATCGCCGTCATCATTATCCGATTCAGGATCTGCTGCGTTACGCGGTTGAGGAATCGGAGTACATGACCGTCGTCGCGGCGAACTACGACGGCGCGCAGCGTCTCGCCAACGTCGAGCGCTTGTTCACACTCGCGGCGCGATTTGAAAGCTCGGGAACGCATTTGATTCGCGACTTCGTGCGTTACGTTGAAGAGTTTGAGGCGATTGGCAGTCGCGAGAGTGAGGGCCAGATAGATCAGGCGGCGGATGCGGTGCGACTGATGACGATTCACCAGGCGAAAGGTCTCGAGTTTCCGGTCGTGATCATTCCCGATCTACAACGACTCTCGCGCGTCGCGACTGACAACTGGGTTCTGCTCGATCGTCACCAGGGTTTGACGCTGAAAGTGCCGGATGGTCGCGGCAATCTCGCCGCCGGCTGCACGTTCAGCAATTTCGAGAAGCGACACGCATGGCGCGAACAGTTTGAAAGCATGCGGCTGCTTTATGTGGCGGCGACGCGTGCTGAAGATCGATTGATCCTTTCGGGCGTAACGGAGGATGTCGCAAGTCTCGGTTCAAAGAATGATTCGTGGCTGAAATGGATCTGGCAGTCACTGGAATTACACGATCGGCGCGCCAGCGATATTGTCGATCTTGACGACGATGTTCAGCTACAGCTCACGATGAATCTCGCCGACGAGCCGCCCGACGAGTTTGAGCCGCAACCGGAACAACCGCTGCAAACGAGCATGCATTCAGCCGACTCGCTGGCCGAGGCGTTTCCGCTGATCAAGCCGTTCGGTCAGCAAAGCGGCAACGCGATTCATCGTTTCAGTGTCACGCAGTTGATCAACTACCAGCGTTGTCCGCGTCAGTATTATTTCGATCGCGTGTTGCAACTACCTGCTGCCGATCAGATGGCGGTGTGGAACAATGCTGAAGCGCCCGAGCCTCCGGCAAACCTGACCGCGACTTTGAAAGGCTCGGTGATTCATCGTTTCTGCGAGCGCTACACCCCGGACCAGAACCTCGGAGAATGTTTGCGCTTGAGTTTTGATGAAGTATTGCGGTTGCGACAGGCGCAGCTTTCGGATCGCTTCGTCGAGATCGATCACGAAGCTGCAATCAGAGCGATGCTGCCGCTCGCGAAGAACTATCTCGCCAGCGATGTTTACAAGCGTGTCGAGGCAGTGCCGAAGATCGCCGAGCATTACTCACCACGTCCGGCCGGCGCTGAAGGCTTGTGGAGCGAGCTCAGCTTCCGTTTGCGACGCCGGCTCGGAGTTCTCAACGGCATCATCGACAAGCTTCTGATCACAGACTCTGAGATCGAGATCATCGACTTCAAAACAAATCGTATCGTTTACGACAAATCGGAAACTCCACGCGAGCCGCCCGCGCCGCGGATTCGCGCGCCGAAAGGTGGACAATTCGCGTTTGATTTCGAAGATGAGGGTCCGCCGAAACCAGTCAATCGTCATCCGTCTTTGGCAGAAGCTTTGAAGACTGCGGCTGAGGATTACCAGTTACAGATGCAGGCGTACGCGCTTGCCGTGCGCGAGCTATTGCCGTCGTTCGCGGGCGCGAACGTTCGCGTGACGCTGCACTTTCTCGATCCGAATGTCGAGGTGCATCTCGCCGATGAGCTGCTCGAGCCCGCCCGTTGCGAGCAGGCTGTCGATGAAGGCATGCAGCGCACGATCTTCTCTTCGGACCCGGCGAATTTTCCGGTCAAGACGGCGCCTCACTGCCGCATGTGCAACTTTCTCAGCGTGTGCGAAGCGGGCAAGAAGTGGGTTGCTGAAAACTGGTCCACAGATGACACAGAGTAGATAGATTCTTGTCTGGTTCTGTGCAATCTGTGTAATCTGTGGATACATATGATCAAAATTAAAGCTTTCGATGGCGGGGAGTTTGACGGGTATCTGGCGCTGCCCGCGAGTGGATATGGACCAGGCATCGTCGTGCTCCAGGAGATCTTTGGGATCAACCAGTATTTGCGCGACGTTGCTGAGTGGTATGCGGCGCACGGTTTTGTCGCGCTCGTGCCGGATCTGTTCTGGCGCATCCAGCCCGGCATTGAGCTCACTGACAAAGGCGACGATTGGAAGCGCGCCGTTGAGCTTTATCAACAGCTCGATGAGGCGAAGGCCGTCGAAGACTCAGCCGCGACGCTCGAGTTGTTGCGAAAGCATCCGGCGTGCAGCGGACGCGTGGGCGCCGTCGGTTTTTGCCTCGGCGGAAACCTCGCGTACCTGTTGTCAGTGCGCCACAAGCCTGATGCGGCGGTCGGTTATTACGGCGTCAGCATCGAGAAGAGTCTCGACGAAGCGAAGAACCTGAACAGCCCGTTGATGCTGCACATCGCGGGGCTCGACAAGTTTTGCCCGCCGGAAGCGCAGGCGCAGATTCATGCGGCGCTCGATGCGAAAGCCACGATTCATGATTACCCGCAAGCGGACCATGCCTTCGCGCGGACCGGCGGTGAGCACTACGACGCCGCCGCGGCAGAGCTCGCGAACCTCCGCACGCTCGAATTCTTCGTCAGTAATCTCGCGGGTGCCGGTTGCGCCTCAGCACAGCAGACGCTCTCGCAGCGCTGGGACGATCACGTGAAATACGAGTTCGCGACGCGCAACACTGACGACACGCTCGAAACGATGGTTGTCGATGCTTATGTCAATCACGTTCCGGTGATGACTGGCGGCGTCGGTCATGAAGAGCTGCGCCAATTCTATTCGACAGACTTCATCCCGCAAATGCCGCCTGACACGGCGATGACGCCCGTCTCGCGCACGATCGGTGTCGATCGAGTTGTTGATGAGATGGTGTTTGAGTTTACGCACACGATCAAGATGGATTGGATGTTGCCGGGCGTTGAGCCGACGGGCAAACACGTGAAGGTGGCGCTCGTCGTGATCGTTCACTTCCGCGACGGCAAGCTAGCGCACGAGCACATTTACTGGGACCAGGCGTCTGTGCTCGCGCAACTCGGGTTGATCGATTCAACGAAGCTTCCGGTAGTCGGCGTCGAGAGTGCGGAAAAGGTGCTGAATCCGCGGCTTTAATCCGTTTAATCTGTGGCTAATATTCGATTATGAAAAGTCGTCTGCGGCGAGATCTGGGTACGCTGGAATCGTATGCCACTGTAATCGGCATATTGATCGGCGCGGGTATCTTTCAGGTCACGAGCCAGGCGTGGGCGCTGACTGGCCCAAGCGTGATTCTCGGTTATCTCGTCCTCACCCCGGCGATTCTTGCGACATCGATCCCTTACGCCGCGTATCTCTCGACACCGCTCGGCACCGAACCGGGCGGCGAGTATCTGCACATCTCGCGAACCGTGGGCGGCTTTCGTCTCGCTTATGTCGGCGCGTGGCTCAAGATCATTTCTTACATCGGCGCGGGCGCATATCTTGCCAACGCGATGGCAGGTTACATCATTGCCTTGAGCGGCAATCGCATCGAACGCTTTCGACTACCGCTCGCGCTCACCGCACTCGTCATCTTTTATCTGATCCACGTGATCGGCATTCGCTGGTTTGGCCGCTTCCAGGTGTTGATGTCGGCGCTGAAGCTGCTCGCGCTGCTCGTGCTGATCGTCCCCGGTCTGTTTGTGCTTCACAGTGAAAACTACGCACCATTTTTCACGCACGGCGCGGGTGGTTTTGGCGCGAGCCTTTTGCCGCTATTTTTTGCGTACGCCGGATTTGAGTCGATCGCGCAAACCGCCGGTGAAGTGAAAGACAGCACGCGCCGTTTGCCGAAGATCCTCTTGAAAGGGATCACTGTCACCGCGGTGATTTACGTTTTTACTTCGATCGTTTCGTTTGGCGCGCTGCCCGGCGGACGGCTGCAAGCGAGCAGCGCGCCGATGGCTGAAGTCGCTTCGATCTACTTACCGGCGGGCGCCGCGATGTTTGTCACGATCGGCGCGATTGCCGCGATCATGACGGCGCTCAACGGCACGATCTTCGTTCCCTCACGACTCGCAATCATGTTTGTCGAAGACGGTCTGGCGCCGCGCTGGCTCGGTTTCATCAACAAAGCGACGGCGACGCCGATACGCGCGCTGACGCTCACGCTCATCTGCTGCGCGATTTTGCTCGTCAGCGGACAGCTTTCACTCGCGTTGAACGTTGCAGTTTTTGCCCTCGTCGTGCTTTATTTCATTCATAGCTTAGTATTTTTGCTCCTCCCTCGTCTGAACCCGTCGCTTGCGAGTGAGATCAAGATCAGCTTGTCGCACCGTTTGCAGCAGGCGGCCGCGATCGTCTCGTTGTTATCGATGGGACTGATGATCGTGATCCAGATGCGACAGGATTTCGCGGTGTTGAGTACGCAGACGCTCTCGCAGCGGATCAGTGGGCAGTCGTTGACGAGCATTGAGCTGATCATCGTGTGGGGAGTTATTGGAGCGGGTTTATATCAACTCGCTCGCATGCAGCGCGGTGATGACGCTGCGAACGTTGGCGCACATGCAGATTGAAGGTAAACGAGTGCTGATCACGGGAGCGAGTCGCGGGCTCGGGCGCGCGCTCGTCGCGGCGTTTGTCGATGCGGGCGCGAGCGAAGTGATCGCGGGTGCGCGCAAGCCTGAAGATCGAGAAGCGCTGAAGTCATCACGCGTGACGCCGGTGCAGTTGGATGTCACGATAGCGGACGACGTCGAAGAGCTGGTGCACCTCGGCGCGATTGATATTCTCGTTAACAACGCCGGGATTGCGGGGTTCGGCAATCCGCTGACGATGGACTTCGCCGCCGTACAGGAAGAAATCGCGGTGAACTATCTCGGCGTGTTGCGTGTGACGCGTGCCGTGGCGCCCGGGATGATCGCGCAGCGTGATGGCATGATTGTTAATGTTGCCACGGCGTTTGCGAAAGTGAATTTGCCGATTGTTGGGACTTACTGTGCGACGAAGGCGGCGTTGTTATCGTTGGGCCAGGCGATGAGAGCGTATTTGTCTGAGCACAACGTTCGTGTGATTACCGTGATGCCGACGACGATCGACACCGACATGAGTAAGGGCGCGGACGTACCGAAGATGACCAAAGAATTCGTCGCCGGCGAGATACTGGCCGCCATACGCGAAGAGCGTCACGATCCTCCGATTGGCGATGAAGCGAAGGGCGTGTTCGAGAATTTATCTAAGGACGCGCTTGGTTTAGAGAAAGTTTTACAGGATTACAGGATGTAACAGGATTAACAAGATTCTTATCTTGTTCATTCTGTAAATCCTGTCATCCTGTCTAAATAAGATGATAGATAACAGGCATCGCGATGAATTCCCAACCCTGGCTTCGGGCATTCATCTGCTCAGTCACAGCCTCGGCCCGGTGCCTAGGGCTGCGCGCGAGTCGATGCTCAGTTACATCGACGCCTGGGAACATCACACCAGCGAAGACGCATGGGCCACGAGCTGGTGGACGCTCTCGCGCCTTGTCGGCGATCGCATCGCGACGATTCTCGGCGGCGAGCCCGGCTCAGTTCAGATCCAGCCAAACGCATCAATCGCGATGGCTACCGTCGCTTCCTGTTTCGATTTCAACAAAGGCCGCAACAAAGTCGTCACGACCGCGCTCGACTTCCCTTCGATGGAATACTTCTGGGACGCACAGCGACAGATCGGCGCGCGCGTTGAAGTGGTTCCGTCAACCGACAACATCTCAGTGCCGCTCGAGCGCATCCTCGACGCGATCGACAACGAGACGGCCCTCGTCGCGCTCGCGCACACGTCTTATTGCAGCTCGTATCGCATCGACGCGCGCGCGATCGTCGAGCACGCACATTCAAAAGGCGCGCTCGTGTTGCTCGACGTCTATCAATCTGCCGGCGTCTTACAACTCAACGCCACTGGCTGGAATGTCGACTTTCTGATCGGCGGCACGATCAAATGGCTGTGTGGTGGTCCATCGTGCGGTTACTTGTACGTCCGTCCCGATCTGCAAAGAGATCTGCGACCGCGACTCACCGGCTGGGTCGCACACGATTCACCTTTTGACTTCGCTCATGCACCCATGCGTTACGCGCGCTCGGTGCGTCGTTTTGCGCAGGGCACGCCGAGTATTCCCGCGCTCTACTCAGCGATTCCGGGACTAGAGATCATCGAAGCCGTCGGCGTTGCTGACACTGCCGCTGAATCAGAGCGCCGCACCCAGCTAATGATCGATTTCGCATCGGAGCGTGGTTGGACCATCAACACGCCTCGCGAGAAGAGCCAGCGCGGCGGATCGGTTATGATCGGTGTCAAAGATGCGCCGGTGATGGTCGAGCGTCTGGCGGAAAGAAGAGTTTTCGTTGACTCGCGACCGAGTGCGGGTTTGCGTATGTCGCCGCATTTCTTCAACACCGATGAGGAAGTCGAGGAGGCGCTTAACATTCTCGCCGAGCTGATTGAGTCATGAGTAACGACGCTGCTGTCAACACGCCCGCGCCCGACTTTACGTTGAAGGATGGAAACGGCGAGGAGTGGCGCTTGTCTGAGCATCGTGGCAAAGTTGTTGTGCTGCTTTTTTATCCGGGCGACGAAACGCCGGTGTGCACGAGACAGATGTGTTCGTTGCGCGATCGTTGGGACGACTATCTCGCGACCGGCGCCGAGGTGGTTGGCATCTCGGGTGACTCGATCGAGTCGCACAAAAAGTTTGCGGAGCATCACGAGCTGCCGTTGCGACTACTGTCAGATTCTGATGGAGCAGTGTCGACACGTTACGGCGCGCGGTCGCTGATTCCGGGACGCGTGGCGCGATCGGTTTTCGTGATCGACGCGAATGGAATCATCCGCCATCGCGACGTGCGCCCGATCGGCTTATTCAAGCCGAAGGACGATGATAATATTGCAGCGATCAAAGCTGCACAGGATCAAGGAGGAATTCATGCCTGACACAATCAAATGCACACACTGCGGCGAGAAGCGCCCGGCCCTTCCGTTCGCGCCTTTCCCCAACGAGCTCGGCCAGCGCATCGCAGCAGAAATCTGCCAGCCCTGCTGGAGCGGTTGGCTGCAAAAACAAACACAGATCATCAACCACTACGGTCTCGATCTCACCAATCCCGACGCGCAAACGTTCCTGTTCGACAACATCAAAGGCTATCTGTTCGGCGACGTACCGACAGTTGCTGAGATCGATACGACCAAAGAGGGAACAGTGAAGTGGTAAATATCTTCTAAATCTTTCCAATCCTGTCACCCTGTCTCACTTCGGCTCGCCGTTTGCTCGCTCTCTCCACCAACGTATGTTTTCCGAACTTGGATTGTGTGTGTTCACTTGTAAGGAGGAGATTGATGAGACGCAGGATCACAGGATTCATAGCTTTAGCCGCGCTTGCGGTACTACTGCCCGGTTGCGATAACACCGCAAACTCGAACGCGACTGCCAATCGAAACGCGAATGCTGTCGCCACCGCGACACCGACGCCAACGCCGGTTGCCAACACAAATAGCAACAGAGCGCCGACACGTTCGGAGTATGAGGCAAACAAGGAGCGTTATAACCGCGAAGCGAAGGAGTCGGGGCGCAAAGTCGGCACTGGCGCAAACGACACCTGGCTCTGGATTAAAACGCGCTTCGATCTCGCGGCGGCGGACGATCTTCGTGATTCGACGATCAATGTTGACGTCGATAACGATGTGGTGACGCTGAGCGGCACGGTGGCGAGCGCAGCCCAGAAAACGAAGGCCGAAGCAGTAGCGAAGAGTGTTGAAGGCGTTAAGAGCGTCAGGAACCAGTTAAAGGTCCAGGCCAATAACGCGAACGCCAACGCGAATGCGAACGCAAACTCAAACGCCAGGCGAGGCGGCACGAACCGTTAACACGGATTAGACGGGTTTCTAAACACGGATCTACGCGGGATAAGAAAAATCCGCGTAAATCCGTGCTTTGGATCCGTTTAATCCGTGTGCTAATCTTCACTTTCTTACCTCTGTTTTTCGCAAAAACTAGACGATGGGGATTTGGTTACCTATGCCAAAAGTCCGTTCGCGCCTTCTTGTCGCGACCCTGCTGTTGCTTCTTGTCGTTAACCCAATCAACGCCCAACGCAGCGCTATCGATACTTATGCGATCACCAACGCTCGCATCGTCACGGTCTCCGGACCAGTGATCGAGCGCGGCACAGTCGTGATTCGCAATGGGTTGATTGCCGCCGCGGGCGCAAACGTCAGTGCGCCGCCGGACGCTCGCGTGATCGACGGCACTGGCTTGACCGTCTATCCGGGTTTAATCGACTCATACACAAATCTCGCGTTGCCGGAAGCGGCGCCTGGTCCTTCTCCGGGCGGCGGCGGTGGTGGCGGGTTCTTTCTCCTGCAACAACAACAGGCGCGACCGCCGAGTGGTCCAAACTCGACTCAGCCTGCCGGACTGCAGCCGGAAGTGATGGTTGAAGACGTGATCCGTCCCGGCGGAAACGAGATCGAGTCGTGGCGCAGCGCCGGCGTTACGACCGTGCTGACGTCGCCGCGTTCAGGCATCTGGATGGGCCAGTCGGCACTGATCAACCTTTCGGGAGACACACCGCAGCAGATGATCGTTCGTTCGCCTGTGGCAATGCACGTCGGCTTCACGCCGCTGCGCACGGGGACGTATCCCGGATCGCTGATGGGTGTGTTTTCAACGCTACGGCAGATGATGCTCGACGCGCAGCGTTATCGCGATGCGATGCAGAGTTACGAGCGCAACCCGCGTGGCACGCGCCGTCCCGACACGGATCGATCCCTCGCGGCGCTGATTCCGGTTGTTGATGGACGCATGCCGGTGGTGATGATTGCGAATAGTGAGCGCGAGATCAATCGGGCGCTGGATCTCGCGAGTGAGTTTAAGTTGAAACTGATCATCGCAGGCGGGCAGGAAGCGGAGAAAGTCGCGGATCGACTGGCGAAACAGGACGTGCCCGTGCTGTTGTCGCTTAACTTGCCGAGACGCACGACTGCCGCGATGCCCGAAGCTGATCCCGAGCCGCTGCGTGTGTTACGCGAGCGCGTCGAAGCACAGCAAACAGCAGGCAAACTTGCGAGGGCTGGCGTTCGGTTCGCGTTTGAGTCGGGCTCGATGACAAATGTTTCCGACCTGCTGAGTAACGCAAACAAGACGATCGAGAACGGGCTCCAGCCGCTCGACGCCTTGCGCGCGTTTACAATTTGGCCCGCTGAGATCCTCGGTGTTAAAGACCAGCTCGGATCGATCGAGGTTGGAAAGATCGCGAACCTGACGGTCACGCGTGGAGATCTGTTTGATCGAAACAGTCGCATCACGCACGTGTTTATTGACGGGCGTCCGGTTGATCTCAGACCGGCAGCTCCAGGTGGTGGTCCGGGTCAGGGTCGAAATACTTTAGCTGGTCAGTGGACCGTCGTCGCTAATTTAGGCCAGGGCGACCGCACGATCAGTTTGACGTTGCTACAAGAAGGAGAGCGCCTTACCGGATCGATCTCGGGTCCCCTCGGAGCGGGAGAGATCTCGAATGGATCCGCGTCGAACACTGGTGAGGTGCGGTTTACGGTGTCTGTGAATGTCGAAGGTCAAACAAAAGAAGCGACGTTCACCGGCAATCTCGCAAACAACCAGATTCGTGGAAACGTCGCGATCGTCGGCTCCGCGCCCGGAACATTCACTGCCACACGTCCAAATTAGTTTCCTTTGCGTCTTTGCGCCTTTGCGTAAGAAACACTCTTTAGGGAGTAAACAATGAAGCGCCTAATTATCATTCTTTCAATACTCGGAACCTTTACACTAACCGCGCACGCACAAACCGAGACTCTGATCCGCAACGCTACCGTGCTCACCGTCACGCAAGGCACGCTTCAGAACACCGATGTGCTTATGCGTAACGGCAAGATCGCCGCGATCGGCAAGAACCTCAAAGCCTCCGCGAACGCGCGCGTGATCGACGCGACTGGCAAGTTCGTGATGCCCGGCATCATCGATTGCCACTCCCACTCGATGCTCGACACGATCAATGAGGGCACACTCTCCGTCACCTCGATGGTGCGCACGCGAGACGTGCTGAATACGACCGACGTCGATCTCTATCGTGAGCTGGCCGGCGGCGTCACGACGCTAAATTTACTGCACGGCTCCGCGAATCCGATCGGTGGAACGAACACCGTCGTGAAGATCAAATACGGCCGCCCGGCGAGCGAGTTTTTGTTTCCGGGCGCGATGCCGGGAATCAAGTTCGCACTCGGCGAGAACGTGAAGCAGTCGAGCCGGCCCAACCTGCCGGGCACCACGCGCCGCTATCCAAACACGCGCATGGGCGTTGAAGAAACGATTCGCGATGCGTTCACGCGCGCGCGTGATTACAAGCGCACGTGGGACGAGTATCGCGAGGCTGTGAAGAAAGACAAGAACCTGATTCCGCCGCGCCGCGATCTGCAACTCGAGCCGCTCGTCGAGATCCTCGAAGGCAAGCGCTACGTTCACGCGCACTGCTACATCGCGAGTGAGATCCTGATGCTGATCAATATCGCTGACGAGTTTGGCTTCAAGATCAAGACTTTCCAGCACACGCTCGAGGGTTACAAAGTCGCGAAAGAGATCGCGGCGCACGGCGCCGGCGCTTCGATCTTCGCCGACTCGTGGGGTTACAAGATCGAAGCTTACGATGCGATTCCTTACAACGCTGCGATCATGACGCGTGCGGGCGTGGTCGTGTCGATGAACTCCGACTCTGACGAGCGCGCGCGACGGTTGAACATCGAAGCGGCGAAAGCGATGCACTGGGGCGACCTGACGGAAGAGCAGGCGCTGAAACTCGTGACGCTCAATCCCGCGATTCAACTCGGTATTCAGGAACGCG
>Ga0105247_10002713_pt1 | contig 11872 bp, 10 predicted proteins | sample KBSS24metaG_FD_81519 | JGI IMG/M metagenome (GOLD analysis project Ga0105247, IMG submission 81519) | Switchgrass rhizosphere microbial communities from Kellogg Biological Station, Michigan, USA - KBS S2-4 metaG | ecosystem: Host-associated > Plants > Roots > Rhizosphere > Soil | place...
AGCGAGCGGTGGCGCTGGGCATCGACGTGTTCATGGAGTTCACGGTCACCGAGCTGCTGAAGGCTCGGTCGGACTCCGGGCCCGACGTCATCTCGGGGGCCTTCGGCTACTGGCGCGAGACCGGTCGCTTCGTCACCTTCGAGGCGCCGTCGGTGATCCTCGCGACCGGCGGCATCGGCAAGTCCTTCAAGGTCACCTCCAACTCGTGGGAGTACACCGGGGACGGTCACGCCCTCGCCCTGCGCGCCGGATCGACCCTGCTCAACATGGAGTTCATCCAGTTCCACCCGACCGGCATGGTCTGGCCGCCGTCGGTCAAGGGGATCCTGGTGACCGAGTCGGTGCGTGGCGACGGGGGTGTGCTGCGCAATTCCGAGGGCCGCCGGTTCATGTTCGACTACGTGCCGGACGTCTTCCGCGCCCAGTACGCCGACAACGAGGCCGAGGCCGACCGTTGGTACACCGACCAGGCCAACAACAAGCGCACTCCCGACCTGCTGCCGCGCGACGAGGTCGCCCGCGCGATCAATAGCGAGGTGAAGGCCGGCCGCGGTTCCCCGCACGGCGGCGTCTTCCTGGACATCTCGTCCCGCCGATCGCCGGCCGAGATCCTCAAGAAGCTGCCCTCGATGCACCACCAGTTCAAGGAACTCGCCGACGTCGACATCACCCGCGAACCCATGGAGGTCGGCCCCACCTGCCACTACGTCATGGGCGGCGTCGAGGTCGACCCCGACACCGCCGCGGCGGCGCGGGTGCCGGGCCTGTTCGCGGCCGGCGAGGTCGCCGGAGGCATGCACGGCTCGAACCGGCTCGGCGGGAACTCGCTCTCGGACCTGCTCGTCTTCGGGCGCCGGGCTGGGATCGGCGCCGCGGACTACGTGCGCGGACTGCGCGAACGCCCCGGCCTCACGTCCGCCCAGCTCGACGACGCGGCACGGGACGCGCTCGCCCCGTTCGAACGAGACGGCGGCGAGAATCCCTATACGCTGCACCACGAACTGCAGCAGTCGATGAACGACCTCGTCGGCATCATCCGCCACCGGGACGAGGTCGAGCAGGCACTGAAGAACCTGGACGAGTTCAAGATCCGCGCCGCCCACCTCGCCGTCGACGGCGGCCGCCGCTTCAACCCCGGCTGGCACCTGGCGTTGGACCTGCGCAACATGCTCGCCGTCAGCGAATGTATCGCCCGCGCCGCACTGATGCGCGAGGAGAGTCGCGGCGGCCACACCCGGGACGACTTCCCGGCGATGGAGCCGGCCTGGCGCAAGGTGAATCTCGTCTGCTCGCTGGACGGGGCGGACGCGCAGGTAGTCCGGCAGGACATGCCGCCGATGCGCGCGGATCTGATCGACCTGTTCGGGCGGGACGAGCTGGCGAAGTACCTCACCGAGGAGGAATTGCCTTGAGTTACCACGGTTCTTTCCGGGTCTGGCGCGGTGATGCCGAGGGCGGCGACCTCGCCGACTACGAGGTCGAGGTCAACGACGGCGAGGTCGTCCTGGACATCGTCCACCGCTTGCAGGCCACCCAGGCCGGCGACCTCGCCGTGCGCTGGAACTGCAAGGCGGGCAAGTGCGGCTCGTGCAGTGCGGAGATCAACGGCCGTCCCCGCCTGATGTGCATGACCCGGATGTCGACCTTCGCCGAGAGCGAGACGGTGACCGTCACCCCGATGCGCACCTTCCCGGTGATCAAGGACCTCGTCACCGACGTCTCGTTCAACTACACCAAGGCCGCCCAGGTGCCGTCCTTCGCGCCGCCCGCCGGGGTCGCCCCGGGTGAATACCGGATGGCACAGGTCGACGTCGAACGCAGCCAGGAGTTCCGCAAGTGCATCGAGTGCTTCCTGTGCCAGGACACCTGCCACGTCGTGCGCGACCACGAGGAGAACAAGCAGGCCTTCGCCGGCCCGCGCTTCCTCATGCGGATCGCCGAACTGGACATGCACCCGCTGGACGCGCTGGACCGCAAACGGCAGGCGCAGGACGAGCACGGGCTGGGCTTCTGCAACATCACCAAGTGCTGCAGCGAAGTCTGCCCCGAGCACATCAAGATCACCGACAACGCCCTGATCCCGATGAAGGAGCGTGTCGTCGACCGCAAGTACGACCCCCTCGTGCGGCTCGGCCGCACCATCCTGCGCCGGGACTAGCCGGGATTAGGAACCCCCGTGATCGGGGAGGCATCCGAGCATGGACACCGTGGCCGATGTGGTGCTGGCACGCCTTCGGGAGTGGGGGGTCGGGCAGGTCTTCGGCTACCCCGGTGACGGCATCAACGGCCTGCTCGCCGCGTGGGGACGGGCCGACAACAAGCCCCAGTTCGTGCAGACCCGGCACGAGGAGATGGCCGCGTTCGCCGCCGTCGGGTACGCCAAGTTCTCCGGCGGCCTCGGCGTCTGCGCCGCCACCAGCGGGCCGGGCGGCATCCATCTGCTCAACGGCCTCTACGACGCCAAGCTGGACCACGTGCCCGTCCTGGCGATCGTCGGCCAGACCGAACGCACCGCGATGGGCGGCAGCTACCAGCAGGAGGTGGACCTGCTGTCGCTGTTCAAGGACGTGTGCAGCGACTACGTGCAGATGTGCACCGTGCCCGAGCAGTTGCCCAACCTGCTGGACCGGGCGATCCGCATCGCCCTGACCGAACGGGCGCCGACGTGCGTGATCCTGCCGCAGGACGTGCAGGACCTGCCCTACGAGGCGCCGGGCCACGCGTTCCGGCACGTCCCATCCAGCCTCGGCCTGTACGAATCCACCGCCACCCCGTCCGAGGAGGGGCTGGAGCGGGCCGCCGAGATACTCAACTCCGCCGACCGTCCCGCCATCCTGATCGGCCAGGGCGCGCGGGGCTGCGCCGCCGAACTCGAGCAGGTCGCCGACCTGCTCGGCGCCGGCGTGGCGAAGGCGCTGCTGGGCAAGGACGTCCTGCCGGACACGCTGCCGTGGGTGACCGGTTCGATCGGCCTGCTGGGCACGCCGGCCAGCGCGACGATGATGGGCGACTGCGACGCCCTGCTCACGGTCGGCTCAAACTTCCCTTACACGCACTTCCTGCCGGCACTCGGGCAGGCGCGGGCCGTGCAGATCGACCGCTCGGGTGACTGGATCGGCATGCGCTACCCGTACGAGGTCAACCTCGTCGGGGACGCGCGGACGACGCTGCGGCTGCTGATCCCGCGTCTCTTGCGCAAGGAGCACCGCGGCTGGCGCAGCAAGATCGAGCGGGACGTGGCGCGCTGGTGGACGATCGCCGAGCATCGCGCGATGACGGATGCCAGCCCCACCAACCCGATGCGGCTGTTCCACGAACTCTCGGTCCGACTGCCGGACGACGCGATCGTCACGGCCGACTCCGGCAGTGCGGCGAACTGGTACGCGCGCCACCTGTCCTTCCGCGGCAATGTGCGCGGCTCGCTCTCCGGCACGCTGGCCACGATGGGCTCGGCAGTGCCGTACGCCCTCGGCGCCAAGTGGGCGCATCCGGACCGTCCGGCCATCGCCTTGGTCGGCGACGGCGCGATGCAGATGAACGGCATGGCCGAACTGATCACCGTGGCGCGGTACTGGCCCGAGTGGGAAGACCCGCGGCTGATCGTCGCCGTGCTGCACAACAACGACCTGAACCAGGTCACCTGGGAGATGCGGGCGATGCAGGGCGCGCCGAAGTTCGCCGAGTCCCAGACGCTGCCGGAGGTCGACTACGCGGCCTTCGCCCGCAGCATCGGCCTGCTCGCGATCAACGTCGAGCGCCCCAAGCAGGTCGGGCCGGCGTGGGAGAGCGCGCTGTCCGCGGACGTCCCGATGGTGCTGGACGTGCGCTGCGACCCGAACGTCCCACCCATCCCACCGGAGACCACCTTCGCCCAGGCCAAGTCCACCGCAAGCGCCCTGCTGCACGGCGATGAGGATGCCTGGGACGTCGTCAAGCAAGGCATCAAACAGAAGGCGCAGGACATCCTGCCGACCCGGAAAGGCTGATCACCGTCATGGCCACAGCTCGCCGACTCGCCCCCGTCTCGCTCGCGTACACCGTGCCGGGCGTCTCGGATCGCGACGCCAAGAACATCATCGCGACCCTGCAGGACCGGCTGAACGCGCTGAACGACCTCGCGCTCACGCTCAAGCACATCCACTGGAACGTGGTCGGGCCGCACTTCATCGCCGTTCACACCATGCTCGACCCGCAGGTCGACGCGGTGCGGGCGATGGTCGACGCGACCGCCGAGCGCATCGCCACCCTCGGCGGCTCGCCCGTCGGGACACCCGGTGCGCTGGCCGCCCAGCGATCCTGGGACGACTACTCGGTCGGACGGGCCGATGCGATCGAGCACCTCGGCGCACTGGACGTCGTCTACACCGGCGTCATCGAGGCGCACCGGGCGGCCATCAAGGCCACGGACGAACCGGACCCCGTCACCCAGGACCTGCTCATCGAGCAGGCCGAGCAGCTCGAGCAGTTCCACTGGTTCGTCAGGGCGCATCTGGAGAGCTCCTCGGGCACGCTGACCACCGGCAACGCCCGCTCCGAACGCACCGCCGCCAAGCGCGCCCGCCGCAGCTGACCGCACCGTCCCGCGGATGCTGCCTGAGCGCACCATCCGCAGGACCGTTGCCGGGTCTAGCGAGGTCCGGCGCAGAGCACGTGATGCTGTCGGGCCGGAGGGATCAGGCCTTGTCGAGTGCCTCGGCGACCCTGCGGTGGGCCTCCCAGATCGCCTCGGGCAGTCCGGTGAACTGCAACAGGTGCTCCTCGCGGAACCCGATCTCCTGCTTCCATCGGTCGATGTCGATGGTGAGCAGCGTGTCGATATCGCCGTCGGCTTCGAACTCGACGCCCGCCAGGTTCAGCTCGTCCTTGGTCGGAATGATGCCGACCGGCGTCGTCTGGCCCTTGACCTCGCCGTTCTTGAGCTGGACGAGCCAGAGCAGGGCGCGCAGGTTGTCGCGGTAGCCGGGCCACAGGAAGTGCCCGTCCTCGCCGCGCTGGAACCAGTTCACGTGCGCAAAGATCGGCTTCTCGGTGGTCCTGCCGATGACGTTCAGCCAGTGCTGCGCGTAGTCGGCTTCGGGGTAGGACATGAACGGACGCATCGACATCGGGTCGTAGCGCAGCTGCCCGTCCAGGCCGTCCGCGGCGAACGTCGCCTCGGCGCCCAGGGTCAGGCCGTCGTAGACGCCCTCGGCCACGTCGGTGATAGCGCGGACCAGCGGCTCGCGGTCACGGGTGCGGCCGCCGAAGATGATCGCGTCGACCGGGACGCCCTTCGGGTCCTCGAAGTCGGCGGCCACGTTCGGCACGTTCGCCATCGTGGTGGTGAAGCGGCTGTTCGGGTGCGCCCACGGATCGCCGGCCTTATCGGCGGGCCGCTCGGCGATGACCTCGCCCTTCCAGTCCTCCCAGCCGTCCAGGTTCTCCGGCGGGTTCTTCGTCTTGCCCTCCCACCAGACCTCCTGGGTCTTCGGGTTGTAGGCGACATTCGTGAAGATCGCACCCGTGCCGGGGACGATCGAGTCGATCGCGGTCGGGTTGGTCTTCTCGTTGGTGTCCTTGGCGACGCCGAAGACGCCGTTCTCGGGGTTGAAGGCGTAGAGCTTGCCGTCCTCACCCGGCCAGAGCCATGCGATGTCGTCGCCGTAGAACTCGACGTAGTAGCGGTCGCCCAGCACGTCCGGCGCCAGCGTCATCGCCAGGTTCGTCTTGCCCGACGCGGAGGGGAAGCCTCCGGCGACGTGGTACTTCTTGCCGGTCTCCTTGTCCACGATGCCCAGCAGCATGAACTGCTCGACGAGGAAGCCGTTCTTCCAGCCGTCGTACGCGCCCTGGCGCAGGCCGTGGGCGATCTTGCCGAGCAGCGCGTTACCTCCGTAAGAGGAACCGAAGTGCAGGATCGTCCGCTCGTCGGCGACGGTGACGAAGTACCGCTTGTCGTCCGGGGTGCCCTGGCCGAGGTTCTCCAGGTCGCCGGTGCAGTGCACGGCGCGGACGAAGTTGTCACCGAGGTCGTTGATGTACTCGACGCCGACGCGCGCCATGCGGTTCATCTGGAGCACGACGCTGCGGTTGTCGGTGAGCTCGACGCCGGCGGCGAAGTTCTGCAGCGGGCTGCCCTTGGGGGACATCAGGTACGGGATGACGTAGAGCTTCTTGCCGGCGGCCGCGCCGCGGATGAGGCCCTCGAGCAGCGGCTTCATCTCCGAGGACGGACGCCAGTTGTTGTAGACGCCCTTGTCGGACTCGTTGCTGGTCGCGACGATCGTGCGCTCCTCGGAGCGCGCGGTGTCCTTGTAGTAGCTGCGGGAGTAGTACAGGTCTTCGCCGGCGGGCTGGATCTCACCGGCCTCGAGAGCCTCGGCGATCAGACGCGCGTCGTCCGCTGCGCTGACCACCTCCAGCTCGGCCGCGCCGTAGATCTCGAACCAATGCTTCACGTACTCGCGGACGTGAGTGTTGGTGAGTCCGGCCTTATCCAGTGCGTCATCGACATTGACCACGACAGCTGCTCCCTGGGCTTCGTTGCGTAGTTGCAAAGAATTGCAACCGACGGAGTATTTCAGGAAGTGTGCCGTGCGTGCCGCACTCCGTAGCTGCGATGTGACCCTTTGCTCACTCCCCGGCCACCTGGTAGATCAGTCGCCGCAGCGTCAGGGCTGGCCCGTGCGCGTGCGCCGGACGGCTGATCCGGTCAGAACTTCGTCGAGAGACCGCCGTCGACGGCGATGACCTGGCCGGTCAGGTAGGACGACTCGGCCGACGCGAGGAACGCGACCAGACCGGCGGCCTCCTCCGGCCGTCCCCATCTGCCCAGGCAGGTGTGTTCGGTGACCCAGGCCGTCCAGGCCGGATCGGCGACGAGGTGCTCGTTGAACTCGGTCGCCATCGTGCCCGGCGCGACCGCGTTCACGGTGATGGCGTGGGGACCGAGTTCGGCCGCCAGGGATCTGGTCAGTCCGTCCAGGCCGGCCTTGGCGGCCGCATACGCCGCATCACCGGCGCGCCCTCGGCTGCCGAGCACCGAGGAGATGTTGATGATCCGCCCAGGACGGCCGACCGAGACCAGCCGCAGCGCCACCATGCGGCTCAGGGCGAAGGCAGACACGAGATCGACCTCGAGCATCTCGCGGAAATCGGCCGCGGTGAGTTCGCCGAGGGTGCGTCGATCCCGCCGGCCGACATTGTTCACCAGGACGTCCACCGGCCCGGCTGCGTCCAGCGCCCGCTCGGCCGCTGCCGGATCGGTGACGTCGAACGGGACGGACACCGCGTTGCAGCCCGCTCCGGTCAACCGGTCCAGCGCCGGCTGCACGCCATCGGTGCTGCGGGCATTGAGGAGCACCCGCGCCCCTGCCCGGCCGAGCCGCGCGGCGATCTCAAGTCCAAGCCCGCGACTGGCGCCGGTGACGAGCGCGGTGCGGCCGGCCAGGGAGGCGGGGTCGGCGGGCCTTATCACTGCGGCACGGCGGCGATTGCCTGCAGCTCCACCCGCACGGCGGGTAGGGCGAAGCCGACCACGAGGGTCGTCCGCGCCGGCCGGACGGCGGGGTCGGGCCAGGCCCGCTCGAAGGCGGCGTTCCACTGCGCGAAGTCGGCGGCGTCGGCCAGGTAAGCCTCCAGCTTCATCACATCGGCCAGGTCGCAGCCGGCCCGTGACAGGGTCGCCGCCAGCTCGTCCAGCGCCGCTGTGAGCTGTGCCGCCACCGGTTGCTGATCACCTGCCAGCACTGCCGGGGACACCACCCCGGAGGTGATCACAAGGTCGCCGTGCGAGACCGTGCCCGGCATCAGCGGGCTCTGCCCCGGGTGGCGGATCACGGCGCGCTCCGCACGAGGGCCGACGCGTCGAGCTCGTCGATAGATCCCCGTCCCAGCAGGGTGAGCACGGTGGTCACCTCATCACGCAACAGGCTCAGCACCCGCTCCAGCCCCGGCTGCCCGCCGGCGGCCAGCCCCACCGCGGCGAGCCGTCCGATCACCACCGCACGGGCGCCTAGCGCGATGGCTTTGACGATGTCGGTGCCCCTGCGGATTCCGCTGTCCAGCAGGATCTCGGTGCGATCGCCCACTGCCGCCACGACCTCCGGCAGTTGGGTCAGCGCCGGGGGCGTGCCGTCCAACTGGCGGCCGCCGTGATTGGAGACCAGGACGGCCGAGGCACCGGCGCCCACCGCGCGGACGGCGTCCTCGCCGGTCAGGATGCCCTTGGCCATCCAGGGCAGGTGCGTGTGTTGCATGTGCTCGGCGAGGTCGTCCCAGCTCCAGACCGGAGCCGACCTGGTGAACAGCTGCCCGAAGACGGAGCTGAGGTCGCCCCGTGCCCACCCCGGGTAGTTGCCGCTGACCACCCGCGGGTCGATCTCGAAGCGGTTGCGCAGGTTCCGTTCGCGCCAGCCGCCGGTGGGGCAGTCGACCGTCACGCAGATCGCGCCGTATCCCGCGGCCGCGATGCGATCCAGCATCGCGCGGTAGTTCCCCGGGTCGCCCATCGGGTGCAGCTGTGCGATGCGGGCGGCCGCGGGCGCTGCCTCGGCGACCTGCTCGATCGAGTGCGTGCCCGCCTCTGGGACGATGCTCACCGTGCCGAACGCCGCGTTGGCGCGCGCGACCGCCTTGTGCCCCTCCGGGTCGAACATCCCGTCCGTGCCGAACGGCGCGGTCAGCACCGGCAGCCCGAGCGGGATGCCGAGCACGGTGGTCGCGGTGCCCGGTGCGGCCCGGCCGCTCATCGTCCGGGGCCGGAACTGCCAGCGGTCGAACTCCGTGCGGTTGGCCCGCAGCGTCACCTCGTCCCCGGCGCCGCCTTCCAGGAAATCCCACGCCTCGGGTGCGAGGCGGCCCTTGGCGATCTCGAACGCCTCCGCGAGGGTGGCGAACGATTCGGCCGGCGGCGGGGAGGGCGCGGACGGGGCGGCGATCTCGGTCTCGATGCTCACGAGTTGGCTCCTTCGGCGAGCAGGCTGCGGTCGGCGAGCACGTCCCCGGATCCGGTGATGGCATCGATCACGGCCCGGACCGACAGCGCCGCCTTCTCAGCTCCGGAGTAGTCGGCGATCACGCCGCCCCGGCTCATCACCAGTAGGCGGTCGCCCATCGCGAGGGCGTGGTCCATGTTGTGCGTGACCATGATCGTGGTGCAGCCGAGCTCTCGGACGAGTTCGTCGGTGATGCGCAGGACGGTCGCGGACGTCCCCGGATCCAGCGCGGCGAGATGTTCGTCCAGCAGCAGCACCGCGGGCGCGGACAGCGCCGCCATCACCATCGTGAGGCTCTGCCGCTGCCCGGCCGACAAGAGGCCGACCCGGTCGGCGAGCCGGTTCTCCAGGTTCAGGCCCAGCCCGGCCAGGTGCTCTCGCAGCACCGCCCGCCGCCTGCCGGTGAGAGCGAAACGCAGTCCCCTGCGGCGGCCGCGAGCCATCGCCAGCGCCAGGTTGTCCTCGATCGACAGGTCCGGCGCCGTGCCGGCCCGGGGATCGTCGAACACGCGAGTCACCAGTCCGGCCCGGCGGTAGTCCGGCAGGCGAGTCACGTCGCGGCCTGCGAGGCGCACCCGTCCGGAGGTCGGGCGGACCTCCCCGGCCACCGTCTGGATGACGCTGGACTTGCCTGCGCCGTTCGTCCCGACGACAGTCACGAACTGTCCCTGCGGGAGGGTCAGCGTCAGGTCTCGCAGTGCCACGACCTCATCGGCGCGGCCGCGGTTGTACACGAGCCCGATCGCCTCCAGATGCAGCATCAGTTCGCCTCCCTGCTGCGCAGGCCGACGCTGGAGCGTGCGGCGCCGACGGACTTGACCAGCTGCCCGGCCAGCCCGAGATACCGCTCGGCGGCGATGGCGACGATCAAGGTCAGGGCGGTGATGCCCTTCAGGTCGCCTGCGGGCAGCCCCGCACGCAGGGCGCCGACGAGGATGAGGCGGTAGGCGAGTGTGCCCACGAGTACGCACGCCAGGATCCGCAGCAGCCGGGACGCGGTCGGCCGCAGCAGCAGTTCTCCGAGCAGCACGGCGCCCACACCCGAGACGAACGTGCCCGCGCCCATGTTCACGTCCGCATATCCCTGGTACTGCACGGCGAGCCCGGCGCCCAGGCCAGCCAGCGCGTTCGCAATCACCAGGACGAGCACGGTCAACGCGCGGTCGTTCACGCCCTGACTCCGTGCCATGCGCGTGTTGACACCGGTCGCGCGCATCGCCAGACCCAGCTCCGTGCGCAGGAACAACCCGAAAGCGGCGAAGACCAGGGCCACCACCGCGGCCATGACTCCCGCGGTGGCCAGATCTGCCCGGGTCCCGGACAGGCTGCCGAAGGCTCCGAACAGGGTCGAGCTGGTATCGATGCTCACCGTCGGCATGTCCAGGATCCGCAGATTCACGCTGAACAGCCCGATGCTCATCACCAGCCCGGCCAGCAGCACCGGCACCCGCAGAAGCAGATGGAGCAGGGCGGTGACCAGCCCGGCCGCCGCTCCTGCGGCAGTACCCGCGACCAGCGCCGTCCAGGCCGGCCAGCCGTGTACCAGGGTCACGGCGCAGACCGACCCGCCGGTCACGAAGCTCCCCTCGACGGTGAGATCGAAGTCGGTCCGGATCCGAAAGACGGTGTAGATCCCCAGGAAGACCGGGACCAGCGGCAGCCCCGTCACCAGCATGTCGAGCAGGACGTGGTCCATCACTGCACCGTCGCCGTCGCGAGGATGTCCGTGGGAATGGTGATCCCGAGAGCGGTCATCGTCGCCTTGTTGACTGCGAAGACGACTCCGGTGGGCCTGCCGTAGGGCACTGCGGCGGCGGCGGTGCCGGTGAAGACCTTGACCGCGGCGTCGGCCGCCAGTTTGCCGACCGTCGGGTAGTCCGGGCCGATGCTGGCCAGGATGCCGGAGACCGTGGCGTCTCCGCCGGACACGTACACCGGGATCTTGTTGCTCTTGGCCGGCGCACCGACTGCCGCCAGGCCGGCGAAGACGGTGGCATCGGGCCCGATCAGCTCGGCGTCCACCCGGCCGACGAGGCTGCGTGCCGCACTGGGTACGTCCGCGGGCCCGGAGAGGGTCGACTCCACGATGCTCAGCCCGGGGTAGGCCTTGGCCGCCGCGTGCAGCGCCTTCACCCAGACCTGCATATTCTGGTTCGACGGGTCGTAGACGGTGCCGAGGCGCTTCGGTGCGGGGGAGACCTTCATGATCTGCGCGAGCAGGACGGCCGGGTCGACGTAGTCGATGCTGCCGGTGACGTTGGTTCCGGGCGCGTCCAGGCTCTTGGCCACCTTCGAGCCGACCGGATCACCCATCGCGATTGCGATGATCGGGCGGTCTGTGACCTGCTTTGCCAGCGCGATCACGGCGGGGGTGCCGATCACGGCGAAGCCGTCGTCCTTCGACTCGGCGAACGTCCTGGCCAGGCTGACGATCAGGCTCTGGTCGCCTTGGGCGTTCTTCAGGTCGAAGCTCACCTGGCGTGGGGCGAGGGCGGACATCAGGTGCTTCTCGAAGGAATCGACAGTGTCATCAACGACGTCGGCCGTCGCAATCTGCAGGACGCCGATGTGTAGCGGCCCGCCGCCTGCCGCCGCGCCGGATGACCCGGCGGGCGTGCCGTCGGAGCCCGAGGAGCTACAGGCAGCCAGGAGCAGGGCGGGAGAGAACAGCGCTGTGGCGAGCGCAGTACGCCGCCACCGATGGGCGCGGGAAGTGCCGCGCGAAGACGCCTCGGGCATGGTCTGACCTCTTTCAGCAGTGAGAGCCATGCCGAGTGGCGGCGTCCTTGGCGCACTCGGACATGAGAAGATATTCGCGTATCCATCGCCAGAGTTCTTCGCTCGGCCGGTTCCCGTCAAGACCCGAAACATGATATTAACTTCTCATGTTGTGCTTG
>Ga0105247_10002714_pt1 | contig 11872 bp, 8 predicted proteins | sample KBSS24metaG_FD_81519 | JGI IMG/M metagenome (GOLD analysis project Ga0105247, IMG submission 81519) | Switchgrass rhizosphere microbial communities from Kellogg Biological Station, Michigan, USA - KBS S2-4 metaG | ecosystem: Host-associated > Plants > Roots > Rhizosphere > Soil | place...
CGGTAAGTATCACCCGCATGGCGACATGCCGGTTTATGACACGATCGTGCGTCTGGCCCAGGACTTCTCGATGCGCTATCCGCTCATCGACGGGCAGGGCAACTTCGGATCGGTCGACGGCGATGCAGCAGCGGCAATGCGTTACACGGAAATACGCATGGCGCGTTTGGCGAATGAAGTTCTTGCCGACATCGAGAAAGAGACGGTTACGTTTCAGCCAAACTACGATGAGTCGCTCAGCGAGCCGACAGTTTTACCGACGCGCGTTCCGAACCTGCTGATCAATGGCTCAGACGGTATTGCAGTCGGGATGGCGACGAAGATCCCGCCGCACAATCTCACCGAAGTAGTTGAAGCGACGTTGGTGTTATTGAAAGATCCAGAGGCCACTGTTCAGGACCTCACGAAGATCGTGACTGGTCCTGACTTTCCAACCGGTGGGTTTATTTATGGCCGGGAGGAGATCAGGAAGTCGTATGAAGAAGGCCGTGGCGTGTTGCAGATACGCGCGCGCGCCGGCATCGATCGGATCGGACGCGGCGCGCAGGAACGCGACGCGATCGTCATCACCGAGATTCCGTTCCAGGTCAACAAAGCCCGCTTGCTCGAACGCATTGCCGAGTTGATCAACGAGAAGAAGATCGAGGGTATTTCCGATCTGCGTGACGAGTCGGATCGCACCGGCATGCGCATCGTGGTCGAGTTGAAACGAGATGCGGTGCCGCAAGTTGTGCTCAACAAGCTCTACAAGCTGACGCCGATGCAGTCGTCGTTTGGCGTAATCAATCTCGCGATCGTGAATGGACAGCCGCGCGTTTTGAATCTCAAGCAGATGCTCGAGGCGTTCATCGAGTTTCGACGCGAGGTCGTGCGCAAGCGGACTGAGTACGAGCTGCGCAAAGCCCGTGCTCGCGCGCACATTCTCGAAGGGCTCACAAAAGCGATCGACGCGCTCGACGCTATCATCGCGCTCATTCGTAATTCGCGCTCGGTTGACGAAGCGCGACAGTGGCTGATGGGCCATCTGCAAACTACGAGCGAGGTCAAAACATGGAAGGGCGTTCCGTCTGACGTTCAGCTCAAGACTTACCTGAGCCGGATACAGAAGACGATGGAGGGTCTCGCCTTCTCAGAAATTCAGGCGCAGGCGATTCTCGATCTGCAACTGCGACGAATATCAGCACTCGAGCGACAGAAGATCATCGACGAGTACGAGCAGGTGATCAAACTCATCGCCGAGCTCGAAGAGGTTCTCGGCAACGAGCGCTCGCTCCGACGCGTCATCGCCAAAGAGCTCGAGGAAGTTAAGAAAGACTTTGGTGACGGGCGTCGCACGGAGATCGTCGACGAAGGGGTTGAGCTCTCAATCGAGGATCTCATCGCGGACGAAGACGTCGCGATCACTGTCACGAACAGTGGTTACATCAAGCGTACGCCGATCACGACTTACTCACGTCAGGGACGTGGTGGTAAAGGTCGCTTCGGCGCAGCCGCGAAGAACGGCGACTTCGTCGAACATCTCTTCATCGCATCGACGCATGCCTACCTGATGATCTTCACTGACGACGGCATGGTCTATAAGATAAAAGTTCACGAAGTGCCCGATGCGGCGGCGTCTGCGCGCGGTAAGGCGGTCGTGAATCTCATTAATATACCGTCGGATCGCAGGCTCGCCGGCGTGGTTCCGGTGCGCGAGTTTGCCGAGGGCCGCTACGTCGTGATGGTGACGCGCAAGGGCGTGATCAAGAAGACGTCGCTGGCCGATTTCCAGAATATCCGCACGAATGGAATCATCGCGATCAATGTCGATGAAGGCGATCAGTTGCTCGACGTTGTTTTGACTGACGGCACGAAACGCATCTTCATCGCGACGCACAATGGGCTCGCGATTCGTTTCGACGAGAAGAATGTGCGACCGATGGGACGCGCGACGCGCGGTGTGCGCGGTATCGATCTACGACAGGATGACTATGTCGTCTCTGTTTGCCCGGTGTCGGCGGAAGATAAGGAGCGGATGTTGTCTGTTTCCGAGCAGGGCTACGGCAAGCAGACTGCGATCACGACTTATCGACTGCAATCGCGTGGTGGCAAGGGCGTAATCAACATGAAGACGACTGACAAGACTGGAAAGGTCGTTGCGGTGTTTCCGGTTGAAGACGAGTCAGAGATCATGATCATCACGCAACAGGGCAAGCTCATCCGCCTCGAGGCCGGCGACATCCGCAAGACCGGCCGCAGCGCCCAGGGCGTTCGCCTGATCAAGACCGATGCGAATGATAAGGTAACGAGTGCGTCGTTAGTTGAAGCTGCGGCGGATGAGGAGACTGAGGAGTCACCAACCAGCTAAGCCACGAAAAGGCACAGAAGAAAGTTAGCCACGAAAAGGCACAAAAGACACAAAAAGACCTTTTCAGCAGTTTAAGGCGCCAGATTCTCCCACGCGAGAATTCGGCGCCTTAATTCATTAAACCATTTTGTGTCTTTTGTGCCTTTTCGTGGCTAACTTTCTTCTGTGCCAGTTTGCGGCGTCACCCATTCTTCGCCGCCTTCGAAGATCTCTTTTTTCCAGATGGGCACAGTGCGCTTCAATTCTTTGATGGCCCACTCGCAGGCTTGAAATGCGGCGCGGCGGTGAGGGGCGCTGGCGGCGATGACGACGCTGGTTTCGCCGATGTCGATGCGGCCGGTGCGGTGGACGATGCCGAGGTGGGCGATCTCGAATTGCTTGTGCGCTTCGACGCCGAGGCGCTCCATCTCCGTTAACGCCATCGAGTCGTAAGCTTCATAGATCAAGTAGAGCGTTCGTTTGCCCTTGGTCCACTCGCGTGCATAACCGTCGAGTGTCACAGTAGCGCCGCATTCCGGTAGCACCACGCGCCGCGCCACCTCGCCCACATCGATCGGCTCTTTCGTCAATTCGAAGAAGTCGTGCGATCCACCACTCACCGGCGGAAACACAGCGAGCTCATCATTCTCTTTCAACTGCGTATCCGGCGTGGCGTATTCCTGATTCACCGCAAACAACAACGACCTTCCAAAACGCTCGAGCTTCGAAAATCGAGTCTTTAAACTCTGAAAAGCACTCGATACAGTCGCCGGCTCGTCGAGCGCTAAATCCATTTGGTTAGCCTCAACTGCATCGCGCGCCGCGCCGAAGAACAACACACGAATCTTCATTCAATCTCAATCCTTTTGCCGCCATGCCCATTACTCTTGGCCAGCTCGTGAATCCGCGCCCGCTCCTCGTACCCTTTGACCGCAATATTCAACATCGATCGCAATCGCTCCAGCCGTTCCGAAGTTGAACGCAGCTCCAGCATCTCCTGTTTGACTTCGGCATCGATCTCCATCGCGGCCGCAACCAGAAACGAGAGTCGCTGTGGCTCGGTGTCCGAGATGTCAGGCAGCGTGGCGCGCTCATCGTTGATGGTCCGCACAGCCTGCGCGATGCGCGTGAATGTCTCTGCTACCTCTCTCGCAGGCGCAGCGAGCAGCTCTTCGTCTTCGTCCTCGTCTTCGAAGTAACTGACCTGGGCCACAAGATACGGATCGCCACGCTCGACGTACGCCTCGATGCGATACCTGATCACACCGATCGTCAGTATGTTTGAACGTCCATCGGGGAACGTTTGTGTCTCAGTTACTTCAGCGACACAACCAACATTACCTTTCGGCGGCACTTCATTCTCGGAAGTCGTGGGATCGAAGTAAGAGAGACCGAAGAGGTTCTTCGCAAGACGGATGTCGAGCAACATTTGCCGGTATCGCGGCTCGAAGATGTGCAAAGGCAGAGGCACACCGGGAAACAGCACTACCGGCAGGGGAAAGAGTGGGAGCTCCTGCAGCCCACGCACTTTATCGCTGGCTTCACTCATTATTTTGTCGGCTACGCGGGGATTATGGCAGAGAGTCGCGCAGGGCCGCAAAGACGTAGAAAAAATTCGGCCCCCGCTATCGTGTTGGGCAACGTGAGCGGGGGCCATCGAGCACACCGTCCGATGGAGAGGGGTTCCCATCTACGGTGCTTTTACGGACGCCAAAGGGAGTGTGCGTCCGGATGTCAAAGAATCTGCGCGAACAATTCCAGCCGATGAACAGGGGTCAACCGGCAAATGCTCGCCAGCATGTCTTCAAGCTCAAAGGGTTTGGCGAAAAAGCCGTCTGCGCCTGCATTGACGCACGCCTTTCGCACCTCCGGGTCAGTGTTCGAGCTCATGATCAAAACCTTCGAGTGCGACAGGTGACCTTTGATGTACTCAATCAATCGCAGACCCATGGCGGGCGAGTCTTTCTCGGGAGGCATTTGCAAGTCCAATATCGAGATATCGGGCTTGTAAAAGGTCGCCCGCCGGATCGCGGTCTGCATATCGTTGGCGGTCACCACGTCGTACTCGTCACACAACGTCCAGTAAAGCTGTTGTGTGATCTGGGAGTCGTCGTCAACTATCAAAATCCTGGGCTTCATTCCGGGAGTCCTCGTGGCAAAGACCGTACCGTGATGCTCCTTCATATTCGAACGCGGAAAACAAAGCAGATGTACGACTTGCAGGGAATTTTGCGTGTAGACGGATGGACACAGTGGCCGGGTGAGGCGTGACCAAAAGTGGACTATCAGCTACGGTTTTTTCGGTGGCGGTGGTGGCTCGTCGTCTTCACCGACTTCGTCAACGACCTTTAGCTCAGCTCCGAACTTCTGATAGTTCCGGAAGCGAATGTCGTTGCGACTCTGAAGCACGAACTTCGGGTTGATGGTCGTCAGAAGGATCTCTGAGTGCGTCGGCAGCAGGTACTTGTGTTCGTTGATCGAGACCCAGTCGTAGTCGATCAAGCTGCTGGCAGCGGTGATCGGAAAGTCAGGCGGAATCTCGGTGGCGATCTGTTCGAACCTCAGCACGCGATCCAGCTCGCGATCGATCCACACACGGCCACGCGAGCCAACCAGCGCTTTCGCACCCGTGTCGGCAAGACCGAGCGTCAGTTGTGAGTTGTCTCTCTTGACTACGTATTCGTAAACGACCGTGCGTCTGGTCTGAACCGTGTCAGTATCGACCATCCGAAACTCTGTTTTCGACTCCGGCTTGAAAATATCCGCGAGCGCCGAGATGTATTCCACGCCGCTCGACGACGCGCCTTTCGGCACATACTTGTTCTTACTGAAATCTTTGCTCGCTTCCGCATCCTCGCCCGGCGGCGGCGCCATTCCGTTCACGGTCAGGACCTTGTACTGCTCACCCTCGTTCGCGCGATAACCGACAGCGATCGTCAGATTGTCCTGCGGGATCCAGTTGGCTGTTTGGCCGTAAGCGACAGAGCGTTTGATGATCTGCTTCACGAGGAAGTCGGGCATCGCATTCGCGGCCATGAGCGTGACGTTCCGTGTGCGTTCGAGCAGGTCGCGTCCTTCGGTTTCAGGGGGAAGTGTGGACGCGGTCGGATTTACGCGTCGGCGCTCTGCTTCTTCGAGTGTGCGTCGCAGCAGGGCGTCGTTACCGCTTTTTGTAGCGACGAGCCCGCGCATGCCGTCGGTAAGCGGAAAACCGATACCACGCTGGCGGATTTGCTCGATGATTTCGTCACGTGTGTCGGGGCTGCGTTGGAGTTGATAGAGCAGCTTGACGAATTCCTGGTTGGTTAGTGGCTTTTGATCCTGGGCTGAGAGCGGAACACACGACCATAAAAGGATAACTGCTAAAAGAGCTTTATTAATGCGGAACATTGAACCTTCCGATGGACTTTCTACTGCGGCGGTTGCCTCAACAAAGTTGCTGGATGGATTGTCGCAGAACCACCGCACAACGCTCAAGTTCATCTACGGGTACAAACTCGCCGGTTCGATGTGCCTCACGAATGTCTCCGGGGCCGATGACGACCGCTTCGCTCCCGAGTTTCATCATCTGCGCGGCTTCCGTTCCGAACGCTACTGTGCCGGATTCATTGCCGGTCGCCTTCTCAAGAAGTTGAACGAGTGGTGAATCGGGCGCAGTTTCGAAGCCAGTGTCCTGCCGGTTCGCATCAACAATACACTGAAAATCCGGATCAGAGTTCGCTTCTTCGGCGATCGCGGCTTTGAATAGATAGAGCAGGTGCTGGGAAGGTTGTGACGGGATAGGCCGCCACTCGAGTGTGAACCGGCACTCACCCGGCAGCACATTCTTCGCTGAGCCACCGTTAATCAAGCCAACGTTGATGGTAGTGTGGGGCGGATCGAACGCGGGGTGCTGATCTTCTTTCAGTTGTGTGGCCACGGATTCGAGTCGATTGATAAGTCGAGCGGCGCGGAAGATGGCGGACGCGCCGAGAGCAGGATAAGCGCTGTGTGCTTCGCGCCCTTTCACGATCACTTCCGCGAGCGAATAACCTTTGCCGGCGCGAATGGGTTTCAACGAAGTGGGTTCGCCGACGATGCTGTAACGCACGCGCAGCGGCTTCGCCTGGGCCAGCTTCTTTGCGCCTAGCAGCCCGATCTCTTCATCCGCTGTAAATATCAGTGCCAGCGGCTTGCTCGGTTTGATGTTTTCAACTGCCGTGAGGGCGGCGGCGATGAAGCCTTTCGTATCGCACGCACCGCGCCCGTAGAGTTTGCCGTCGCGTTCGGTGAGGTTCGTGGCTTCGGACCACTTTGGATCGTAAGGCACCGTATCCGTATGGCCCACCAGCGCAAGCTCAACTTCACTCACGTCATGCGTCAACGCGATCAAATTAATCTTCTCAACACCAAACTCATCCGCGTACGGAAAGCGCCGCGTGATCAAACCCAACGCCTCACACCGTCGCTCCAGGTACGCCACAATCTCGGCATTGGACCGCGTCGAAACCGAATCAATCCGCACCAAATCCGCGAGAATCTCTTTAATCATCCGTCTAATCCGTGTTTCACAATTTGCCTGCCACCGACAACCACATCCCGAATCGCCGTACGCGAAAGTGAAAAGACAATGTTCGCGAGTAAATCTTCAACAGCGCATCCCGCAATCGAGAGATCATCGAGATCAACAGTGAAGAAATCAGCCGGCGCTCCGGGCACGAGTTTCCCTCCGTCAAAACCAATACTCTCCGCACCGCGGACAGTCGCACACTCAAACAATCTTCGCGCGAGTGCTGAGCTCGAATCGTCATCAAACGGCGCGAGCACGTTCCGCGCAGTCTTCTGCAACCGCAGGTGATACTCGAGCTCGCGCGCATCTTCCAACAGATCGATCTGGATCTGACTATCACTACCGAGCGACACGCGCACGCCCGCATCGAAATAAGCATCAACCGGCACGACACCGTCGCCGAGATTTCGCTCAGTCGTCGGACACGCGCACACGATTGCGCCCGCGCGCGCCATCGACCCGATCGCTTTCGGCGTCACGTGAATCGCGTGGACGGCCGTGAATCGTTTGCTCAACAATCCTTCAGTGTCGAGCAACGCCACCGGCGAGCGACCATATTCTTGAATGCATGCGCTGACTTCAGCAGGCTGCTCCGCGACGTGCATGTGAACCGGAAGACCGCGCTCGTTTGCGAAGGTGATGATCGTCTTGAGGTAATCGAGCGGCACGGCGCGCACACTGTGCGGCGCGACGCCGGCCCAGGCCATACCGGTTTTCAACTCAGGCGTGTCAAGCAGTTGTTCGAGATGTTTGAGATATGTGTCTGGAGATTGCTCGATAAAACGGATCTGCTGTGGGTTGGCCTCGAGTTCGAATCCTGAGCGCGCATACGCGACGCGCAGGAGTGCGATACGAATGCCGACGTCGTGAGCGGCGCGAATCACTTCACGCGCGAGCAAATTAGGATCATCGTAGCTGGAGCCGTCTGGCGCATGATGAATGTAGTGAAACTCACCGACGGCCGTGATGCCCGTCGACGCCATCTCGAGAAACGCGAGGCGAGATGCGTTGTATAACTCTTCGGGACCGAGCCGATTCGCGGCGGCGTACATCTGCTCGCGCCACGTCCAGAAGCTGTCGCTGGTGTGATGTGAGCGATGCTCAGTGCGCCCGCGGATGATGCGTTGGAATGCGTGTGAATGCGCGTTAATAAGGCCGGGAAGGAGGGCGCGGTTTTTTAGACGAATACCGTCAGTCTCGTTGGAAATCTTGAGAATCTTGCCGGAGTCGCAGACGAGGGCGCGATTGGACTCGAAGCGCCCGTTTACATAAATCAGATCCGGCAACCAGGTAGTTGTTGACATGATTTTCAAGATTTACAGGATTGACAGGATAAATCTTGAACATCCTGTAAATCCTGTAATCCTGTCCTAAGGTTTTATCGCTAACACCTCGCGCGCAGCGGTTCTATCTCCCGTACAACTAATTCGCCTTGGCCCATCAAGATATCTCACCTCAAACCCGAGACCCGCATACAACTCGATAATCCGTGGCGTCGCCTGGTTCGATATCACGACCGGCCCACGATGCGCCGCCAAAAATCTTGCCGTGCGCACCTGATCATCCCACGAAAACCCTCCCGCACTGTACGTCGTGAACTCTACATCATAAGGCGGATCGGCATACACGAAATCTCCCGCCCGCAACGAGAGCGCTTCGATATCCACATTACTAAACTTCCACTGCCGAAATACCTCGCCGTAATTCGAGAAGTCGCGCGCGTAGTTGATCGCTTTGTAAGTGCCGAACGGCACATTGAAATCGCCGCCCTTGTTGAAACGACACAGTCCATTGAAGCACGTGCGGTTGAGATAGTAGAACAACTGCGCGCCTTCCTCCGTGTGCGCCTTGCCGCGCCGAATCAAACGATTGAAGCGCTCGCGATGACGATAGAAAAGCTCCTCGTCGTTTCGCATGCGCACGCGCATCTGCAAACCATTTTGCACGTGACGATAAAAATTGATCAGGTGCGGATTGATATCGTTCAGGAGCGCTTGCTTCGGTTGCAGTCCCAGCACGACAGCCAGTCCACCGCAAAATGGCTCAACGTATCGACGTTGCGTGTTTACTTCCCAGATTGGTTTGAGCTGCGAGACGAGCCAGCGCTTGCCGCCGGCCCACTTCAAAGGCGGCTTATACATCGCGAGCCCCGTACCTGAGTCGTCGCCAGATTGAGGCGCTGTAAACTTTTGAGAGCCGCAGCGGGCGATACGCGTAGTAGAGCGAGTGCAGTGATGCGGGAAGCGCGAGTGACTGCCAGTCGGGAAACGTTGGGACGAAGATCGACCGCAAGGCTGAGACGAGCACATCGCGTTTGCGGTCCATGATGCGCAGGTTGTAGAGATTGGTTTCCGTCGACTCGGCTGCACCAAAAGTTGTGAAAAGCTGTGCGTGAATTTGCCTCGCCATGCGTTGCATCGATTTGTCTCGATCGACTGAGGCGAACACTGCGGATGGAATCGCGGGGTCTGAAATCTCTTCGACGAGTCGCAAGCCGAGCGCGAGGATGCGAGTTGCGTGTGCTTTCGCGGCGCGATCGACGAGCGTTTCCCAGTTGATCGTCGTTGCGGCGCGTATTGACTCCGCGAGACAAGAGATCCATTCCAAACGCCGCCACAGATGTTTCGCGCCGTGCATTGCCTGGTACAGAATTAGATCCTCGGTTCCGAAAGTTTCAACGGTGATGCCTGCGAGCGAGACCGATTGCAGTCGCGACATTACTTCGTCTGCTTTAACGCCGAAGACAAAGCTACGCGGCGCGAGGTCCCAGTGCAGATCGACAACCGTGAGCCACTCGTCGCGCATGAACTGAATCTCGCAGTGATTGCTCAGGTGTGAAGATAGCTGCGCTTGTGTCAGTCGCGGCGTCATTTCGTAGCCGAGCGATTCGAGCAGCAGTCGTGCCTGGACGAAGTCGTGGCGATTGATGAGCAGATCGATGTCGCCGGCCTGGCGCAAAGACATTTCGCCGTAAGCCATTTGAGCGAGCAGCGGGCCTTTAAAGATCGCAACCGCGACGTTGTTTTCTTTGAAGAGCTTGTAGACGCGAAGCTGTTTGCCAATGAGATGCAGTATGTTCTGCGAATTCGCGATGGACTCGCGTTTCAGGCGCGAAAGGATTTGGGCGGGGACGAGATGTGTGGGGAGGTGTTTGTGAAGGAGTGGCAGCAGTCCATGAGCATAGGCGACGGCGATCAGATAGTCCCAATCGAGATCGCGATTTATGAGCGAACGCAAATGATCGGGATCAATATCGCGACGCGCGATGTAGAGGATCAAATTGTGTTCATGACGCGCGTTCTTCATTTCTCAGAGTAACTTCAGCAACTTGGAATGAACAAGTCAGGAAGAGGGGCTTGCCCCCGCTGTTGCTTGGGTTATCGAGCGGGGGCAAGCCCCTCTTCCTGACTTGTTCATTCCAAGTGACTTGTTCCAACCAAAGCTGTCGACATCATTTGGCGTGACCAGGATTGTGCGTATAAACCATTCTGATCAAGCAACCGGTGATGACTGCCGGATTCGACGATCCGGCCGCGGTCCATTACGTGGATCATGTCGGCGTGCATCGCGGTTGTGAAGCGATGCGTGATGATGATCGACGTGCGGCCAAAGGCGAGTTGGCGGAAGCGCTCGAGCCAGTCTGCTTCGGCCCACGGATCGAGCGCGCTGGTGGGCTCGTCGAGAATGATGATCGGAGCCTGTCGCAGAAACGCGCGTGCGAGTGCGATGCGCTGCCACTCGCCCACGCTGAGCTCCGTTCCGCCTGCGAACCAGCGGCCGAGTAGTGTTTGATCTTGTTCCGGCAGTCGCGAAACGATCTCTTCGGCGCCCGCCGCGCGAAGTGCCGCGCTGATCTCAGCTTTGGACGCTTCGTGTTGAAGATCGCCGTAAAGGATGTTATCGCGCACGGTCGTGTTGTAGTGAAAGGGCTGTTGAAAAAGCACCGTGATTAGCCGTCGCAAGTCGTCGATTTCAAATTCTTTTAGATCTTTGCCATCGATTGTGATCGAGCCTGAGCTGGGATCGTAGAAGCGACACAGCAACTTTACGAGGGTGCTCTTGCCCGCGCCGTTCGGACCGACGATCGCTACGATGTTTCCAGTTGGGATCGTCATCGTAAAGTCGTCGAGCGCGTTATTTGTCGCGTCGGGGTAGCGGAAAGAGACGTTGTTGAAGGTGATGGCGCGTTGAATATCACGAACAGGTGGCCACGGAGGGCCACCCCCAAAGTTGTTTGTAAGCGAAAGAAATTCAAATAAGTTGCCGAGGAAGAGGCTGTTGCCGTAGAGCTGGCCTGCGTTTTCGAGCAAGGTGCGCTTCAGGCCCTGGCCTTGATTGAAGGCGGCGTAGATCAGCGCGAGCTCGCCGAGTGTCACCAGGCCGCGCGAGGCTTTCAATACCATCCAACCGAGGGCGGCGCCCATGATCGTGAGAGCGATCAGGCTTGCGGCTAATTCCGCGAAGCCTTGTCGACGCGTTAAGTGGAGGCGTTCGGTGCGTAAGCGGGTTCGTAACGTTTTATGCAGTGATTGGAAGTGCTTGCCCAGACCGAAGAGCCGGATCTCCGCGGCTGCTTCAGCCGTAGTCATGACGAGATCGTAATACCAGGCGCGTCGATCGTCGGTCGTGGTGCGTTGACGCCATTGATACTCCGCGAGCGCGTAATGAACGACGACGTAAAACGCCGGCAGCGTGCTGAGCAGGAGCGCGAGCGCCAGCCATGGTCCAAGCGGAATCAGGATCGCGCCCATCGCGACGAGCGTGATGCTGTTTTGCAACAACGCGCCGAGGTTGCCGAGCAGCGCCACCGGACGATACCGGGCTTCGGCCCGCGCGCGATGAAGGTGATCGTAATAATCAGCCAGCTCGTAGAAGGCGAGATCAACTGCAACTGACTTCTCGTGAATCAACGAAGTGATGTGGTCCTGCAACAACTCGGCCTGCACCGTGCGCACCCAGTTGATCGCGTTGCGCACGACTTCCATCAACAACAGCAC
>Ga0105247_10002716_pt1 | contig 11867 bp, 10 predicted proteins | sample KBSS24metaG_FD_81519 | JGI IMG/M metagenome (GOLD analysis project Ga0105247, IMG submission 81519) | Switchgrass rhizosphere microbial communities from Kellogg Biological Station, Michigan, USA - KBS S2-4 metaG | ecosystem: Host-associated > Plants > Roots > Rhizosphere > Soil | place...
AGATGAGCGCCAGCACGGTCTTCATGGGCGTCCCGACGATGTACCAGCGCCTCCTCGGCGCGTTCGACGCTGCGGACGAGGCGACGCGCGCGCGGTGGGCCCGGGGCGCCCGCGCCCTGCGCCTCGCGACGAGCGGCAGCGCCGCGCTCCCCGTCACGCTCGCCGAGCGGTGGCGCGCGATCGCCGGCGACATCCCCGTGGAGCGCTTCGGGATGACGGAGATCGGCGTCGGCGCGACGAACCCGGTCGACGGGGCGCGCAAGCCGGGGCACGTCGGCCGGCCGCTCCCCACCGTCGAGACGCGGATCGTCGCGGGCGATCGCGACGCGGACGAGGGCGAGCTTTGGGTGCGCGGCCCGTCGGTCTTCGCCGGCTACTTCGGCAAGGACGACGCGACGCGCGACGCGTTCGTCCCCGACGCCGGCGGCGCGTGGTTCAAGACGGGCGACACCGTCACGCGCGACGCCGACGGCTACATCCGGATCCTGGGCCGCACGAGCGTCGATATCCTGAAGAGCGGCGGCTACAAGCTGAGCGCGCTCGAGATCGAAGAGGTGCTCCGCGAGCACCCGGCCGTCGCCGAGGTCGCGGTGGTCGGCGTCCCCGACGAGGCGTGGGGGGATCGCGTCGTCGCGTGCGTCGTCGCCCGCGCGGGCGAAGAAGAGGCGTGCTCCGAGGCGGCGCTCCGCGCGTTCGCGCGCGAGAAGCTCGCGCCGTACAAGGTGCCGAAGGAGGTGGTCGCGATGGCCGAGCTCCCGCGCAACCCGATCGGCAAGGTGGTGAAGCCCGAGCTCGTCCGCGCCCTCGTGTCGCGCGCGCGACCCTGACGCTGCCGCCCGGCCCGATCAGATGCCGCGGAGCGCGGCGCGGATCTCGTCGTTCTTCGCGAGGCCCGATTTCTGCCAGACGCGGCGCCCTTCGCGATCGAGGACGACGACGGTGGGGACGTTGTGGACGTCGCCGAACGGGCCGCCGCCGGCGATCGTCTCGCGATCGCCGAGCGCGACGGGGAACGTGACGCCGAGCTTCGTCCGGTACACCTCGACGAGCTCGCGGTCCTGGCGCTCCTGGAGCGCGACGAGCACGTAGCGCACCTGGTCGCCGTCGTTTTTGGACATCGGCACGAGGAAGTCGACCTGCGCCTGGCTCGTGAGGTCCCACGTCGTGACGAACGCGATGACCACGGGCTTGCCGCGCATCGCGTCCGACGTCACGGGGCGATCGTCCAGCGAGTCGTACGTGAACGCGATCCCCTGCTCGCGCGGCGCCGCCGACACGCCGACCGGCTCGGGGCGCTTGGCCGGCGCGCAGCCGGCCGCACCCGCGATCCCCGTGACGGCGATCCCCAGGGCCGCGACGCCGGCCGCCGCGCGCTCCGCGACGAACGCGCGCGCGGACGTCGCGCGCCGCTCAGTCGTCTTTCCCCTTCTGTCCGATGAATGCATCGTCCCGATCCGCGAAGAGCACGTTGAAGGTGGTCAAGCTGCCATAGCACTGCGTGATGTACTGCTGAAGCTGCACCTTCTCGTCGGCCCCGAGGTTCGCGTGCGCGTTCACCTTCTGCTCGAGGACGCGGAGCTTGTCGCGGATCATCACGACCTTGTGGAAGAGCGACTCGATGGGGATCCGCTTCTCCTGCGTCCCCTCCTTGCCCGGCACGAGGACCATCTCGCCCCCCGACCAGCGCGCCCCGAGCTCGGCGCGGCCGACGCCGAGCTCCTCGCGAATGACTGCCCGCAGCACCTCACGAAACTCGTCGGCGTCCATGTCCAGAAGCTCCTCGGGGATGACCAGGTCTCGTAGCGGGGACGGCGCGTAGGCCGCGGAGGGCGATCCGCGCGGGCGCGACGCCTCGCCGCGCGCGCGGGGCGCTTGCTTCTTCACCGCGGCGGCGAACGTGCCGCGACGGACGTACTGCGAGCACGTGTTGTGCTCGTACAGCGGCGGAGACCAGACGCCGAGCAGGCACTCGCCGCTCCGCTTCACTTCGCCGTTCTGATCGATCGTCTCCATCACGCGCACGAACCGCGCGCACGAGCCGCACCGTCGATCGACGTCCGAGCCGCCCTTCTCCATTCGACCGCAGTGTACCTTCAGCCGGCGCGATCCGGCTCGGGATCGCTCTCGGGGGGCGGCGTGGGGCGCTCGTGCGGCGCGCCGCGCGGCGTCGCGGTGAAGAGGTGCGAGAAGCGCCGGAGGGCGGCCGGCGCCGGCTCCCCGCGCCGGCGATCGGCGAGGATCGCGTGGGCGAGCCCCTCGACCACGTCGTCGAGCGGCGCGGGGTGAAGGAGCGCCCCTTCGCAGGCGAAGCCGCCGTCGGCGGCGGAGAGCGCCGCGCGGTCGAAGAGCGGCTCGTGCGAAGCCGTCGCGACGCCCCGATCGGGGTGGAAGCGGCAGACCAGGAGCTCGACGAAGGCGAGGTAGAGCGGCGACGCGACGACCGCGACGACGAAGCCGTCGGGCTCGGTCGCGGCGAGCGCGAACGGACCGTCGAGCGGCGCGAGCGGCGTCACGTCTTCGGAGATGGCCGCCTCGATCGCGGCGCGGCGGCCGGGATCGTCTTCGATGGCGAGGAGCGGCGCGTACACCGCGATCCGCGGGACGTCGAGGGCGAGGACGTCCTCGCGGAGGGCAGCGAGCCACGCCGCGCGCTCCTCCGGCGAGAGATCGCCGTAGAGGAGCCCCGCCGACAGCGCCGCGTCCGCGTCGCTCGCCATGCCGCGGAGAAAGGCGCGCCACGCGCCGAGCACGCGCGCCTGCGAGTCGTCGGGCGCGGCTCCGGCCGCGTCGCGCGCGTCCTTTGGCCCGGCGCCTCCGGCGCGGCTCCGCGTGTCGTCCTCCGCGTCGCCCGGCACGCACATCGAGCTGCGGGGGTATACCAGCGCGACGAAGGGGCGCGGGATTTCTTCGACGCGCCACCCGAGGAGGCTTGACACGATCGACGCCTCGAACGGATCGTCCGCACGATGTCGCCGGCCTCCACGCCGCCCCGCCCCGCCGCGACGACGAAGGCCGCGGCCGACGCGCCCGAGGTCCGCGCGCGCGTCGGCGAGGGGATGGCGCTCGTGCCGATGGTCGCGCGGCAGATGGCGCGGTCGCTCGGCGGATCGCTCGACGTCAGCGAGCTCGAGTCGATGGCGCGCGAAGGGCTCCTCGACGCGGCGCGCGGGTTCGACGACGACCGCGGCGTCCCGTTTCGCCGCTGGGCGAACCTGCGCATGCGCGGCGCGATCCTCGACGGCGTGCGCCGCCAGGGGAGCGTGCCGCGCCGGGTGTACCGGCGCCTCCGCGCGATCGAGGCCGGCGATCGCGTCCACGACGCGCTCCTCGAGGAGGACGCCGCCGCGCCCGCGCCCACGCCGGAGGCGGCCGACGCGCGCATCGACGCCTACCTCTCCGGGATCGCCGTGGCCGCCGCGGCCGCCTTCCTCACGCCGGAGACGGAGGGGATCGAAGAGGTGCCCGCGGTGGACGAGCCGTCGCCGGAGAGCCGCACCGCCCGCGCGGAGCTGGTGGCGCGCCTGCGCGTCGCGATCGACGAACGCCCCGACGCGGAGCGGGCGCTCCTGCGCCGCCACTACGTCGACGGCGCCACCTTCGAAGAGGCGGCGCGCGAGATCGGCCTGTCGAAGTCCTGGGCGAGCCGCCTCCACGCGCGCGCCATCGACGCCATCGCGAAGAAGCTGCGGAACGAGCTCACGCGGGAAGAAATCGCGCAACGGCGCGAGCGCGGCGGCCGATAGCAGGGGTATGTCGATCCGTATCGGCCGCGAGGCGCCCCTCCCCGTCCCCCCGAGGCCGTCGCCGGAGCCCGCGGCCTCCGCCGGCCGGACCGCCCCGGCGCGCGGCGACCCGGCGCCGTTCGCGCGGGTCCTCGACGCCATCGGCCGCGAGGCGGCGCGCGGCGAGGACGCGACGCGCGCCGCGATCCGCGCGTCGAGCGCCGGGCGCGATCTCGGCGCGGCGGAGCTCCTCGCGCTCCAGTCCGACGTGTACCGCTACAGCGAGACGATCGATCTCGCCGCGAAGCTGGTGGACCGCGCCGCGAGCGCCGCGAAGACCGTGCTGTCGGGCCAGTAGCCCCGAGGACCCGCGCCGCCGTTCCTGTGCTACCCCTCCGCCCATGCGCGTCGTCGTGGCGATGAGCGGAGGGGTCGACTCGGCGGTGGCCGCCGCGCGCCTCCACGACGAGGGCCACGAGGTGGTCGGCGTCACGCTGCACCTCTGGGACTACCCGGCCGAGGACGCGCCGGGCGGCCACGGCCGATGCTGCGCCCCCGAGGACCAGTACGACGCGCGGCGCACCGCCGACGCGCTCGGCTTCGCCCATTACACGTTCGATCGCCGCGAGCTGTTCGCGCGGGCGGTGGTCGAGCCGTTCGTCGCGAGCTACCTCGCGGGCGACACGCCGAGCCCCTGCACCGCGTGCAACCGCGGCGTGAAGCTCGGCGAGCTCTTCGCCATCGCCGATCGGCTCGGCGCGGCGCGCGTCGCGACCGGGCACTACGCGCGCGTCGGGCGCGGCGACGACGGCGCGCCGTTCCTCGCGCGCGGCGCCGACGGGTCGAAGGACCAGAGCTATTTCCTCTACGCGACGCCGCGCGAGCAGATCGAGCGGCTCGTCTTCCCGCTCGGCGCGAGCACGAAGACGGAGGTGCGCGACGAGGCGATCGCTCGCGACCTCCCCGGCGCGCGCAAAGGGGAGAGCCAGGAGCTGTGCTTCGTCGGCGCCGGACGGGGGGCGTACCGCGCGTTCGTCGAGGCGCGCGCGAACGGGCGCGTCCGCCCCGGCGCCATCGTCGACGGCGAGGGGCGCGTCGTCGGCGCGCACGGCGGGATCCACCAGTTCACCGTCGGACAGCGCAAGGGCATCGGCGTCGCGACCGGCGAGGCGGCGTTCGTCCGCGCGATCGACGCCGAGACCGGCGAAGTGCGCCTCGGCGACGCCGCGTCGCTCGAGGCGGCGACCGCGCGCCTCGACGACGTCGTCCTCGCGCCGGGGGTCTCCCTGCCCCTCCGCGCGCGGGTGCGCGTCCGCTACCGCCACGACGGGGTCGACGCCGACGTGGCGCGCGACGGCGCGGGCGCGGTCGCGCGGTTCAGCGAGCCGGTGCGCGCCGTCACGCGCGGGCAGATCGCGGTCCTCTACGACGGCGATCGCGTCCTCGGCGGTGGTAGGATCGCCGGGTGACTCTTCGGGCCGCGCACCGCCGAACGCCCCGCGAGCGCGTGGCCTGGACTTCGTGCGCCGTCGCCCTGGCGATCGGCGCGGCCGGCGCGATCGGCCTCGGCGCGTCCACGTCGTCGTGCTCGCTCGGCGAGGGGCAAGGCGCGATCAGCGGCACGCTGAACGTGCCGCTCTGCTGGTCGGGGCGCTTCACGCTCAACCCGGATTTTTTCGCCGCGGTGCCGTACCGCAACAGCGTCCAGCTCCGCATCCAGAGCGGCGGCGACTACCAGACCTTCAGCGACGGCCTCTCCATCCTCGTCGACGACGTCGCGACCACGCGCGGCCAGTACCTCGGGCGGCCGTTAGAGGTCGCGCTCTCGCCCGAGGTGACGCCGCCCGGGGTCCCGATCCAGGCGATCGCGAACCCGGCGCTCGTCCACATGACGCTCTACCTCCAGCGCACGTGCCACACGCAGAACGTGGCGCTCTACGTGGTCGATCAGGTCACCCTCAATCCGGACGGATCGTGCGACGCGCCCGAGGCGGGCGACGTCCCGTCGAGCTGCGGCGAGGTCGGCGTCGCGACCCCGGCCGACGCCGGCGCCGACGCGGCTCCCGCCGACGCATCGACCGCACCGCCGAGCCCGATCGGCAAGAGCACGATCACCTTCTTCAAGCTCTTCAACGGCGACCCCGACGAGGCGAACGCGGCCGAGCGCCTCACCGAGGCCAGCTTCGACGTCTATCTCGCCGACCCGCGGGAGGTCTGCCCCGGCGGCCTCGGCCCCCCTCCCCGCTGCCGCGGCCACCTGGTGACGAACCCGAGGTTCAAGTTCTACTTCGAGCGCGGCCGCCCCGGTCAGCCGTTTCCTTGAGTTCGAGGGGCGCGCGGCCGCTCCCCTCGAGCTCCGTTTCCTTGAGTTCGAGGGGCGCGCGGCCGCTCCCCTCGAGTTCCGTTTCTTGAGTTCGAGGGGCGCGCGGCCGCTCCCCTCGAGCTCCCCAGCCGCACGGATCGGGGCGCGCGGGCGCTCACCTCGAGCTCCTCGGGCGCACGGATCGGGGCATGCGGGCGCTCGCCTCGAGCTCCCCGGGCGCACGGGATCCGGGTCGGATCGGGATGGTCACGTTGCCGGGGCGGCGGGGTATCGAGCCCCCGGGGAGTTGCACGGGGCGGTGGAGGTCGATACCCTCTCTGACCACGTGCATACGCCTGGCCAGCCTCGCGTCCGCCTTCTTTTGGCGGTGCGCGCGACGATCGTCCTCGTCGTGACGACGACGTGCGCCGTGGCGTATGCCGACGACGGCGCCGGCACGGCGACGCTGGCTCGCGCGCGCCAGGCGTGGAGCCGCAGCGACTACGGCGCGTGCGAGACGCTCTACAAGCAGGCGCTGGACGAAGGCGGGCTCACGACGCGCGACGCGCTCGATGCGTACGTGCACCTCGGCGCGGCGCGCTCGCAGACCGGGAAGAAGAACGCCGCGCTGGTCGCGTTCCGCGTCGCGGCGCTCATCGACAAGACGTTCAAGGTGCCGGCGGAGGGGGGGAAAAGGGCCGCCACGCTCGGCACCTTGGCGAAGAAGCAGGAGGCGAAGTTCGGCGTCCTCGTGCTCCGCCCCGAGATGCCCGCGAGCGCCCCCGCGAACGAGTCGTTCTTCGTGCAGGTCGGGATGGATCCGACGCACGCCGCGTTCCTCGCGCGCGTTCGCGTGTCGGTCAGCGACGCCACGGCGGGGAAGACGGTCGTCTACGAGCAGCCCTCGGCGAGCCAGCTCCGCTTCGCGATCCCGGGCAGCGCCGCGACGCCGGACACGCTCCTCGCGGTCCGCGTCTTCGGGCTCGATCCGCACGACAACCAGGTCGTCACCGCGGAGGGGCGCGTGCAGGTGCAGTCCGCGCCGGTGAAGGACGCGCCGCTCGCCGCCGCGACCCCCGGGAAGGCGTCCCCCTCGCGCTCCCCGGCGCTCCAGCCCACGCCCCCGCCGCCGAAGGACAAGTCGGCGAGCAGCGGCGGGATCTTCTCGTCCCCGTGGACCTACGTGATCGGCGGCGCGCTCCTCGCGGGCGGCGCCGCCACGCTCTATTTCGCCACGCGCCCGGCCGACCAGGTCACCGTCACCAACGTCCACGTCCAGGCCATCCAGTAGCCCCGAGGAGAATCGTACGTGGCCAACGATCGTTCCCGACAGCCCGACATCACCGGGAGCGATCCGTCGCAAGCGTCGACGAGCACGGGCGAGGCGCCGTCGCAGCGCAACTCCGATCGCGCGGGGGGCGGCACGTACTTCCTCGGCCGCTACCGCGTCGTCGACGAGATCGGCATCGGCGGGATGGCGAGCGTGCACCTCGCGCGCATGGACGGCCCGGGCGGCTTCCAGAAGTGGACGGCGATCAAGCGGATCCACGCGCACCTGATCGAGGACGACTCGTTCGTGCAGATGTTCCTCGACGAGGCGCGCGTCGCCGCGCGGATCTCGCACCCGAACGTCGCGACCGTGTTCGAGCTCGGCAAGGCCGAGGACTCGTACTGGATCGCGATGGAGTACCTCCACGGCGAGCCGCTCCGCGAGGTGATGCGCCGCACCGAGGAGATCGGCGCGCCGATGCCGCCCGAGATCGCCTGCCGCGTGATCGCCGACGCGGCCGAGGGGCTCCACGCCGCGCACGAGCTGCTCGGCAAGAACGGCGAGAAGCTCCAGCTCGTCCACCGCGACGTCACGCCGCACAACCTGTTCGTCACGTACGACGGCAACACCAAGGTGGTCGACTTCGGCATCGCGAAGTTCTCGTCGCGGATGGCGAACACGCGCGCCGGCACGCTCAAAGGGAAGCTCGCGTACATGAGCCCGGAGCAGGTGCACGGCGAGGCGATCGATCGCCGCACCGACATCTTCGCGCTCGGCGTCGTCCTCTGGGAGCTCACCACCGGGCAGCGCCTGTTCCGCATGGAGAGCGACCTCGACACGCTCGCCAAGGTGCAGGAGTGCAACGTCCCGCGCCCGAGCACGCTCGTCCGCGGCTACCCCATCGACCTCGAGAAGATCGTCATGAAGGCGCTCGCGAAGAACCGCGGCGAGCGCTTCAAGACGGCGCGCGAGTTCTCCCGCGCCCTCCAGTCGCTCCTCATGCGGCGCGGCCTGTTCATCGCCGCCGACGAGGTCGCCTCGTACGTCCAGTCGATCTTCCAGGACCGGATCCAGAAGCGCGAGGCGCACCTGCGCTGGGCCGCCGAGGTGACGCAGACGATCAACATCGATCGGCTGAAGGCGCAGGCGGGCGCGACCGGCGAGCCGTCGCTCCTGTCGTTCAACGCCGACGCGCAGGCGCCCGTGAACCCGGGCGCGAGCGTCACCGGCGGCCGCTCCCTCCTCGCGCCGAGGCCGAACCCGGGGCCGCTCCTCGCGCCGGCGGAGCGCGCCGTGCCGCCGCGCGCACACCAGCCGTCGTCGGCGAAGCTCGACACGCTGCACCCGCCGTCCCGCCCGGCGGGGCCGCTCGCCACCACCGCCGAGACGCCGTCGTACGAAGAGGACGGCCCGACGATGCAGGGCGCCGGGCTCTCGTCGATGGACGACTACCCGCCCGAGGACGAGTTCGACGACGACGGCGACACCATCGTGACGATGACGAAGGTGGACCCGCCGGTGGGCGGGCGCGGCGCCGGTCACCCGATGCCGGCCGCGGGCCGCCCGCCGACCCTCGCCGACAGCGGCGAGACGCACGCGGTGCCGGGCGCGCAAGTGCGCGGCGGGCTGGTGTCCCAGAGCGGGCTGTTCGGCGGACCGTCGGCCGCCACGTCGGACCTGCTGAAGCCCCCGAACCTCGCCGACTTCTCGGACGCCGATCCGATGAGGACGCCGATGCTCGTGAACCCGCTCGTACCGCAGCCGATGGCGCCGCACGAGATGCAGCAGCACGAGCAGATGCAGCAGCAGGCGATGCCGCGCCCGCAGCAGCCGACGAGCCGGCTCCCGTCGCTCCCGCGCTTCTTCCGCACCGACGCGGACAACCGCACCGTGACGGCGCGATCGCTCCGGCGCGGCCCGCCCATCTGGGCCGTCGCCGTCGGCTCCGGGTTCGTCGCGCTCCTGATCGTCGGCGTAATCTACGCGATCCTCGCGCAGACGAGCTCGCCCCCCGCGACGGTGAGCCAGAACGAGACCGGCGTCGGCACCGCGACGGGCACGCCGCCGACCGGGCGCGGCGCGGGGACGGGCCTCGCCCCGACCACCACGACGACGGCGTCACTCGCGAGCAGCGCCGCCACCGGGCCGTTCGGCTTCATGCGCGCCGGGTTCGTCACCGCGACCGGCACGGGCGCCGCGACGGCGACCCCCGGGTCCTCGGTCACCCCACCGACGACGGCCGCCCCGACGGCGGCGATCCCCCCGGCGACGCCTCCGGCCGCGACCGTCGCCGCCGACGCGCCGAGCGTCCCGGTCACGCAGCTCCCGACCGCGACGCCTCCGGCGACGCCGCCGCCCGCCGCCGCGCGCCCGCCGCCCGTCGCGACGCGCAGCGACAAGCCGCCGCAGGGGCTCCTCACCGTCACGTGCAAGCCGCAGATCTGCGACGAGGTGACCGACAACGGCAAGCCGCTCGGCACGGCGCCCTTCTTCCGCAAGCCGGTCCCCGCGGGCGAGCACCGGATCCAGCTGAAGGCGCACAACCCGCCGATCACGAAGATCGTCCAGGTGTTCATCCTGGCGGACGATCTCAAGGTGGTCTCGGTCACGATGGCGCCATGAAGCGCGCGGCGCGGGGCAGCCCCTCGAGGGCGAGGGCGATCCGAGCGGCGGCGATCGCGAGCCTCGTTATCGGCTCCGCCACGGCCATCGCGTGCCACGGCAAGTCCGAGGTGTCCTTCCAGCTCAAGGTGCCCGGGTCGGTCCGCGATCAGGCCGCTTACTACGAGATCGGCGCGTTCGCGAACGGCCCGTGCCCGCCGCTCGCCCAGCTCTCGGCCGGCATCCCGGCCGGCGCGGCGGCGCGCCTCGCGTTCGGCAAGGACGCCAAGAACCCGCCCGGCCTCGGCGATCTCCAGCGCGGCTCGTACGCGTTCGCCGCGGTCGCGAAGGGGCAGGACTGCGCCGTCCTCGCCGAAGGGTGCTCGGTCGTCGACGTCGGCAGCTCGAGCGACATCTCGATCACGCTCCAGGCGAGCGCCGCGCCGAGCGGCGCGTGCGCCGCGGGCACCGTCTGCCAGAACGCGCAGTGCGTCCCTTCGAGCGACAACAACGATCCGAGCGTCGGCGCCGGCTGCTCGTTGCAGCTGATGGGCGCGGGGCCGCTCGGCGATCCGCTCGGCCTCTCCGGCACGCTCGCGAGCTCGCCGACGATCACCGCGACGCCGCAGGGGTTCTTGCTCGTGTACCGCGAGTACGATCCGGTCGCGGGGACCGCGCGCCTCACGTTCTTGCCGATCGACAACGGCGGCGGCGCCGGCACGCCGCACCAGGAGACGCTCCCCGATCGGTGCGCGGGGTCCGAGGAGGGCGACGCGATCGGCACCGCGTTCGCCGACGACAAGGGGCTGACCGTCGTCGCGCGCGCGCCGTGCGCGGGCCGCGCCGGCTTCGATTTTTACGCCATCGACAGGCTAGGCAACGTCCAGTCGTCGGGCGTCGAGACCGGCGAGCTCGGCGGATCGCAGCTCCTCCTGTCGACGTCGCACGCGCTCGCCCGCGCCCCCGGCGCCAAGAACTTCCTCCTCGCGTTCACGAAGGACGGACAGGCGCTCCTCGACTCCACCGCCGACGCTCACTTCAGCGGCCAGCCGTCGGTGTCGTTCGGCGGAGCGCCGCCGCACTCGAACGCGTGGGTCGCCACCAGCGACCAGCTCGTCGCGCTCCTCGTCGGCGCCACCGGCGTCCCGTCGCCGCCGCCGGTCGGCGACGCGGGCGACGACTCGGCCACCACCGATCCGCCGCCGGACGGCGACGCGGGCGGCCCCCAGCCGATCCTCCGCCTGAACATCGCGGCCGCCGGCGCGGCCCTCCAGTCGCTCGCGCCGCCGCTCGAGTTCGCCGGGACGTGGGGGTCGATCTCCGCGCAGGGGACGCGGCTCATCGTCGCGAGCAACGGGACGACCGCGAGCGAGCCGGTCGCGTACCAGGTGTTCGAGGTGCGCTCGCCGCGCGACCCGGTGAAGGTGGGCGGCTTCGAGACGCAGCACCTCGGCAAGGTGCTCTACGCCGACGTCGTCTATCACCAGGACCACATGTTCTTCGCGGTCGAGCAGCCCTCGTCGATCTCGCTCGTCGCGTTCGATCGCGCGGGGACCGAGCCGCAGTTCCTCCGCGAGGTGTCGCTCACCGACGACCCGCGCGTCCCGTCGCTCCAGGCGGTGCGCGACGGGCGCGTCTCGATCGCGGCCAGCGACACGCGCGTCGCGATCGCGTGGGTCACCGGCAAGACGCTCACCACCAACGACGCCGTCGGGGGCTACGCGGTCTTCGCGTGCCGGTGAAGCCCGCCGCGCCGGGGGAGGAGCACGAGCTCGTCGTCTCCGAGATCGCGCCGGGCGGCGAAGGGGTCGCGCTGGTCGCGCGCGGCGGCGAGCGGCGCGCCGTCTTCCTCCGCGGCGCCGCCGAGGGCGAACGCGTCCGCGCGAGGGTCGATTTCTCGACCCGGCCGGCGCGCGCGCGCCTCCTCGCCGTCGTCGAGCCGAGCGCCGATCGCGTCACGCCGCCCTGCCCG
>Ga0105247_10002730_pt1 | contig 11833 bp, 11 predicted proteins | sample KBSS24metaG_FD_81519 | JGI IMG/M metagenome (GOLD analysis project Ga0105247, IMG submission 81519) | Switchgrass rhizosphere microbial communities from Kellogg Biological Station, Michigan, USA - KBS S2-4 metaG | ecosystem: Host-associated > Plants > Roots > Rhizosphere > Soil | place...
CCATCTTCACGACGAGCTTCGTCATCACCTGCGGATGCTGAAAGCGCGCTTCAAACAACATCGGATTGCGCGTGTCGTTGTGTGAATTCGCCGTGACCTTAATCGATGAGCCCGGGACGCGGATCAGAGCGGCCTTCGACAGATGAGCGCTCAGGTGCTGCGTAAAGCCCTTCAGGTCCTTCACATCGAGCAGCAAGAAGTCGAGGTCCTCGGAGAAGCGCGGCGACCCATAGCACAAGTGAAGCGCCGTACCGCCTTGAAATGCGAAGCGGCCCGGCGTCCAGGTCTTCAGAGACAGAATCGCGGCGAGCGACTCCACATGGAGCCATTCGGCGAACTCGAACCGTTCGGTCGCAGTGAATTGACTGCGCTTGGGAGAGGGCATCAGGACGCATCCAGAATTCGCCGCTTTCAACGGGCTATTCAGAAATTGTCCCGTGAGATCCTCATTCCGGACAGTATTACGAGGCGGACGCAGCTCGCACTTACTACTTCTTGCGTGACGGCTTTTTGGCGCGTGCCTGTTTCGAGGTGCGCTTCCCCTTTACGGGCGGCTGGACCTCCTTCACAGCGAAGCGACTAGGCGTGAACTCGTCTTTTTTTCCGAACATACGATCGATCGTCGTCAGGGAATGGCTCAAGGCCGCCTCCTCCCGTGCCAGCGAGTAGTTCGCGGTGGTACTGGCGAAGAGCTGATGGATGAGGGCGGTCACATACTTGAGCGCTTCGCGATCGCTCGACAATCGGCCGATGGTTTGCACCATCGATTGAATGATCGCCATACGCTGGGTGTCCGGCCGATCACGGAAGGCCTGAAGCGAGGACCAATCTGGAAGCTCATTTGCCGCCATGCCCACAAGAGAGTCGATGTAGCGAAGCGATTCTCGGCTTTGCACAAGTCGCTCGACGCCGCCAGTGATTCCGCTCAGCACGGCGCTTTGCACATCCGGGCGTGCATTTAGGAATCGCTCGATGGCCGACTCGGTGCGTCCAAAGAGAAAGTCGAGCGAGGTACCGTAGACGTCAGCGATTCTGACGAGGAGCTCTTCCACATAGCCCAGCGCCTCACCGGTTTCGAGGGGCCGCAGCGTAGGCGTTGTGATCCCGATACGCTCTGCAGCTTCCTCCTGGCTCCATCCCTTCATCAGCCGTGCTGCGACCAGGCGCAGCGGAATCGACACGAGCGCCTTGCGGATTCCATACGGAGCGCGTCGGGAACGAACGTCGCGCTTCGAAGATTCGTTCGCCTTCCCAGCAGAGGAGGGGGCTCGCGTGCCGCGAGGATTTCTTTTCTTCACTGCTGACCCGCGCGCGTTCTTTTTCGCCATTGCCCTGTTCTGTCGCAACCTCTAAGCGGGCTAATTCTGACAGAGTAGCTACTGGATCGCGAATCGGCGCTCAGCTGCGGTAAACCGGTCGAGGTCCTCCGCCGGCCACCTTTGAGTCACCAGTTCGCACATCGATGATCGTGTTGCATGTGGGATATCCGGTGCAGCCAAAGAACGGCCCGTGCCGACCATTCACCAGGCGCATACGCTTCGAGCAGTTAGGGCAATCCGGTGGATGCCCGAAGGGCTGCTTGTCCGTTTGCTGGGCTGCGTTCGGATCGATGGTTCCTTTGCATTCTGGATAGCCGGTGCAGCCAAAGAATCCCTGCTCGGTTTTTCGGTTGATGCGCCACCGCATCGGGCGTGAGCAACGCGGGCAGCAGGGCGTCTCGCCTGCCGGCGGGGCTGCCTGCTCGGCCATTGCAGAGGGCTCACTATCTCGGGCGGCAACTTTGTTCGACTGTCCGCCCTGCACGACAGAGAGCGTCACACGCGGGCTCGCCGGCGCGCCTGGAGGCGCCGCTGCCGGCGACGGGCGGCTTCCAATGACGGCGGTGAGCTGCTTCTCCATGTGAGCGGTCAATGCTTGAAGCGCCGCCTCTCGAGTCACCTTACCGGTCGCCACCGTCTCGAGCAGATCCTCCCAAGCCGCGGTGAGGCCCGGCTCGGTGAGCACAGACGGAAGCGAATCGATCAGGCGTCTGCCTGTCTCGGTGGAGGTGATCATCCGCTTGCCTGGTCCGCCCAAACTAATGAATTCGCGCTTCTTGAGCGTCTCGATGATGTTGGCGCGCGTCGCCTCGGTGCCAAGTCCAGAGGTCTCCTTGAGGACCTGCTTGAGCCGCGGATTATCGACCAGGCGCTGAACGTTCTTCATGTCTGCGAGCAGCGTCTTCTCGGTGTAGCGCTTCGGCGCCTGCGTGGCCTTCACCATGACTTCGACGCCACTCACACAACCTGACGCACCATCGGCGATCGGCGGCAATTCCTTGCGCTCACTCTCCTCCTGCTTGTCATCCTCGGAACTCACCGTCTCGAGATCGCGCCACCCCATGCGCCGCGGCACAACGCCACGGGCGGTGAGCGGCACACCGCTCGCGTCCATCGCCATCGAGGTGGCCTCATACTCATAGTCGGGGAGCAGTATCTGGCCGAAGCGCATCGCGATGAGCTCGAACAGATTGCGCTCACCTTCGGTCATGGCCTCCACGGGCGCACGTATCGGCGTTGGGACAATCGCAAAGTGATCGGAGAGTTTCGAATTGTCGAAAATTGACTTGCGAACGATCGGCCGAGCAAGCTCGGGATGGGCTGGCACGACCTTCGCCTGAATCAGATGCTTCAGAATGGTCGGCACCTCCTTGATCATCTCCTCGGGGAGGAAATTGCAGTCCGATCGGGGATAGGAGATTGCCTTGTGTTTCTCGTAGAGCGCCTGCGCGAGGTCGAGAGTGACTTGCGCTGAATAGCCGAAGCGGGTGTTGGCGTCGCCTTGCAGATCCGATAGCGCATAGGGCTTTGGTGGCGCCTGGCGCTTGGCTTCCTTCTTGACGCGAATCACGCCCTCGGCGTTCTGAATCTTTGCCATCAAAGCGTTGGCATCAGCGCGATTCCAAATGCGCTTTTCCTCTTCGGTTGGCGCGTACTTCATCGTCACCGCATGGCTTCCGCTGCGCACATCGGCCGCAAGCTCGAAATACTCGCGAGATTTGAATTTCTCGATTTCGCGATCTCGCGCGACGATCAACGCCAGTGTGGGTGTCTGCACACGGCCATAGGAGAGAACGTTTCTCTTGCCCTGCGCGCCGGGCACGCCGAAAACAATGCTGGCCGCTCGCGTCAAATTCATTCCGAACAACCAGTCCGCGCGCTGACGAGTCTGAGCGGCATGGAACAGATTGACAGTCTCCTTGCCTTCCTTTGGATTCGCCCAGGCACGACGAAGAGATTCTTCGTCCTGTGCTGAGAACCACAGCCGCTTGATCGGCACGCGCACCGCGGCGCGCTCAATGATCTCGTAAGCGATGAGCTCGCCCTCGCGGCCGGCGTCGGTGGCGATATAGATCACCGTCGCCTTTCGCAGCGTGTCCACTGCAGCCTTCAGCTGATCTTTCACGCCATCGCGCGGCTCGAGAATCCATGTGCTTGGAATGATGGGCAGGTCATCGATGCGCCAACTCTTGTAGCGCTCGTCATAGGCCTCCGGCGGAGCGGTATCCACCAAGTGACCGATCGCCCACGTCAGACGGGCGGCAGGACAGTCGATCCAGCCATGGCCTTTTGATGTCGCCCCACCCAAAGCCTTTGCGAGGTCGCGGGCCTGGGCGGGTTTTTCACAAAGAATTACAGCGGACATCAGGGCTCAACGGGTCATTCGGTATTTATAGGCAATACAGCTTACAGGGGTAGAATATACATTATAGAGTTTTTCTTGAGATCCATTTCCATGTCCAACGACGCGCGCCGTTTGGCCGCAATGGTTGACTCATCCGACGCCCAAGAGCGCGGCAACCTCCCGTTTCGTAAGGACTTTGCCTCGCAAACAAAGGCGCTGTTCGAGTCCTTCGGAGCGCCTCTCGCCGGCATGTCTGATGCTCCATTTGCTGATCTGTTGCGAACGATGTCCACATTTCCCAGCTATTCGCTGGGCAATCAGTCGTTGATCGCCCTGCAGGGGCCGGCATCGGTGGCCGTGTCGAGCATGGAGAAGTGGGAGGCTCTCGGACGCTCCCTCGTCCTGAATCCGCGGGCCATCTACATCTGGGCGCCGACGGACAACCGAGCCGCTACGAGCTCGGCAAATGGCTTCGCCAGGCCTTCCCTCGATCAGTCTGAAAAGATCGCGCGTTCCTTGGGGTTACGCCCCGCCCAGGATGGCGAATATGAATTCGACGCGCGTTCGATCGGCGAGAACGCTTTGTGGGGCAGTTCACAGACCTGGCGAACGGTGCGATCTGTTCGCATCAGCGAGGGTGGCGACCACATAGCGGTCAAGCTCGTCACGCGCGATGGCCGCTCGCTCGAGCGTCGCGCAAGAACGATGGTCGGCCTCGTCAAGGCCTTGATGCAGGCCGGCACCTCGCCAAATGACGAGACCATAGCCGGCTATCTGGCCCGACTGGACATCGCCCAGTCCGTCCCCGTCGCGCCACGCAATCGTGATTTCTTTCAGCGCTTCAAGATGGTCCCGGTTTATGACGTCAGTGAGACCCACGGTCCGGAGCTGCCCCAGATCAAGCCCGTCGATTTCGCGGCCGCGCTCGCCAATCTGACCGAGCACCTCGGCAAGCATCAGTTTGAAGTGATCCAGGGGGATCACGATTTCCGGTCGGTCAGCACGGGAGATGCGGTTTCGGTCTACCTGAATGATCGATGCGAGCCTCGCACCCAATTGGCCTATCTGCTCGACGTCGCAGCCGATGCATTGAGCGCGCGCCGCGCGCAGGCGCAGGCACGCGAGCTGCTCAGAGTGGAGCGCGATGCGGTGAGGTTCGTGCTCTATGCGCATTTCGGCTTCGACTCGTTGGTGCCGGAGCTCGGCGCCGGGCTTGCCCCCAATGTTGAACCGCACTCCTTTGCCGAGGTGGTGAAGGCTCGCCTGAGTTCGATTCACGACATCTCGCGCGATCTGATTCTCGCCGCCTGTCCGGCGTATGAGAACCCGCTGCTGAAGGCTCTGGCGCTTGCGCGAGAGCCAGCCCAGGCGCTCTACGATGCGCCGACGGTTGAGCCCGCCAAGACCGCCGAGGTCAGGAAGCTCCGCGCGCCCAAGACGAACAAGGCCAAGGCATCCATCGATGCGCCTGTTGCGTCCCTTGGAGCGATCGCCGACGGCGCACCGATCACCGCCGCCGAAGACTTCAATCCATTCGCTGAGGTGGTTGTTCAGGAAGAAGAGGCGGAATTCAACCCCTTCGCTGACAGCCCGGCCCTGTAACGCGTGAAAAATGCACGAGCGATCATGATCACAAAACTTACTCAGCAGGAACGTCTGGAACTCGGCATTCAGCTTGCGAGGACGCAAACCCTTGTGTTGCGAGTCTTCAAGAGCGTGCTAGGTGACCTTACGCCCGAGACGGTCGAGTTCATGGCCGGTGACATCTTCAGGATGATGGCGAACTCCTCGCAGAAGGTGCGCTTCAACCTCATCGAAGGCACGGAGCTGTGCATCAACTTGCTTGCCGAGCGTCATCGCGCGGCCGCCACTCTGCGAGATGCCGTTCGGCGCATCGACGCGCTCGAGCGCTCAATGCACAGCGTAGTGATGCGCTCCATCGAAATGACCGCCGAGCACGACCTGCACGGCACGTACGATTACGACGCCCGGTCGGTTGCCGCTTGAGCAAAGGCGATCGACACGTGGACAACCCCCCGATCCGGCAGGCCATCCAAGCGCTCGAGCAGATGGTGTCGCCATTCGTCGTGCAGAAGCGGTACGACGTGTTGCTGACGCTCGAAGCGCAGGGCGTGGATCTCATCCATGCGCTGGCTGCCGCAACACATCGTGGTCGCCACGAGCAAGTCGATTGGCTTCTAGCTCGTGGCGTAAAGCCGAACGATCGCGTGCTGTATTTGGCGATGCTGAAAGGCCGCCAGATGACGGACCGGATCCTTGCTCATACTTCATTTGCTCCTGAACATGCGGACACGGCCGCCCTAATGGGCGATGCTGCCTTGCTCGAACGCGCGATCGATGCAGGGGCGCTTCCGACGAAGGAGTCCTACGTCACAATGCGCACGCTCGATGCGCGCCACTTGCGCCGAGAGCTGATGGACGTGATCGTTCAGCGCGGTGAAATCTGGCGTCACGGAACGCGCGCACTATTGAACACGATGCACCTGGTGACCGCGCAGCACGTCTCGCAGGTGATATCAATTGCGCCTTCACGGTTCAATCGAGAAAAACTCCTGGCTCGTGCGATTCGCTGCAATCCAGCCGCCACCTCCGAAATCGTCAACTACGGGTTTGGTACGAAGGTCACCGCCCGCGTTGCGTTGAATGCCTTGAGCGCTCGGGTGAAGGGAGCGCAGAGCTTCAATCCCATGTATGTCGCCGACCGGCTCGTGCAGCTCCACCGCGAGAGTCGATCTGAGCCACTGAGCGCGATGGCCACTTGCCGCGTGTTGCGTCGGCTGATCGGCGCATACATCGACACCTACTACGGTTCTGAGCAGTTTCGCGATCAGCGCTCATCGCAGTTCAAACAGATCTTCGAATCGGTGCTGCAGATGAGCCGTCCGGAAGTGCGAAGCACCGTGCTCGAAGGGGTCATGAAAGACTTCGCCGTCGATAGCGTGGCCTCGGAGCCCGCGAAGCGCATCGAGCGCCAGCGCGATATGTGGCCGGACGCCTACCGCGGATACTCGCAATTCAAAATCGAATTCGCCTCGTATGTCCAACGTGATCTCGACGCTTGTCGCGACGTCGAGCTTGATCAGTCTCCAGTTTTCGAGCCGTCATGATCGATCGTCGGTTCAAGGTCGTCGTGCCCAATCTTCGCGAGCTGCGATCTTCACAGCTCCAAGGCCGAGCACTCGAGCGCGCCTTCGCCAGAGCGGTTCGAGAGCATCGTGGGTCGGAGTTGAACCGCTTGGGTGCCCTTGATGGGGCGCTCACCGAGCGAAGCATGCTCGCCGGCACGATGCGCAATAGACCGACACCGCGCGATGTGCCGCTCTCATGCAGCGTGATCGAACTCGCCACCCGATGGCGAGCCAAGTTCGGCCAGACGTTGAGCGGCAACGTCGCGTACCACATTGGCCGCAAGATTCTTGATGAGTTCATCAATGAAATCACTACCACCGAACGCCAATCAAAGCGAGCCAATCAGGATCGCGAGGAGGCGCTCACTCAATTGCTTTCAATCGTTGACCCTAGCGTTCGCATCTACGTTCATTCCCGACTACTCACTCTTCTGGATGAGCGCGCCATGGCCGAGCGCACAGTCGTTCGAATGCGCACCGGCGATCTGAAACTGTCGCGACAGGATTTGAAAGTGGTCAGCGCGCATCTCGTGCGTCGCATCGAGTCGCAAGGGTTCGAATTTCTCGGCCGGTCATCAGTGCAGGCAGCGGCCTTCGACGTGATCGAGGCGGGCTACGACCACGCTTTCGCGTCCTGAGGTTGGAAAGTGACTACGTTCACACTTGCATCTCGCCACGCACTTGAAGTGACCGCATGCGTACCGGTTCTTCACGGAAGCATGGATCGCTTGGTGCTCTCCAAGAATATCGATGGGCTTCGTGAATTCCATGCGATGGGCATTCCGCTGGACTTCGCCCTGGATTGTGCCGTTCAACGCGGCAACATGCAGATCATCGAGGAGCTTCTGAACAACCTCTGCGTGAGCCCATCCGAGTCAACACTGCTTCGAGCGATGAAGCGTGGAATCACCATCCGCAATATGTTTCTCGCGCGAGTCACACCGACAGTCCGGCACTTGAATTGCGCTGTCATCGCCGAGCATTTCGATACGGCAAACGTTCTCCTTGATCGAGGTATCGCACCGAATCTCGAAACGGTGTGCGTGCTTAAGCCTGCTGAGGAACGTAGCGAAGAGCGGCGCGTATTTATCGATCGGATCGTTAATACGCTGGACACGCAAATACTGAAGACCGAAGCCGCGATGCGCAGGATGCCACTGTGGACGAGCATCGCACAGTTCGAACGCGCCTTGGATCGCGCGGGACCGCGGCCAGCACATGAATCGCGACGCCTACTGACTGAGTGCCTTCGCGATTCAGCGCCCGGCCACGCACGAGCACTTATCAATCGAGGCGTGGAATTCTTACCTGAGCACCTGCACGTTGTCGGTGAGGGCAGCTGGCACAAATCCGACACGAATCCCAAGGGGCTATTCGGACCTGTGCTCTCAACCACATTAGAGACGGCGATCGAGCAGCGCGTTATCTTCAGTTCGGCCGAAGAGATGTTTCACCTTGTGAGTCCGCTCGTCAGGGATCATTGCTTCGAGGCAGATCATCGGGATTTCCTCGGATTCTGCGATCTGTTTGCCAGAGCGTGTCCAGGAGCGATGCGTCCCGCACTCGGCCGCTACATCCTGACGGAGGCCGGCAACAAGCAGCGTCGCAATCGAGGGCTCGCAACGCTCGAGGATCTCAACACCTTGATTGATCAGCTTCGCGAGACATTCAATCGCGAACCCGCGCTGGAGCACCGCTACGACAGCGGAGCATCTCCGGGGATTTGATTGAAGCACGGTGAATTTATCCCACCGTCCTTTCCTGAGCCTCATCCATGACTCGCGTGAAGGGCAGGCTCATCGAAGCGCCTCGCGATGCCAATCAACCTTCGTTGGTTGACGACTATGAGTCGCTCGGCTGCTCTGTGGTGGACCTCGGCTCGATCGCGGAGGTGTCTCAGACCTTCTCGTCGGCTGTGCAGGGGTCACTGATCTGGGGCGCGGATCGCGTCCGTGGAAGATCGAATGCACGAACGATGTGATTGCTCACGTAAAGGACATGCGGCGGCGAGCTCGCGGTCGTAGTGCTGGTCGTGGAGAGCAAAGATTTTCTGAAGCCGGAGCCGCTGCTGTAAGGACGGTGGGATAAATTTTTAGGCTCTATTTCCCCTGGTATTTCGCTGATTTTGAGTGCTACATTCCGTGCTATGTCAAAGCACGGTAATCAACTGAACAAGCGCGAATTCGCGCTCGCCCGGGTGGAGTTGCTCGAGGCGTGGAAGCGCCTTGAAACGGCACGAGATGCATTCCTGAAATGCGTCAGAGCGGATGCGAACCTCCCAGCCTGGTGTGAAGGCAAGGCTACGAGTCAGAGCGCGCGGGCCGCGGCTGTGGCCGCGTACGCTGATTTCTACTACGTCGGTGAAGAATCAGCTCGAGTGGTGCATCGTCTGGTGGGGCTCATTGGCGCCTCGCGCGAGACAATCATTTCGGCCGAGCGATTGAATGCGGAGAAATCTGCCTTCGCGGCTTGTATAGGCCGTCTGCAAAACTGCTACTGGATCGATGAACGCGAAGAGCGGCACCCCCTGGTACGATCGGCATTTCGACAGATCAAGATCGCACGCATCAACACGCTGCAGGTCACTCGACGTATTGTCGTTGTCTCGCCGGGCCTTCAGAAAGTTCGCTGGTGCATTTCGACGAAATCACGCATCAAGCAGGTCAGCCGCGAGGAAGTGATCAGCTATATCCGTGAGAGTCCAACACGACGCGTCCGGCTTGCTGGGGCGCTCACGAAACTTGAAAGGTTGCCGCCCAACACTCTGCTGGCGCGGTATCGGGAGGGCGACAAAATTGCGATTGCCAACGCAACGTATCTCAACAAATGGGGCATACCGGAAAACGATCAGTACTACAGCGGCATGCCACTATTGATGGAGCTTTTGCCGGGGGAGAAGCTTCCGCCGTGTAGTCCGCCTCGTCGCGCGCCGGCGCCTCGGAAATCTCGACCGAGCCTCATTGAGCCCACGTACTTCATCAAGGCGCTCAAGCTTCGCCGATATCGAGTTGAACCTAAGCAGCGATCTCACACTCTATACAAGAGACCCCTGTCACAGTTATTTCGTGGACCCTAGTTGGCTGTAGGGTGGATCAGGGAATGTCAAATAGTGAGGGTAGTCGCCCAATATTAGTGTTTCGACAATCAAGAAATATTGAAGCCAATCCTGTCTATTTAGCCTCATGGAACAGAAGCATCGCCATCCAGGTCAAGGAGCTATGATGTGAGCTCGAACTCAGGCGCTGCGCGATCACAGCAAGAACTGCCACAGCCTTCCGTACGTGTGATTTCGGTGTCACGTACATGTGGCGGCATTGCCACGGTTGTGCTGGATGTCACTTCTCGCGAACGTCTCGGCGGCCGCCCCGCGACCAAAGCGCGCGTCGAGTACAACTTTCAAACCGACTCGATCAGGCCAAGTGAGATCGCGGCTGAGGGGATCCGCATGGTTCGTGACTATTGGCGTAAATCCAGAACCCAATGATAAGAACGAAGACACGAGAGCAGACAGTCAGATTGTCAGACGTTGTGCTGATTGAGCACTATCGATATCGCGTCAGCCGGTGCTTGGACTGATCATCGGTTCAAGTGCCACTTCGTTCGCCGCGGAGCCGTTCCGAACCGAGTGATCTACTTGATGTCTCGCCTGGAGATCAAGGCGAGCCACCACCTTGACCTTCATCGACAAGTCTCGGGCCACTTCTTTATAAGTTCGATTAGCCCCCAGGCTATTGATGATGGTGTGCTGAATTGGAGATAGTGTGCTTAGGGCCTGAGCCACGTGATTCCACGGAACGCTGTCTGCCACTGTTGAGAGTCGGGCATACAGCGCGTTCAACCGGCGATCGTCACCCCGCTCCAACTCCTCGATGGTGACCTGAGCCTGCTGAGCAGCCACCAGGCGGGCTGCTTTGATATCGGGTAACCAATCCCGCAGAAACGTCGTCGCCAAATATCCGTCGTCCCTGACTAACAACGCATGGTCCTCGAACATCACACGCGCGACACTTCGGCCCTCGGAGTCCTGCTGCCGTAAAACCCGCCAAACGGCTTCCCGAATACCCATTTAAGCGACCCTCCGTTGTGCATTGCACAATTACGCTTGATTGACAAGACTTCCGTCAGCTGGGTGACCTCAGTAACATGCCCGCCGAATGCGTAGGCTGTCGGTCACGGACAATGCCGATACGCGTCTGTTTATCCTTGGAATCGAAATTGGCCTGAGCAGGCTCAGTAAGAAGCTCCGGCTCCCTGAACACGGCTCGACGATTTGCTGGTTTTTGTCCGCTCAAGTTAGTAGGACGGCGCCTTACGGCGTCGCGAAGAGGGCATGCAGGCTCTCTTCTGCACAAATGGCGCATGTCGTTAGTGTGCTGGTCAAAGCTAAGCTGGTGTCGCGAGTGCGCAACCGTACTGGTGACGCCCGACAGTTCAGTTTGAGACTCTCTTCCAAGGCGACAGTCGCGTTCGATGAACTTATTGAAGCTGCGCGAACCATCGAAGAAAGATAGATTGATCCGACAAATTAGATTTGCCATGCCAATCTATTCTTGTCGGTAAATGCAGCCTCAAGCCAATTCTGCCCAGATTTCTAAATCATCCGCAAGGGCATAATTGCGGGTATAACCCGGTCATCTTTCTGGCAAGGTCGCATTCAGCGCGACCATAGACCTATCAGGGATGTCCTCAACGCAAGTCAACGAACCGCACCCTCGGTGCACGCAGTGCATCATTCAATCCAGGGACCACTCCAATCTCCGACGTCTCCAAGATTCTACCGGCGTAACCCAGGTGCTCGTGGCGGCTGTGGAAACCTTTCAGCGGATCTCGTGGACGCAGCTTCGGCGAATTTCGCCAGAAGCCTTGCCGCTGCTTACCCGCTTTCGCCGTGAAGCTAGACGGATCTATGCGCTGACAGGCCGGCGCCTCGCTGTGACGAGGCCATGGTGGAGACGTTGCATACCGGCCTGGATAGCGACGCGCGTATCAACTCATTCCCCCATGATGATCTCGGTGAATCC
>Ga0105247_10002732_pt1 | contig 11832 bp, 11 predicted proteins | sample KBSS24metaG_FD_81519 | JGI IMG/M metagenome (GOLD analysis project Ga0105247, IMG submission 81519) | Switchgrass rhizosphere microbial communities from Kellogg Biological Station, Michigan, USA - KBS S2-4 metaG | ecosystem: Host-associated > Plants > Roots > Rhizosphere > Soil | place...
GTTTGAAATGCTCGAGCAGCTTAGGGCGCTTGAGAATGGAGCGAAAATAAAGGTGATCGACGTTAGCGAATCGTCGATCGGCGTCGACACGCAGGAAGACTATGAACGAGCGCGGGCTATCATCGAGAGCGCATGACTGACTGGATAGGATTAATATTTTTTGTGCTTTTGATCATAGGCGTTTGGTTTGGCCTTAGAGCCCTCGCAAATCCGCGTCCACGAACGTCGGAGGACTTTGAAAAAGGTGCATCGGAGAATTCATCGTTTACCGGAGCGTTGTTGAACGCGCTTCACGATATTACCGATCCCGGGGCCAGGCGGGCCACGGAAGTTCGCCAGCAAATGAAAGAAGGGCGATATCAGAAAAAGAAACGAGAAGGTAAGGCAGCAGGAAATGTGGACGACGAGTCAGGTCAGAACCACCTGCGGTAGCGGGTGGTTGAAGAAACGGTTCAAAAATCGAGATGTGGAATGACACTGATATACCTTTGGCGTACCTCATTACGTTCAGGACGTACGGCTCATGGTTGCATGGGGATGAGCGAGGTTCAGTAAGCCGGCATCGGAATGTTTTCGGAACACGCCGGCTGCCGCATGAGGAAAGGTGGCGCGAGGTTAATACTGGCAGAATGAATGGGGAGGCGATTCTTCTGAATGCGAAAGCCCGGGTTTGCGTGAAGGCGGCGATCAAAGAGACATGCAAGATCAGAGGGTGGTCATTGTTCGCCATCAATGTTAGGACGAATCACACTCATGCCGTTGTGGCGGCTGGTGGAGCAAAAGCCGGTGCCGTACTGAATGCTCTAAAAGCGAACTCCACCAGAATGATGCGCGAGAAACGCTGTTGGTTCAGCAATAAAAGTCCTTGGGCAGACAAGGGAAGCAATCGATATCTTTGGAATGAAGAGAGCATTGCAGGGGCATGCCGATACGTGGAGTTTGGCCAGGGAGATGACCTCCCGGAGTTCGATTGATCGAGTCAGAACCATCTGCGGTAGTGGTGGTTGAAGGTAAGGTGACATAAAAAGGGCGTATAGAGAGAACGAGAGATCAACCACCCGCTACCGCAGGTGGTTCTGACAAAAATATTATGACTAAATACATATTCGTAACAGGCGGCGTGGTTTCCAGCCTTGGCAAAGGGCTTGCGGCGGCGAGCATTGGCTGTTTGCTTGAGTCGCGAGGGATGAAGGTCCAGATGATGAAGCTTGACCCGTACATCAATGTCGATCCGGGTACTATGTCGCCGTTTCAGCACGGTGAGGTTTTCGTGACCGATGACGGGGCGGAGACAGATCTCGACCTCGGTCACTACGAGCGATTCACCAACGCCAAGCTTTCGCAGGCAAATAACTGGACGACCGGGCGCATTTACCTTTCGGTGATCGAAAAAGAACGCCGCGGCGACTATCTCGGAAAGACGATCCAGGTAATTCCGCATATCACCGACGAAATAAAAGCGGCCGTTCGTGCGGTTGCAGAAACGCATCAGCCGGACGTTCTGATCGTCGAGATCGGCGGAACGGTCGGTGATATCGAATCGCTGCCGTTCATGGAAGCGATCCGCCAGATGGGTAACGAAGAAGGCCGCGGCAATGCGATCTTTGTGCATGTAACGCTGGTGCCGTTCATCGCTGCCGCAGGTGAATTGAAGACAAAGCCAACGCAGCACAGCGTTCGCGAACTGCGCGAGATCGGTATTGCTCCTGACATATTGCTTTGCCGCTCGGATAGGCCCGTTTCGCTCGATCTACGGCGAAAGATCGCTCTTTTCTGTAACGTACAGGAAAACGCCGTCATCTCAGCCCTCGATGTGCCGACGATCTACGAAGTGCCGCTTGCGTTTCATGAGCAGGGACTCGATGAATTGATCGTCAGTGATCTGCAGCTGACGGAACGCTTTCCAGCCTCCGATCTGAAGAATTGGCGCGATCTCGTTTCGATCATCAAAGAACCGGAAGGCGGCCAGGTCAGGATCGCGATCGTCGGCAAATATGTAGAGCTCGAGGATTCATACAAATCTTTGCGCGAGGCCCTGACGCATGCGGGCGTCGCAAACAATATTCGCGTAAACGTCGACTGGATAGAATCGGAAAACCTGGTGAAGGAAGACTACGAGAACGCCCTGCAGGATTATGACGCCATTCTCGTACCGGGTGGTTTTGGCAAACGGGGCATTGCAGGGATGCTTCGGGCGATCAAATACGCACGCAAGTCCGGAACTCCGTACTTCGGCATTTGTTTGGGAATGCAGACTGCCTGCATAGAATACGCAAGAAACGTCGCCGGATTGAAAGATGCTGACTCGACGGAGTTCAATGAAGAAACGCCGTTCCCCGTAATTTTCAAATTGCGCGATCTGGTCAATGTCGAAGAACTAGGCGGAACAATGCGCCTAGGCGAATGGGCATGCGACCTGAAAGAAGGCTCGCTTGCACGCGATGTCTATCAGGGTGCGGAACACATCGGCGAACGCCACCGCCACCGATACGAATTCAATCCCGAATATCGTGATGTGCTCGAAAGAGAAGGCATGATCATCAGCGGCATCTCACCCGACGGAAAATTCGTCGAGATGATCGAACTGCCGCGCGAAACGCATCCCTATTTTATCGGCTGCCAATTTCACCCGGAATACAAGTCAAAACCGCTCGCTGCCCATCCGCTGTTTGTTTCGTTCGTAAAAGCCGCATGGGAAAACCGACTGAAGAGCGAAAACCTCGAACACGACGTAAAGAGCGATGTGCAGGTTGAAATGCCTGACAGAATTGAGGTTAATGCGGACGAATAACTGAAAATCCGGTGTTACGTTCGCGTGACAAAAGGCCAAAGTTAACTAACAAAAGACCAAAAGTAACTAACAAAAGGCCAAAAGTAGTTAACAAAAGACCAAAAGTAACTAACAAAAGACCAAAGTTAACTAACAAAGGGCCAAAAGTAGTTAACAAAAGACCAAAAGTAACTAACAAAAGACCAAAGTTAATTAACAAAAGACCAAAGTTAACTAACAAAAGACCAAAGTTAACTAACAAAAGACCAAAAACAGGTGAAAAAAGGCTGGATTCATGGTGCATTTCCCGACCGGGGATTCTTTTAAACGCTGTGGTGACAATACTTCAAGTAGTTTAGGGCAAAAAGATCTGCTTCCCGCAGAGTCGCAGAGCCGCGGATGAAATAAAACAACGATCCGCATATTCGCTCTTCTTGCGAGTCCGCGTCTCTGCGGGAAATCCTTCCTTCACAAAGCCTGAGGGTACCCAAAGAAAGAACAAAATCTATTTCCACAGAGATTCTTGCGATGTCTTATCCCTCAAAAGACGACAAGATGGATAGCGTCGAAATGATGCCTGTTCTAGTTCGACCGGTTTTTTGGCTGTGCCTTACGTGGTGGTACTTCACAAAGGCCGATGTTGTCGCTTACTATAAGCAGGAATCGACGAGAGTTAAATGAATAGTATTCAAAGCTTTGAAATAGACGGTGTTAGGTTTGGATCGGGTGAACTCTCGTTCCTCCTTGGCCCTTGTGTGGTCGAGTCGCTTGAGCATGCGCGGAAGATGGCGGGGGCGATCAAGGAGATAGCGACGCGGGTCGGTGTTGGATTTGTTTATAAATCCTCGTTCGACAAGGCGAACAGGAGCTCGATCGACAGTTTTCGCGGGGACGGGATGGAGTTTGGGCTGGAGGTTTTGGCTCAGGTCAAGAAAGAGATCGGTGTGCCGATCATCACGGATATTCACGAGCCGTGGCAGGCGGAAAAGGTTGCCGAGGTTGCGGATATCCTGCAGATCCCTGCTTTTCTTTGCAGACAGACCGATCTATTGATCGCTGCCGCGAAAACGGGAAAGGCGGTCAATGTAAAAAAAGGACAATTTCTTGCTCCCTGGGATGCAAAGAATATTGTCGATAAGCTGCGTGCAGCCGGATGCGAGAAAATACTGCTGACCGAGCGCGGGGCCAGCTTCGGATACAATAATCTGGTTGTAGATTTCCGTTCATTCCCGATAATGCGCGAGTTTGGGGTACCCGTCGTTTTTGACGTGACGCATTCTCTGCAATTGCCCGGCGGACTTGGGAAAGCAACCGGCGGACAGTCGCAATACATCGAAAACTTCGCCAGAGCAGGTGTTGCGTGCGGCGTCGACGCGGTGTTTATGGAAGTCCATGACAATCCCGCAAAGGCTCCAAGCGACGGACCGAACCAACTGCCGCTGGACCGACTTGAAAATCTTCTGGGTACATTGAAGGACATTCATCAACTTGTAGCGATATGACCGCGATTCGTTCGGCCTTGATATTTCTACTTACAATAACCGTTTTCCATATTGTTGGAGCCGGACAATCGTGTAAAAAGGTGTCGTTTGATACGGACCTTACTTTTGGTGACGCAGACGCAAATTTAGTCCTCAATCACGTAGAGAAATATCGGAAATTCCGCGGAACCGTTCCGGTCGAAAGAAACCTGCCTACGGTTATCGAAATATTTTCAATTTCGGCTCATGATATGCAGACCGATATGACGTTTAATGAAACGCGCGGCAATCTGCTCAAAAAAATTATTACGGATGAAAAAGGTGACTTTTGTTTGGACGAATTGGCGGTTGGTAATTACTTTCTTAAGATCCGAACTTCAGGGGGCGGGTCTAGAATTTACGTTCGAATAGCAATTTCGAACGAAGGTACAAAGAAGCCGATAAAAATCTGAATGGATCGTGCGTTCGAATTGTCGGTTTTAAAAGAGGCCGGAAAGAACATGTTATGCGAAATTGTGTTTTGGCATTGGCCTGTCTAAGTACGGTTTTGGGCTGTAATTTGTCGAGCCTGAAACAGCAGAATTCGAACCTGGTTGATTCGACACGGCCGACGCCTTCGCCCTTTTCGCCGACGCCTAGCCCAAGCGCGTCACCGACTCCGACGCCGAAGCCGTCGATAGGAGCGACTTTGAAAAAGTCGCTAGGCAAGTACCCCTATGAGATAAAGTTGCTGGACATGCCGGATCTAAAGGCACGGCTGCAAAAATTGATGGGGAAAGATTTTGCCGCAATGAAGCAAAACTGGAACGTCGAGACGCCGATAGAGATCTCGGGAAAGGTCCTGAAAACTTCAGGCTGCGAGCAGCATAACTGCGGACCGAATATGTACGTGATGTTCATTGACCTCGATAAGGACAATATCAACGTTTATCACACGGGCGACCGACACGATTCATACTTCGAAAAGGGCAAAATAACGCTGCCTCCGAAGTTTGCCGCGGATGTCGAAACTGAAACTCAGGATGACGATCAATAGTTTGCCGAACAAGCGGCCGGGAAGTTCCTAATTACAAATGAATTATTTTGCAAAGACTTTTTTTCTCGTCCTATCTACCACAATCTTTTGCTCCCACGGTTTTGGCCAGGACACAACAGCGGCATCTGCGACGTGGCAGGTACAGAAGTACGACATTAACGCCGCTCTTCCGCAAGGAGAGACCGACCGGGTCCTAACGGTGAAGGCGATCTTGACGCTTAGGAATGTTTCGAACGCTCCGGCGAGCACACTAACCCTTCGTATCAGTCCGGCGGCAGAGATCTCTGGCGTTAACGTTGGGGGTTCCACCGCAGAGTTCAGCAAGAGGGAAGAAAAGATAAACGCGGCCGCAAGCCTGCAAAGATTTGCTATCCGGATCCCGTCCGTAGCACCAGGCGGTGTTGTCACAGCTACCATCGACTACAAACTTACGATCAAAGATAATTCCGGTTTGATCGCTATGTCGCCGGCCAATGCCCAATTCCTTCCCCTTTCATTTTGGTATCCGACGCCCAATAGTTGGTATTTCGCGCGAGGGGCAGATTATGCTCCATTTCGAATGAATGTCGCAGGTGCGCACGGTTTGACGATCGTCTCTTCGGGAACTGAATCGTCCGGGGCATTTGACGGCACGGTTGCAGGACAGCCTTTTTTTGTCGCGGGCAATTGGGATGTCGTTAATGCGAACGGCGTCTCTGTCTACGTTCCAAAAGGTGTCTCGGGGGACCAGTCGAGACCGGCTGAATTAGCTGCTTTTGCTTCGGAAGCAAAGACCTTCGTTTCAAATTTCCTCGGTGTCACGGCGACGACGCCGATCCGTGTGGTTGGAGTAAGGCGTGGTTCCAGTTTTTCAAACGGGGGAACGATCCTTGTCGACGAGGGAGTATTCAGGCGGCAGAAGTTCGATTCTCAGGCGGCGATGAATGTCGCAGAATCCGTTGCAAAGCTTTTTGTCGGCGGCGCGATAACGGTGAATGGAGACGGGCAAGGTGTCCTTCGCGAGGGATTGCCGCGATATCTGGCAACGCAATTCATAGAATCGAAATATGGGAAAGAAGTTGCCGACATTGAAAGAATGCGGCAGCGGAATGCATATGCAGCCGTCGTCAGCCGTGACTCACCATTAGGCTCGGTTGCGCCGCTGGATGACTATTACTACCCCGAGGTCGCCAACAAGGGAGCGATGATATGGCGCCTCTTGGCAAAGAAGGTGGGAGCGGATGAATTTGCGAATTCGTTTCGATCGTCCTCAAAGGATGGGCATTTGGATCTTGCCGCTGTACGCAATTCATTTGCTACGCAGAAGGATTTTCTTGATTACGCCTTTGAACGGATAACGGATATGAACTTGCTGGTCGGCTTGCCGCAAGTCAATGGTGCGGATACCCGCGTGGCACTGCGAAACACGGGCACGGTTGATGCTACGGTCACGATCGTTGCGACAATGGTAACCGGCGAGAAGATGTCGGCGCCAACCACGATAAAGGCGACGAGCTTTGGTGAGGTTACCTTTAAAACTGCGAATAAGATAACAAAGGTTGAGATCGATACCGATAAGTTGTATCCGCAAATAGATTATTCGGATGATGTGGCACCACGCGAGACGACCGACAGCGATCTTCTCCTCGCGGTGAAACGAAACTTCGACAAGCAGGATTTTGCCAATGCGGAGAAAATGGCGCGATCAGTCTTGCGCGACTATCCGCGCTTCGATGATGTTCGAATCCTTCTCGCGCGGTCGCTAGCAAGTGTAGGAAATAACACCGAGGCGGAAAAAGAGTTTCGAGCGGTCCTCGACGAAAAGCTTCCGTCAGCACGCAGTATCGCCTGGGCGAATGTCGGGCTTGGAGAGATCGCCGCGAAATCGGGGCAGAACGGACCAGCCGCGAAATATGCCGAGGCGGCGATCCTTGCGGATGCCGAGTATGGGGCGAGCCTAGCTGCCCGGAATCTGCGAAATCGTATAAAGGGGGGTACATCGATGGATGAGGGCGTAAAAGCCTACTTCGCGCAGTTTGATAAAGCGGCCGCAGCAAATCGAAAAGCCGAGATCGATGCTCTCGTCGTGCCGGGCGACGCGGCAAAGTTCGCCAGCGGCATCTCTGGCCAGACGGAGCAGTGGCAAACCCAGATCACACAGATAGACCGGATCGATATGAACAATGTTTTGGTGGAAACGTCGCTTAATATCAAGCTATTGAATAAGGAGCCCGAATCCGGAATGGCAGTCTTCCGACTTTCGAAGGTCGGCGGAAACTGGAAGTTGAGCAGTGTCGATATGTTCGAGGTGCGATAATGATCAAACAAGCATTTTCAGCCGTTGCGATAGTGGTGATATTTATCAGTATCTTGGCCGGTTCCGTTATCGGGCAGCGCCGAGGTAAGATCTGCGGAGATCCGACATTGCCTTGTCGCGGAAGTGAAGGATTCAGCGCGTGGGAGTTGAAATTCGCTATTCCTGAGAACGCGGTGATATACGAATCGGAGCCATTCTACGCGGTGATCCTTAAAAGCGTAAAGATCAAGGAGGGCGACGACTGCGCGAAAGCGATTTCCGAGGAAGAGCGGTTGGCGACGCAGCAACTTTTCGAACGAAACAAGGTTTTCGCGATGAATTGTTTTGAGGCAGGATCTATTTCGTATTCGAATGTCGCAAATGATGTTGGATTCATGGCCATCTTCGGCGGTAAAACCCAAACTCAGGCCAAAGCCATTCTGGCGAAAATAAAAGAGACCGGTAAATTTCCCGGCGCTATGATCCGGCGTATGCATGCGTTGGTCAACGGCACCTAGTATGGATGTTGCGGAGCGTGCAAAGCGGATAAAACTATTACTTATGGATTGCGACGGTGTTTTGACCGACGGCCGTTTGTATTTCAGCGAGTCAGGAGAAGCGCTTAAGGTATTCCATGTCCGCGACGGGCAGGGAATCGCGATGTGGCACACGGCGGGGAATTATTCGGGCATAATCTCCGGACGTGACGCCGAAAGGATCATTAGCAGAAGGGCTGAGGAGCTCGGGATACATCACCTGAAATTGAAGTCGGCCGATAAGGTCAAAGATTTTGAAAGTATTTTGGCGACGTCCGGATTGACCGCTGAAGAAACCTGCTTCATAGGCGATGACCTTGGCGACATTGAGTTGATGAAGCATGTAGGATTGTCTGTGGCCGTGGCAGATGCCGTGTCCGAAACGAGATCGGCGGCGCATTTCGTAACGGGAAACCGCGGCGGAAAAGGAGCGGTCAGGGAATTGATCGAGATGTTGCTGAGGGCTCACTGAGGAGGCTTGCTCTAACTGTTATTCCGTCAGCATTCCACATTCCGCCAGTCTCGCCAGTTTGAAATCGACAATGCCCGGCAGCTGGTTTTCAAATTCCGGCCGCATCTCATCCGGGACCTGCACTCTTTCTTGAATCTCGCCGATCAGAGCCGCACGGTCATGAGTTCCGTCCAGCAAGATCAACAACAAACGAGTTAGATCGTCACTGAGTTCAAAGCTTAAGCCGATTGCGGTCGTCAATGATCTGTATTCATTTGCCAATTGCCAGCGAGCCAAGGGCGTTATGCGGGGAAACTCTGGAATAGCGGTATTGAATGCAGCCCGGTAACGATGAAACTCGATCAAACCGAGTTGATACATCCCGAGGAGATTCCCGGCAACTAATTTTGTATCATCGGCCGACACCGCTTCGCCCTTTTTCCCCAGGAGCTCCTGAGCGTCACGCAGCAATTCGTCCAGCGAAAGGGCACGACGCCAAATGCGAGAGAGAACCGTCAAAGCTGCTGCGGTTAGCGATTGGTTGATCTCTATTGATTCTCCGCTCGGTCCGACAAATTTCCCGCTGATCTGCGACGGTGTATCCGGTGAATCCATGGAGGGCTGAAACGGGGATGCGATGAAGAAGTTTTTAACGATCTCGTCCGTTGGTTCGCGCTTGAGGATTACATCGTTCTTGCAGATCAGCGTGTTTCGGAAACTTCGGCACGCGACGAAGTCGAGATATTGTTGACGTCCGACATCGTCCAATCCCAGCGATGCGATCGCTTCGGACGTTTCGGCGGCGACTCGGGCGGTAGAAAATTGGGCGGACTCGGAAAGAAACTGCAGCCGATGGAGCTTCAGATGGTCAACAAATTCGTGCAAATAAAACGCCTGATTGATCGAGGCAAATTCGTCGTGAAAAACATTTTGCGGGTGTCGCTCCGATATTGAATGAAATGCGGATCTGTAGAGAAATTGGCTCAACCCATTAGGTTCGGTGGATTCGCTTAAGAATTTCAATAACCCTACGCCACTACGAACCTTTTCCATAGGGTCGTCGATATCTCGGGTGTGAAACCGCATCATGTCACGAAACATTTCAGAGATCTTGTATCCCGGATAGGCATTAAAACTAATAAAACCCACGCCGTTGGGAGTTAGCGATTCCGCGTATATCTGAAGCACCTTTTCGCGAACTTCGTTCGGCACCCAGGAATAAAGGCCGTGAGCGATGATAAAGTCGAACTCGCCGATGCTTTCCCGGTCAAGATCCATCACGTTCTTTTGCTCGAATGAAATGTTTTTCAGATCTAATGTCGCGACCGAATCAAGGGCTTTGACAATGTGAAGTTCGGATAGATCGATGCCAACAAATTTACTTTCAGGCAGTGCAGATGCGAACGCGAGAAGATTTGAACCATCGCCGCACCCGAGTTCTAGAACGCGGCAGTGCTCAGGATCGGCCGGCTCCATTCCAAGGTAAGCAGCTCCAGTTGCCATCACATCCGGATGGGTCTGGCCAAAAAGACCACCCGGATAAGGAACAACGTCGTAGCTAAAAGGCTTTGACATATCAGTGAATTATATATGGTGATTATACAGAGCCCACGAACAAAACCAATCGGAGAAAAGGGTACGTCCCACCGTCGTTATCAGGGTCGACTTTTTTCTATTCAAAGGAGATTGAAATTGATGACAACACGTGAAATAATCGCAAACGTGCGGGCGTAACTCAATGGTAGAGTGTCAGCTTCCCAAGCTGAAAGTTGCGAGTTCGAGCCTCGTCGCCCGCTCCACGTTTTTGGATCGCTAACCCCATAGTCCAGCGGGTCAATCAAAAATACATTTTTGGAGACCTAACCGAAGAGAGTTTATAGAGGAAGGTTTTACAAATGTGCTCTAGCCGCTTCGTTCAAATTCATAGCCTTTTTTTCATTTCAGTTGCAATTTTTATCAGTTTGACTCTTTTGAGATTTTCAGTAAGTGCCCAGGAAAAGTTGCTCTGGGGCTCGCTTAAGCCCGGACCCCACGCAGTAGGGTTCCGGATGGTTTACGGGCTTGATCACGCCCGCGAATATGATCCAGATTTTTCGATGGACCGGACACAGCTGCCGGTTGCTAGTCCCAGGCCCATCCTGATCTGCATATGGTATCCCTCTCAAAAGACGAGTTCGAAATCTCTAACTTACGGGCAATACCTGGAAATACCCACGGGAAATGGCCAGATCGCTGAATATGCCGAGCGTCTAACGCCGCATATGCGGGAAGTCGTCGCCGAGGAAACGATCGGAAATGTACCTGTGAAGATGACACCGGAAGAATCGAAAGCGTTCGAGCGACTATTGAGCACGAAGACCTTTGCCGTAAAAAATGCTCCGGCGGCGAAAGGTCGATTCCCTGTTATTGTTTATCACCCGGGCTTGAACGGCACCTACGAGGACAATTCTGTCCTGTTCGAATATCTGGCAAGTCACGGGTACGTGGTCTTGAGCAGTGCATATTCTGATCCCGACGCCTACTTTGTGGGTATTACCAGTGATCTTGTCGGATCGTTCAGGGACCTGGACTTTCTGGTGAATTACGCACACACACTACCCTACGCCGATGCCGACCGTCTCGGTTCCATGGGACACAGCTACGGAGCATGGGGATCGTTTGCCTGGGTTTCTCAGCCGCGTTCACCGGTTCGGGCGTTGGTGACGCTGGATTCGGGACTTGAATACGACACCGTTGAGACCTCGGGTGCCGATGAGCTTGTAACCCAGATGAAGTTGAACAAAGATAACTTACGAGCCGCCAGCCTAAGGTTCGCATCCAGCGAACGAGATCCTCATTTTGAGTACCTTGATCCGTACATGAAATTTGCCCCGCGATACAATGCGGTCGTCTCATCGCTCAAACACAATGATTATCTCACCCACGGCGCGATCCGCCCTGAGCTTATGCCTGAGAAATGGCCCGATCCAAAAAGGGAGAGACGATCGAGCTACGACCGATTGTGCGAGCACGTTTTGAATTTTATGGACGCGACCTTGAAAGAGAGAGTTGAAGCAAGGGAATTCCTACAGCGGAGTCTACGCGGAGAGAACCTGGATAGCCGATTCAGTTTGCAATTCAAGGCCCCGATTGCGTCACCGCCGACGGTAAGGCAAGTCGCGCGGTATCTAAAACAATACGGAGCTGAAAAAGGTGCAGAGTTGCTGAGTAATTATCCGGATATCGCTGAGGGGCGGTTGAAAGGGGCCGCAATGGTACTCCTTAATGACAATGACGTCAAAAC
>Ga0105247_10002734_pt1 | contig 11820 bp, 4 predicted proteins | sample KBSS24metaG_FD_81519 | JGI IMG/M metagenome (GOLD analysis project Ga0105247, IMG submission 81519) | Switchgrass rhizosphere microbial communities from Kellogg Biological Station, Michigan, USA - KBS S2-4 metaG | ecosystem: Host-associated > Plants > Roots > Rhizosphere > Soil | place...
AAGATACAGCGGCTGATTGAGGCAAAGAGCGAATGGACCCAACAAGGTGACTCGTACATGCAAACGGCGCCGCAGTTGGTTGATTTCATCTACTGGAATGAGCGGCAATTCATTGCGATCGAGAATCGACTGAAGGGATTAACAAAAGCGGCCGAACACGACCAGCAAACTGTCGGCGCACTCGTTGATAATTTGCTGGAAAATACCAAGCGTGTTCTTATGATGCCGTTCTCTTCCCTCCTCGAAATTTTTCCGAAGATGGTTCGCGATTTGTCGCGGAGTCTCGGCAAAGAAGTCGAATTCCTTACTCGGGGGAGTGAGGTAGAAATTGATAAGCGTATTCTCGAAGAGCTCAAGACGCCGCTGATCCACCTGCTTCGTAACAGCCTTGACCACGGCATTGAAAGCCCGGAGGTGCGCGCGCGCTACGAAAAGCCACTACGTGGTACTATTGTCGTTACCGTCGCTCAGACCAGCGGCAGTTCAGTCGAGATTCTCATCTCCGATGACGGTGGAGGAATTGATTATCGACGAGTGGCACAGGCAGCGACAAAGAAAGGCCTTCTTTCGGCACAGGCCGCAGAAGCACTTGATGAGCAAGCAGCACTCGCTCTGATTTTCCAATCCGAGGTTTCTACCAGCCCAATTGTCACGGATATTTCCGGTCGTGGCCTCGGTATGGCCATCGTCCGAGAGAAGATCGAAAAACTAGGTGGCCAGATCTCCGTGGAAACACACCTCCACGAAGGGACGTCGTTCCGGATTGTTGTTCCCCTCACCCTGGCAACGTTTCGTGGCGTGTTTGTAGAATCGGCTGGCCGAACGTTTGTCATTCCCACTACTAGCATCGAGCGTGTGGCACGGGTCAAGCAAAGTGAGATCAAGAGGATCGAAGGGAAAGAGACCATTATTCTCGACGGTCGTCCAATCGCCCTTGTCAATCTTGACACGCTGTTACAGCTCCCACACAAAAGGTCGCAAGATGCAGGCGAGGACACCCTACTCATGCTCATTCTAGGTTCGGCGGAGAAACGGGTCGCGTGTTGTGTTGATGAAGTAGAAAACGAACAAGAAGTGCTGTTTAAGGGTCTCGGAGCATTTCTGTCTCAGGTGCCGAACGTAGCGGGTGCCACAGTCTTGGGGTCAGGCAAGGTCGTTCCAATCTTGCATGTACCGGACCTTCTGAAGTCCGCGGGCGAAACAAGTGGGCCTCGTACTGTTGGACTCACTGCCGACGACAACAATGAGGCATTGAACAAGTCTGTCCTCGTTGCTGAAGATTCGGTCACCTCGCGTATGCTGCTCAAAGGTATTCTTGAATCGGCCGGGTATCACGTCACCACGGCTGTCGACGGCGCTGACGCATTTTCCCTCCTGCAAAAGACAGCATTTGATCTCGTGGTGTCAGACGTCGAAATGCCTCGGCTGAATGGGTTTGAACTCACCGCGAAGATCCGCGGGACCGAGCAAGTCGCGCAGATCCCTGTCGTCTTGGTCACCGGCCTCGATTCGCGCGAAGACCGCGAACGTGGCATCACCGCGGGTGCAGACGCCTACATCGTGAAAACCAGTTTCGATCAAAGTAACCTGCTGGATGTCGTCCAGCGTCTGATCTAAAAAAGAGGAAACCATCACTATGGTCAAAGTCCTCATTGTCGAAGATTCGCCGGTCCAACAAGCCCTCTTGGGACACATTCTGAGCACCGACCCAGAGATGAGAGTCATTGGTACGGCCAATAACGGCATCGAAGCCGTCGACTTCGTGACGCGACAACGTCCGGACGTGATCACCATGGACCTCAATATGCCACAGATGAACGGGCTCGACGCAACACGTCGAATTATGGAAACCACGCCTGTGCCAATTGTGATTGTGAGTGCCAACTGGGATCCGCAGGAGGTGGCAACGACATTTCGTGCAATGGAAGCTGGAGCCTTAGCTGGCGTCGAGAAACCTCGTGGTCTTGGGCATAAGGATTTTGAAGCAACGGCTCAGCAGTTAGTACAAACCATTAAACTCATGTCAGAAGTGAAGGTTGTCCGACGCTGGCCACGGCGACAGCTCGAGCAGCCCGCACAGCTTCTCACCCCACCGCTCCCCGAAATGGTGCAACTGACAACAGCCATTAAAATGGTCGCAATCGGAGCCTCTACTGGTGGTCCGCCAGTTCTCCAAACACTGCTCTCTAGTCTCCCAAAACAGTTCTCAGTTCCGGTTCTGATTGTCCAACACATCGCCGCGGGATTCTTACCTGGTCTGGTCGAGTGGTTAAGCCAAGTCACCCATTTCCCGATTCGCATTCCCGCCCACGGCGATCTACTGTTACCCGGCCACGCGTACTTGGCTCCGGATGACTTTCACCTAGGGGTCGAGCGTGGGCCTCGGGCTGTGCTCAGCCAAGCTTCCCCCGAAAACAACCCACGACCCGCGGTTTCACACCTGTTTCGTTCTGTCGCCGGGACCCTTGGTAATCAAGCCGTCGGAGTGTTATTAACAGGTATGGGAAAAGACGGAGCCGCGGAACTCAAGATGCTTCGTGATAAGGGGGCAATCACCATCGCCCAAGATAAGGAAAGCTCTGCTGTCCATGGCATGCCGGGAGAAGCCATTCAACTCGGGGCGGCAACACACGTGTTGTCCCCCGAACGGATTGTGGAGGCATTGGTCAAGCTCGTACCGAAAGTCTAATCTTCCTTGGCGGGACAGAACGTGCGGAGAGCGAAGGGAATGCCATGAACAACGATGTTGAAATTTTGATCGTTGAAGACAGCCCAACACAAGCTGTGCAGTTACGGCACATCTTAGAACAGCATGACTACCGGGTCTCCTTTGCCCGCAACGGCGTCGAAGCGTTAGCCGCCATTCACGAACAGCGACCCACGATCGTCATCAGTGACATCGTGATGCCGGAAATGGACGGCTATGAACTCTGTCGCCGGATCAAAGAGGCGCCGGCGATTGCAGACATTCCGATTATTCTTCTCACCACGCTCAACGATTCTCGTGATGTCATTAAAGCCCTCGAAAATCGCGCGGACAACTTCATCACCAAACCGTGTAACGAGCAGTTCCTCCTCTCCCGTCTTCAATACATCTTGGCCAATCAGCAACTCCGTAAGACCCCGCCTGCGGATGGTAGTATCGAGATCTTTTTCTCCGGGCAGAAGTACCGGTTCGCCTCTGATCCCATGCAGATCATCGATCTGTTGCTGTCCACGTTTGATAATGCGATCCAGAAAAATCTCGAACTCGAGCGCGCGAATCGCGAACAGGTCAAGAGTCAACTCGAACTGAAGAAACTTAACGAACAGCTCGAGCAGCGCGTCAGAGAACGGACGCGAAAACTCGCCATTTCGGAAGCAAATCACCGCCGGTTACTTGAACACAATGCGGACGCCATCATTGTTGCTGATCAGGACGGCATCGTCCATTTCATCAACCCGGCGGCCGAGGCGTTACTGGAACGCCCGGCTGACGCCATCCTCAACACACCCCTGGCTTTCCCAATCACGATCGGGAAAACCTCTGAGGTCGTCATCCCGCAAAAGAACGGAGACACTCTAGTCGCGGAGATGCGTTGTGTAGAGACATCTTGGGAAGGAGAGACCGCGGTCATTGCTTCTTTGCGTGACATTACTGAGCGCAAGCGAGCAGAAGAAGCATTGCAGAAAGCAAAAGAAGCGGCGGAAGCCGCAGATCAAGCGAAATCCGATTTCCTTGCCAACATGAGCCATGAGATTCGCACCCCGATGAATGGCATATTGGGCATGATCGGGCTCTTGCTCGACTCTCCACTTGTACCGGAACAACGTGAACACGCCGAAACTGTTAAGGGCTGTGCGGAATCGTTGTTAGGGATCATTAACGAAATTCTCGATTTCTCGAAGATTGAAGGAGGCAAGCTCGACCTCGAAGTCATCGACTTTGACCTGCACCCTACAGTGGAAGAAGTTGTCGACATGTTTGCCAAACAAGCAGACGATAAAAGGCTGGAGCTGGCGTGTCTTATTTATCACGACGTTCCCTCCGCCTTGCGAAGCGACCCTGGCCGTATTCGTCAAGTCTTGAACAACTTGGTCGGCAATGCCCTGAAATTTACTGAACACGGGGAAATTGTCCTTCGTGTCATGCTCATTAGTCAAACTGCTACGCATGCCATGGTCAAGTTCGCGATCTCAGATACTGGGATCGGTATTCCGCCGGAGCGCATGGATCGCTTGTTCCAAACGTTCTCTCAAGTTGACGCGTCGTCGACCCGTAAGTATGGTGGCACGGGCATCGGGTTGGCTATCAGCAAAAAGCTCACGGAACTGATGGGAGGGGAAATCGGCGTTGAGAGTGAATTAGGCAAAGGCAGCACTTTCTGGTTTACGATCCCCTTCGAGAAGCAAGCCCACGATACACTACCAGCGAGCTCCCTCCGTGCCAACCTGAACGGCCTACGCGCACTGATTGTTGATGATAATCAGACCAATCGTACGATCTTGCGTCATCAACTGACGTCATGGGGAATGAAGCCCCATACCGCTAAAGACGCGTATCAAGCGCTCGAGATGCTCGCAACGGCCGCCGAAGAAGATCGTGCCTATGATCTTGCGATCCTTGATTATCAGATGCCAGAGATGGACGGTATCTCTCTCGCGAAAGCGATTAACAACAATCCAGCGTTGACGGCCACACGGTTAGTGCTTTTAACCTCGGTCGGGCGACGAGGTGACGGCGAACGTGCACGGGATGTCGGCGTTGATGCCTACCTCACGAAACCGGTACGGCAGTCACAACTCTACGAGTGTCTCCGTACCGTCCTCGGGCAACCGGCAAAGCCGCAAGAAGCTACTCGCTCTGTATTGGTGACACGACATACTCTAGCGGAGGCAAAGCATCAAACGCGGCCGCGGATTCTAGTCGCTGAAGACAATCCAGTGAATCAAAAACTGATTGTGCGGCTGCTTGAGAAAATGGACTACCGTGCCGATGTCGCCGCGAATGGATTAGAAGCCATCGACGCGCTCTCTCGGATCCCGTACGCAGCGGTCTTAATGGACTGTCAAATGCCAGAGATGGATGGGTTCGAAGCAACTGCCGTGATCCGCAAGCACGATGGCGAGAATGGCCAACATACGCCGATTATCGCGGTGACCGCCCACGCCATGAAGGGGGATCGAGAACGGTGTCTCGTCGCAAGCATGGACGACTACATCACTAAGCCTGTCAAGTCTGACGATTTGCGCGCTACTCTCGACCGATTCTTCAACCAGACACGGGAGAAGTCTGTGGTTGAAACTCGGAAACCGGCAGCAAAACAGCCAGTCTCAGTTTCTATTTCCTCTCCGCCAGAGGTTGTTCAGCCCCCTTCTTCAGTGCCCCCAATAGTCGCGCAACGCCAAACCGATACACAACCCACTTCAGCCGTTCCTCAACAAGTTCCTGTTGATGTCCTTGTAACCCCTTCCCTGATTCCTAAAACGCCCCGACTTTTGGTTGCCGAGGATAATCCGGTCAACCAGAAACTCATCGTCCGCCTACTGGAAAAACTCGGGCATCAGGCCGACATTGCCGCTAACGGCCACGAGGCAGTCGAAGCAATATCACAACTCGACTACAGCGTCGTGTTGATGGACTGCCAAATGCCGGAAATGGACGGCTTTGAAGCAACTGCAGAGATTCGCAAGCGTGACGAGCAAGACGGAATCCACACCCCAGTCATTGCGGTTACGGCCCATGCCATGAAGGGGGACCGAGAGCGCTGCCTCGCCGCAGGCATGGATGACTACGTCTCAAAGCCTGTCCGCTCTGAAGATTTGAAGGCAGCGTTAGACCGATGGCTGCAAAAAGCGCCGATCCTCCAGTTCAAAAATCCACCCTCGAGCAAAACGCTCGCCCCGTCCGTTCCTGTCACGAGGAAAGAGGCGGTTGATATGCGAGAGGCATTAGCCAGAGTTGATGGAGATAAAGAACTTCTCGGCGAGATGGCGGCACTGTTTCTCGAAGAGTACCCTCGCTTCTTAGCACAGATCCAAGAGGCGATTGACAAGAAGGATCCGTCTTCCCTCTCGTATGCGGCACATACTCTGAAGGGATCAGTCGGCAATTTCGCCGCCAGTGACGCTTTTGAAGCGGCATTTGCGCTTGAACGCATCGGTCGTCAAGGCGACTTGGCACGGGCCTCTACCGCACTCGTCGATTTGGAAGCCGCACTTTCACTATTGACACCCGTTTTAGGCAAACTGACAACGGAGGTGCTCACATAGCTCGCCATGGTCGGGTATGCCCTCATGGCCTCTGGTGTTTTTCTCCTTCGTGGCATGACTGGTATTGTCAGCAGTTTGCCCGTTTTTGTGGGTAAATGTTTTTCCCGATTACCCGATAGTCTTCGTGAATGACGCTGAGCGGGGGAATCCCTTCATTAGGTATCGAGGCATCTCATGGATAAATCTTCTGTTCGGGCGAAGTTTTCAGCCGATCAATCCCCTACACTGTTACTCCTCACTGGGTGCTGCTTACCGATTGGTGCAACATTTCTGGACCTCCTACGACATGGATTATCTTTCTCGCTAGCAAATGTCATTGCCGTACAAACGACACAGCCGCTGCACTGGGTTATCGATAGTATTCCACTCCTCGTCCTTTTTCTTGGGCAAATGATTGCGCGGACAAAACGGCTCTCCACTTCCGCTCGCTCACACGGGCAAGGAGAGACAGCGGCGATGAGCACCACGAAACTGACTCAAGTAGTAAATGACCTCAAAGCCGACCTTGCGAAACAACGACGGGCCGAAGAGACGCTACGGGCGAGCGAAGAGTTCTACCGTACGCTTGTCGAAAATACGAATGATGGAATCGCCACGATTTCTTTGGACGGGACACTCACGAGTGTCAATCGCGGATTCGAACTTATGCTCGGAAAGAACCGAGAAGAGGTTGTCGGCAAACATTATAGTACAATCCTTTCCATCTCCTCCCTTGCACTTATCGAAGATCGCATTCGCCGTTTCCAAGCCGGCGAAAAAATGCCGTCGCTCTTCGAATGCGAACTGCTCCATCACAATGGATCGGCGCTCACCATCGAAGCACGGGTGCGTGCGATCAACGACAAAAACGGAACGCCCATTGGTTTTCAAGGAGTCTATCGAGATACGGCCAAGCGAGCCGCGCTGAAAAAAATCGGAAGCGTCACGCAGACCACCTTTTCACACCTGGAAACTAGTTCGATTTCGGGAGCCCCAACAGGGGGAACCGACACCTCTGTCCCTCCGTGGATGCGGTCGTCCTCCCAACCAGAGAATAATGATTTACCGCACCAGCCTCTAGAATACTCGCCACTTTCGCGGGCTACTCCCTCGTCATCTGTATCCTTTCTTGCAGAGAACTTGGAAAGTCACAACCAGACCTCTCAAGTATTTCCAGACATGCCCGTACCTACGCTCTCTGCAGTCGGGCCATCTCTGTCACCTTCGTTGGCCACGCCTGAGCTACAGGTTGCGATTCCCCCTTCGCCACAGTTCCGATCTGCGGAGGCAGTAAGTGAGTCCTCTCTTTCCCCTTCGCCCTCCATTCCTCTGTCGGAACGGTCTGAATCCTTCACTGTTCCATTCCAGTTCATTGCCTCAAAAGACCAGGTAAAAAAAGACGAGCAGCAGGCAAAAGTAGTTCCATTTCCAACTTCGTCGGTTCAAGGGTCATCCCTCTCACTGCCGCCGCAGCTTGGAAGCGCTTCGTCTCAGAACATGTTGAATCTCGATGAAGCCCTCAACCGCGTGGATGGCGATCGCGAACTTCTCAGCGAAATGGCCGGGGTATTCCTTGATGAATACCCCCTTTTGTTGGTCACTATGCAAGATGCACTTTCACACGGAAACGCCCAAACTCTCACCTACGCCGTACACACGCTGAAAGGGTCAGTGGCAAACTTCGCCGCGACCAGTGTCTTTGAAGCTGCGTTAAAATTGGAGAAAATCGGACGCCAAGGCAATCTCACCCAGGCGAAAACCGCACTCGCCGAACTTGAGGCAGAGCTCGCACGCCTCGCCCCTTTACTCACGACACTCAAAATGGAGGCAGCCGCATAAGACCACAATCCTCCGCGTTGCCAAACAAGAGATTTCTCAACTATGCATGGCGAAGAATTATCTTCTGTCAAACAATCTACGGCATCTGTCCCAACACCTCAGTCTTTATCTATAAAACGGCTAGTGCCGGTTCCGCTACTCATCATGGTGGCAGGGGGTTTGTACCTGACCGATAGGACACTTTCTGCTAGCATCGTTTTCTTTTTGGCACTATTCATTGGGAGCATTCTGTTCGCCCTGAGAACCCAACGCCATCCTCTTCAAAAGCAAATAGTTACAGGTAGTACATCTACGCTGTCAATCGCAACAGTCGAAGCGACCCCCGTCGGAACGTCGCACAAACTTCCTGTGCCGCCGCCTTTTTCAGCTGCTCAGCCTGAAAGCCAGTTCACAGATTTTCGCCACTTTGATTTACCAGCCTCTCAGCCAATCGATTTCAACCTCCGCACAACCGTCGAAGAGACCGTTTCTCGTTTCACTGTCACCGCAAAAGAAAGGAGAATTGAACTATCTTGCCTCTTTTCCTCTGACAGTCCGACGCCGTTTCGCGGCGACCCGGGGGACATCCGGCTCATCCTCATGAACCTGATCGACTACGCGCTTTCCTCAGTCACACACGGTGAAGTCACGGTTCGTGGAGGAATTACGCAGCAAACATCGACCCATGCGATCTTTCGGTTCTCTGTTTCCATTCTGCATTCGACGCTACTTTCTTCCGGAGGGCTTCCTCTGATGCCATCCGCGGCCGAAAACCGCGGACCTGCTGTATCTTTTCTCCATCAGGAGGATGCGATTGCGCTTAGCAAACAGTTAGTCAAAACCTTCGGCGGACAATTGGAAGTCGAGAAGACCCCGGATGTCGAGACAACGATTTGGTTCACCTTGACGCTCGAGAAGCAGCCTCCCAAGGTGTTCTCTGACCTGTCCCCACGCGCCAGTCTCTCGGGAACACGAGTACTCCTTGCGGGCAACGATTTCCCTCTGTCGGATGAAGATGTTCTCAGATGGGGACTCACGAGTCATCGCGTTTCTCGTTACTCTCACGCCTGGTCAATGCTGACAACGGCCGCCCGGCAAGATCAGACCTACGACGTTGTACTTATCCATTGCCAAGAACTTGAGGCCGATGCCTTAGATTTCGCCACGCGAGCTCGGACAACAGAGGCGCTCGCGGCGCTGCGGCTCATCTTCATTGCTACGAACGGGAAAAAGGGTGACGCACATCTGGTCCGTCAAGCAGGATATGATGCGTACCTGACATACCCGGTCTCTCCTTCCCTCCTTTTTGAATGTCTCGTCTCAGTACTTGGGCAAGTCCCACAGTCCCCGGGCTCCGATTTACCGCTGGTGACTCGCTATACGTTAGCAGAGGCACGAACACGCGGACGCTCTCGCATCCTGATTGTCAATAGTAGCCTTCCCGAGCAAAAACACGCTGTGCGGCTCGTCGAAGAGTTGGGGTACCGCGCCGACATCGCCCTTACTGCACGTGAAGCCATAGAGGCACATGCCCGGTTTCCCTATGTCGCTGTATTGCTGCCAACACAAATGCCCGGAATTGACGGGGTTGCTGCCGCAACTCAGATTCGTCAACACGACCACCAGGAAGGGGTGCACACTCCCTTGATCGGTGTGCTCCAATCGCTGGGTGATGACGCGCGCGCCCAGTGTCTTGCCGCAGGTATGGATATCTTTGTGACGAAACCGTTGTTTTTAGAAAACCTCAAAGCAACGGTTGATCACTGCTGTTCTCTCACAGGAAGGCAACAAACAGCTCTTGTCGAAGCACCGACAACAGAGCAAGAAGCTGTGGAGGTCAACTTCCGTGAGGCTTTGGATCGTATTGAAGGCGATACAGCGCTGTTCGATGAAATGGCCGTACTCTTCTTTGAAGAATACCCGAAGGCTCTCATTAAGATGCGCGAAGCGATCACACGGCAAGATGGACAAGCGCTAGCGTATAGTGCGAACGCGTTGAAGGGCGCGCTGGGTAATTTTGCTGCCACAAAAGCTATCGATACTACGCTTCGGCTTGAACTCATGGGTCGTCACGGAGATCTCGCTCTTGCCCACCCGACACTAGCCGATCTCGAAAAGCAGCTCATGCGATTGTGCGCACTGCTGACTGACTTTCGGCTACATGCTGCGGCCTAGAGTGATTTTCGTTTACCCGTACACGACGAGATTGCTTCGCTCCTTTAAGGGGTTCCACTGTGAACAATACAACTCTTACCCAGTCTAGCGATCACTACATCCTCGCTGAACAGGTAAGGCAGTTGTTCGTCAACGTCAGAGTCTCGAACCTGTCACTCTTTGTAGTTGCCTTGATCATAGCAATAGTGCTCTGGGGTTCTATCCCGCGTTGGGTTTTCCTCAGCTGGCTCGCGTTTGCTTTCAGTATCACAACGGCTTGGCTTGTCTTGGCCAAACGATACCAGCAAGATAGTGATCGCGACACGCGTCTTCACTCTTGGTACCGGCTGGGCTTAGGGGCGGTATTTGGTATTGGGCTGGTGTGGTTGTTAGTCCCACTGCTGTTTTTACCGTACCTCTCCGGCGACGAGCGAACCTTTGTTATCGTCATCACTATTGGCAGAACGGCGGCCGCAACCACGACATTCTCGACGATTCTCCCGGCGATTTGGCTCTCGGTTATTCCTGCGCCCATTGCCCTTTGTCTCACTCTCCTCTGGCAGGCCGGTGCCACCTCAACTGAGCTCGGGTTTCTCATCGGGCTCTTCGTCCTTCTTACTCTATGGACAGCCAAAACACTCAACCAAGAGATTGTCTCCTCTTGGCAGTTACATTTTTCTTTACGTGACGAGAAGGGACAAACCGATCTAGTAAATGTGGACCTCATGCGAAGGATCAGTGAACGGAAGCTCGCCGAGGAGCGGCTCCAGACGGGCATGCAGATCCTCACTGACTCAACGGGCCAGATCATGCGTTCTCTGGCGCAGTTACTCACTAGCACCTCGCAAACGGCTGCCGCGGTCACGCAAACCGCCACCACGATCGAAGAAGTCAAACAGACGGCCTACATCGCCGGACAAAAAGCGAAGGATATGTCCGCAGACGCACAGCAGGCAACCTCAGTTTCTCAAACTGGCGAGCACGCAACCGATGCGGCGCTTTCTGGACTCCAACAAGCCAACCAGCAGATTGCCTCGATTGCCCACAGCGTCATCACTTTGGGGGAACACAGTCACGCCATCGGAACTATTGTCGAATCTGTTAACGGGTTGGCAGAGCAATCGAATCTGCTCGCAGTGAACGCGGCCATCGAAGCTGCCAAAGCCGGAGAACACGGAAAAGGCTTCGCAGTCGTAGCCCGCGAAGTCAAGAATCTTGCCCAACAATCAAAGCGGGCAACCGCGCAAGTTAAGGAAATCCTCCAAGAAATCCAATGCGCCGCCCGCACTGCTGTGTTGGTGACCGAACAAGGAACGCGGGCGATCGAAACGGGGGTCGCCCGCTCGATTGAAGCTCATCACTCGATCAAAGAACTCTCGCAAAGCATAGCCAGGACTTCATATACAGTGACACAAATTGCCCTCTCGAACCAGGAACAACTGGTGGGCATGGACCAAGTCGCCCAGGCCATGGGCAGCGTCAAACAGGCCACCACACAGAACGTCGAAGGTATGCGACAAATCGAAAAAGCGGCGCAGCGACTCCATGAAGTCGGACAAACCCTGAACAGGCTCGTCGAACAGTACGCGAGAGAGAGCAGTGGAATGAATAGTCTCG
>Ga0105247_10002738_pt1 | contig 11812 bp, 11 predicted proteins | sample KBSS24metaG_FD_81519 | JGI IMG/M metagenome (GOLD analysis project Ga0105247, IMG submission 81519) | Switchgrass rhizosphere microbial communities from Kellogg Biological Station, Michigan, USA - KBS S2-4 metaG | ecosystem: Host-associated > Plants > Roots > Rhizosphere > Soil | place...
ATATCGTGCGGCAGTTTCTGTTTGAGGCGATGATGCTGACGTTTCTTGGCGGTGTGCTCGGCGTAGTGCTGGCAGCGGGAATCGCACAACTGCTCATGTTGCTGATACCCAGCATGCCGGCATCGATTCCTACGTGGGCCGTCGTTACCGGGCTGACTGTGTCGATCGGTGTTGGACTGATCTTCGGCGTGTGGCCCGCGCGGAAAGCATCAAAGCTCGACCCGATTGAAGCACTGCGTTACGAATAAGTCGTTAGACATGATTTACAAGATGTTTTCAGGATTTACATGTTAATCATGAAAAATCTTGTAAATCCTGTAATATGCTCCCTGTGGAGCGCGACTTCCCAAGAGAATTCATTACTTACCTCCAGGTAGAAAAAGGTCTCGCTCGTCATTCTATCGAGAGCTATCGACGCGATCTCGATCGACTACAAACCTGGTCCAATAAAAACGGCAAACAAGTTTCTGATCTCACGCGCGCAGATCTGCGCAAGTGGATCGCGAGCCTGTCGCGTGAAGGTCTCGCGCCAACGTCGATCGCGCGTGCAGTCAGTGCGACGCGCGGGTTCTTTAAGTTCCTGATGCTCGACGGCCACATCAAGTCGCATCCGGCTGAAGATCTCGACACACCGCAACGCTTCGCCTATCTGCCGAAGTTTCTCACCGAAGACGAAATCAATCGCTTATTTGCCGCGCCTGACATCTCAACCGAAGAAGGCATACGCGATCGTGCGGTGCTGGAGATCATGTATGCCACCGGCCTGCGCGTCTCCGAGCTCGTCAACTTGAAACACGCGGACGTCGATCTGTTGGCGGGTCTGGTCAAGTGTCACGGCAAGGGAAACAAAGAGCGCCGCGTGCCGCTCGGCAAGAGCGCGATTCACTGGCTGCAACAGTACTCAGCAGTGAAAGCGGGATACGGCAAGCAGTCGTCGCCGAATGTGTTTCTGCATCGCGGACGGCCATTCACGCGCCAGCTTGCGTGGTCCATGATCAAGAATCACGCCGAGAAGGTGGGAATCAAAAACGTCTCGCCACACACGCTGCGACACAGCTTCGCGACGCATCTTCTGCAACACGGCGCTGACTCGCGTTCGGTGCAGGCGCTGCTTGGTCACAGTGACATCTCAACCACGCAGATTTACACGCACATCACTGACATGCATTTGCGATCGGCGTATGACCGTCACCATCCCCGAGCGCGGATGAAATCGTAAGAATGTTCCTGATACGAGAGCCGAGTGAAGAAGACGCCGCGAGGTTTGTCGCGTCGCAGCGTGAGTTGCCGTTTACGTATGCGGAAGTCGGCGCGACGAATACGACGCCACCGACAAGTTACACCGTCGATCACAATCGCATTCAGCTCGGCAGTGGCCAACAGACCTTCCGCCGCGCTGTTGATGCGCTAAAGAACTGGCGACACTTCGATCTTGGTTGGGTCGTGATTGCGCCACGCGGCGTTCCGGTCGGGGTTGGAGCGACGGTCGCGGTCAAGGCGCGTGCATTTGGAACGTGGTCACTCAGCGCCACGCGCATTGTTTATACGATCGAAGAAGATCGGCGTTTCGGTTTTGCGTACGGCACGCTACCCGATCACGTTGAAAAAGGTGAAGAGCGATTCTTAATTGAATGGCTTCCTGACGACACCGTCTGGTACGACATCCTCGCCTTCTCGCGCCCGCGTCATCCACTCGTCAGACTCAGCGCTCCGCTCGCGCGACGACTACAAAAACAATTCGCACGCGACTCTTTAACCCAGATGAAACATTTAGCCGCGGATGAACGCGGCTAAATATTCTTTGGCAGTTCGACACGGTGGAGGATTTTGGCCAAGCTTCCGGAAGATCATATCGACGCATTCTTCCGCGAGGCTGCGATAGGTCGTGAGTTTCCCGCCGACGATTGAGAGCAGATTCGGAAGCTGCGGATGTTCGCGAATGAAGTGTCGCCGCGTGCTGCTCCGGTAAGGTAGCGGCCGCACGCCGGAATACGTGTAAAGAATGTTGTCGCGCGTGAGTTTTGCGCCCGGCAGAGCAAAATTAGTCTCGGAAAGCAGATAGTCGATTTCCCAATCTTCGCACCGGACCTGATCCGGGTCGCCTTCAAAGGGAATGTCGGTGGTTCCAATCAGGTAAAGCTTGTTCCACGGAATAATGAAGATCGGCCGCCCGTCGCTACGCGCCTCGAGGTAGATCGCATTCGCAGGCGCGCCGGGAAAAGCAGCCACAACAATGTGACTGCCCTTTGTCCCGCCGATCAGCTTCGGACTTTTGACCGGCGCACCATCGAGAACCAGATCGATCCACGGGCCAGCAGCATTGATAACAACGCCCGCCTCAACGAACTGCCCTCCGAACTCAACACCCGAACCAGTCAAACTTGTCACGCGCGTGTGTGTGAGCACTTCCGCACCAAACTCCCGCGCCGACTGTACATTCGCGAGCACGAGTCTCTCCGGAAACTCGACTTGCGCGTCGTAATAAAGCGCTGACCCGACCAAATCTTCCGGATTCAATCCCGGCCACCGCTCGAGAGTCTCCGCACGCGACAGCATTCGATGGCGCGGCAACGACTTACGCCACGAAAGCAGATCGTAGAGAACCATCCCGGCCCGAATCATCAGCCACCCGCGCCGGCTCCGTTTGTAAATCGGGATCACCATCGCCAGCGGCCGCACGAGCTCCGGGGCGATCCGCAGTAAAGTCTCGCGTTCACGCAACGACTCGCGCACCAACCCAAACTCGAAATGTTCGAGATAGCGCAAACCGCCGTGAATGAGCCGCGTCGACGCGCTCGTAGTCCCGGCGCCAATCTCGCCTTTCTCGATCAACAACACTCTCAACCCGCGCATCGCAGCGTCGCGAGCGATCCCCGCGCCGTTGATTCCGGCGCCGATGATCACCACATCGTAACGAGAAGCTCGCACCATATCGTGTCGCGCGTGCACTGTCTCAGGCAAAGTCAGCGAGGCAGATTCTCAATGAATCGCTCGCTTTTTGGTCCAAATAAAATTTGAGAATTCTCATGTAAATCCTGTGAATCTTTTAATCCTGTGAAAGACTCAGACAGGATTGCAAGATTCACAGGATTTACAAGATTTAGAATTCTCAATTCTGATAATTTGCCCTTAAAAACGTCTGTGGAGGCATGCACTTTGCTCGCTTTCGGCCCAACCGCACTTCAGCACACGAAGGAGCATAACAATGCGAGTCTCCCGACTAAAAACCAGCTTTCTCTTTTCTTTCTTCCTTCTCACCTTTCTGTTCATAACAACTCCGGTCCGCGCTGACGACGACAACGATGACGCTGACGATTACGACGTAAAAGCCCGCGTCGCGCGCATCAGCCTGATCGGCGGCGAGGTCAACCTGAGACGCGCCGGCAACAAGGATTGGGAATCCGCCCGCGTGAACTACCCGCTGGTCGAAGGCGACACGATCATGACCGGCAAAGGTAGCCAGCTCGAAGTCCAAATCGATTCACGAAACTTCGTGCGGCTGACTGACAGCGCGATGCTGCGGATCGTCACGTTGCGTGATGAAGGCGTCGCGATCAGTCTCATCGAAGGCACGCTCGTGCTGCGACTGGCAAAGTTTGACCACGACAAAGAGTATTTCGAGATTGATGCGCCGAGATCCACCCTCGCAGCCGAAAAAACAGGACTTTACCGCATCGACGCACCGCGCGAGGGCCGCGTTCGTTTGACTGTGCGCGACGGTGGCCAGGCTCGGATCTATTCAGACACTTCAGGCTTCACTCTGCGCGACGAGCGCACCGCCGAGCTGCTCGCCAGTGGCCCAAATGCAGGCGACTGGGATTTCTATCCGGCCTCGCAAGCGCCCGATGCGGTTGATGAGTGGGTAAACCAGCGCGACCAGTATTTCGCGCAGCGTAAGAGATCTGACCCGAGATATTTCGACGAATACGTCTTTGGCGCTGAAGATCTCGCCGACTATGGCGACTGGGTAAACACGAACGACTACGGCTGGATCTGGCAGCCGCACTCGAGCGCGCTGAGCGTCTACGGCGATTGGGCGCCGTATCGCTACGGCCAATGGAGCTGGTGTCCGCCGTACGGCTGGACGTGGATCGGTTACGAGCCGTGGGGCTGGGCGCCGTATCACTACGGGCGCTGGGTTCAATACAACGGCTACTGGGCATGGTGCCCGCGCAGCCAGTTTTACAGAAAGCGAAGCTGGTGGCGGCCCGCGCTGGTCGCGTTCGTCTTCGACATCTCGTTTGGCAACAATATCTGCTGGTACCCGCTGAGTTACTACCAGCACGATCCGTATTCGCGACACTATCGCCACGACAATGGTTACCAGCATCCGGGTCGTGGACCCGGTGGGCAACCGGATAATCGTGGCCCTGCGGAATACAAGCATTGGCGCGGTGTGACGCGCGTGCCGCGCGATGATTTTGGCAATCCAAACCGGCGCGGCGTAGCGGTTGATGAAACTATCGCGCGGAGAGTGGTCGAGCGCGAGCCGGATCGTGAAAATATTCCGGGTCGCACCTTCCCGGGAGCAGGTCCGTCGATCGACATTGGTGATCGCCGTACTGGCGCAGCCGATCGCACCCCAGGCACGACGTTGGACGATGATCTGAGACGCGGGCGGATTTACCGTGGCCGTGAGCCGCGCCGGGACGAGCCACGAACGCCGTCAACAAACAACGGAGGAACTCCGACAACCGACACGCAACCAAACGGTGCTATTAATCGACCGGAACCCTCTGCGTCAGAACAGCCCGGAGATCGCCCCGATCGGCCGGTTCGTGTGCGACCGGCGATGCCGGAAGGAGTGGAGAAACGCCAGCGCGGCCAGCAGGCAATCGAGAACACGCCGCGCAATAATCCCGAGCCGCGTAGCGAGCCGCGCAATGAACCACGGAACGAACAACCTGCTACGCCGACGCCTGAGTCACGACCCGAACCACGGCCCGAGCCGGAACGACGGCCAGAGCCACGGGTGATTCAATCAGAACGGCCCACGAAAACTTTCGAACCGCGTTCGGAGCCACGCTCTGAACCACGCTCTGAACCACGCTCTGAACCACGCTCTGAACCACGCTCTGAACCACGCTCTGAACCACGCTCTGAACCACGCTCTGAACCACGCTCTGAACCACGTTCGGAGCCGCGTGAATCTCGACCCGAGCCACGCCATGAAACGCCCCGATATGAACCGCCGCCACGCAACGATCCGCCGCCGCGTCACGACCCACCTCCGCGCAATGATCCTCCACCACGGAATGATCCGCCACCACGCAATGATCCACCGCCGGCACGTGTCGAGTCGCCGCGCAGCGAAGCACCACGGCCTGCTCCGGACAAGCCCGATCGTCCTGCACCCGATCGGCCTAAAGACAATTAGCCCACAGGCACAAGAAGGAACACATAAGTCACAAATTTTTTATGTGACTTATGTGCCTTTTTGTGGCTAAAACTCTTCTTCTTCCTTTTTTGTGGCGGCGCGTTCCATCGCATCGAGAAGCAATTCTTTGCCGATACCCGTGCCGAGCGCCGCGGCCCTCACCCAAAGGTGTTCGAGCTCACCTGCGATAGAGAGCGCGTAGAAACCAAGGATCTCGCCATTCTCTTCGTCAACATAGACGTGATTGTCGCGAATGAACTCGGGTGAGATCGTGAGGTCCGATTCCCAGTGTTTGATCCAGTGTTCGGGATAACCCCAGTAACGGTTGGCGTCGAGCGCGATGGTTGTCAGGGTTGGTGCGTCTTCGGGTGATGCGCTCCTGATGGTCATTTCAGTGCTTATAATAACCGGATATGACAACAGAAATCATTGTCTTTCTCGAACGAAACACCTTCAACGTTCCGTTCCGAAGACCTGCGTTTGCGCACGAGTGGAGCGAGTTTGGAGAAACGGCGCCGGGTGAAGTTGTCGAACGACTCGCGCCGGCGACGATCGCGATCTGCAACAAGCTTCCACTTCGTGCAGAGACACTCTCACAGTTGCCAAAACTAAAACTCATCGCAGTCGCGGCAACTGGCGTTGATAACGTTGATCTCGCGTATTGCCGCAGCCACGACATCGCGGTCTGCAACACGCGCGGCTACGCGGTGCATTCGTTGCCAGAGCACGCGCTCATGTTGATGCTGGCGCTGCGTCGTAATCTCATCGCGTATCGCAACGACGTGAAAGCACAGCGCTGGCATGAGGCAAAGCAGTTTTGCCTGCTCGATCACCCGATCGGAGATCTCCGCGGCGCGACCCTCGGCGTCGTAGGCTTCGGCACACTCGGAAAGTCGATGGCCCAACTCGGGCGCGCGATTGGAATGGAAGTGCTTGTCGCTGAGCACAAGAATGCAACAGCCGTGCGTGATAGTCCCACGGGATTTCAGGAAGTCTTGCGGCGCAGCGACGTGCTCTCGTTACACTGCCCGCTCACGGAAGAAACTAAAAACCTTATCGGCGCGGAAGAGCTCGCGCAAATGAAAGCTGGCGCGATCCTCATCAACACCGCACGCGGCGGCCTGATCGACGATCACGCCTTAATCGAGTCATTAAAGAATGGACGGTTGGCAGGCGCTGGTATTGACGTGCTGCGAAACGAGCCACCGCGTGATGGCAATCCGTTACTAGAAGTCGATCTGCCAAACCTGATCGTGACGCCACATAACGCGTGGGCCAGCCGGCAGGCAATGCAAACGCTTGCCGATCAGTTGGTCGACAACCTCGAAGCGTTCGTTCGCGGTTCGCCCCAAAACATAGTTTGAGCCACAAAAAGGCACAAAAACACAAAATGATTTACTTAAACCATTTTGTGCCTTTGTGGCTAAGCTCCGACTTCGTCGTGATGCTCGGTGGTGTAAAGACGAAGGATGTCCTGTCCCTGGCGTGAGCGTGGATCGATCGTGCGCAGGTGCTTGCGTCCCTGCATTTCCCAAATAGCCGTGACTACTCCATCTTTCTCCACAGCATGATACGTAATTTCTTCAGTGCTCGCTTCAGGCTCGGTTGCTGTCGCCGCGCCCTCGCCTATTGCGGATTCATTCTCAGACATACGAACTCAAACATGCTCCAATCTCTTCGGTAGGTGTTTTTTACGGTGTCGCGAATTGTTGCACATCACCCACGGCAACGCAACGCCATCTCAACCGCTTTTCGCGGAACGACGACGCCCCAGCCCTGTCGATCAACTTCGACTCCGTCAACGCGCTCGGCAGTGTCGATCAGGATGCGCTTCACTTGTTGTGGCGTGAGTTTGGGATTTGCCTCAAGCATACAGGCCACGATCGAGGAGACGATCGGCGCCGCGAAGGACGTTCCATCAACAAACTTGTAGTGCTCGTTGATCACGTTTCCTTCGCGTAATTTGATCGTGATCAACTGCCGCAACAGCGACACTGATAGATCGCGTGCGGCGTAGATGTCTTTATCAACGCTCGCGTGAGCGAGGATGATCTCGCGCAGCTCGTCGTCAGTGGCGTTATCGAGCTGCGCGTAGAGCCCTGCCTGGTCGGCTGTAGGCGTGCCTGGCAGGATGGGACCAGCAACCCAGATTCCCGGTGCGATCACTTCCGGTTTCTGCAATCCGTCGATCGTTGGACCATACGACGAGCGATACATCCCGCGGCGTGCGCGATCGAGTGAGTTCTGATCGTCGAGTCCACCGACAGCGATGCACGACGGCGCACTCGCCGGCGGCAAGACCGGATGTCCCGGCAGCATCCCGGCATTGCCGACAGCGCAAACCACCGTCAGTCCAGCTTTCACTACTTCTTCAACCAATTGCGACAATGGATTTTTCAGGTAAGTTTGGTCGAAGTCGCCGCCGGCAGAGATGTTGACGATGCGTATCTTGTATTCGTCTCGATTTTCAAACACCCAGCGCAGTCCGGTTTCGATGTTGGCCTCGGAAATGCGCCCGGTCTTCCCGATCTTGACCAGCACGACGTTCGCTTCCGGCGCGATGCTGCGATAGAAACCGTCAGACAAGTGCCCATTACCTGCCGCAACCACTGACGTCATCATGCCGTGCCAGCTCGCGACGTCCGATTTTTGCAACGATGCGCGATCTTCCTCAGGCGCAAAGATGTTGTGATAGGCGAGAATGCGGTTGTCAGGCTCGATCAAATCTTTGTGCGCGTAAAAGCCGGAGTCGAGAAATGCCACCGTCACGTCGCGGCCTGTGTAACGTTCGTCGGCGTCCATCCGCACCGGGACTGGTAGCGCCTGCTCAATTGTTTCAGTTATATTATCCAGCGACTCCACTGTTACAGATTACACGAGATTTCTGAGTAGCGTTAAAGGAGAGTTGTAGAATGAGAGCTAAAAATCTATCGATTCTGTTCGCAGCGCTGTTTGTGGTTGCGGGCGCCGTTCTGGCCACGGGTGCTCGTGCCGAAGGTGAAGTGCCCGCGCCGCCCGCGATTGGCGCCACCATTGAAGACTTTACGCTCCCCGACGTCGATAATAGGGACCGCTCGCTGAAATCACTCGCCGGAAAGAACGGCACGGTGCTGCTGTTCATCGCCGTTCAATGTCCGGTCTCGAACGCTTACAACGAGCGCATGGAAAAACTCGCTGCGGATTACAAAGCGAAAGGCATCGCCGTCATCGGTATCAACTCGAACGTCGCGGAAGATGCGGCGGCAGTTAAAGCTCACGCTGCGGAACACAAACTCTCCTTCCCGATTCTCAAGGATCCAGGCAACAAGATTGCCGACAAACTCGGCGCCAGCGTGACGCCCGAGGCTTATTTCATCGATCAGAACAACAAGCTTCTGTATCACGGCCGCATCGACAACTCGCGCAACGCCGCGCAAGTGGAGTCAAATGATCTGCGCAACGCGCTCGACTCCGCGCTCGCAGGCAAGTCCGTTGAGAAAACAGAAGCGAAGGCGTTTGGTTGCAGCATTAAACGAGCGTAGGTAAGTCATGCGTTTTACAAAAATAGTCATTCCTGTCGCGTTGTGTGTTTTGTTGTTAGGTTTCGCGGTGCCGGCCCAACGAAAATATGGCCGCGGCGCGAAGCCAAAACCTTTGCCTGTCGTCTCGCCGATCGATACGGAGGCGCTCAAAGGCTTGATCACACAGCAACGTGAGCGCCCGTTGCTCGTCAACTTCTGGGCCACGTTTTGCGACCCATGTCGTGACGAGTTTCCCGACCTCGTGAAAATCGACAAGCAATACCGGCCAAACTCGCTGGAGTTTGTCACGGTGTCGCTCGACGACATAGATCAGATCAAGACCGATGTGCCGAAGTTTCTCAATTCGATGAGTGCGACGATGCCGGCCTATTTGTTGAACGTCACGGACCCCGAGCCTGCGATCAATTTCATCGATCGAAGGTGGCAAGGCGACCTGCCCGCGACGTATCTTTACAACGAAAAGGGCGAGCTCGTTTACAAGCACATCGGGCGCGTAAACACCGCTGAGCTGCGCGAAGCGATCGAAAAAGTAGTCAAGAAATCTGACTAAACGTGAACCAACCTCTGCGGTCCTCTGCGTATCTCTGCGTTCTCTGTGTTGAAAAATCTTCCTAACGCAGAGAACGCAGAGATACGCAGAGGACCGCAGAGAACAGCTTGCAAATGATTACTCCCGAAGTTATTGCCACCCACAACCTCACTCAACAGGAATTTGACCGGATAAAGGAACTGCTTGGCCGTGAACCGAGTTTTGCGGAGCTCGGGATCTTCTCGGTCATGTGGTCGGAACACTGCTCCTACAAATCTTCACGCATTCACCTCAAACGTCTGCCCACGACTGGACCACGCGTGATCGTGCCGCCCGGCGAGAATGCCGGCGTCGTCGATCTCGGCGACGGTTGGTGTGCGGCGTTCAAGATCGAGTCGCACAATCACCCATCATTTATTGAGCCTTTTCAGGGCGCGGCGACGGGCGTCGGTGGCATCCTGCGCGACATCTTCACGATGGGCGCCCGTCCGGTTGCATCGATGAATAGTTTGCGCTTCGGATCGCTCGATAACCCGCAGCACGGTCGTAGGAATCGATCGCTGCTGGCCGGTGTCGTGGCCGGTATCGCGCATTACGGTAACGCGTTTGGTGTTGCGACTGTCGGTGGTGAAGTCGCGTTCGATGATGCTTATGCGTTTAATCCTTTGGTGAACGCGTTTGCACTCGGGCTCGTGCGACACGATCAAATCTTCTTCGGCAAAGCGACTGGTATCGGCAATCCGGTGCTGTACGTCGGCGCGAAAACCGGACGCGATGGCATTCACGGCGCGACGATGGCGTCGGCCGAGTTTGATGAAGAAGCGCTGGAGAAGCGTCCGACCGTGCAGGTTGGCGATCCGTTTCTCGAGAAGCTGCTGTTGGAGGCGTGTCTCGAGGCGATGCGCAGCGGCGCCGTCGCGGGCATTCAGGACATGGGCGCGGCGGGTCTGACTTCGTCATCGTGCGAGATGGCGGCGCGCGCGGGCACAGGAATCGAACTCGATCTTTCCCTCGTGCCGCAACGCGAGCAGAACATGACTGCTTACGAGATGCTGCTGTCAGAGTCGCAGGAGCGAATGCTGATCGTGGCGCATTCCGGTCGCGAGCGCGAGGTGGTCGATATCTTTCGCAAGTGGGACCTCGATGCGGTTGTGATCGGTCGCGTGCGTGACACGGGACGGATGCAGGTTGTTCATGACGGCGAAATGGTGGCGGATATTCCGGTCGAAGCGTTGACTGACGAAGCGCCGCGATACGAGCGGCCGATGGTTCCTTTCGCGAAGCCGGAAACACAGGTTACCCCCGTTGAAAGCGCGGATTTGGGTTCGGATCTGTTGAGGTTGTTGGCGTCGGGGAATATCGCGTCGAAGCAATGGGTTTACCGGCAGTACGATCATATGGTGCGGACGAACACCGCGATCCTGCCGGGCGCTGATGCGGCGGTGGTTCGGATAAAAGAGACCAGACGCGCGCTCGCGATGACGCTCGATGGTAACGGGCGTTATTGCGCTGCGAATCCACGCGAAGGGGCGAAGCTGATCGTTGCTGAAGCGGCGCGCAATGTTGTTTGCGTGGGCGCGCGGCCAATTGCGATCACGAATTGTTTGAACTTCGCGTCGCCCGAACGGCCGGAAGTGATGTGGTCGTTCTCGGAAGTGATCGATGGGATGGCGGAGGCGTGCCGCGCTTTCGAGACGCCCGTCGTTTCGGGAAATGTTTCGTTCTACAACGAGACTGAGGGTCGCGGGATTCTGCCGACGCCTGTGATCGGAATGGTCGGGCTGATCGAGGATGTGCGGCGCGTTGTCTCGCCGGGATTTAAAAAGGCAGGCGACGTGATTGCGCTGCTCGGTACGACGCAGGACGATTTGGTCAACCTCGTGCCCAAACTCGATCTCGATCGTGAGTTGGCAGTGCAGAAGGCTTGTCTCGAGACGGCTGAAGCAGGGTTGCTGCTCTCCGCGCATGATTGTTCGGATGGCGGGCTGGCCGTCACGCTCGCTGAATCCTGTTTCTCCTCGCTCGGACGTGACGCTATCGGCGCTGAAGTCGAGCTCAAAGGCGAGATTGGTCCAACGGCGCTGTTGTTCAGTGAATCGCCTTCACGAATCGCGATCAGCTTCGATGCCGCGGATACGAGCACGGTTCAGGACATCGCGGAACGTAACAGTGCGCCATTCGCGATCATCGGTCGCGTTGGTGGATCCGATTTGAAAATTACCGTCGATGGAACCGAAGTCGTGGTTAAAAATGTTTCTGAGTTGGAACAGGTTTGGCGAACGTCACTATCGAGCAAACTCCAGGCTGAAGTCGTGAGCGGTTAGCAGTTAATGCATCCCGTCATCTACCTCAACAAAACCATGGTTGAGGCGACGAAAGCGCGCG
>Ga0105247_10002740_pt1 | contig 11805 bp, 9 predicted proteins | sample KBSS24metaG_FD_81519 | JGI IMG/M metagenome (GOLD analysis project Ga0105247, IMG submission 81519) | Switchgrass rhizosphere microbial communities from Kellogg Biological Station, Michigan, USA - KBS S2-4 metaG | ecosystem: Host-associated > Plants > Roots > Rhizosphere > Soil | place...
GGATTAGTGTCGTCGAAACGCAAATTGCACTTGCCGCCAAACTCCGCCGCCAATCCGAAATCGAGGCAGATGGCTTTGGCGTGGCCGATATGCAGGTAGCCGTTCGGTTCAGGAGGAAATCGGGTTTGGACCCGCCCCTCGTGTTTACCGCTCTTGATGTCGTCGATGATGATGTCTCTAATGAAATTTGAGGGCCGCGATTCTGATGATCTCTCGGCAATTTCAGTCTCAATACCCACGTTACTCTGGTCTCCGTTTGACTAAGGGTTCTAAGCGATGGCTGCGAACAATTTAATACCACCTGGCGGTTGATAATTCCAGTAATCGATTGGCTTTCTCTGTGCAACCTCTGTGTTCTCTGTGTCTCTGTGGTGAGTTATTGTTATGAATTAGCTAACCACAGAGACACAGAGAACACAGAGGTTGCACAGAGAAGAGCCGGAATCGACTAGATTTTCGGCGGACGAACTCACATAATTAGGCGACGCAAATGTTTAGTCGGAACCTCAGCAAGTTTATTCGCGCGGCGCTGTTGCTGGTGTCGTTGATGTGCGTGGATGCAAGTGCGCAAACGTACACTGCGACTGGCCGCGTGATCGACGCGATCACGGCGCAACCGCTCGCGGGAGCACACTTCGTCTACGGCGAGCCCGCGAACGACACGAACAACGGCGGTTTCGTGAACTTTTATAAAGGACAGACCAACACTGCCGGCGAGTTTAGATTGCAGCGTCTCAAGCCCGGTCATTACGCGCTGTACATTGCGGCCAGTCTTGATCGCAGCGATCTATACAGTGATGTACTTCGTTTTGACGTCATCGATGCGGACGTAGCGAACCTCGAAGTTCAGGCTCGACATGGTTCAAAACTAAGCGGCTTCGTCGTTCCGGCGGGCGTCACGAACGGGGCCTCATTGGCCTCGTTGTCTTCGGTGAAGGTGGTGGCTGCAGTGCCCAGTATCGGAAACCTGCGAATTGGAATTGCCAACGTGACGAACATTGGGCCGGACGGAAGTTTCCAATTCACCGGATTGCGTCCGGGAAAGGCCTTCATCAGTTTGAAGGCTGACAATGAAGTCTTAAACGGCTTGTCGATCCTGCGGCTCGAGCGAAACGGCGGAGAGGTGAAACAAGGAATCGACATCAAACCGGGCGAAGATATCTTCGACTTGCGCATCATGATCGCGGACGGAACAGGCGTTATTCGCGGGCAGGTCAACGTCGAAGGTGGAGCTCTGCCGGCCGGCGCACGAATGACCGCATCGATCGCCACGCAGCTCCGCTTCGCAAACGGCTATGCACAGGTCGATGCAGACGGCCGCTTCGTAATTTCGGGATTGGCAGCGGGAAGGTATGATGTCGTGCTGAATATTTATAACCCGCCGCCGCGGCAGAACGTGCGACTTCTCCCATCCATAACACAGACCGTAAATGTTACCGACGCGAACGAGTCGTCAACCGTCTTCACGCTTAATCTCGCTAATCAATGACCTAAAATGTATTGGAAAACAGCATCTCATTGGATCGTTATCCTCGGTTTGAGTGCTGTCTTCCTTGGTATCGCTAACCACTCGCGTGTCTCAGAAGTAAACGAGACGTGGGCATTGTACGACGCAAATCCAAATCACATTTGGAATCGACTCTATCGCACGTTTTATCGACGCGAGAGCCGGGACGGTCATGAATACGGTTACGATGAGCTCGATCCGCTGCTTTGGGTCCGCACCAAATACCTTCTAACCGACCCTGCTAATCGCCAGGCGCTCACCGTCCTGGATGAGTTTCTTTCGACGCACGGCGAAAACACGATCAACGATCCTCTGAAACGAGCAATGCTACAAAGAGACTTGTGGGCCATCTTCGATTGGACCACAGAGTGTGGCGAGTGCAACAAGCCGTCAGCAGCAAAGTTGAATCTGCAAACCAGGCTGGTCCAGGTGATAAAGAGGCTGGCTCTTTCGCCGGAACAGATCGCGGCGCTCCCTGACACGTACAAACAAGCTATCGACGCAGGAACGTTCGCAAAGGTCTACGATCCGAATAAGCGTGAGCAGTCGTTTTTACCACCGGATTTGTTTGATCCGAAAGGTCCGTGGGTCGCGCTCAGCATTCGCGGTGGCGATCTCGTCGCGCGCGGACATGTAAGCGCCTTTTCTGGTCGATCCGTCTTCCTGGTCTTCATGCGTTTGCCTGGAGGCAGAGCGGCGACGCTCGACTACCTGAAAACACTGGGCTCGTTTCGCAATCCCTGGCTAGTCGATCCGGAAACGCAGCGACCGATGCCGAATCCCGACCTGCCTGAGTTTCCCGCCGGCACCCAACTCGCATTGGTCAGGCGGATGGTCGTGATCGACGCAAACGGCGAGTTTCGACCTACAAACATAGTCGAGGACGTGCAGATTCGTGTTCACCGTACAATTCCAGGCTCGGTTCCGACGGCACTTAATCTCGATCGAAATGAAGCGCGTGCGGCTCTGGATGTCTATGAGTTCAAGCTCACCCGAACGAAATTGTTTGCGCATGAAGATGGTGGTCTGCATTCGCTCACAAAAACTGACACAGAGTTCCCGCTCTTTCGATCACATGACATCGATCTTTTTGAAGAGAACCTGCCCCAGCTTAATCGAGCGTTAAGAGTTTCTCTCGAAGCGTGTGCGAGTTGTCACTTCCGGCCCGGCGTTCATTCAATTCTCAGTCGCGGCGGTGGTTTCGCAATTCGTGAGAACAGCGAACTGCTCCCGTCATGGGATTCGAACTACGAAGCCGATGGCACGAAGTGGTGGAAGCGCAGGCAATTCAACTGGGGTCTACTACAAGGATTATGGAATTCCCCACCAGCCGCTTTGAACTCTGCGTAAACTCTGCGTCCTCTGCGCCTCTGCGGTTTATATGCGTTCTTCACCGCAGAGGCGCAGAGGACGCAGAGGCTACGCAGAGTTGAATTACTTCCGTTCAGCGAATAGGGCCAGCTCGGAGATTGCCGGGCAGACCGGCGCCGCCGTGATGCGTAAACGCACCTTTGTGGTGGTCACTGGTTTTCCGCGCAACAGCTTGCAACTGCCGATGCTGGTCCCGCCGGCAAATTGTTGCCATTCGTTGTTATTCCAGACATCTATCGCAAACTCTTCCACCCGCTGCCCGAGCGGTAGATATTCACGCACGCGAACAACGTTGAATGTTTGCTCCCGGCTAAGTTCGATAATCAACTCGGGCGTTTTTATATGATCCTCACTGGTCCAATAGGTATCATGTCTGCGGTCGATCACATTTCGTGGCGAAAACCTATTACCCCGCGTATTGCTCGCACTAACACGTGCTCCTTGCGCGTAATCAACGCGAAAAGTCGAATCCAGAAGGCGACGGAATTCGCGTAGTGACTTCACGTCCGGATCGGAAATTTGCCCGCGCCGGTCGGGCGCGAGGTTAAGCAGGAAAGAACCTCCGCGACCTACGGACGAGTAGTAAAGATCGACGAGCGTTGCCGCACTCTTCACCTTCCCGTCTTCATTAGCATGATAGAACCAACCAGGCCTGATCGATACGTCGCATTCCGCCGGCACCCAATGCGAGCCCGGACGGTCACCACGATTTAACCGGGCCTCATCTGCCCTGCCCGGCGCGAAATCATTCTTATTAAGCGTACTCCATAAAGGATCACCGGCGATTCCGCGTTCGTTGCCGACCCAGCGGACATCCGGTCCAGCATCACTAAAGAGGCACGCGTCCGGTTGCAGAGTACGCACAAGATTCCACGTCGTGGGCCAATCGTAATACGTGTCGCGATCGATCCTGCGTGTCTCGCGTGCGCCGCCGTAATATCCATCGCCACCATTAGCCCCATCGAAGAAGACCTCGAAGATCGGGCCGTATGACGTTAGCAGCTCGCGCAATTGATTACGGAAATAGACCAGGTACTCAGGTCGACCATAATCCTTATGGTTTCGGTCCCACGGCGAAAGATAGATGCCAAACTTCATTCGATACTTACGACAGGCAGCGGCAATCTCCTTCACCACATCGCCGCGCCCATTTCGCCACGGGCTGTTCTTTACGGAATGTTCGGTGTGTTTCGACGGCCACAGACAGAACCCGTCATGATGCTTGCAGGTGAGAATTAACCCTTTCATTCCCGCCGTCGCCGCGACACCCGCGATCTGTTCCGCGTCGAAGTCAGTTGGGTTGAAAAGTGAAGGAGACTCATCTCCATAACCCCATTCTTTGTCGGTGAAAGTGTTGATAGTGGAATGGATGAATCCGTAGAACTCCATTTCATGCCAGCGGAGCTGTCGAGCTGATGGCGTCGGCCCGTACGGTTCAGGTGGTCCAACGCCAGCGTTTACAACTGCCGGAATACAACCTGCCGCAAGAATGCTGGTCGGCAAGGTGCGAAGAAGAAACCGGCGCCGGTCCTCATCGCGGTTAGATCTATTTGCAACCAAACTTAGCCGCCTCCTGTTTTATTTAAGCACCGTTTGTTGACAACCCTTCGTCATCGCACTAGGATGCGGCCCACAAAAAACCTCACTGTCACCTCCCAAAGGGCTCATAACAAGTTTACGTTGACAATCGGATTAGTGTCACAAGCGCTGCTTTGTGAACCAAACGTTGCCGTTACGCTAAGCAGTGATGGCAAGTGTAGTCAACGGTAAACAAAGACAACGGAGGGATCCGTCATGACACACGAGGCCGAGCTTATCAGACCTCCCGTGAACGGCGTCGCTCGCTCTTCGGTCGTAATCGGCCACCTGCGCTCATCGAACTTGACGGGCAGCGTACTGCTAACTTCGGCAGCGCTACTCACGGCGGTTGGTGTCGCGCTCTCTCTCAAACCAAACGTGCTGGTGTGGCTGCTCGGACAAGTGTTACTTGCCGTCACGATGGTCCAATGGTTTGCATTGCTTCATGAATGCGGCCACGGAACGCTCTTCCGCTCCAAGTCACTACATGCGCTTGCCGGTCGAGTAGCCGCATTTTTCTCGCTCATCCCGTACCACTGCTGGAAGCGCGTTCATGGCCAGCATCACAAGTGGACCGGATGGCAGGATTTGGATCCGACCACCGTCGCGCTCGTCCCCCGTCCGCTCGGCCGCGCTGAACGGATCTTGATGAACGTTTGCTGGAAATACTGGATCCCGCTCTTCGCCACTCTGTACCGGATCAATAACTACTGGCACTTGCCGCGACTACGCTCGGTGTTTCCTAACCGGGAAGACCGGCGGCACATCGCGATCAGCATCACCTGCTATCTCCTCGTCTATGTGGCTGTCACTATTATCGTTGGTCCAAGAATACTGCTGCGGGTGATGGGTGTTGCAACCGTGCTCGCTTTTGTCCTCGAGGATCTTCTGATTCTGAGCCAGCACACGCACATTCCTTCGAACCTGAGTCAGGGAAAGAAAGTTCCCCCGTTCCCTGCCCTCGATCAAGAGGTGTTCACGCGATCTCTGGTTATGCCATCGTGGCTTTCGAAGATGTTGCTGCACATCGACGCTCACGAGCTCCACCACATGTACCCATTCGTGCCCGGTTATCGCCTGCGCGATATCCCTTACGACACGTGCAACGAAATCGACTGGAAGGTGTGGGTGAGAGGCGCGCGCGCCGTGCCGGGTGAGACATTGATGTTTCACAACCGGACCGAGACTGGAGTCGAATTTTGATCTACGTCGCTCTTCTCTGTGCAACCTCTGTGTTCTCTGTGTCTCTGTGGTTAACAATAACTCACCACAGAGACACAGAGGTTGCACAGAGAAATCAATAAATAAGACTCTTTGTTCATAGCCGATGTACGATCCACTCCACTGTGCTCTCTTCCTGATTCTGGCCTTCATGCTTGCCGGCATTTTGCACTCGCTGTGGCTGCATAATCGCCTCTCGCAAGTCCTGGCTATTCCACTTGATGGCGGCCGCATGTTTCGCGGGCGGCCGATTCTTGGCGAGAACAAGACACTGCGTGGCTTCGTCATGATCCCTGCCGCAGCCCTCGCTTTTGCCGCAGTCGCCGCCATCATTTCTATTCCACAAGGAGTGCCTCCACCCACGCTCTGGCAGTTAACTCCAGCGGGTTACGCGGCGCTTGGTACCTGGGCCGGTTTCGGTTTCATGGCCGCGGAGCTTCCAAATTCATTTGTGAAGCGCCAGCTCGGCATCTTACCCGGACAAGCGCCGGCATCTGGTCTCACAAGAGCGATCTGCTTCACGATCGATCACCTCGACTCGATCATCGGAATGCTTGCCGCTGTGACGGTGGCAGTACACACGCCGTGGATGACGTGGCTCTGGGTGCTCATTCTTGGACCATCCATCCATTTGCTGTTTAGTTGGTGGCTCTTCCGATTGGGCGTTAAGAGGCGGGCGGCATGACGAGTCCTACTCTCCAAGTCGCGCCCGCACGGGTCCAGTACATTGTTCCGCTCGACGAGGCGACGCTGCCCGAACTCGCCGGAGGCAAAGCGCACAATCTCTATCGCGTCATGAAGGTGGGTTTGCGCGTGCCGGATGGCTTTGTTGTTACGACACGTGCTTTCGAGACTTATCTCGAAGAGAATGATCTTGCGGAGAGGATCTATCCGCTGTCTCAGCAAAAGTCGGCAGCACTTATTCACGATCTCATCGTCAACACTCCGCTTTCATCAGAACTGCGCGACTGGTTGAACTCAGCCGCGGTGGAATTGCTCGATCGTGGACCAGTCGTCGTGCGCAGCTCGGCTATCGGCGAGGATTCCGCACGAGCCTCATTCGCCGGGCAGCTTGATTCATTTCTCCACGTGCGCACCTTCGCCGAGCTGGAAAAAGCTTTGCTGGCGTGCTGGGCTTCGTGCTGGTCTGAGCGCGCGATCGCATACCGCGCCGCTCGGGGAATGGAAGTCTGCTGTATGGGCGTCGTCGTGCAAACGCAGGTCGACGCGCTCGCCGCTGGTGTTCTGTTCACACGCACCGCGGAAGGATCGATCCTCGTCGAGCACACGTCAGGACTGGGTGACGCGCTTGTCGCCGGAGCAATTGATCCCGGGCGCTTCGTGCTGCAACGAAGCGGGCGCGGTCTCATGGTGCTTTCCGCCGGCGAGCAACCTGTTAAGAACGTCGAACACCTGTTGTTCTCCCGGTCCAGACTCACTGAACTCAGTCGGCTGGCCACTACGCTTGAAGATGGACTCGGTGGAGCTCAGGACGTCGAATGGACCATTGACCGTTCCGGCTTGCTGTATATCGTGCAGTCGCGTCCGATCACAGCAATTCCGACAGTAAGCGCGGCGCAACCAGTTGGATCGCCGGTCCGCTGGTCAGATGCCAACGTCAACGAGAACTTTCCCGCGCCGATCTCTCCCTTCCTGTACTCAATTGCGAGCGCCGGTTACGCCCACTACTTTCGAAACCTCGCCCGTGCCTTCGGACTTTCAAAGACACGTATCGCCGCGATGGACGACGCGCTGCGTCACATAATCGGCACCCACGGCGCGAGGATGTATTACAACCTGACGAATATCCACACAGTGTTGCGAATGGCACCGTTCGGCGACGCCCTTGTTGCCGCCTTTAACAACTTCGTCGGAGCGGGCGGCACGTTTGGCAACACGGCACGGAGCAGAGCCGGTCGGGCGCGTGAAGTTGTCGAGCTCGCAGTGATAGCGGTCAAGGTCGCCTGGCTCTACCTCTTTCTTGGTAGACGCGTGGCCTCGTTTGAACGAGTAGTTGACGATTTTGCGGAGCGCACCGAACGGCTCGCAACTTTGTCGCTCCGTGATCTTCGGCTACTGCTCAACGAACTGATGAACATCCGCTGCCATCGTTGGACCAACGCCAGCCTCGCCGACGCCGCATCGATGGTTTGTTACGCGATGCTGCGACGGATGGTCGAACAAGCCCACGGCTCTGGGACTCTACATAACACGCTCCTCAAAGCCATTCCCGAGCTCGTCAGTGGGAAGCCGGTGCAACAGCTCTGGGAACTTTCGCGGACCGTTCGCGCTGACGCAAAGCTTCGCACTCTATTCGAAAGCGATTCAGAATCTGTCGTCAATCGAATCGCCCTCGATCCGGAGTTGGCGGGCTTCCGTGCGCAGTTCGACGAATACTTGAAAGAGTGGGGCTTCCGCTGTTCCGCTGAGCTCATGCTCACGGTCCCGAGCTTTCAGGAAGAACCGGCGCTGCTCGTCGATATGATTCGCGCTTATGCACGTCGTGATTGCGAATCTCCTGATGCGGCGCTCAGCAGGCAGCTTGCTGAACGCGAACAGGAGACCCGCTCCCTACTGCGAAAGTTGAGATGGCATCGCGCCGCCGTGTTGCGCGTCATGCTTCGCTGGACGCAAGCCGCCATCGCTTATCGAGAGCGGGCTCGTCTCAAACAGGCGCTGCTGTACAGCCGCTGCCGCCGCCTGGCGCTCGCGCTTGGAGACCAATTAGTGACGCGCGGACATCTGCACGCGCGAGAAGACATCTTCTGGCTGACCGTTTCCGAGGTCGACGAGCTCGCTGCCGGACGTGCGATGTTCCCGCATCACGTGCAGGAACTGACAACCATGCGCAAACGCGCGCACGCGGATCTCTCCGCAACGCATCCATTGAACGACTTCACTCTTCCTGAAGGAGGCTATCTGCCACTGGATGGAGAATCACATGCTGCCGACATCACGCCGCTAAGAAAAGATGCGTGCACGCTACAGGGAGTCGGCGCGTGCGGTGGCCGCGCGGTTGGCCGTGCTGTCGTGCTACGTGACGCGAGTGAAGCGGGCAAACTCGCCGCCGAAGACATCCTTGTCACACGTCAAACAGATCCGGGCTGGGCGTCAGTCTTTTTTCTCATCAAGGGCCTGGTGATCGAGCGAGGGGGAATGCTTTCACACGGTGCGATTGTGGCGCGCGAATTCGGAATTCCATGTGTTGTCGGTGTACAGCACGCTACCCGTGAACTGTTGCGCGTCGGACAGATTGAAGTCGATGGCGATCAGGGGAAAGTGCATGTCCTCGATAAAACTGATCTACGCTTACTGGCGTGAGCGTTATCCCGTAAGCGTATTCTTACCCTTCTCAATCCTGATCGCGGCTGCGGGAGCCGTAGCCGGAGGATCGCTCCCGAACGCCCGCGACGCGCTGATCGGATGCGTGCTCGCCTACACCCTGATTTTGGTTTTCCGCATTGGTGATGATCTCGCTGATCTCAGTAGCGATCGACTGCGCCATCCGAACAGAGTGTTGGTCCAGGCAGCGAGTGTAACTCCGATCATCGTGTTTGCTTTGGTGATCGCCGCCGGCGACGTCCTGTTGATGCTTCGCCAACCTCGCTCTATTGCTGTCTTCTTCGCGCTGTCACTATTCCTTGCCCTTTGGTATTACTGGCGTGCGCGCCTCCACGCTGGTCCACTCATCAGCGCGCACGTCGTACTGATCAAGTATCCGGTTATTTCTCTTTTGACGTGCGCGCACTGGGACAAACTGTCACAACACACCGCGCTCCCCGCGTTCGGCACGATCTATCTTGGCTTATGCATTTACGAACAGGCTCATGATCGCGTGGTTCGCGAGTCGCGCGGAGCGCAATGGATTTTTGCCGCGGAGGTGGTGGTGCTGATGCTTTCGATTGGAGGTTTTCTTAGATGACAGCCAATGCCATGCTGCTGGTGAGTCGCGTTCCTCAGTCCGGACCGCCTCCCGCTCACTTTGAGAAAGTCTCTTGTTACTACTGCCAGGGCACGGAGTGCGCAGACTTTCTTACAGCTCAGGATGATCTTACCGGTCGTCCTGGAACATTCACTTTCATCACCTGCAAGCGCTGCGGCCTCCGGTATCAGAACCCGCGGCTTCGCATCGAGCACGTCAAGGACTTTTACGACAACGAGTACATCGCCCACCGGAAAAAGACAGACTATGGCCCGCTAACGAGTTTCTTCAACTGGGTGATGGACCGGCACGATCGACAAAAGGAAAAACTCGTGCTGCGGTACGTCAAGCTTGGTCCAACGAGTGAGGTTCTCGACGTCGGGTGCGCCGTAGGAACCTTTCTGCAGAAAGTGCGTGCGCGTCATAGCGCTCGTGTCACCGGCGTCGACTTTAAGGATCTACGCGGTTGCGAATCGCTCGAGGGCGTCGAGTTTCACTGCGGCCTGTTCTACGAACAACCGCTCGAATGCGAACGCTTCGACGTTATCACCATGTGGCATTTCCTCGAACACGATTACGATCCACTACGCACACTGCAAACAGCGCGCGAGCTGCTGAAGTCGTCCGGCCATCTCGTGATCGAGGTTCCACGTCTCGACTCGCTCACCTTCCGGCTCTACGGTGACCGTTGGCCCGGTGTGCAGGCGCCGCAGCATACAGCGCTTTACGACCGCGAGATGCTTGTGCGCATGGTCCAAAAGGCCGGGCTGAAAGTCGTCGATTATCTGCCCTACGGCGCGTTTCCAGCGTTCTTCTATTTTTTTGCCGGCGCAGCCTTCAAGCTGTTAAAGGGCCAAGGTCTCAATCTTTCGCGAGCCATCTATCCGTATTTTGTGGGGCAGATCCTGTTTGCCCCGATCCTTGCCTTCGAGAAGCACCTCAACTTTGCGATGCAGACCGTCATCTGCAGGCGGGAGGATTAAGTATGTCCATGCGTCTCCGAATCGGACTTACGGGTTTGTTTATGCTGGCCGGCTCGTTGTTTTTGCTGGCCGTCGCGATTCCCACGCTTTTTCTCGCGCGCCGTTTCTATTCAGAGGTCATCGTGCGTTGGCTGGGCCGCGCCGTACTCAGGTTCTGGAGTATTGACTACACGACTTACTATTCCGAGCCACTTCCGGATCGCCAGACGATCTACATCGCGAACCACACCTCGACGCTCGATGTAATGCTTTTGATGGCGCTCGCCTTGCCACGCGCGCGGTTTTTTCTTTCCGGTTCCCTGCGCAGACTGCTCGTCCCTGCGATCATCGGATACACCATCCGTATCTTTTGGACCGTTTCGCAGAGGTTCCCGGAGCGCAGGCGCAAAATTTTTAAGCGCGCCGACCGCATCCTGCGACGCACCGGTGATTCAGTATTCCTGAGCCCGGAAGGCAAATGCGTCACGACCGGTGAGATTGGACCATTCAATAAAGGCTCGTTCCATCTCGCTACCAGCCTGAAGGCGCCTATCGTTCCGATCTACATTCGTATCCCGCTCGAAATGCAGGGCTGGAGAGGTTATCACGCGCATCCGGGACACGTGGACGTCTACTTTCTTCCTGCTATCGACACGTCGTTGTGGCGGCTCGAGGACATCGAAACCAATCGGGATCGAGTGCACGATCTTTACGTCCGCGTGCATGACGCGATTCGCGCAGATGGGAGGGTTCCGGTGGACCTCGGCATCGAGTCGCCGCAACCCAAACTCATGAGGGCCGCCGTATGACCCACGACTTTCGCTCCCTCGTTGACATGTTGCGTTACCGGTCGTTGTATCAGGGAAACTGTCGCGCCTATACGTTTCTTGCAGCCGGCGAAACCGAGAACGCGGCGCTCACTTATGCACAACTGGATCGCCGCGCCTGCGCCATCGCTGCGGCCCTCCTGGATCGAGGGGCGAGACCGGGAGATCGCGCCATCCTGCTTTATCCTCCCGGCCTCGATTTCATCACGGCGTTCTTCGGCGCGATCTATGCAGGTGTGATCGCCGTGCCTTGTTACCCGCCTCACCGCTTGCAACTCGCTCGTTCGCTCCCGCGCCTGACGGCCATCCTCGCTAACGCCGAGCCCAGCATTGTTCTTTGCACAGCGGAGGTTGCCGCGGCGATCCCAGCCTGGATTGAGCATGCCCCAGAGCTCAATGCGCTTTCATGGATCACAA
>Ga0105247_10002741_pt1 | contig 11802 bp, 7 predicted proteins | sample KBSS24metaG_FD_81519 | JGI IMG/M metagenome (GOLD analysis project Ga0105247, IMG submission 81519) | Switchgrass rhizosphere microbial communities from Kellogg Biological Station, Michigan, USA - KBS S2-4 metaG | ecosystem: Host-associated > Plants > Roots > Rhizosphere > Soil | place...
CTGATGTCGGCCAGGTAGATGCCGACTCCCCCACATCGCGCGCGTCACGCCGGTGCGACTGCCGAAATTCTCTCACAGCGCCGGCGCGGCCTCAGAACGAGCGTCTCATCCATCAGCGATGGCGCTCGGCGTGCATCGGGCGGATAATCCTTGAGAGCCAACGAAGCGCCATCGGCGGAGGTTGTAGATGGAAACGAACACATCCGGTCGCGACCTGGACGTCGGTTACGACTACGAATACGACGAAGCGCACGACGCGCTGGCCGAACCGACGGCTGCAACACCGGCGCCACATCCCGTCGATGCCCCACACCTGAACCTCGACCAGGGCGGGGACTACGGCTACGATGAGGCGCACGATTTCGGAGGGTGACCCCATAAGGCCACGGGTCCCCCGCAATGTGCACGTTGCGTGCAATCTCGTCGGGGTGGGTGTCCCAGGTTCCGCAGCATCCGCCCCACTGTCGATGTGTGCCTGCGGTATCCAGGTGGACCGCGAGGTCCTTACCCCACAGCGGTGCCTTCTCGAAGTCGTCGTATAACACCGTCATGCCGGTCGAGCTACACAACTCAGCGATGCGGGCTGCCAAGGTCCTGTCCTCTCCAGCAAAGGACAGCGTGACATCGTGGCCCAATGGTAGGCGGATGCGTGTGCGCCGCCTGCCCGATCCGATGAACAGCACCAGACCGGCGAACGGCGCGGCAGATATTCAGTCCAATACCAAGGCAATTGATTCACGCGGCGTTCATCGACCGTTTGGTTTACGGATGGCCGACGCTGCGCGGGTGTGTCAGCATTGCGCGGTGCGGGCACGCCATATCGCTCTCGTCCTTGGTGCGGCGGCGGCAACAAGTTGGTCGCCGCTTAGCGCACCCGTTCCGTCCGCGTCTGCGCAGCCCTGCCCCGACGTCGAGGTAGTATTCGCGCGCGGCACCACCGAGGATCCCGGCGTTGGTCCAACCGGGCAGGCATTCGTCGACGCGTTGCGCGCGCGAATGGGCGCGAGGTCGATGGGGGTATATCCGGTCGACTATCCCGCCACGATGGACTTCCCCACCGCACTGGACGGCATCAGGGACGCGAGCGCCCATGTCGAGTCCACGGCGACGAACTGTCCCAGCACCAAGATGGTGCTCGGCGGATTCTCCCAAGGCGCAGCCGTGATGGGCTTCGTCACCGCGAATATCATCCCGGACGGTGCACCCGACGGTGTGCCGAACCCGATGCCGTCCGACGTGGCCAACCATGTCGCCGCGGTCGCGCTGTTCGGAAAGCCAAACGCTCGGTTCATGCGAGCGATCAACCAGCCGCAGATCGACGTCGGCCCTGCGTACGCGGCCAAGACCATCGACTTGTGCGTCCCCGATGACTTCGTGTGCTCGAGCGGACGGGACTTCAACGCGCACACGCAGTACGCCGAGACCGGCATGGTGGACGAGGCAGCAACTTTCACCGCGGATCACGTCTTGGCGGCGTTGAGCCCTGCCACCCCTCCGCAAGCGCCCGGCCCTGTCGTTCCTCCGCGAGCGCCCGCTCCCGTAGCACCACCGCAGGCACCGGCCCCCGTAGCACCACCGCCACAGGCACCGGCCCCCACAGCGCCGCCGCCGCAAGCACCGGCTCCCGCGCCACCGCCGCAATCGTCTGCGCCCGCCCCACCGCCGATAAACGCACTTCGACCGCTTCCCCCTGGGACGTTGATGCGGTGTGACACCGTGTGCCACATCATCGGCCCCGCCTGACGGAACCAGTTCGGCCCCGTGATGGAGCGAAACCTGTTGTCGGCGATCGTGTTTGCGGTGTTCAGCGCCGGGATGGCGGTGATGGCCGCCTGCTCGGGGCAGGTTGTTGACGCGACGCCAGGCTCCTGATCGTCAACCGCGAGTGCACATTCACCGACCCAGAACCGCCACTTCTGCGACACTCACCCGGTGGACCGTCTACGTGGTCTCGTCGGCTTGTGCGCCGGGTCGGTCGCGATCGCCCTGGCGATGTCACCCATTGCCACCGCCGACCCTCCCTCCTGGAACGGCGAGTACGCGATCACGTTCATCGTTGGCCCAAAGTCCGGCACTAGCATCGCGGCCGGTCAGCCTGAGGTGCAATACACCGATACCTACACATTCCGCTCGAGCTGTACGAGCGGTAAGTGCACCGCCACGATCATTGGCGGCCCTGCGCCGCGGAACCCGACGGTGCCGCAACCGGTCCAATTCACCTGGGATGGGTCGTCCTGGACACAGGTCAGCGATTTTCAGTGGGACTGCATGATGCCCGACACCACGATCGAATGGGATCCGGCGCGAGCCGACGTGCGCTACACGCCGCAACCCGACGGGTCACTTTCCGGCACCATGCACACCGATATCCTCAGCGGCGCGTGCCAGGGCACACTCGAAATAAACATGACGGCCGAGCGCGCCTAGCGTCGTGCCGTAAGCGGCCACTCGGCGAGCTAACCGAGCGATTGAACTGGTGTTCCGGGAAGCGGCGCCGGTGGGACGCCCGGGGTGCGCAGCTGACCGGCCACCCAGGCGAACGTCTGCTCGAATGCCACCGCTCCGGCGTTCCAGTCGTGCTTACCGCGGATTTCGAGTATCGAGCACGCTATGCCGTTCGCCGATGCGGTGGCAGCAAGGGAGTGCGCAGCGGCCGCGTGCTCGTCGTGCCCGCCGGGGACAACCGAACCCTCGATTGCGAACACCCCCGACACCCCGGTGTAGCGCCCGTGCCGCGTCATCACCGTCGATGGATCAAACGACGCCCACGCTGCTTCGTCACCATTGAACAGGCGCTCGACCGTTTGCTCCTTGGTCCCGGCGTTCGGCCCGACATCGCCGCCGATGTCGACAAATGTGCTGAACAATTCGGGGTGCATCACTGTCAGGGTCACCGCGCATGTGCCGCCCATCGACCACCCGGCGATTCCCCAGTTCGCGCTGTGGGTGCTCACACCGAACGTCGAGACCATGAACGACACCACGTCTTTGGTGAGGTGATCGGCGGCGTTTCCGCGTACGCCGTTCACGCATTCAGTGTCCTTGGTGAACGCGCCACCTGCGTCGACGAAGACCAGAACGGGCGCGTTGCCGCCACTGGCCATCGCGAATGAATCGGCGGTCTCTTGCGCGCGGCCCACCCACAGCCAGTCGATGCTGGTGCCGAACTGACCGCCGACGAGCATCACGACCGGCAATGGGGGTGGCGGGACGGATCTGAACCAGGCCGGTGGCAGGTAAACCAGCTCACCACGGTGCTTGAATCCCGACGCCTCAGAGCCTGTCGTCACCGGCACGATCCGGCCCTCGTGCGGCACGATGCCATTGCCGGCCATCGCCTTCACGGTCGCCAGATCGGCTTGGTTGGGCGGCGGCCCACCGGTGACGAAATACCAGGCGGAGTCGACCGTCCGGACGTATCCGACCCATAAGTTCAGCATCAAGATGGCGCATAGCAGACATAGCGGGATCGAAACCACGGAAACGATCCGCCTCCACCAGCGCGCGCTGGGCCAACCGAACACCAGAATTGCGACCGCTGCCCCGGTCATCCCGGTCCACACCCAGAAGCGGAGCGGGGCAGGATCCCCGGCGAGGCCTTCGGACGCGACATACCATCGCACCGCCAGTGCGGTGAGGACGCCGAGCGCCGCGACAATCGGCATCCAGCGCAGCCACCACGTGCGTGAACGAAATCCGATCGCCAGCACCAGCATCAGACCCGCGACGAGTTCGACCGTCAGCGGAAGCCAACCATCGAGCATCGACGTCTGGCCGAACCTCTGACTCAAGGCGGCCCACTCAGCGGCGGTCGAGTCACCCTCGGGAAGAGTCACGGCGGATGTGCGCCCGCTCGACTGTCGATCTGAACAATTTCATCGAGTTGGACCGCCCGCCAACCGTTTATGTGACCTCGCGAGGCATAGCACGTTACCACCGTGCGAGAGGACGCCGCCGGGCCTTAGCTGTTCTTTGAAAACGGCATCGTCAATTTATCTGTCTGCATCAGTTATCAAAGCTGCACCGCGCGAGTAGGGTATTTCTCGCAAGGCAGGCGCGGCCCACGTCGACGCTGCCCGCCGGAGGTGGTCAGCGGCGGTCAAGCCGGTGAAAGATCTTGGTGGCTTGCGTGGAACGCGCTTCCGACCGATAGCCGAAGCTGCGTAGCAAATTGCCTTGGAGGCGCGGTGGAGATCGTACTTGGTGTGTCGATGACACCCACGACGGTCCGCATGGCGCTCGTTGAGGGCGAAAAGGCCGACGGGGTCATCCTCGAGCACGACGTCTTCGACATCACCGCCATCAACGGCTCAGCAACGTCGGGAACTTCAGACGACGTCATCGCCGCGATCTTGGGCACCCAGGAGGGCGCGATCGTCAACGGCCACCACCTCGTATCGACAGGGGTGGCGTGGAGCGACCATGCGCAGGCGGCCGCACTCCGGGAGGCCCTGGAATCCCGCGGCATCGAAGATGTCTTGCTGGTCTCCGAGTTACACGCGGCAGTCGCCCTCGCCAAGGCGGTTGGCCGGGCGGTCGGCTACGACACGACCGCCCTGATGTTCGTCGAGCGCGACACCGCAACACTGGCACTCGTCGAGACCGCCGACGGCTCGGTCATGCGGGTACTCAGCCAAAGCCAAAGTCTGCACAGTGCGGACGCGATCGCGGAGCTGGCCGAAATGGTCGCCGGCCTGGAAGCCGAGAACGTTCTGCCTCAAGGCATGTTCGTCGTTGGCTCCGACGTGGACGTCACCTCGGTCAAGACAAGCTTGCGGGACCTGGTGTCGGTGCCGGTCATCGCCCCCATGGAACCCCAGCTGGCGTTGCCGCGCGGCGCGGCGCTCGCCTCGGCGAGCGCACCCCGCTTCGATACCTCAACCATCGGCCTGGCCTACTCACAAGAACTACGCGCCACGATGGTCCACCCGATGGTCCTGGCCAATGACGCCACGGAATTTCTTGGCCGCGACGACGACACCGCAATTGACCTCGCCGACGTGCAGGCAGGCCGCAAGCCGTTCGCGCTGGTGGGCAGCGCGCTGGCCGCCGTCTTCGCGGTAGGAGTGACGCTCCTGGCCATCACGATGGCCGTCAACCTCCAGCCGACGTCCGAGCGAACCACGGACGCGCTCAAGGCGCCTCCGAGCGCTTTGGTACCTCCGCCCGCGGTCCGGAGTCCGTATCCCGTCGCGCCGCAGCCGGCCCCCGAGATGGTTCCCGCGGCGCCACCAGCCGCGGCCGCAGCTACGGCACGGCTGATGGTTCCGCCGGCTCCGCCGCCTGCGCGAGTAGTCGTGCAGAACGCTGCGCCCGCCCCGGCGGCGCCGGCACCTCCGCCGCCCGTCGCGCCTCCGGCGGTGCTGCCGGCACCGTTGATCCCGTGGCTCCCACCGATTTTGCAGCCACCCACTATTTTCTTCGGACCGGTGCCAGGGCCGCCGGGGGGACACGGCGGCGGACACGGCGGCGGGCACGGCGGCGGACACGGCGGCGGCCATGGCGGTGATTAGGGGAAACGCTCAGCCAGCCAGCTGGCAATCGCCGAGTAGCGACGTGGTCAGCATGATCCGGCCCAGCGCCACCCAGGCGGCGCCGTAATAGCTCGGCGACCGCTGCTCCACTTGGGCCGCCGCGTCGAGGCGCTGGGCGGCGCCGTCGGGATTGCCTGCGCCCTGTTCGGTGGCCGCGGCGGCGACCAGGGCGACGGGATGCTGCCAATCGCTGGCAGCCGACCCATTTAGGTTGCGATACGCGGGAACTTGACCCGGCGCTGTGAGGATGGGGCGCATCGCGCCCGCCAAAGCTCTGTCCTCACGATCGCAAGATTCTGCGAACCGCACCGGTAGGCGGGCGGCGTCGAGACCGAAGCGGATGGGCGCTCCCCCGGAGACGGGTCTGCTGGGCACGACATGGCCGGCTTCACTGACAGTGGCCCAGTCGGGCGGCAGCATCCCCTTTCCGACGAGCTGCCAGCCCAGGACCCGCTGGGTGCGGGTGATGTCTGTCCACCTCCGGTCGGCCGATGCCTCGAAGAGTTCCCGTTCGGCGCGAGGACTGAAGTACCCCGGGTTGACGACGTACGGCGGTGTCGTAGCCCAGTTTCCGCCGACCAGTATGCGCCCCGATCCAGCCACCCACGCACCCGGCGGATCGACATCGCTCGCATTGGCGACCCCTGTGCCGACGGCGACCGTCTCGGTCTGCAGGATCGCCACGCCCAGCCGTCTGCCGTCCTTGGCAAGGTCCGGCGCATTGAAGCGCCGGCCCGCCAACACCAGCGACCGCGCGGCATCCAGGTCGGCATCCGCGGCGCTGTTCACGTCGGTGACCGTGTCATCGGCCCATCGCCACGCAAGCAGGCCGTCGGCACGGCGCAGATGAGTCCTCGTCCACTTCCATATCGACCGGAAGCGAGTCTCGTCCCCAACCGCCACAGCGATGAGCATCCCGTAAGCCTGTCCCTCGCTTACAACGTCACCGCCCTCATCACGTCGCACGACCTGCCCGTCGGGTTCGACGTACTCATCGAGGAACCCCCGGCCGGTGATACGCGCCGTTTCCTCCCGCATGCCGGCGATGTCGGTCGCGTCGTGCCGCGGATCGATGGCCTTCGCGATCCACCAGCCGGCGCCGACCATCAACACCAGCACGAGCGCAATTGCCGACGCGGTGCCCAGTTGCCTCTTCATCTGGGCTCTCTCGGTCGCGCCCTGGCCATCAGGACCGCTGCGCCCACAATGGCGGCGACGCACAGAACGAGCGCGATCCGCCTTCCGTCCGAGCGTTCAACCGCGGGCGCCTTCGCTTTGTCCACCGCACCTGCGCTCGCGGGCATCGTCAACGTCGAGGGATCCAGCGCGGAGGGGGCCACCGGAACATCCCGCAGCGTGCGCACCACGGGACCGTCGGGCCCGTCGGTGAGCAGCAGACTCGTCGGCTCGCCAGCGAGAAATTCGACGGGTTGACGCCATTCCCGGCCGTTTGCCGAGACTACTGCTTCGTATTGCCCCGGTGGGAGCGTCGCATAGCCAGTGATCAGCCCGTACCCAACCTGGTTCGCCAGCACCATCGGCTCGACCATCCCGGGTGCTACCAGCGCCAGGTAGACGGATCCCGTGGCACTGGCAGCGTGCAGCAGCCGCACGGCGGAGTCGGGCCCGGAGCCGGTGGGCGGCACGTCCGGTGCGAGTTGCGTGACGACCTGGCTGGATTCGGCCGCGGAGAACAGTGCGAGCGTATAGCTCATCCCTGGGTGGAGTGTGATGACCTGACGTATTACCGGGTCACCTCCCCCGGCACGGTTCGTCACCACGTACGTTCCCGCGGGCATCGACCGATAGCCCGATGGATCAGCGTCGGCGCTCGTCTCGAGCGAACCGGCCGCAGTGCCGTCGATGCGCAGAAAGTTGAGTTGCTCGGCCGATCGGCTGCGGCGCAGGTCCGCCACCCGTAGCGCGGCCGGACCGCCCTGTAGTGGCGCTGGAGTTGTGCCCAGACCGATATCCTTGGTGCGCAACGGAAATCGAACTCTTAGTCCCTTGGCGGTCAGATCCACGGACTGCACTGCGAAGGCGCCCACTTGGCGTTCGAAAAATGCCGCCACACCTTGTAGCCGGTCGCGCGGGCCGCTCAGCGTGATCTCGCGTCGGGGCGTTGCGGTGTCCTCCTCTCCTTTGATGGTCGAAATGTCCTCGAGCCGAACGGGTTCCGTTGCAGCGATCACTGCCAGCGTGGCAATCACACGTTGATCCACCGTCGGAGACTGCAGAACCGCGAGCACATCCGGATCGGTGGCAGCGGCAAGGCGGGCCGCGAGTTGCCCTCCGAACGCCGACGCCGCGGGCGACGGGGGTTTCGAGGTCGGTGCGCCGTTGTCGACACGGAGCACGTCGACTCGTTTCCCGCCCGAGAGGAATGTCGCCGCTGGTTGTGAGTGCGCGACCGCGTCAGCGAGTATGCCGGTCGGCGGCATGTTGGAACGCAAGGATGGCGTCGACACGACCCACTCGTAGTCGGTCCAGCCGTGTGGCGCCCAGCCCTGCACCTGCTCGTCGGTGTCCACCTTGTAAGCCCACACGACATTGCGCCGGTCGCGGCCGTCGCGGACCAGGTCCGCCCAAAAAGCATCGTCGACGATCAGACGGTCGGTCTTTGGCACGTTCTGCTCGATCCACTTGAATGCCTGCCGCATCGACGCGTCAATGTCGGACTCCATCAAGCCGTGATAAGTGGGCAGCCAGAGCGACACGGCGATGGACACCATCAGCACCCCGGCGGCCAGCACCGGAATCCGCAAGCGCCGCAGGGCAACCGATCGCTGCTCAACGGTGCGGAACAGATAGCGAACGGTCACCTCGCCGGTGCCCGCGGCCAGAAGTGCTGTCAACGGCAGCGTGGAAAGGATGAACGGCACCGGCAGGTGTCCGGGACGGAGAATCGTGGCGATGAGTATCACCAACCCGACCGCGAACGGCCTCAGCCGCTTGACGAACAGTGCGGCCAGGGCGATCGGGACGGCCAGAAACGGCAGGGCCGGATCAAGTTGGAGCCATTCGTCAACAGTATGGCGTTTGAGCGAATAGGGATCATCGAGCGTGCCGTCGGCCGTGCGCTCCCACAACTGGAACCTGATGCCGTCCCACAAACTGACGTGTCCGGGCCCTGGGACCAGCTCACCACGCAGAACGGCCATCAAGACGTACGTGCCCACCACCACGCCGAACACGGCGACGAACACGGCGAGCGCGTAGCGGCGGGTCACCGGCGCGGTCCTAGTCCAGACCAGCCAGGCGAACATCGGCAGGAGCAACAGCATGGTCTCTTTGGTCAACACCGCTATGCCGAAACATGTTGCAGCGCCGAACATTGCCGACAGCCTGTACCGGGGTGAGCACAGAAGGACCAGGGCGCCCAGCACCCACGCGGTGGCAAGATTGTCCAGATATACCGTGCGGCCTAACGAGATCGCCACCGGAGACAGCGCGAAGACGGCGACCGCGGCCGCGGCTGCCCACCGCGACATCTCGATTCGGCGCGCCAGGGCCCACAGCAGGGCAGCGGTGATCACGGCGACGATGACCATCAGGTATCTCCCGGCGGCGATCGCGTTGCCCCCGAAGTCGGGACCTGAAATTGCCGTCCACAGCGCCAGTTGCAGCCAGCCGGCCGGCGGATGGTCGTACCAGTAGGTGTAGTGGGCGAGTTCGCCCCATTTGACCATGGCGTAGGCCTGGGCCATATAGGTGCCTTCGTCGTCAAGTCGGGCGGGCGACCCCGTAAGGTTGATCAACCGCAGCGTCGCGGTGAGTATCAACAGGATCCCGAGTATCGGCATCGAGGGATTCAGACGTGATCGACGACTGTTGTCAGCTTGTCGGGTGCGGCGAACCACCTCTGGGCCGTGCCCATACGCAGACAGCGTTTGGTGCAAAGCGCTCTGCGGTCCCGGCGGCCGCGGCGGAGCCAACGGCCTAACGGCCCATTTCGCCAGACCTAGCCGCGCAGTGCGGTCAACATCCAGGCCGAGCCGCACCGTGCTGTCAACCGGTCCGCCGCGGCGAGCCACCGCACCGCCGGAGCGTACCCGCAGTGCTTCGCGCAAAGGAATATCGCTCTGCCGTCCCGGCCGCCGCCGCAGAACTGACGGCATGACGGTCCGTTTCGCCGGACCTAGCCGCGCAGTGCGGTCGACATCCAGATCGAGCCGCACAGTGTGGTCAGCGTCCAGATCGAGCCGCGCATTCATGCCGGAACCGTAAGTTTAGGCGTGGTGGTGCGGTGGGCGTTGGTGTGAGTGGTCTTCTCCCAGCCTCCGTGCCCCCGGATCTCACGCCACACGGCCCGAACCGCGGCGGCTGAAAGGAGCAGCTGGTACGGAAAGGTGCCCAGCAATAGTCGCGCTTGATCGCGGGAACGTATCCGAATGCCGAATTCCCGTCCGAACTCACCGAGTGCGGCAGATTCGACCGCCACCGTGACGAGCGTCGGTGCCAGCGGAATGAACGTCACCAACGCCGTCGGCACCGGAACCTTCAGCAGAAACATCGACGCTATCGACAGCGGCAACAACACGCCCGTTGCCGCTTGCAGGAAGGGCATCGCCAACGTGTAGCGGGCCAACCAACGCTGTCTGCGGCTAGGAAGCTTGCGCCACTCACCTTTGCGCAGCACCTGCAGAAAACCTTGATCCCAGCGCGTGCGCTGCTTGACGAGAGCACCGATCGAAACGGGGGTCTCCTCCCGGGTGACCGTTTGCGGGTCATAGGCGACGGCCACCCGTGCACCCCGGCTGGACAACCGCACGCCGATCTCGCAGTCCTCGGCCAGACAATCGGGATCCCAACCGCCCACGTCCCGCAGCAACTTCGTGCGGGCGAACACGGTATTCCCCCCAAGCGGAATGAACCGTTTCTCAGCGTGGAAATGCAGGCGGGAGCGGAACCAGAAGTAGTACTCCAGGCAGTTGCGCGCCGACCACCAACTCGTGTGGACGTTCATCAACTGCACGCCCGCCTGAACCACGTCTGCGCCGGACTCCTCGAACCGCGCTTCGACCAGACGCAGCAGTCCCGGATGGACCTCGTCCTCGGCATCAAAGACACCGACGATGTCGCCTTGGCATGCGGGCAGCGCAGTGTTGAGCGCCTTCGGCTTGTTCTTCGGCACGTTGTAGTCCAGGACCACCTTGACTATCGCGGGGTGGCGCGCCGCGGCCTCACGCGCGACGCACTCTGTCTCCGGGTCGTCGTCACCGATGATCACGATCACCTCGTACCTGGGGTGGTTGAGCCGAGCCAGCGCGTCGATCGTGTCCCCGAGGACATCCTGTTCGTGGCGAGCCGGTAACAGCAATGAGAACGACCGAGGTGCGCCAGCTGCTCGACGCCGAAAACCAGTCGCCGCCAACGCATCCGGACTGCGCCACGCGTGCAGCATCCACCACAGGGTCGTACCGGAGACCGTGAACAACCCCAGCGACAGGACCACCAGCACGACGTCAAGGAAGGGTTGCCGCCACGACGGCGGACGATTCTCGCTGCGCTCGGGCGGCTTTGACTGTGCTTGCTGCTCATCCGAAAACGCCTGCACGCCTTGGGCCGGTGGCAGTGCGCCGCCGGATGAACCTTCGGGATGCGCGCCCGAGCGATCAGGTGAAACCGCGCCGGATTCGCGCCCCGACGCGCCAGGCGACCCGGCACTGTCGGCTGCGGGAACCGCCGGCTTTTGCGCGAGTTGGCCGTTGACCCCGAAGGGCCGCGCACTCAAGACCACTAACCCGACGAAGAGTAGAACGGCACAAAACGCCACCGCGGCGCGCTTGATGCGACGGGCCCAAGGATTTGCCTTACCAACACTCACAGCCGCTCGCAGTGAAGCATCGTTTTGCTTTCCCGGCCGCCGCGACGTCACCGACGCCCTGACTTGCCGCCTAGCCGGATGTGACCGCGCAGTGTGGCCTGCCGGTCGGGCGACGTGATCCACCTCTCCGCCGCGCCCACGCATCGGTACCGCTACGCGCAGTGAAGAATCATTCTGCCGTCCCGGCCGCCGCGGCGGAACCGACGGCGCAAGGGCCCCCGGAGCCGGATCGATCCGCACAGTGTGGTCGACGCCCACATCGAGCCGCGCAGTGGGGTCAACACCTAGATCCAGCCCGACAGTGTGGTCAACACCTAGATCGAGCCGCGCCGTGCGGTCAACACCTAGATCCAGCCGCGCCGTGTGGTCAACATCCGGATCGAGCCGCGCCGTGTGGTCAACATCCGGATCGAGCCGCGCCGTGTGGTCAACATCCGGATC